>Ga0209759_1000359_pt1 | contig 58766 bp, 59 predicted proteins | sample AraplaCL_Col_mMS_FD_184261 | JGI IMG/M metagenome (GOLD analysis project Ga0209759, IMG submission 184261) | Arabidopsis root microbial communities from the University of North Carolina, USA - plate scrape CL_Col_mMS (SPAdes) (version 2) | ecosystem: Host-associated > Plants > Roots >...
GTTGGCAAGGCTCTGAATCAAAACAATGACCATCAAAATTTCCATTGACTGCATGGGCGGCGATCACGGCCCGTCAGTTACTATCCCAGCCGCCATTTCTTTTCTGCAGCGCGAACCTGAGGCCGAATTGATTTTGGTCGGTCAGGAAGAGTTGTTGCGCGCGGTCTTGCGCAAGCACAAGCAGGCGGATGCCGCCCGGATTTACATCCGGCACGCATCCGAGGTCGTCACTATGGACGACCCGATTGAAGTCGCCCTGCGGCGCAAAAAGGATTCGTCCATGCGCGTTGCCGTGAACCTGGTCAAGGACGGTGAGGCCAACGCGGCGGTTTCCGCCGGCAACACCGGCGCGCTCATGGCGGTTTCCCGCTATGTACTCAAAACGATACCAGGCGTCGATCGCCCGGCTATCTGCACTATTCTCCCGAATCAAAAAGATGGTCCGACCTACATGCTCGATCTGGGCGCCAATGTAGATTGCGAACCGCAGCATTTGCATCAATTTGCATTGATGGGTTCCGCCCTGGTTTCCGCCATGGAAGGCAAGCCCAAGCCGTCCATCGGCCTGCTCAATGTTGGCGAAGAAGAAATCAAAGGCAACGAGGTGGTCAAGCAGACCGCCGAGTTGCTGCACGCCGACCATGAAAAGGGCATACTCAATTTTTACGGCAATGTCGAAGGCAATGATATTTTCGAAGGCACCACGGATATCGTGGTGTGCGACGGATTTGTCGGCAACGTGACGTTGAAGGCGTCGGAAGGGCTGGGGCGTTTCGTCAAGATCGTTCTGACCACGGAATTCAAAAAAGGCTTCTTCAACAAGCTGGGCGCCCTGATCGCATACGGCGCCATCAAGGCCTTGTCGCGTCGGTTGAATCCATCCCGTTACAATGGTGCCAGTTTGCTGGGCTTGCGCGGGCTGGTTTTCAAAAGCCACGGCGGCGCGGATGTGTACGCGTTCGAATGGGCGATCCGTCGCGCCTACGATGCGGCCAAATATGACGTGTTGTCGCGCATCACGACAACGATGGCGGAATTGATTCCGCAGGTGGAGGCCTTGCATGTCGCAGATCGCGCCGCCACATCAACCGAAACAACAGAACAGAAAACGGTATGACTCTCTATAGCAAAATTGTCGGCACCGGCAGCTATCTGCCGCCCAAGCGCGTGACCAATGACGAGTTGGCAAAGCAGTTGGCGGAAAAAGGGATCGAGACTTCCGACGAATGGATCGTATCGCGCAGCGGCATTTCCGCGCGCCACTATGCCGAACCGGACGTGTTGTCGAGCGACCTCGCCATAGAGGCAGCGCAGCGCGCCCTGGAGATGGCCAAGTTGCAGCCTGATGATATCGATCTCATCATTATGGCGACATCGACGCCGGATCATCTGGGCGGTTTTCCGAGCACGGCCTGTGTCGTTCAGCGCAAGCTGGGCATCACCAACGGCGCCGCCGCGATGGACGTGCAGGCGGTGTGCAGCGGCTTCGTCTACGCGATGTCGGTGGCGGACAGCTTCATCAAATCCGGCGCGCACAAGAACGTGCTGGTGATCGGCGCGGAAGTGTTTTCGCGCATTCTGAATTTTGAAGACCGCACCACCTGCGTGCTGTTCGGCGACGGCGCCGGCGCCATTGTCATGACGGCGTCAAAAGAGCCCGGCATTCTCGCTTCGAAATTGCATGCCGACGGCAGCCATGGCCACATCCTGTGTGTGCCGGGCAACGTCAACGATGGCGCAGTTGCCGGCAATGCGTATCTCTACATGGATGGTCCCGCCGTATTCAAGCTGGCGGTTTCCGTGCTGGACAAGGTTGCGCGTGAAGTGCTGGCACTTGCCCAGGTAGATGCGAAAGAAGTCGACTGGCTGATTCCGCATCAGGCCAATATCCGCATCATGCAAGGCACCGCCAAGAAACTCGGTCTGCCGCTGGAAAAAATGGTGGTGACCGTGGATGAGCACGGCAATACCTCCGCAGCGTCGATTCCGCTGGCTTTGGATCAGGCGGTGCGCGACGGTCGCGTCAAGCCGGGTCATAACGTCATGATGGAAGGCGTTGGCGGCGGCTTCACCTGGGGCGCCGTGCTGGTTCGCATGTAAGCAGATGCAGAAGGCAGTGCAAGCGCCTGTTCTGATATGAATTGATTTACTAACGACAAAATAGAGCATGACAAAATTCGCTTTTGTTTTTCCGGGTCAGGGATCGCAAGCCATCGGCATGTTGAACGGATTTGCCGACAACGAAGTCGTCAAGGCGACTGTTGCGGAGGCGTCCGATGCGCTGCAATTCGATCTTGGCAAACTGATTGCCGAAGGCCCCAAGGAAGATCTCGACCTGACCACCAATACTCAGCCGGTCATGCTGACGGCCGCCGTGGCGTTTTATCGCGCCTGGCTGGCCGCAGGCGGCAAGGCGCCGGCGCTGGTCGCCGGGCATAGCCTGGGGGAATATTCCGCGCTGGTTGCGGCCGGCGTGATCGCCTTCAAGGATGCGGTGCCGTTGGTCCGTTTTCGTGCGCAGGCAATGCAGGAGGCTGTTCCTGTCGGCCAGGGCGGCATGGCGGCGATTCTCGGTTTGTCGGACGACGACGTGCGCGCTGCCTGTGCCGAAGCAGCGCAGGGTGAAGTGGTCGAAGCCGTCAATTACAATTCGCCGGCGCAAGTGGTGATTGCCGGCAGCAAGGCGGCAGTCGAACGCGCCTGCGAAATCGCCAAGGCCAAGGGCGCCAAGCGGGCGCTGGTGTTGCCGGTTTCCGCGCCGTTCCATTCTTCGCTGCTCAAGCCGGCATCGGATCGTCTGCAGGCGTATCTGGCGAACGTGCCGTTCTCTGCGCCGCAACTGCCGCTGATCAACAACGTCGATGTCGCCATCGTCAATGATCCTGCCGCCATCAAGGATGCCTTGGTGCGCCAGGCCGCCAGCGCCGTGCGTTGGGTCGAGACCGTGCAAAAGATGTCGGCTGAAGGCATTACTCATGTGGTCGAATGCGGTCCCGGCAAAGTGCTGGCCGGCTTGACCAAGCGTATCAATGGCGACCTGACCGGCGAAGCCATCGTCGATCAGGCTTCTCTGGACAAAGTATTGGAGTTGCTGAAGTGAGTGATCAAATTTCGCAAAATTCGCAAAACCTGCAAAATCAAGTCGCGCTGGTCACCGGTGCATCCCGTGGCATCGGCCGCGCCATTGCTCAGGAACTGGTTCGCCAGGGCGCCAAAGTGGTCGGCACGGCAACGTCTGAAGCCGGCGCTGCCGCCATCAGTGAATACCTCGAGCAATTGCAGCCGGGTTGCGGCAAGGGCGTCGTTCTCAATGTCACGGACGTTGCTGCCTGCAACGCCGTCATCGATACGGTTCAAAAAGAATTCGGCGGCCTCTCCATCCTGGTCAACAACGCCGGCATTACGCAAGATCAGCTCGCCATGCGCATGAAAGAAGAGGAGTGGGATAATGTCATTTCCACGAATCTGACGGCAGTGGGGCGCCTGTCGCGCGCCGTGTTGCGCGGCATGATGAAGGCCAGGCATGGGCGCATCATCAACATCACTTCCGTGGTCGGTTCGGCCGGTAATCCGGGGCAGATGAACTACGCAGCCGCCAAGGCCGGTGTTGCCGGCATGAGCCGCGCGCTGGCGCGTGAAATCGGCAGCCGCAACATCACGGTCAATTGCATTGCGCCGGGCTTTATCGACACCGACATGACCAAAGTGCTGGGCGAGCAGCAAACTGCCGCCTTGTTGCAGCAGATCCCGCTGGGTCGTCTCGGTGCTCCTGAGGATATCGCTGCCGCCGTCGCGTTCCTGGCGTCGGCGCAGGCCGGCTACATCACCGGCACGACCTTGCACGTCAATGGCGGCATGTATATGAATTAAGCGTCTTTGGGCGCAGTTGGCGGCAATTTAAGTATTCTTGTTAAGAATACTTAAAAGTAAATTTTTGGCGTGCAAACCTGATAAAATGCGCGCACTTTTGTAACCTATCCACTGGAGGCACTTATGTCCGATATCGAACAACGCGTTAAAAAGATCGTCGCTGAGCAACTGGGCGTCGCTGAAGCTGACATCAAGACTGAATCGTCGTTCGTGGACGATCTGGGCGCCGACTCGCTCGACACGGTCGAACTGGTCATGGCGCTGGAAGATGAGTTCGAAATGGAAATCCCTGACGAACAAGCTGAAAAAATTACAACCGTGCAACAGGCGATCGATTACGCCAAGGCACACGTCAAGGCCTAAGCTGGTTTTGAACGACTCTAGGAGAATTGCTTGAGCCGCTCACGTGAACGTCGTGTAGTCATTACCGGTCTGGGGTGCATTTCACCTGTTGGCAATACCATTGCCGATGCATGGGGTGCAGTCAAGGAAGGTAAGTCGGGCATTGCCACCATCACGAAGTTTGATGCCGCTCCTTTCACCACGCATTTTGCGGGTGAAGTGAAGGGCTTCAATATCGAAGACTACATCCCCGCCAAAGAAGCTCGCCACATGGATACCTTCATCCATTTCGGCATGGCGGCCGGGATGCAGGCTATGCAGGACAGTGGCCTGGTCGTTACCGACGAAAATGCCGAGCGTATCGGCGTCATCATCGGTTCCGGCATCGGTGGTTTGCCTCTGATCGAGCAAACGCATGAAGAACTGACCAACCGCGGCCCGCGCCGCATCAGTCCGTTCTTCATTCCGGCGTCGATCATCAATATGATTTCCGGTAACTTGTCGATCAAGTACGGTCTGAAGGGCCCCAATCTGGCCATCGTGACTGCTTGTACGACAGGTCTGCATTGCATCGGCTCGGCCAGCCGCATGATTCAGTACGGCGACGCCGACGTGATGATTGCGGGGGGGGCGGAGTCCAGTGTTTCGCCATTGGGTATCGGTGGTTTCGCTTCCGCGCGTGCACTGTCGACCCGCAATGACGATCCGGCGACCGCTTCCCGTCCGTGGGACAAGGATCGCGACGGCTTCGTGCTCGGCGAAGGCGCCGGCGTGATGGTGCTGGAAGAGTACGAGCATGCCAAGGCGCGCGGCGCCAAGATCTATGCTGAAGTGCTCGGCTTCGGGATGAGCGGCGACGCCTATCACATGACCGCGCCGAATCTGGATGGTCCGCGTCGTTGCGTGGTTTCTGCCTTGCGCGATGCCGGCGTCAATCCGGACGAAGTGCAGTACCTGAACGCGCACGGCACGTCGACCCCGCTGGGCGACAAGAACGAAACCGATGCAATCAAGGCGGCTTTCGGCGATCATGCCTACAAGATGGTCGTCAATTCCACCAAGTCCATGACCGGCCATTTGCTGGGCGGTGCAGGCGGGCTGGAATCGGTGTTCACCGTGTTGGCGCTGCACAATCAGGTCTCTCCTCCGACCATGAACATCTTTAATCAGGATCCGGAGTGCGACCTTGATTACTGTGCCAACCAGGCGCGCGATATGAAGATCGATATCGCCGTCAAGAATTCGTTCGGATTCGGCGGCACCAACGGCACGCTGGTGTTCGGTAAGGTATAAATGCCCGGCTCGGCTTTCAATTGAAAGCCGAGTTCGTTTCTCCACTCCAATTTATATGTCGATAGCAGTTTCCGCGGATATCAAGCCTTCCCGTATGCTATTGATCATGATGGCTGCAGCAGCCATCGTCGTCGCCCTCATCGGCGTTATCTTCGCTTTTGCCCTGGTAGGGCAATTGTCTTTCATTTTCAGAATGTCCCTTGCTGCAATATGCATTGCGGCTGCATTGCTGGCATTCTGGCTGGCGTTGCAAAATCGCAAGGCCGTCTGGTTGCATATTTCCGGAACGGGGCAGATTCGTCTGGTGGAACATCATGCCGTCGTGCGTGCGAAGACCGGTTCACGGGTCATGAGCGGCGGTCTGGCGCAGTTGCTGGCAGGTTCCACCGTATGGCCGAACCTGCTATTGCTGCGCTTGAGACTTGAAAACGGCAAAGTACGCACCATACCTGTCTTGCCGGACTCTGTCTCGAAAGAAACTTTCCGGGCCCTGCAAGTGGCTTGCCGCTGGGTTGCAAGCCATAATAACGACGCCCGCTAGGCATCGGACTCACCAGAAAAGCAAAAAGATAGTACGCTTGCTGAATTTATTGCATCACAACTGGTCAATGACTCGGTTTGTGCAGAAATGATAAAAAAACAAGGAACCTGGATTTGACGACGGAACGCGAAATTGATCAACTGCTTGTCGAGCGTGTGCAGCGTGGCGATAAGAAGGCGTTCGAGCTATTGGTTGCCAAATATCAACGGAAACTGATGCGGCTCGTTTCGCGCCTGGTACGCGATCAGGCGGAAGCCGAGGATGTCGTGCAGGAGGCGTTCATCAAAGCCTACCGCGCGCTGCCCCAGTTTCGAGGCGATTCCGCGTTCTACACATGGTTGTATCGCATCGGCATCAACACGGCGAAAAACTACCTGGTGACCATGGGGCGCAGGGCACCGACGTCGACCGAGGCGGATGCCGAAGAAGCTGAAACTTTTGACGATGGGGAGCACCTAAGAGACATCAATACTCCCGAGTCGATGCTGGCGACCAAGCAAATTGCCCAGACCGTCAACGTTGCAATGGAGGCGTTGCCGGAGGAATTGCGAACAGCAATCACTCTGCGTGAAATTGAAGGGCTGAGTTACGATGAAATCGCCGATGCCATGGGATGTCCGATTGGCACCGTGCGCAGCCGGATTTTCCGGGCGCGCGAAGCGATTGCGGAAAAACTGAGGCCGTTGCTGGGCACGGCAATCGACAAACGTTGGTAAGGTCGGTGGTTGATGCAGAATGCTGTTGTAATGCGTTGTGAGTTTTGCAGGTAAGCGACATAAAAATAAGAGTGGGTGATGGAACTGAATTTTGTGGCCGGGTGACTACTTATGGATACCAAAGAAATTAGCAGAGAACAGATTTCGGCATTGGCCGACGGCGAGCTTGTTGACGCACACGTCAACGTAGCGCTGGCCGTGTTGCGACAGCCTGAAGAGCAGATCACATGGGATCTGTATCATCAGATTGGCGACGTTCTGCGCTCCGATGAAATGGCTTTCTCGCTGAGCGAGGGGTTCGCGGCGAAGATGAGCGCGCGTCTGGATGCCGAGCCGGCAATCATTGCCCCACAGCTGAATACTGTGGCGGCGGAGCAGATTATTGTGCCCGCGGCCGCAAATGGCGGATCGGCGCGCAGACGTTTCGTGCGACGATTTGCCATGCCGGGCGCCGCGGTTGCAGCAGCCGTGGTGGCGGTCGTTTTCGTGGCGGCTCCGCAGCAATCGGTGACGATGGCCAACAATGGCGCGGCGACATCTACCGTCGTTGCTCCATCCGGATCGGGCATCACCACCGTGGCGGCATCGTCGTCTCCGCAAAGCGCCGCGCAGGTCAGCAGTCTGGCGCAGCAGGGCGAAGTCGCTCGCGACCCGCGCATCGACGACTATCTGCTGGCACACCAGCGTTTCTCGCCTTCCATGTACAGTTCGGTCCAATATGCCCGTTCGGCGGCCTTCGCAATTGACTCAGATAAATAATATGCGGCAGACACAAGGTTTGCTCCGGGTAGTTCTATTCCTTTCGGCATTCATGGCATTCTCCGCTCGGGCGGAGAATGCACTGCCGGCAAAAGTGAGCAACAATCAGGACGCGCAGGTCTTACTCAAGAAAATCCAGTCCGCTGCTCAGCGGCTCAATTATTCCGGTACCTTCGTTTATCAGCAGTCCAATCAGATGCGCACCTCGCGCATTACGCACATCCTGTCCGGCAAGAACGAGATTGAAAAGCTGGAAGTCCTCGACGGCAAGCCGCGCGAATATATCCGCAACAACGACGACGTCGCCTGTTATGTGCCTGAGGCCAAAACGGTTCTGATCGAAAAGCGCATTACCCGGGATGTCTTCCCTGCGATTCTGGCTGCCAATCCCACCGACCTGGTCGATTATTACAGCGTCAAAATGGGCGAAACCGGTCGCGTTGCCGGCCATGACTGCCAGGCGGTGATCCTGGAGCCAAAAGACAAATTGCGCTATGGCTACAAGCTCTGGGCCGACAAGGCCACAGGGCTGTTATTGCGGGCCCAGACCTTTGACGCCAAGAATGAGGTGGTGGAGCAGATATCCTTTACACAAATTGAAATCGGCAATATCGATCACAATCGCGTCAAGCCGAGCTTTACCAACACCAATGGCTGGCACATTGAAAACTCCGTCATGAGCCAGGTCAATCTGTCCGGCTGGTCGGTAACGCCGCCGCCGGGATTCAAGAAGATTCAGGAAGTCAAACGCCTGATTTCGGATACGCAAAACACAGGCGCGTCTACGGCCCAGCATGGCGTGACAACCCAGAGGGAAGTCTCTCAGATCGTGTTTTCGGACGGCCTTGCCGCGATTTCGGTATTCATCGAACCAGGCTCGCAAAGCCGCACTGAGGGCTCCATGCAGCAGGGCGCCATGAACATCGTCGGCCGTCGGCAGGGTGATTACTGGTTGACCGTCGTTGGCGAAGTGCCTGGCACAGCGATTCGGCAGGTGTCAAACTCAATAGAATTCAAATCCAAATAATACAAAAATCCACATGATGATGATCCCCGCAAAGAAAGTTCTGTTGTCGTCGCTGCTGAGTGCGTCTGTTCTTGCTTTGTCGCCGCCATTGTTCGGTCTGAGCGCGGCAGTCGCAGCGCCTGTGGTCGCGGGTTTGCCCGATTTTGCCGATATCGTTGATCGCACCGGCCCGGGAGTTGTGAATATCCGCACAACGGAGCGCGTCAAAACCGGCCAGCCTCAGGCGGGCACCGATGACGAAGAGATGCAGGAATTTTTCCGCCGTTTCTTCGGCGTGCCGATTCCGCGCCAGCAGCAGCCAAATACGCCCAATACACCCAATGCTCCGCGCAACAAGGGCAAGGGCGGAAATGCACAGCCACAGGAAGAGGTGCCTCGCGGCGTCGGTTCCGGCTTCATCATTTCGGCTGACGGTTACATCATGACCAACGCGCATGTGGTCGAGGGCGCGAGCGACGTCTATGTCACTCTGACCGACAAGCGCGAGTTCAAAGCCAAGATCATCGGATCGGATACGCGCACCGACGTCGCATTGCTGAAAATTGACGGCACCAGCCTGCCGCGCCTGGTCATCGGCGACTCGGACAAGATTCGCGCCGGTGAATGGGTGTTGGCAATCGGTTCGCCTTTCGGCCTTGAAAATACCGTAACGGCAGGAATTATTTCCGCCAAGGCGCGCGACACGGGCGATTACCTGCCGTTGATCCAGACTGACGTGGCCGTCAATCCCGGTAATTCCGGCGGCCCGCTGATCAACCTCAAGGGCGAAGTCATCGGGATCAATTCCCAGATCTACAGCCGTTCCGGCGGTTTCATGGGGATCTCTTTTGCCGTGCCGATTGACGAGGCATTGCGGGTGTCTGACCAGTTGAAGGCAAATGGGCGCGTGACACGCGGCCGTATCGGCGTGCAAATCGGCGAAGTCACCAAGGACGTTGCCGAATCCCTGGGCCTGAGCAAAGCGCAAGGTGCGCTGGTGCAGCGTGTCGAACCAGGCGGTCCGGCGGATAAAGGCGGTCTCGAAGCCGGGGACATCATCCTCAAATTCAACGGCGCCACCATTGAGAAACCGAGCGACTTGCCGCGTATGGTCGGCAGCATCAAGCCGGGTTCGCGTGCGACCGTCAATATCTGGCGCAAAGGCACTGCACGCGACGTCGCCCTGACGGTGGTCGAGCTCGAGGCGGACAAGCCCGCCAAGGCTGAAGAAAAGAAGCCGAAGCAGGAAGCCGTACCGAATTCTCTGGGCCTGATCGTCAGCGATCTGAGCGACGCCCAAAGGAAAGAACTGAAGGTTGAAAACGGCGTGTTGGTGGAGGCGGCCGTCGGCGTGGCGGCAGCGGCAGGCTTGCGTGCAGGCGACGTCGTGCAGCGTCTCAACGACATCGATATCAAAGACTCCAGGCAATTCAACGGCCTGGTTGCCAAGCTGGATCCGAAGAAGCGGGCCGCCGTATTGGTGCGTCGGGGCGATTCTTCCCAGTTCGTTCCATTGCGACCCAATACCAGTGGCAACTAAATTGGGTAACTAAGTCCGGTTCAAGTTTGTTGGGCAAAGGCTGCATGCTTCACGGCATGCAGCCTTTTATCCGTAATGTGTAATGCAGATCGAGGCGTTTGATGTCAGCCATTCATTTCGTCGTTTATTCCCGGTCGTACTGCCATTTGTGCGAGGACATGGTGCACGCCCTGGATGCATTTCGCGCCGATCACGACTTTACCGTCGAAATGATCGATGTCGATGCAGACGAAGCATTGCTTGCTCGCTATGACGAGCTGGTGCCGGTCCTGGTTGGGCAAAAGCCCGGAAAACCGGCGATGCAGCTTTGTCATTACTTTCTTGACGTGGCGGGCGTAAAAAAATTCTTGCTTGATGGAAACTGAATGCCTTGCGTCGGTCTTTCATTGTCGTCCGGGGGCTGTCATTGGCGGATTCGAGTGATAAGTCGCTCATCGACGGCAAACGGCTTCAGATGATTGAAAGAATCTGCATTGATGACAGCCCGTCAATGGGGATTCGGGTTTTAGCCCCTGAAATCCGGTAGAATGTTGGGTTGTACAAAAGCTGTTGTAAAGGCGCTCACTTGGGAGACGCTCCCATTCTGGAGCGCCTTTTTTCATCGTTTTCCGCAATTTAATGAACAATATCCGTAATTTCTCGATCATTGCCCACATTGACCACGGCAAATCCACGCTTGCTGATCGCATCATCCAGCTCTGCGGCGGCCTCTCCAATCGCGAGATGGAGGCGCAGGTGCTCGACTCGATGGACATCGAACGCGAGCGTGGCATCACGATCAAGGCGCAAACCGCCGCCCTGCAGTACAAGGCGCTCGACGGCAACCTTTACAACCTCAACCTGATCGATACGCCGGGCCACGTCGACTTCAGCTATGAAGTCAGCCGCTCGTTGTCCGCCTGCGAAGGCGCGTTGCTGGTCGTGGATGCATCGCAAGGCGTGGAAGCCCAGACGGTTGCCAACTGCTACACCGCGTTGGAACTGGGCGTCGAAGTGGTGCCGGTGTTGAACAAGATCGATTTGCCCTCTGCGGATCCCGACAACGCCAAGAGCGAGATCGAAGAAGTCATCGGCATCGACGCCTCCGATGCGACGCCATGCTCGGCCAAGACCGGCATGGGCGTGCAGGATGTCATCGAAGCGCTGATTGCCAAGGTGCCGCCGCCGAAGGGTGATCCCAATGCGCCGCTGCAAGCGCTCATCATCGACTCCTGGTTCGACAACTACGTCGGCGTTGTCATGCTGGTGCGCATCGTCAACGGCACCTTGCGTCCGAAGGAAAAGATTTTCCTGATGGCGACGGAGTCCACCCACCTGACCGAAAGCATCGGTGTCTTCACGCCCAAGTCGCAATCGCGCGACTCGCTCACGGCGGGGCAGGTCGGCTTCATCATCGCCGGCATCAAGGAATTGAAAGCAGCCAAGGTCGGCGACACCGTCACCCTTGCATCGAACAAGGCCGCCGAGCCGCTGCCGGGATTCAAGGAAGTCCAGCCGCAGGTGTTCGCCGGTCTGTTCCCGGTCGAGGCGAATCAATACGACGCCTTGCGCGACTCGCTTGAAAAACTCAAGCTCAACGACGCCGCGTTGCAGTACGAACCGGAAGTGTCGCAGGCGCTGGGCTTCGGCTTCCGCTGCGGCTTCCTCGGTTTGCTGCATATGGAAATCGTGCAGGAACGTCTCGAACGCGAATTCGACATGGACCTCATCACGACGGCGCCGACCGTGGTATATGAAGTCGTGATGCGCGATGGCGCCGGCACCATCCTGATGGTCGACAATCCCTCGAAGATGCCGGAACCGTCCCGGATCGAAGAAGTGCGCGAGCCTATCGTCACCGTCAATCTCTACATGCCGCAGGAATACGTCGGCTCGGTCATCACGCTGTGTACGCAAAAGCGCGGCGTGCAGATCAACATGAGCTACCACGGCAAGCAGGTGCAACTGACCTACGAAATGCCGATGGCGGAAATCGTGCTCGACTTCTTCGATCGTCTGAAGTCGACCTCGCGCGGCTATGCGTCGATGGACTACGAATTCAAGGAGTACCGCTCGGCCGACGTGGTCAAGGTCGACATGCTGATCAACAGCGAGAAGGTCGATGCGCTGGCAATCATCGTCCACCGCGCCAACAGCCAGTTCCGCGGTCGTGCCGTGGCGGCCAAGATGCGCGAGTTGATTCCGCGCCAGATGTTCGACGTGGCGATTCAGGCGGCAATCGGCGCCACCATCATCTCGCGTGAAAACGTCAAGGCTCTGCGCAAGAACGTGCTGGCCAAGTGTTACGGCGGCGACATCAGCCGCAAGCGCAAGCTGCTCGAAAAGCAGAAGGCCGGCAAGAAGCGCATGAAGCAAGTCGGCTCGGTGGAAATTCCGCAGGAAGCATTCCTGGCAATTTTACAAGTGGAAGAAAAATGAACCTGCAGTCTCTCTTAGGCAATTTCGCGCTGATTTTGTTTGTCCTGATGATCGTCACCGGAGTGATCTGGTTTCTCGATGTGTTCTTCTGGTCCAAGCAACGCCGCGCCAAGGCCGACGCCGCACTGGCGGAGTTCGATGCGCGCATCGCCAAGCTGAACGGCGAGGGCATCAAGAGCGATACCAACGGACGAGCTGCGCTGGAAACCAGCTTGCTGCGCCAGCCAACCTGGATCGAATATTCGGGCAGCTTTTTCCCGGTCATCGCGCTGGTGTTTTTCCTGCGCTCGTTCCTCTATGAGCCGTTCAAGATCCCGTCGAGCTCGATGGTGCCGACCCTGCTGGTCGGCGATCTGATCCTGGTGAACAAATACACCTACGGCATTCGCCTGCCGATCATCAACAAAAAAATCATCAACGTGAATGATCCGCAGCGCGGCGATGTCATGGTCTTTAAATATCCCGAAGATACGTCGGTGGACTACATCAAGCGTGTGGTCGGCGTGCCTGGTGATAAAATAATCTATAAAAACAAGCGTCTAACGGTAAATGGTAAAGAAGTTTCTTATAAACCATTGCCAGATTATCTCGATGATGGGAATCTGACGTACTATAAGCAATGGCAAGAGAACTTGTCCGGCGTGGAGCACAACATACTGACCGACGAACGGGCCCCGAATTTCGTGCCCGATCCGCACCAGTACCCGATGAGAGACCTGTGCTCCTACAACGCGGAAGGCTTTGCCTGCACGGTGCCGACCGGTCAGTACTTCATGATGGGCGACAACCGCGACAACAGCCTGGACAGCCGCTATTGGGGCTTCGTGCCGGATCAGAACATTGTCGGAAAAGCATTCTTTGTCTGGATGAATCTGGGCAATTTGAAGCGTATTGGCAGTTTTCATTAAGTTTCTGTCAGGCATCATGTTTTTGGAGCAAGGGAGAAAAAGCCTTTTCCCGGCATATTTCTCCAGTCCAGGAAAATCCTACTGCCGGCTGGCCGTCGTGTTTTGGTAACGATATTGCGGTTGGTTGCAGATAACGGGCCGGGTGGCCTGAGAGGTCGGACGAATGCGTTGGCGGAGAACAGCCGGGCGCATCCGGGTTCGGACTTCTAAGCGACGGATGAATAAATGGATCCATTAGTATTGCAAAATCGGCTGGGGCACACGTTCAAGGACGCTACATTATTGCAGCAGGCCTTGACGCATCGTAGCCATAGCAGCTTGCATAACGAACGCCTGGAATTCCTTGGCGACTCGATTCTCAACTGTGTCGTCGCTTCTCTTTTGTTTGACCGCTACAGCAAGATTGACGAAGGCGATTTGTCGCGCCTGCGCGCCAACCTCGTCAAACAGCAATCCCTTTATGAAATCGCCCAGCGCCTGGATTTATCGCAGTTTTTGCGGCTCGGCGAGGGCGAATTGAAGTCCGGCGGATTCCGCCGCCCGTCGATTCTGGCGGACACGCTGGAAGCGCTGTTCGGCGCCATTTTCCTGGACGCCGGCTTCAATGCCGCGCGCGATGTCATTCGCGCGCTGTATATCCCGATTCTCGATACGGTCGATCCCAAGACGCTGGGTAAAGATGCGAAGACCTTGCTGCAGGAATATCTGCAAGGGAAGAAAATCCCCTTGCCGCAGTACAACGTGGTCGCGACGCACGGTGCGGCGCATAATCAGGAATTCGAGATTGAATGCCTGGTACCCAAGCTGGAAATCCAGGTCTTCGGCACCGGCGGCAGCCGTCGCGCCGGCGAGCAGGCCGCAGCCAAGCTGGCGCTGGAAGCGGTGCAGGCTGCGCTGGTCAAGGCGCCGGCCTCGGCACGCAAGCCGCGCACGCGCACGACGCAGCTTAAACTGGCCGGCATCGCGACGATACAGCCGGATGCGCCGAACGAGGAGTTGCCGTTGCTGGCTGAGCCTGCTGCTCCTAAAGTGGAAAAGCCTGTCTCGGTCAAGACGGCCAAGGCTGACAGCGCAAGCAAGGCCGACGTTGCAAAAAGCGAAGCCAAAGTTGACAAAGTTGACGGCAAGCAAGAAGCAAAGCACGACAAGACCGACGCAAAAAACGACAAGGGCGACCACAAAGCGCAACTGGCCGCCGCTGATCTGAACGAAAACCGAAGCGAGGCCCTGGCCTCCGCACCACCCGTTACACAAAGTAAAACCGCATGACAGACACCACAGCTCCTGCCGACGCATCGACCGATTACCGATGCGGATACATCGCCATTGTCGGTCGCCCGAACGTCGGCAAATCGACATTGATGAATGTGCTGGTTGGCGCCAAAGTCAGCATCACTTCGCGCAAGGCGCAGACCACGCGCCACCGCATCACCGGCATCCAGACGATAGAGAACACACAGTATGTCTACATCGATACGCCCGGTTTCCAGACGCGCCACAGCAATGCCCTGAACAAGACGCTCAATCGCACCGTCACCACTACGCTGACGGCGGCCGACGTGATCTTGTACGTCATCGAAGCCGGCACCTTCGGTCCGGCCGACAAGCAGGTCATGGCGCTGCTGCCGGCCAATGTGCCGTGCATACTGGTGATGAACAAGTCCGATCGCAACAAGGATAAATCGGTCCTGATGCCGTTCGCTCAGGAAGTCGCTTCGCAGCACAACTTCGCGGCGGTCGTTCCGGTCTCCGCGAAACAACGCTTTCAGCTGGATCAACTGCAGGAAGAAATCCGCAAGCTGCTGCCGAATAATCCACCGATGTTCGATGAGGACGACATCACCGACCGCAGCGAGAAATTCCTGGCGTCGGAAATCGTCCGCGAAAAAGTCTTCCGTTTCGTCGGTGAAGAACTGCCTTACACCAGCACCGTCCTGATCGAGAAGTTCGAGCAGGAAGGCGATCTGCGCCGCGTCTTCGCCGCCATTCTGGTGGAACGCGACGGCCACAAAGCCATGGTGATCGGCAACAAGGGCGCGCGCCTGAAAGAGATTTCCACCCAGGCGCGTCTGGACATGGAGCGTCTGTTCGGCGGTCCGGTTTATCTCGAAATCTGGGTCAAGGTCAAATCCGGCTGGGCCGACAACGAAGCCGGGTTGCGCGCCTACGGCTACGAATAGCACACCTACAGCACACATACATTTTATGGCCGAGATCATCGCCGATACTGCAGTTGGTCAGACCCTCGATGCAGAAGCACTGAGCGCTGCGGCGACGCAGTCTGCGCTGGACAATGCCAAGAATGCCGCCGCGCCCAAGCGCGGCACGCGCACATCGGCAACGCCGCGCCGCGCCAAGGTGCCCGAAAAAGAAACCCGCATCCAGGCTCAGCCGGGCTTTGTGCTGCATAGCTATCCTTACAAGGAAACCAGCCTGATCGTCGACGTGTTTTCACGCGACCACGGTCGCGTCGCACTGGTCGCCAAAGGCGCCAAGCGTCCGCACTCCACCTTGCGCGGCGTGCTGCAAACCTTCCAGCCCTTGTCGGTCAGTTGGGCCGGCAAATCCGAAGTGCGCACCCTGACGGTCGCCGAATGGGTCGGCGGCATGCTGCCGCTGGAAAAATCGGCGCTGCTGTGCGGCTTCTATCTCAACGAATTGCTGGTCAAATTGCTGGCGCGCGACGATGCGCATCCGGCGCTGTTCGATCATTACGTGTCGACGCTGAATCAGCTCGCGCACGGCGAGTCCGCGCCCATCGTGCTGCGCAAGTTCGAGCGCGCCTTGCTCAAGCAAACCGGCGTTGCCGGCGATTGGACCTTGTGCGTCACCAACGGCAAGGCGGTGGCGCCGGACGAAATGTATGTCGTCGATCCGGAGCAGGGCGTGCGTTTCCCGCGCCTGTCCGACGCCTGGCCCAAAGTCTCCGGCAAAACCTTGCTCGACATGGAGCAGGAAGACTACAGCGACCTCAACACGCAGACGCAAAGCAAATTCCTGATGCGCTCCTTGTTGTCGCATCATCTGGGCGGCGCACAATTGAATACGCGACAGATTCTGATCGATCTGATGCAGCTCTGAGACGCCGGGGATTCACGTGTTCAACGATTTTTCCTGGTCGGGCATGGCGGCAGGCTTTGTCGACGTCCTCATCGGCTTCACCGGTCCCGTCCCCGTTTCACAAGCGACGCCGGAAGCAATGCACGATAAAATTCCAGCCTCGCATTTCCAATCACCTCACAGCGCACAGCGATAATGTCATGAGCTTCCTGAACCCTGTCGGTCCGGCCATCGAGCTGGGCATCAATATCGATCACGTCGCCACCTTGCGCAATGCGCGCGGCACGAGCTATCCCGATCCTGTCCAGGCAGCCTTGCAGGCGGAAGAAGCGGGCGCCGATGCGATCACCTTGCACCTGCGCGAAGATCGCCGCCACATCCGCGACGCCGACGTCGAAGCGATTCGTCCGCTGCTGCGCACGCGCATGAATCTGGAAGCGGCCGTCACCAGCGAGATGATCGACTTTTCCTGCCGCATCAAACCGCAGGATTCCTGCCTGGTGCCGGAAAAACGCACCGAAATCACCACCGAAGGCGGCCTCGACGTCGTTACGCATTTCGTCCAGGTGCAAGCTGCTGTGCGACAGCTGCAGGCCGAGGGCATCCGCGTGAGTCTCTTCATCGATCCGGATGACGAGCAGATCAAGGCCGCCGCCGAAACCGGCGCGCCCGTGATTGAACTGCATACCGGCCGCTATGCCGAAGCGCACGACCAAGCCGAACAGGAGAAGGAACTGGAACGCGTCAAGGCCGGCGTGCTGGAAGGCATACGCCGCGGACTCAAGGTCAACGCCGGTCACGGTTTGCACTACACCAACGTGCAGGCGATCGCCGCGATTCCGAATATCGCCGAACTCAACATCGGCCACGCCATCGTCGCGCAAGCGGTGTTCGTCGGCTGGCAAAAGGCGGTCAGCGACATGAAGGCCATCATGCTCAAGGCGCGGCTAGATGCCGCCAAAGGCTGATCATGATCTACGGCATCGGCACCGACATCCTCCAGATATCGCGTCTCAAGGCCACGCTGGAACGGCGCGGCGATCGCTTTGCAGAAAAGATCCTGGGGCCGGAAGAAATGGTTAAATACCTCAGCCGTAAAGCCAGGGTCGAAGCGCGCGGCATCAGTTTCCTGGCGACGCGCTTTGCGGCGAAGGAAGCATTTTCCAAGGCGATCGGCCTGGGCATGCGCATGCCCATGACCTGGAGGTCGATGCAGACGCTCAATGCACCCAGCGGCAAACCGGTCGTCGTGTGCAGCGGCAAGCTGAAGGCATGGATGGAAGAGCAGGGCCTGACCGCGCAAGTCTCGATCACCGATGAGGTGGAGTACGCGGTCGCATTTGTCATAGCGGAGAAAACATGAAGGCAGCAGGTCTGGAGCAACGATCCAAGCAAACGAAGCAAGCCCTGGGCCCCGTCATGCTTGACGTGGTCGGTACCACGTTGACAGCAGAGGATATCCGCCGCATCCGGCATCCGCTGACCGGCGGCGTCATCCTGTTTGCACGCAACTACGAGAGCCGCAAACAGATCACGGCGCTGGCGCGAGCCATCCATGAAGCGCGTCCCGGCGTGCTGATCGCGGTCGATCATGAAGGCGGTCGCGTGCAGCGTTTCAAGACCGATGGTTTTACCCATCTGCCGGCGATGCGCGTACTGGGCGAGCTGTGGGATCGCGACGTGCTGGAAGCAACCCGGCTGGCAACAGCCGTCGGTTTTGTGCTGGCAGCCGAATTGCGCGCCTGCGGCATCGATCTGTCGTTCACGCCTGTGCTGGACCTTGACTTCGGCGTATCGAGCGTGATCGGCACACGTTCCTTCCATCGCGATCCGCGCGTCGTGACGCTATTGGCAAAGAGCCTGAATCACGGTCTTGCGCTGGCCGGCATGGCCAATTGCGGCAAGCATTTTCCCGGCCACGGCTACGTGCAGGCCGATTCGCACATCGACACGCCGGTCGACGACCGCGCCTATCAGGACATTATCGGCGACGACGCCATGCCGTACGACTGGCTCGGCATGAGCCTGACGGCCGTGATGCCGGCGCACGTGATTTACCCGAAGGTGGACAAGCATCCTGCCGGATTCTCCAAAAAATGGCTGAACATCCTGCGCAAGGACATCGGCTTTCAGGGCGTGATCTTCAGCGATGACCTGAGCATGCAAGGCGCCAGCGTCGCCGGCAGCGTCCTCGACGGCGCACAGGCGGCGTTGGATGCCGGTTGCGACATGGTGCTGATCTGCAATTCGCCGGACAAGGCGGATCAGTTGCTGGCCGGTCTGAACACCAGGGTTTCCGCCGCATCGGCTGCGCGTATCGCGGCCCTGGTGCCGCAAAGCGAATTCCTGGATTGGGACGGCCTGCAAAAAGACGAGCGTTACCAGGCCGCCAAAAAACTGGCGTTGACACTGACCTGAGTTGCGCCATCACGCTACAACGATACCAATAGCTGTCCACGAGACGAATTATCCGAGCCAGCATGTCCGACACTTTGCCAACCGATCCGACCGATGCAAGAGATATCGTCCTTGAGACGGTAGCCAAGCTGCCGCATCTGCCGGGCGTATATCGCTATTTCGATGCGGAAGACAATGTCCTCTATGTCGGCAAGGCGCGCGACTTGAAGAAACGCGTATCGAGTTATTTCCAGAAGACGCTGACCAGCCCGCGCATCGCCATGATGGTCGAACGCATCGCGCGACTGGAGACGACCGTCACCCGCAGCGAGGCCGAAGCGCTGCTGCTGGAAAACAATCTGATCAAGACGCTGCGTCCGCGCTTCAACATCCTGTTTCGCGACGACAAGTCCTACCCTTACCTGAAGATCACCGGCCACGCGTTTCCGCGCATGGCCTACTACCGCGGCGCGGTCGACAAGAAGAACCAGTATTTCGGTCCCTTCCCCAATGCCTGGGCGGTCAAGGAGTCGATCCAGATTTTGCAGAAGGTGTTCCTGTTGCGTACGTGTGAGGACACGGTCTACGCCAATCGGACGCGCCCCTGCCTGCTGCATCAGATCCACCGTTGCAGCGGACCGTGCGTGAATCTGGTGACGCAGGAAGACTACGCCCTCGATGTCGAAAACGCCTCCAAATTCTTGCGCGGCCGCCAGACCGAAGTGCTCGATACGCTGGAAAAGAAGATGCACGCCTACGCCGGCGAACTCAAGTTCGAGCAGGCGGCGGCGGTGCGCAATCAGATCACCTCGCTCTCCAGCGTCCTGCATCAGCAGACAATGGAAACCGGCAGCGACGCCGACATCGACATCATCGCCGTGATCGTGCAGGGCGGCCGCGCCTGCGTGAATCTGGCGATGGTGCGCGGCGGTCGCCATTTGGGCGATCGCGCCTATTTCCCGACGCACGTCGACGGCGCCATTCCCGAAGGCGAAGAGTCGCTGGAGGCCGAAGTCCTGAAGGCTTTCCTGGCGCAGCATTACATCGACAAATTCATCCCCGGCAATCTGATCGTCAACGCCGAATTCGACGATCCGGCGCTGATGCTGGCGCTCATGGAGCAGTGCGGCCACCGCATCACGCTGACCTTGCAGCCGCAAGGCCAGCGCCGTCAATGGCTGGAGATGGCGCACAAGGGCGCGGAGATCGCGCTGGCGCGGCTGTTGTCCGAACAAGGCTCGCAACAGGCGCGCACGCGTGCACTGGTCGAAGCGCTGGGCAGCGAAGTCGAGGACATCGACAGCCTGCGCGTGGAATGTTTCGACATCAGCCATACGCAAGGCGAGGCGACGCAGGCATCGTGCGTGGTGTTCCATCATCACGCCATGCAGAACGGCGAATACCGCCGCTACAACATCAACGACATTACGCCGGGCGACGATTACGCCGCAATGCGCCAGGTGCTGATGCGCCGCTATGAAAAAGTCGCCAACGGCGAAGGCACCATGCCCGACATCGTCCTGATCGACGGCGGCAAAGGGCAGGTGGAAATGGCGCGCCAGGTGTTCACCGAACTCGGCCTCGACATCGGCCTGATCGTCGGCGTGGCCAAGGGAGAAGGGCGCAAGGTCGGCCTGGAAACGCTGGTTTTCGTCGACGGTCGAGCGCCGCAGGAGCTGGGCAAGGAATCGGCGGCACTGATGCTGATCGCACAGATTCGCGACGAGGCGCACCGCTTCGCCATCACCGGCATGCGCGCCAAACGCGCCAAGGCCAGGCAGACCTCGCGGCTGGAAGAGATCGAGGGCATCGGCGCCAAACGCCGCCAGAAATTGCTTGCGCGTTTCGGCGGTTTGCGCGGCGTGGCCGACGCCAGCATCGACGAGTTGGCATCGGTGGAAGGCATTTCACACACGCTGGCGGAAGAAATCTATCGTCAACTGCATTGAATTTCGCCTCGGCGCCTGCATGTAGCCGGAGACGGCTCCAAACCTCGTTGGCAGCGCACTGATTTCTCTCGGTAACAGGTTTTAAGAAGCGGCTCTGATACTATCTCGGTAAATTTCACTCAGCGCAGAAGTTCACGATAATAAATAAACGTATGCCATTCAATATTCCCATTTTGCTTACCTGGTTGCGTGTCGCCCTGATTCCACTGGTAGTCGGTGTGTTTTATGTGCCCGAGATCGGACTGTCGCGCTATGAGCAAGGTATTGCGTCGACGATCATCTTCATCGTCGCGGCGGCGACCGACTGGTTCGACGGTTTCCTGGCGCGTCGCTGGGAGCAGACCTCGGCGTTCGGCGCTTTCCTCGACCCGGTCGCAGACAAACTGATGGTCACCGGCGCCTTGCTGGTGCTGGTGCATCTGGATCGCGTGCATCCGATTACCGCTTTCATCATCATCGGCCGCGAGATCGCCATTTCGGCGCTGCGCGAATGGATGGCACAGATCGGCGCATCCAAATCGGTGGCCGTCAGCTCGCTCGGAAAAATCAAAACCACGGCACAGATGATCGCGATTCCGATGCTGCTGTTCTATGGCGATTTGTTCGGCTTCGTCGATACGCGGGTGTGGGGGCAATGGCTGTTGCTTATCGCCGCCGTGCTGACGGTGTGGTCGATGTTTTACTACTTGCAGAAGGCCTGGCCGCTCATAAAAAAAGTGCAAGAAAGTAAAAGCGGCGCTTGACTTCCTCTAGGGAAGCTCTATAATAGCGTTCTGTTGTTGATGCGGGAGTAGCTCAGTTGGTAGAGCGATACCTTGCCAAGGTATAGGTCGAGAGTTCGAGACTCTTCTCCCGCTCCAGAATTACTAAAGGAAGCGCCAAAACGCTTCCTTTTTTCATTGTGAAGTGCTGCATCAGCCGAAAAAACTTCGAAGAAATCTTCCGGAGCCGGTTGAAAAGACAGTCGCAATGCGCAACGTACAGACAGCAGTATCAGTGTCCCCTGGCGGGGTAGCAAAGTGGTTATGCAGCGGCCTGCAAAGCCGTCTACGCCGGTTCGATCCCGACCCCCGCCTCCAAACGCTCCATGCGGGAGTAGCTCAGTTGGTAGAGCGATACCTTGCCAAGGTATAGGTCGAGAGTTCGAGACTCTTCTCCCGCTCCATATTGAAAAGGAAGCTCAGCAATGAGCTTCCTTTTTTCTTTTCTGCATCTACGATGCGTCTCGACGCATTCTTGGCTTTTCATCCTTGCGGGCTCCATTCGGACTTCGCCTGCTCTATTTGTTTTTTTGGCTATGCGGTGAAATATGCGATGCATTTATGTCGTATTTTGTCGGTTCTAATTGTTTTTTATGCAATTACACTCTACATTGGCGTATCAGTCGATGACGACGATTCAGGCACAACAGCGCATGTTAACGGGAGGGGCGACCATGGATGCATTCCAGCAAGAGATCGACGAGAGAACGAATCTTACAAGCTCCAACAAGTTTGAATTGCTGCTGTTTCGTCTCGGGATGGATCCCCATGGCGTGCGGTCCGAATTGTTCGGCATCAATGTTTTCAAGATCCGCGAAATTGTCCCCATGCAGGAAATCACCAAGGCTGCAGGTACGCGCTCCCCGCTGCTGGGCATGGTCAATATTCGCGGCCAGATCATTTCCGTCATTGACTTGCCGGCCGTGGTCGGTTGCGTACCGAAAACGGGTCTGAACATCCTGCTTGTCACCGAGTATGCGCGCAGCACGCAGGCATTTGCGGTCGAGTCTGTCGATGAAATCGTGCGGCTCGAATGGAGTCAGGTGCTGTCGGCGGAATCCAAGGCAGGCGGTAATTTTGTCACCAGCATCGCGCGTCTCGACCATGATGCGAGCAGCAGCAGGCTGGCGCAAGTGCTGGACGTCGAACAGATCCTGCATGAAATCATGCCGACGGAACGCGACATGGAAATTGTCGGCCTGGAGCAGATCAGTCTCAAGCCGGGGGCGGTCATCATCGCCGCCGACGATTCGAAGGTCGCGCGCTCGCTGGTCGAGAGCGGCCTCAAAGCCATGGGGCTGCCTTTCCTGATGCACAAGACCGGCAAAGAAGCCTGGGAAAAAATTCTCCAGATCCACAAAGAAACCAAGGCGCAAGGCGTGCCGATCACCGATCGCGTGGCCATGGTGTTGACCGATCTGGAAATGCCCGAGATGGATGGGTTCACGCTGACCAAAAACATCAAGCGCGACGATGGGCTCAAAGCCATTCCTGTCGTGATCCACTCTTCTTTGTCCGGCTCCGCCAATGAAGACCACGTCAAAAATATCGGCGCCGACGGTTATGTCGCCAAATTCGTCATCGAAGACCTGACTACCGCCATCAGCAAGGCATTGGGAAAATAACATCTGTCAGGTCGTCGTCAGACGACATCTCGGCTTAAATCGTAGAATGCCGTCAGTCATCCGCAGGATGCCGACGGCATTTTTGTCATTCGGCATATCCTGACCGCCTCGCTGCGTTGAAATGCGCTGCCGGTCCTGGTTGCAGCCTGCCTTGCAGGCTGGCAACAGTACTACATGCCATATCGGCAAGAGCCAGGCATGTCCGTGCGGAGGGTTTCACAATTCACGTCATGTCGTATTCGCCGGCAGCGGTATTCATTGAAGGCGCCAGAATGTAAAGAACGTCCAACCAGCGCAGCACATTCGGTCGCAACGCGCGACTATCTCTTATACTGGCGTCCTTTCGTCAACTCTGTTTTCCATTGGTCAGTTTCATTTCACGGCTAACCGCGTGTGATCCAGCTATGTTCATTCCACAATTATCTTCTACCCAGGACGCCGCGCTGTCATCGGCTTTGCAAGGCCTGATCGACAGCAAGACCAAGCCGCAGGGCAGTCTTGGCGTGCTGGAGTTCATTGCGCATCGCATCGGCCTGATCCAGAAGACATCCAGCCCGCACATTGACCGCGCGGCGATTGTCGTCTTCGCCGCCGATCACGGCATCGTCGCAGAAAACATCTCCGCCTATCCGCAAAGCGTGACCTGGCAAATGGTGGAGAACTTCCTGCAGCAAGGCGCCGCCATCAACGTGTTTGCGCGCCAGAACGACTGTGCCCTGCATATCGTCGACGCCGGCGTGAACCACGAGTTCGGCAAGCGCGCAGAACTGATCGACAGAAAGCTGGGAGCCGGCACGCGCAATTTTGCGAAAGAGCCGGCCATGACCGCAGAACAATGCATGCAGGCGATCCGGCATGGCATGGATCTGGCGGCGGCAATGCCGGTCGACGTCATCGGTTTCGGCGAAATGGGCATCGGCAATACCACTGCCGCCGCGGCGCTCATGCACAAGATTACCGGCATTGCCGCCGACGAATGCGTCGGCGCCGGCACCGGTCTGGCGGCAGATGGCATCCGCCATAAGCAGCAAGTGATCGAACAGGCCGTGGCCTATCATGCCGGCGTCGATGCGCCGCTGGACGTGTTGCAGACCTTCGGCGGTTTTGAAATCGCCATGATCGTCGGCGCCATGCTGAAAGCCGCGGAACAACGCACGGTGCTGCTGATCGACGGATTTATCGTGACTTCGGCCTTGCTGGTGGCGGCGAAACTGCAGCCGGCCATTCTCGACTATTGCGTGTTTTCACATTGCTCGGACGAACACGGGCATCGCCGCATGCTGCAGTATCTGGACGGCCGTCCGTTGATGCAGCTCGATCTGCGGCTGGGCGAGGGGACCGGCAGTGCATTGGCTTTGCCGCTGCTGCATGCGGCGGTGAATTTCCTGGCGCAGATGGCGACGTTCTCGTCCGCGCAAGTCAGTGAAAAAAGCGCCTGACATGTCGGCCGTTCCTCATGCCGGCTCCGGTCTGCGCCATCAACTGCGGTTGTTTTTCACGGCCCTGCAGTTTTTCACGCGACTGCCGGCGCCACGCTGGGTGGGCTTCGATGCGGCGTGGCTGCAGCATGCAACGCGTTATTTTCCGGCGGTCGGCATCCTGGTCGGGCTGGCATGCGCTGCCGTGTATTGGCTGACGTCGCTGGTGTTGCCGCAAGTCGTCGCGGTGCTGTTGTCGACGGCTGCCGGCATTTATCTGACCGGTGCTTTTCATGAAGACGGTTTTGCCGATGTCTGCGACGGCTTCGGCGGCGGCATGCAGGCGTCGCGCATTCTGGAGATCATGCGCGATTCGCGCGTCGGCGCTTATGGCGTGATCGGCGTTGTGATGTTGCTGAGCCTGAAAATCGCCGCGCTTGCCAGTTTGCCGGCGAGGCAGGTGATGCCGGCGCTGCTGCTGGCGCATCCGCTGTCGCGCTGCCTGGCGACGGGCCTGATCTGGCGCATGACTTACGTGCGTGAAGAAGGCAAGGCCAAGCCGCTGGCGCAACAGATGAGCACTTCCGAATTTGCCGTCGCGACACTGACGGCGCTTCTGCCGGTCGTGTTGTGTGCGGCGCTGGGATGGCTGGCATGGCCGGCGCTGCTGCCGGCGCTGCTGCTGGGTCTGGCCGCCACGGTTTTTCTTGCCCGCAAATTTCGGCGCCGCATCGGCGGTTACACCGGGGATTGCCTGGGCGCCGTACAACAACTTAGCGAAATCGCGATTTACCTGGGCCTGCTGGCCGCGGTGTCGCCGGCGTCGTCCATATAAACAGAAAGGTCCACCATGTTGCTGCATTTAATTCGTCATCCTCAGCCTGTTATCGGCAAGGGCCTCTGTTACGGCAGCAGCGATCTTGCCGTGACCGAAGAAGACTGCCGCCAGGTGCTCGAACAGGTCAAGCCGGTGTTGCCGCCGCATGCGCCGTTATATTCCAGCCCGCTGCAACGTTGCGTGTTTCTTGCCGAGCCGCTGGCGACGGTGCTCAATGCCGGCCCTGTACGTTACGATCCGCGCCTCATGGAGATGCACTTCGGCACCTGGGAGCAGCGTGCGTGGGATGATTTGCCGCGCGCCGAAATCGATCAGTGGGCCGCCGACGTTGTCGGCTACCGTCCCGGCGGCGGCGAGAACGTGCTGCACGTGGCGCAACGCATCGATGCATTTTGCACCGACTTGCTGGCGCGCGGACACGGGCAGGCCATCATCGTCTGCCACGCCGGCACGATCCGCATGTTGCAGGCGCGCGCGTTGAATCTCGCGGTGCCGAAAATGGCCGAGCATGCCGCCGTCAATGCCCATGCAATTGCCTTTGGGGAGGTGCTGACCTTGCAGCTTTGAGGTCAAACGGCGGCGGTGTTGTTCAACCCCCACATCAAAATCGGCATAGTTGTTGAAAAGGAGGCCTGCGCGCTTCCTTTTTTCATTGCTATACAGAGAGGAAAGCGCACACTGGAGCGGTGTGCGGGGCATTTGCATGGAAGCTTCCTCAAGTCATTGTTTTGACGCAAGATTTCCATAAAAAAATGCCGGTTGATTTTGGCTTTTTTTCTGTAACACTAGAAAAATCAAGATGTCTAAAATAGTAAAATATAGAAAAAAAGACAATATTCATACATCAAAAAATTGCATTTATGACAATAAATATCTCCCCCAAAAAAATCCTGATCGTCGACGACAGCAAAGTGTCGCGCATGGTGATCAAGGCGCATATCCTGTCGGCGCATACCGACTGGATTATCCTGGAAGCCGCGAGCGGTAATGAGGCCATCGCCATGGTCGACAACGAGCAACCCGACTACTGCACCATGGACATCAATATGCCCGGCATGCTCGGCACCGATGCAGCCGAAATCATTCTGGCCAGACATCCGGGCGTGCGGGTCGTGATCTTTTCCGCCAACATTCAGGAAGCGGTGCAATCGCGCGCGCAGCAACTGGGTGCTTTATTCGTGGCCAAGCCCGTGACCGACAAATCCATTGCCCAGGCAATCGGCCACTTCACAGGTTTCAAGGGGGCGGCGTGAAGGTACTTTCAGAGATCGAACTGGATGCGCTGACAGAAGTGTTCAACGTCGGGGCGGGACGTGCGGCGTTGAGCCTGAGCGAAATCGTCGGTGAAGAAGTCCTGCTCTCGGTGCCGTCCATCGAAATACTCAAAGCCGCCGAGGTGACGAACCGCGTGTTCACGCTCAAGGACGACAAGTTCGCCACCGTCAGCCAGATGTTCACGGGACCTTTCACCGCCGAGGCGGTGCTCTTGTTCAACGAAGACTATGCGCTGGAGATCGTGCGCGACATGATGGGGTCGCAGATGAGCATCGACGACCTTGCAGAATTCGAGCAGGAAGCCATGTGCGAATTAGGCAACATCATCCTCAATGCCTGTCTGTCGGCCATGGCCGACATGCTCAAGATCAGCCTCAGCAGTTCGCTGCCGACCTACAGCATGTCGTCGCCGGAAGAAATTGCCGCGCGCTTGGCCGAACAAGGCCGGGACGACAACTACATCCTGATCTTGCACATCGATCTGGTGCTGGAAAAACACCATACCGAAGGTCACTTGATTTTCCTGCTCAGTTCGACCTCGCTGAGCAAGCTGATTGCACATATTCAGCAGTATCTGAACACTATTCTTTGAACGGTATCTCCATGAGCAGTCCAGTGCCACTCGGTTTTTCGGCAGACGATGTTGTCAACAGCGTGAACCTGGGACTCGTCGTGGTCGATCATGATCTGAACATCCGGTTATGGAATGACTGGATGAGTCGTCACAGCCGCATCGACCGGGAACAGGCGCTCGAGCAGAACATCATTGCGCTGTTCGGCGAGCAATTGACGCCGGGCTTCCTGCGCGCCCTGAACAACGCCATCGGTTACGGCCTGCCGGCGATCTTGTCGAGCGCCTTCCATCGCTCGCCGTTACCGCTCTTCGTCGAGCAGGACAGGAGCGAGGCGCCGGTGCGCATGCATCAATCCATCATCATGACGCCGTTGCGATCCGATGTCGGCTTGCCGACATGCCTGATCCAGGTCAGCGACTCCAGCACGTCGGTCAAGCGCGAAAAAATGCTCATGTCGCATTCCGACGCGCTCAAGCGGGAAGCCATCACTGACGGCCTGACCGGAATCTACAATCGTCGCTTCTTCGATGAAAGCTATGCGCTGGCCTTGCGCGACGCCAAACGCAATCGCAGCAGCTTGTCGCTGTTCATGATCGATATCGATTATTTCAAGCAATACAACGACCATTACGGCCACAGCGAAGGCGACAGGACGCTGAAACTGGTCGCCAATATCCTGCGCGCACAAATGCGCCGTCCCAACGACGTCTGTGCGCGTTATGGGGGGGAAGAGTTCATCATGCTGATCCCGGGCTTCACCGAGGCCCAGGCCGAGAAGTTTGCCGAACGTTTGCGCGCCAGTGTCAGCGACCTCGGCATTCCGCATGAGAAGTCTCAGTCCGGTACGCACATGACCATCAGCGTCGGCGTCTGCACCATGACGCCGGATATCGGCAACGACGGCACGGCGCTGCTCGACAGCGCGGACGATGCGCTGTACCGGGCGAAAAAGCAGGGACGCAACCAGGTCATCAGCGGCGTTTAATGCCCTTTGTCCTTGCTTTGCTTGGAACATGGGCAATTCCCGGAAAAGCTGAACGGACACGGCTTGCGCGTTGTCATAAACAAGTTATCAACAGGGTTGACCACATTTTCTGTGAGTAACCTGGATTGTCGTCAGCCTGTCGATATGGTCGCTTCCGTGCGCTTGCCGATCTTGCGTATAATGCGCTCCTTGATGTTTTTCGCCGTTTTCACCGCCTTGCTCATGCGCCGATTCTGCTTTTTGCTGCTGGCATTCCTGTTTCCCTTGCAATTGTTTGCGGGGACGCTTGAGCCTGTGGCAAAGCATCCGGATGCAACATCGGCGATCGTGTCGGCTGCTCAAGCGCACTTGCAAGACGATGCGCCAGGATCGGCATGGCAGCCGGCTGACGAGATCGCCGATGCCAGCCAGGGCGAGGCGAGCGATCCGGCCGATGCAGCGGGCGCCGGCGATCAGCCCGACGCCAAAAAACTGGCGGCGCAAGGCGATCTGGAAGACCAGACCTTGCCGGTTCCCTTTGCCACCTTGCCGCTGGACTGGCATCCTTTTCCCCATTTTTATCCCCTCGTGAACGACGGCACTTCCGCGTTCATCGATCTGCAGCGTCCTCCTCCGCTCGCCTGAGCGCGCTTGTCGGCCCAGTGCGGCCGACCGGCTCTCTTACGTCCTTAATGTTATCGCCCTGCGGCGGCGGTTTCGCTGCCGCAACTTCTCGTCTTTTTATTTAGGAAGCACCATGAAACGCATCATTCTTTTTCTCGTCACCAATCTGGCCGTGATGCTGGTACTGAGCGTGACCGCCAGCATCCTCGGCATCAATCGCTACATGACGGCCAACGGCCTCAACTTCGGCATGCTGCTGATGTTCTGTGCATTGATGGGCTTCGGCGGCTCGTTCATTTCGCTGCTGATGTCCAAGACCATCGCCAAGTGGTCCACCGGCGCGCGCGTCATCCAGCAGCCGCAAAACTCCACCGAAATGTGGCTGGTCGATACCGTCAACCGCCTGGCCACGCGCGCGGGGCTGAGCATGCCCGAAGTCGCCGTCTACGACGGCCCGCCGAACGCCTTCGCCACCGGCGCCAGCAAAAGCAATTCGCTGGTGGCGGTGTCGACCGGCCTGCTGCAAGGCATGACCAGGGAAGAAGTCGAAGCCGTGCTGGCGCACGAAGTCGCGCACATCGCCAATGGAGACATGGTTACGCTGACGCTGATTCAGGGCGTGGTGAACACCTTCGTCATGTTCCTTGCGCGCATCGTCGGCTACTTCGTCGATTCGGCGTTGCGCCGCAATAACGAGCAGTCGTCCGGTCCCGGCATCGGCTACATGGTCACGGTGGTGGTGTGCGAAATCGTATTCGGCATCCTTGCCAGCATCATCGTCATGTACTTTTCGCGCCAGCGCGAATACCGTGCCGACGCAGGTGCTGCTTCGCTGATGGGTTCGCCGACGCCGATGATCGGCGCCTTGCGCCGCCTGGGCGGGATGCAATCCGACGGCTTGCCGCAGAACCTGCAGGCGTCCGGCATTGCCGGCCGCGAGTCGTGGATGGGTTTGTTTTCCAGTCATCCGTCGATCGAGTCGCGCATCGCCTCGTTGCAGAATCGTGCGCGCACCTGATCGCTCTGGAATCGCTGTGTGCCCTGCAGCATTTTTGCAATCGTGATAAATTTCCGTGTGGCGAAAATTTCGAAATAGTTTGAAATTTTCCGCACACGATGTTCTCGGGGCGGGGTGGAAATCCCCACCGGCGGTAATGTTGCGATGTTTCTGCGACGAGCCCGCGAGCGCTTGGCGGACGTCAGTCCGTCAAGGTCAGCAGACCTGGTGAGATCCCGGGGCCGACGGTCATAGTCCGGATGAAAGAGAACGGAAACCTGCTGCGCGCATGCACGTTTGCATGCGCCTGCTCGTTCCCATGCGCCCTGTTTTTAGTCACCAAACAGGAGTCCTGAACAAATGCAACACGCAGCAAACCATACCCATACCGCTCCCGCCAACAAACGCATCGCCTTTATCCAGGCATGCTGGCACAAGGAAATCGTCGATCAATGCCGTCTCTCGTTCACGGCTGAAATCGCCAGGCTCGGTTTCCCGGAATCAAGCATCGATTTCTTCGAGGTCCCCGGCGCGTTTGAAATCCCCCTGCACGCCAAGCTGTTGGCCAAGACCGGCAAGTACGCCGGCATTGTCGCTTCCGGCCTGGTGGTTGACGGCGGTATTTACCGCCACGATTTCGTCGCCACGGCAGTGATCAACTCCCTGATGAGCGTGCAGCTGGAAACCGAAGTGCCGGTGTTCTCCGCCGTGCTGACGCCGCATCATTTCCATTCGCATGGCGAGCATCAGCAATTCTTCCACGAGCATTTCGTGGTCAAGGGCCGAGAAGCCGCGCACGCCTGCGCCGACACCGTCGGCAAGATCGCGCGTCTTGAGGCTGGGCAGAGCGTCGCGCCGGTGCTGAATGCGGCCTGACCGGTTTTTGAAGTAGCCGGGTAACCGGCAGAGACGGGCATTGCTGGTGCGGTGTCCGTTTTTTATGCCTGGAATCCTACGCAGAGAGGGAAGATGTGAAGTCCGGTCAGGAATTTGTAGCATCTTGTTACAAGGCTTACCGGGTACTGACTGGTTATCGGGCTGGAATTGGATTTAAATGGTGTTAACAGTTTAACGAGCGCATTAGCGTCGTTAGTCAGCAATATGCATCTTCAGGTGCATCCAAGGAGCCATCGTGAAAAAATCCCTTCTTTCCGTGACAGTCGTATCGGCTGGCGTGCTTGCCGCAAGTCTGTTTGCGGCTCCGGCGATGGCCGCGCATGTCGGCGTCGGCATCAATATCGGCGTGCCGGTGTATGCGGCGCCACCACCACCGGTCTATTACGCCCCGGCTCCGGTCTATTATGCGCCGCCGCCTCCGGTTTATGTCGCCCCTGCACCAATCTACGTTGAACCGGGCGGTTACTACTATCGCGGTTATGGCCGCGGTTATTATCGCCATGGCTACCGTCATCATGGCTATTACGATCGCCGTTGGTAGTCCGATACGCCGAGTTACCCACACTTACCCACAAAAACTGTGGGTAAGTGTGTGAGCAAGTCGTGAGGAAGTTGCCAAGTGATTGATTCGATGGAACTTAGTTGTTTCGCCTCAAAATCAGGCAGCAGGCGACAACATCATCAAGGGGGTCCTATTTGGACTCCTTTTTTTCTGGTTGCGCAACCGGGCCGTCCAATTCGACTTTGCTGGCCTTGACTGCATCCTCTTCTCCCGGCGTCAGATAACGCTCCACTGCGCCGAAGAAGCGGTCGTAGAAATGGCCGGAGCGGATGGTCTCGCTGGCCACGCGCACCAGCGAATCGTCGCTGGAGCCGAACGGCATCGACACCGAGCCCAATACGCCGACGCCAAGGCTGGCGGAATTGTTGGTCTTCTTCAGCGCATAGCGATCCTGGGTCGCGCTCACAAACAAAGAGGCATTGTGATCGGCCTTGCCGTTGGCGGCACAGACGATGTGGAAAGCGATTTCCACATGCTGATCGGCTTCCGGCTGGAAGCTCTTGGTGCCGTCAACGATATTGGCCTGCGCTTTGCTGATGATGTAACCCTGGCCCAGCAAGGCGCGGCGCGCGGCTTCGCAGACGGCGTTGTCGCTGGCGTCGAAGCTGCGGGAATAGGTATCGGTTTCGCTGAAGTCTTCCTGATGATAGAACGACGGTTTCGACGTCGAGCAGCCAGCCAGGCCGGAGACGCCGGCGATCAGCAACGCGGAAACGGATAACGAAGGAAGCAAGCGGCGCATGCCTGGAATCTCCTGATGTGAATCAATGCTGCAATTGTAAATTATCGGCAAGGTCACAAGTCGAAGCAGAACGTAAGGATCCGTAACAAGCCAGGTCGTGGCAACATCATTTCGGACTCCCCGATATACTTATCGCTTGGATAGTTTTGTTGCACGAGATGGCTTGAAAATTTTCGTTCAGCGCAAGAAAGCGCGTCGAAACGTTTGTCGTCATCTGTTCGTCGTATCACGATAGACCGGAGAAAACATGGAATCGTTGCAGCAACTGCTCGGCATAGATTTGCCCATCATCCAGGCGCCAATGGCTGGCGTACAGGGCCATGCACTGGTCACCGCCGTATCCAATGCCGGCGGACTGGGTTCCCTGCCGTGCGCCATGCTCACTCCCGACGCCCTGCGCAAAGAGCTGACGCAGATCCGGGCCGGCACCGACAAGCCTTACAACGTCAATTTCTTTGCCCACATCCCGCCCGAACCCGATGCGGCGCGCGAGGCCGCCTGGCGCGCTGCGCTGGCGCTGTATTACCGGGAATTCGGCATCGATGCCGATACCATCCCGACCGGTCCCGGCCGCGCGCCGTTCACCGAGGAAGCCGCCGAATTGCTGAGTGAATTCAAGCCGGCCGTGGTCAGTTTCCATTTCGGCTTGCCCAGCGCCGCATTGCTGGCGCGCGTACGCAACTGGGGCGCCAAAGTCCTGTCCTCGGCAACCACCGTGGCGGAAGCACGCTGGCTCGAAGAGCAGGGCGTCGACGCCATCATCGCGCAAGGTCTGGAAGCGGGAGGACATCGCGGCTTTTTCCTGTCACATGATATTTCCACGCAGCTCGGCACCTTCGCCTTGCTGCCGCAAATCGTGCGTGCAGTCAACGTCCCCGTGATCGCCACCGGCGGCATCGTCGACGCCAAAGGCGTGGCCGCTGCAAAACTGCTGGGCGCGGCGGGCGTGCAGATCGGCACGGCCTATATGCTCACGCCCGAAGCAAGCACCAGCGCGATTCATCGCGCCATATTGAAGAGCGATGCCGTGGAACATACCGCGCTGACCAATCTGTTTACCGGCGGCCCCGCGCGTGGCGTGGTCAACCGCCTCATGCGCGAGCTGGGCGCGTTAAGCGCCGCTGCGCCGGCCTTCCCGTTGGCGACTTCCGCTATCTCACCGTTGCGCAGCAAGGCGGAGAGTCAGGGCAGCGGGGATTTCTCGCCATTATGGTCGGGCCAGAATGCGCGTGGCTGCAAAGAGATTCCAGCCGCCGAACTTACGCATGAACTGGCGACGGGCTGGTAAGGGGATGGATTTGGCGGTCTCTGCTTGACGGCGCCAGGCCAGGAGATACATTGATGTAGGTCAGGTGCATGTAAAAAATTCTATTTAATATTCAAAATTATTCATTTCAATTAACAAATAAGGTGTAAGGTTTATTGCGTAGTAACAATATACTGTACTGAATGCGAGTCACGAGCTTGAAAGAATTGATGCATAGTATGATCCTGGGGCTTCATGTTATATTTCCGCATGGAAATTTCGTGAGGCTTGGGCGGCAGTCAGATTCGACCAACCGACAAGCTAAAGATAGCGATGGATAAAACGAAGAAAGCGGAACTGGAGCGGATCCGCAGAGAGTTGATCAACGCGCATAATCGTGCAGCCTGGCACATGGCGGCGACGATCATCAAGGCGTCGCTGGTGAAGGGGGGAATGGATGAACCTCCTACGGCACGCGAGTTGGCCGATCTGAACGCCACGATCACCAATTTGCGCAGCGTTGCCGAAGACGCTATTGAGCTGTTGAAGAAGTAGTTCTACTTCAGCCCTTGTCCTGAGAACATCAGTACTTTGTCGCCGGCGTATTGCACGCTGACGGAGCTGTCTTTGTCACGCCATGTACAGCTCGACATGCCCAGTGCCCCAGAACAATCAGTGGGTTTGCCCAACAATTTTTCCACGTCTTCCTTGTGCATTCCTGCAGATAATTTCGAATAGTTTTCTTGAGTAATCTTGGTGCATGCCGCTAGCAGCAAACAAAAAGACAGCAAGACGGAAAATCGCAACGACATGGGAAACTCCTGAAGTGGGAAGGGCGTAGGCGCCAAGGAAAATTTTAGAAGAGTGCTTGTCTTTCCGGTTCCTCGCTAAAAAACGATTCTTGAGCGGCCATATGCATGCATTCCCAGGCCGCCGCCTTGATCAATGGACGTTTCTCCGATGTCAGTGGCGCGCGCGTCATCGACCGGTGACTCGTTCTCTACCCGGTGCGCAGCATAGGCATGAAGTTTGCCCTACTTTGGGAAGGCAAAGGTGCTTGATTCAGCTATTTCGTGTTTTTCTGCGAAAAGATGTTTTAATGATTTCGCTATACAGATCAGGAACACCTCGTTGATTGGCAATGTCTTTGGATAGTGGGGCCAATATTCGTTATTTTTTTGATAGTTATTGGTATTTTTTATTAAAAACAATATCTATATTATTGATTTGCGGCAAAATGTTGAAATAATTCGAAGCGCCTCAAAGTGCAAAAAATAGAAAAAATTAGCTGATTGCTCTCACTCTTAACCCTGCAAGACACAAATTATTCAAATGAAAGATGATCAATATTTTCTGGTAGTGGATGACTTCTCCACAATGAGGCGCATCGTTACCGGTTTGCTCAAGGAGCTGGAATTCACCAAAATGGCCGAAGCCGAAGACGGGTCTGCCGCAATGAAGATTCTGGAAGCCGGCGCCGCATCGATCACGTTTGTTCTGACGGACTGGAATATGCCGGTGATGGACGGCCTGGCTCTTCTCAAGAAGATTCGCGCAACACCGTCGCTGGCGCATTTGCCAGTGCTGATGATCACTGCGGAAGCGAAGAAAGAGAACATCGTGGAGGCGGCGCAAGCCGGTGCGGACGGCTATATCGTCAAGCCGTTCAACGCAGCAACGCTGAAAGAAAAGATCGAGAAGATCCTGGCGCGACGTGCAAGCATGGCGAGCTGATCGTCATGCCGACGCACTTGCAGCGAAGTGCGTTTTTCAGTCGGGAATCGAGAAGTAGGCGCGGATGTCGCCAGGCGTCCATGATTTGACAACGAGGCCCTCCAGCAGCACACGGTATTCGCTGTGCTGCGCTCCATCCGCAGTCGCCACCGTGCGGCTCTGAAGCACATACTCAACATTGTTGATGATGGTCGGTAGTTCAACGCAATCGTGACCGTCAGGCATTCTGTAACTCCTCCTTGAATTGTAAAATCCTAGCACGAAGCGAATGTCGGGCGTGACGTCGCTTGTGCAAAACGGATGAAATATTTTCGTTTCATTGACGTTCCATCAAGAAATTCGACAATAAATGTGCGCTTTTGCAATGGCATCTACACATTTTATTGTCATGAAGATCATCCGTTGCATGAGGGCTTCGTTCATCTTCATTCATGATCATGCCGACCCGGCGTGAAAAGAAGAAGTGCAAAATTTTCATCTGTGCGAACCTTTCTTTTTGCTTGCGACCGGCATGCTCTTGTCGTTTCTTCGAAGTTCTCTTTGCAAAACTTTTCAGCGTTTTACGCCGCGCTGACGAACTTCTCCCCTGCATCTTTTTATACTTGCTCCCATACACGGATCATCGCGTCTGCCGATGCGATGGCGCCGTGTCGATCGAACGCGAGGCGAGGCATGATGACTTTCGATTGGCTCTTGCATGTGCTGGCCGTGTTGGTGGCGGGACTGTTGGCCGCAGTCCTGTGGATCGTGGCAAATCAGGATTTCAGCAGATAACGCAGGTCGAAGCTGACGTCCGGCGCAACGCATCATTTTGGGGGAGGGGGCAGTCATGAAGCATTTCCAGAAAATCGCATTAACAGTCGTCGCCGGCGTCAGTCTGTTTTTTGTCATGGCAACGTTGTTGCTGATCGCGGTAACGCAACCGATTTATCCTTTCACCACATAAGGCGGCAATTCCGCTCGCTCACAGATATCACAGATATGCCAGGCAGGAATGCGGCCTGCCGGCAGGTATCGCGGTAAGATATATTCCTGCGCTCAACACTTCGGGCAATTCAGGAAGCCGATCACATTTCATGTCCCTCATTCCGTCATCATCTCCGGCCCATAACCCATCCTCCCGATCTTCAGCGCCACGCCATGTCGTCATTATCGGCGCCGGCGCGATCGGTGCAATGAGCGCACTGCATGCGCTCGACCAGGGTTTGCAGGTCACCATCGTCGATCCCGGCACGCCTGGAGGCGAGCATGCCTCAAGCTACGGCAACGCAGGATGGCTGTCGTCGCATTCCATCCTGCCGCCGTCCGAACCGGGCGTCTGGAAGAAGGTGCCGGGTTTTCTGGCCGATCCTTTGGGACCCTTGTCGATTCGCTGGCGCTATCTGCCGCGCACCTTGCCTTGGCTGCTGCGTTATCTGATCGCCGGTTCGACGGAGGCGCGCATCACCGAGACCGCCAAAGCCTTGCGGACCTTGCTCGCCGGCGCGGCTCCCTTGCATCAGCAAATTGCCGGGAAGGCCGGCGTCGGGCAACTGATCGAGCTCGGCGGCCTGCTGCACGTCTATCGTTCGCGGCAGCATTTCGAGAACGACGCCAGAGGCTGGCGCATCCGGCGCGCGTTCGGCATCACATGGGAAGAGCTGGAGGCGGAGGAGTTACGCCGACGCGAGCCCGACCTCGATCCCGGCTACGGATTCGGCGTCTATATCGGTGAAGCGGGCCACTGCCGCAATCCCGGCGCGTATATCGCCGCGCTGATCCGGCACGCCTGCGATCGCGGTGCACGCCTGCAAGCGGCCACGGCGACCGGATTCCGCTTCACCGGCGATCGCCTGAGCGCGGTCTGCACGGAAGAGGGCGACATCGTGTGCGACGCCGCCGTCATCGCCGCCGGCGCACAATCGAAAATGCTGGCGGCGCAAGCCGGCGACAAGGTGCCGCTGGAAACCGAACGCGGTTATCACGCCATGGTGGAAAACCCGGAAGGGCATCCGCGTACGCCGATGATGATCATGGACCGCAAGGTCATCGCCACGCAGACCGAGCTGGGTTTGCGCGTGGCCGGCCAGGTCGAGATCGCCTCCTTCGAGGCCGAACCCGACTGGCGGCGCGCCGAGATCATGCGCGACCTCGCGCTGCAACTGTTTCCCGCGTTGCCGCGCGATCTGCCGGCCAGCCGCGTGCGCTACTGGCTGGGGCGGCGGCCCAGCATGCCCGACGGCCTGCCGTGCATCGGACCGTCGACGCGCAGCGCGGATGTGATCCACGCCTTCGGCCACGGCCATATCGGACTCGGCACTTCGGCGAGAACCGGGCGTCTGGTCGCTCAACTATTGACAGGTCAGGATGCCGAGATCGATCTGGCGCCGTTCAGCGCGCAGCGATTTTAGATTGATACGAGTCCGGCACAAACCGGACTCGACGGTGAATTGACCGGCAGCTTCTTAGTGGTTATGACGCGGCATGACCTTCGCCACGCCCTGATACTTGACCGCCAGCTCCATGCAGGCGCCGGTTTCCAGCTGGCCGACGGTGCTGCGATAAATCTCCTGCCACGGCGTCTGGCTGGGCGGTACGGCAGGGATGCCTTCCGCTTTGCGCCTGGCCAGTTCCTCGTCGCTGATGAGCATGTCGCAACGCCCTGTGTTGAGATCGATGCGGATGGTGTCGCCGGTATGCAGATAAGCCAGGCCGCCGCCGACAGCGCTTTCCGGCGACGCATTGAGGATGGACGGACTGTCCGAGGTGCCGGACTGGCGACCGTCGCCCAGCGTCGGCAGCGTGGTGATGCCGCGACGAAGCAGCGCGTCGGGCGGTTGCATGTTGACCACTTCGGCCGATCCCGGCCAGCCGACCGGACCTGCGCCGCGAATCACCAGGATGGTGTTTTCATCGATGCCCAGCGCCGGGTCGTTGATGCGCGCATGGTAATCGTCGGAACCGTCGAACACCGCCGCCTTGCATTCAAAGATGCCTTCGCTGCCCGGCGTATTCAGGTAGCGTTCGCGAAAGGTGTCCGAGATGACGCTGGTCTTCATGATGGCGAAGTCGAACAGGTTGCCCTTCAACACCAGGAAGCCGGCGCGTTCGCGCAGCGGCGCCTCGAAGCGGAACACTACTTCACGGTCATGGCTCTCGCGGCCTTCCAGGTTTTGCGCCATGCTCTTGCCGGTCGCGGTGAGCCGATCGGAGCGCAGTTTTCCTGCCTGTTGCAGTTCCCACATGATGGCCGGCACGCCGCCGGCGCGGTGGAAGCGTTCTCCCAGATATTTTCCGGCCGGCTGCATGTTGAGCAGTAGCGGCACGTCGTAGCCGTACTGCATCCAGTCGTCGGAATTCAGCTCCACGCCGGCATGGCGCGCCATCGCCATGATGTGCGGCTGGGCGTTGGTCGAACCGCCGATGGCGGCATTCACGACGATGGCGTCAAGGAAGGCTTCACGCGTGAGAATCGCCGACGGTCGCAGGTCTTCATGCGCCATGCCGACGATGCGACGACCGGTTTCGTAAGCCATCTGGCCGCGTTCGCGATACGGCGCCGGAATCGCCGAGCAACCGGTCAGCGACATGCCCAGCGCTTCCGCCATGGCGTTCATGGTGGACGCGGTACCCATGGTGTTGCAGTGGCCGGAAGAGGGCGCCGACGCCGCCGCGATTTCCAGGAATTTTTCATTGTCGATGAGGCCCGCCGACAATTGACGGCGGCCCTTCCAGATCGCCGCGCCGGAGCCGACCAGTTCGCCGTCCATCCAGCCGTCGAGCATCGGTCCGCCCGACAGCACGATGGCGGGGATGTCCACCGTGGACGCCGCCATGATCTGCGCCGGCGTGGTCTTGTCGCAGCCGGTGGTCAGGACCACCGCATCGATCGGATAGCCGTGCAGGATTTCCACCAGGCCGAGATAAGACAGATTGCGGTCGATCGCCGCCGTCGGACGGCGGCAGTTTTCAAAGATCGGATGCAGCGGGAACTCCATCGGAATCCCGCCCGCATCGCGGATGCCGTCGCGCACGCGGCGCGCCAGTTCGAGGTGGATGCGGTTGCACGGGCTGATGTCGCTGCCGCTCTGCGCGATGCCGATGATCGGCCGGCCGGAACGCAATTCCTCGGCGGTGATGCCGTAGTTCATGAAGCGCTCGAGATACAGCGCGGTCATGTCGATATGGTCGGGATTGTCGAACCAGTCCTGCGAGCGGAACCGGCGGGGTGTCTGTTGATTCTTCACTTCTGTACCTTTGCTGATAGGTGATGTTGAGCCAGGCCCGGCGTGTCGGCGATGAAGGAAAACAGTCCTCCCGCAAGCGGTTGCCTTCCCCGCTCTTCGGCTGACGATCCTTTCCATGCCGTTGTGACATGCACCGTCCGCATATCGTTTCCGCCGAAGACCAGTTTGGTCACATTGGCGCAAGGGAAGGGGATGACTCCCGCCAGCTCGCCTGAAGGCGAGAAGCGTTCTATGCGCCACCCGCCGAACAGGGCGACCCAGACAAAACCCTCGGCATCGACGGCCATGCCATCCGGATAGCCGCTGCCTTCGATATGCACGAACGGACGCTTGCGTGACAGTGTTCCTGCAGCGTCGACATCGAAAGCATATACCGTTCGCTGCAACGTGTCCGTGTGATAGAGCGTTTTTCCGTCGGGACTCATGGCCGGGCCGTTGGTGATGACGTAGCCGCGATCCTGCGCCTGCAGTCCGCGTGACCGCTCCCATCGATACAGCACGCCGCTGGGGCGGCTCTCCTCATTGTCCATCGTGCCGAACCAGAGCCGCCCCCGGCCGTCGACAAAACCATCGTTGACGCGGTTGCCGGGCAAGTGTTGTTCAACCGGCTGAATCAGCGAGAAGTCGTTGCTGTCCCGGTTGAATCGGTAGAGACCGCCTTGCAGTCCGCAGATAAAACCGCCGTCGTCACAGGGCGCGATGAATCCCGGCGCATGCGGTGTCGCCCAGCTTTGGCGCTGGCTGCCATCGGCCGCACAGCGATGGATTGCCTTGCCCTTGATATCGACGAAATAGATCGCCTGGTCCCGCGCGTGCCAGATCGGGCCCTCGCCCAGTTCGGCGCCGACCGGCCAGACACAGACGGGCACCGAGGCAGTCATGCGCCGTACCAGCCGGCGTCGACGAAGTAATCGCGGCCGGAACACTTGGCTGCGCTGTCGGACGCCAGAAATAACGCCAGCGCGGCGACGTCGTGCGGCTCCACGCGCTCGTACAGGCATTGCGCCGCGAGGATCTTGGCCTCTTCTTCCGGACTGTGCCACAGGCGCATCTGGCGCGGCGTGCGCACCGCGCCGGGGATGATGCAGTTGACCCGGATGCCGTGCGGGCCGAGGTCGCGCGCCAGTCCGCGCGTGAGGCCTTCGATCGCCGCCTTGGCCGTCATGTACAGCGTCAGGCTGGGCAGCGCGAGATGCCAGGAAATCGAGCCGAAGTTGAGGATCACGCCGCGGCCTTGCTCGCGCATGCCAGGCGTCACCGCCTGCGCGCAAAAGAACTGATGGCGCAGATTGACCGCCATGCGCTCATCCCAATACGCCGGGCTGACGTCGGCGATCTTGTGGCGGTCGTCGTTGGCGGCGTTGTTGATCAGGATGTCGACGGCGCCGGCCATTTTTTCGATGCCGACGAAGGTTGTCGCCAGCGCATCCAGATCGAGCAGGTCGCAATGCAGGAAGGTCGGCGGCAGCGGAGCATGTTTCAGCGACGCTTCCAGCGCGCGCGATTCTTCCACGGCGATGTCGAGGAAGAAGACCTGCGCGCCTTGTCCGGCGAAGGCTTCCACCAGCGCGGCGCCGATGCCGGTGCCACCGCCGGTGATGACGACGCGCTTGCCGGCCAGGCTGCGATAAACGGCGTGCTCCATCGTGGTGGACGAGACCGATGAGGCCGGCGCGGTTTGAACTGATGCGGTCATGCTGATGCACTCCAGGAAGATGGCGAAGTTCCTGCCAGGCCACGCCCGGCAAGATGTTGATAAAGGGCGCGGATGCCGAAGGTCCACGGCGCGATGGCGTCGCAGCGCTGCACGCGGTTGACCAGCGCGCCCAGCGCCGGGCTGGCGATGGTGACGCGGTCGCCCAGATGATGGGTAAAGCCGGAACCGGCGGCGTCGCGATCCTTGATCGGCGAAAACATGGTGCCGAGGAACAGCAGGAAGCCGTCCGGATACTGATGATGCGCGCCGCAGGTTTGCGCCACCAGGTCGAGCGGGTCGCGGCTGATCTCGCGCATGAAGCTGGCGCCGTTCAGACGGAATCCATCATCCTCGCCTTCGATCAGCAAAGTCACTTCCGCCTGCCGTACGGTATCCATGGTGAAGCGCTCATCGAACAAGCGAATGAACGGGCCGATGGCGCAGGAACCGTTGTTGTCCTTGGCCTTGCCCAGCAACAGGGCGCTGCGGCCTTCGATGTCGCGCAGGTTGACGTCGTTGCCCAGCGTGGCGCCGACGGCCTGGCCGCGGCTGTTGACGGCCAGCACGATCTCCGGCTCCGGATTGTTCCATTGCGATTCGGGATGCAGGCCGACATCGGCGCCCAGTCCGACCGCCGACATGGCCTGCGACTTGGAGAACACTTCGGCGTCGGCGCCGATGCCGACTTCCATGTATTGCGACCAGGCATCGCGCTTGAGCAACTCCTGTTTCAGCTTCATCGCCGCTTCCGATCCCGGCCGGATCGCCGACAGGTCGGAGCCGATGCTCGCCTGCAATTCCTTGCGCAGCGACTCCGCGCGGCTGGCGTCGCCGGCAGCCTTTTCTTCGATCACGCGCTCCAGCATGCTGACCGCAAAGGTCACGCCGCAGGCCTTGATCGGTTGAATGTCGCAAGGCGCCAGCAGTTGCGGCAACCGCTTGTCTGCAAATGGATCAAGCGCATCGCGGACCAGATCCGCCACGTTGCCCAACGACTCGCCCGGCGCGTGGCGCGCCAGCGCCAACAGGTCTTCGGCGTCCAGCAAATCCGCCGAGGTCGGTGCGGTGGCGGTGATGTCGAACACCTCGCCACGGCGAACCACGACGACGCAGGGACCATTGATTTTGCTGTTTCGCCAGACGCGTCCGACCAGCAAGGCATCGGACAGATCTGCGGGTAAAACCGCTTGTGCGTGAATTGATTGCATCCTGGATTGCATGGCACTTTCCTGTGTGAATAGTCGTATTGATCTCAGCGCATTCAGCGCTCAGCGTCCGGAACGGGTGCTGACGTCCACCCACACCGCCAGCATCAGAATGCTGCCCTTGACGATCATCTGCCAATAGGTGCCGACATCGAGCATCGACATGCCGTTGTCCAGGCTGGCCATCACCAGTGCGCCGATCAGCGCGCCGTAGATGGTTCCCGAGCCGCCGCGCATGGAGGTACCGCCGATGAAGCAGGCCGCAATCGCGTCCAGTTCGCCCATGCTGCCCGACGATGGCGAACCCGCCGCCAGACGCGCGGTATTGACCAGGCCGGCCAGTGCGCACATCACGCCCATGATGCCGAACACCCACAGCTTGACCGACTGCACGTTGACGCCGGACAGGCGCGTCGCTTCCATGTTGCTGCCCACCGAATAGATGCGGCGGCCGAATACCGTCTGCGTGGTGATGTAGCTGAACAGGCCCAGCAAAGCCAGCAACAGCAACACCGGAACGGGAATGCCGTCATAGCTGTTGAGCGTGCGCACGAAGGCCAGCAGCACGGCGCCGATGATCAGCACTTTCACCGCGTCGCGCCACAGCGCATGCACCGGCAGCGCATGGCGCACGCGATTGACGCGCTGACGCCAAGTCAGGGCCAGCGCTAGGACGAACAGCACGATTACCAGTGCCACGCCCAGTTGCTGCGGCAGATAGCCCTGTCCCAGGTAGACCAGATCGCTGGACACGGGGGCGATCGTCAGGCCACCGGTCACGCCCAGCAGCACGCCGCGAAACGCCAGCATGCCGCCGAGACCGACGATGAAGGAGGGGATACGCATGTAAGCGGTCAGGTAGCCGTTGAACAATCCCAGTGCGAGACCGCACAGCAAGACCAGCGCCAGGTTGAGCGGCAGCGGCAAGTGGTGGGTGACGTCCATGATCGCGGCGATGCCGCCCAGCAGGCCGAGCAGGGAGCCGACCGACAGGTCGATCTCGCCGGCGATGATCACCAGCACCATGCCGCAGGCCAGGATGCCGGTCACCGACATCTGGCGCAGCAGATTGGAGAGATTGCGCGGTGTCACGAATCCGCCTTCGGTCTTCCAGCTGAAGAAGGCCCAGATGATGGCGATGGCGATGAGCAGCGCCATGATTTTGTAGCGGCTGAAAAGCTGCTTGATGTTGGTCGAACTGATTGAGTTGAGCGAGTTCATGCGGATTGATTCCAGGTTGTTTTACTTATGCCGTGGCTTGCAAGGTGCGCTGCTGCGGCGATTGGTTGATGGCGGCCGCCAGCACCATTTCCTGCGTCAGGTCCCGGTTGACGAAATCGCCGCGCAGCTTGCCTTCGCCGATGACCAGCACGCGGTCGGACACGCCCAGCACTTCGGCCAGTTCGGACGACACCATGATCACGGCCACGCCTTGCCTGGCCAGTTCCGCGATGAGCCGGTAGATCTCAGCCTTGGCGCCGACGTCGACGCCGCGCGTCGGTTCGTCGAGGATCAGCACCCTGGGCCGCGCCAGCAGCATCTTGGCCAGCACCGCCTTTTGCTGATTGCCGCCCGACAGGCCGGTGATCGGCAGGAAGGGGCTGGAGGTCTTGAGCTGCATGCGCACGATCTCGTCCTGCACGGTTTTCAGTTCCGATTCCGCATCGATGCGCGTACGGCGCGAAAAATCCTTGAGCACCGTCAGCGTGATGTTTTGGCCGACGCTGAGGTCGGGCACGATGCCGTGCTGCTTGCGGTCTTCCGGCACCATGCACAGGCCGAGGCGAATCGACTTGAGGGGCGTGGAGGTATCCACCTTGGCGCCGTTCATGAGCACCTCGCCTTCATGGCGTCCGGGATAGGCGCCGAACAGAGCCGACACCAGTTCCGTGCGCCCGGCGCCGACCAGGCCGGCGATGCCGAGGATTTCACCGCGGCGCACCGAGAACGAGACGTCGTCGACGCGCTTGCGTTTGGGATTGTCGACGTCGAAGCAGGTGACATGGCGCGCCTCGAAGATCACTTCGCCGATCTCGTGGTCGCGCGTCGGATACATGGTCGTGATTTCGCGGCCGACCATCTGGGTGATGATCTGGTCCACGTCGAGCGCTTGCATCGGCGTGGTGGCGATATGCTTGCCGTCGCGGATCACCGAAATGGTGTCGCACACCTCGGCCACTTCATCGAGCTTGTGCGAGATGTAGACGCAGGCCACGCCCTTGGCCTTGAGGTCTTTGATGATCTTGAGCAGGACCGCGATTTCCGACGAGGTCAGCGACGAAGAGGGTTCGTCGAGGATCAGCAGGCGCGCCTTCTTGTTGAGCGCCTTGGCGATTTCCACCAGTTGCTGATGGCCGCCGCCGTACTGCATGACCGGCAGGGCGACGTTGATGTCGGGCATGTTCAGCTCGCGCATGAGCTCCTCGGCGCGGCGGTACATGGCCGGGTAATTCATGCGGCCGCCGGGCAGCGTCAGCTCGTGGCCCATGAAAATGTTTTCCGCCACCGACAGCTCGGGCACCAGCATCAGCTCCTGATGGATGATGACGATGCCGGCGGCTTCGGTGTCGCGCACGGATTGCGCCGTCAGCGGCTTGCCGTCCCACAGGATTTCGCCGTCCCATGTGCCGTGCGGATAGACGCCGGACAGGATCTTCATCAGCGTCGATTTGCCGGCGCCGTTCTCGCCGCACAGGCCGACGCATTCGCCGGCCTTGATCTTGATGTCGATGCCATCCAGGGCGCGGACGCCGCCAAATTTCTTGACGATGCCCTTCATTTCCAACAAATACTCAGACATGCATGCTCTCGTGGAGTAAAAACTGCGAACCGGTCACGCTGCCACGCGTAACCGTCAACCGCAATCGGACAAGATGAAGCGACAAGGCCGGACAGGCGCACTGCCTGCCCGGATTGCTTCTTGTTGTTATTTGCCGCCGATTTGGGCTTGCGTGTAGAAGCCGTCGTCCACCAGCACGTTGACGTTGGCCTTGGTCAGCGGAATCGGCTTGAGCAGCACAGTGTCGACCTTCTTGAAACCGTTGTCGTACTGCGAGTTGTAAGCCGGCTTCTCGTTGCGGGCCAGATGCACCGACAGGCTGGCCGCTTCCGTGGCGATCAGCTTGAGAGGTTTGTACACGGTCATGGTCTGGGTGCCGGCAACCACGCGCTTGACGGCGGCCAGGTCGGCGTCCTGTCCTGAGACCGGCACTTTACCGGCAAGCTTTTGCGCAGCCAGCGCCTGGATGGCGCCGCCGGCGGTGCCGTCGTTGGAGGCAACGATGGCGTCGATCTTGTTGTTGTTGGCGGTCAGCGCGTTTTCAACGATGGACAAGGCTTCGGTCGGATTCCAGTCCTTCACCCATTGCTGGCCGACGATCTTGATGTCGCCCTTGTCGATGTAGGGCTTGAGCACCTTCATCTGGCCTTCGCGCAACATCTTGGCGTTGTTGTCGGTGGGCGAGCCGCCCAACAGGTAGAAGTTGCCCTTCGATTGCGCCTTGACCACGCCTTCGGCCTGCATTTCGCCGACCTTTTCATTGTCGAAGGAAATATAGGCGTCGACGTCCGCATTGAGAATCAGGCGGTCATACGACAGCACCTTGATGCCGGCCTTCTTGGCTTCCTTGATGGTGTTGGTCAGCACGGTCGCGTTGAAGGGCACGATCACGATCACGTCGACGCCGCGCGAGATCAGGTTTTCGATTTGCGAAATCTGGCGCGCTTCGCTGGCGTCGGCCGACTGGACGAACACTTTCGCGCCCAGCTTTTCCGCGGCCGCGGTAAAGAAATCGCGATCGCGCGCCCAGCGTTCGACGCGCAGGTCGTCGATGGAAAAGCCGATTTTCGGATTCTTGGCATCCGCCATGGCGCTTGTGCTGACCAGCGAAATCGTGGTCATCGCCATCAATGCCAATACACTTTTTTTCAGGATTGCGTTCATTGCCTAGTCTCCAGTTTCATTATGATTTTTAAGGGGGATGCTCCCGTGCATGGTCGGCATCGGTCTTTTCTTTCCGGCGACTTTTCGTGGTTTGATTTGTGGTTCGCCGCCATGCCGGGAGGATGAAGCGGTTCGCTGTCCAGCCTCGCAAATCCAGGTGGGAAGGCGCTCCGCTCATCTGCTGCTCACTTTCTGCGCATTTGCTATTACGCCATCATTGCCGGACGGAAGATCGTTGCCGGTTTTGATGTGAGGCCATACTAGCAATCAGCCACAGGCGTCTACAATTACGAAATTCACCAACCGGGATAGCGATTCTTTCTATTGCAGTTGCACAAAGCCGCATTTGGCCTGACGCGGTGCTGACGCCTCGGTACAATCGGCAGGATGGGATAACAAGACCAATACCAGACCGGAAAAGAATAGATGGCAATTTGCCAATTAAAGAATCCGATGGTTGGAAGAGCCTGCCGTCAAGCGCCTGCGCCTGACGCGGCAAAGCTGGCAGGACATCAGGAGACCGCAGAGTGACAAGAGTACCGACCGTGCATCGCATTGCGCTGCTGTTCAACGGCAACAAGATATTCGATCGCGACATCATCGCCGGCATCGGCGAATACCTCACCAGCACGCGCGCCTCATGGGACTTGTACCTGGAGGAGGATTTCCGCTGCCGCCTGCAGGGCATCGAGCGCTGGCAGGGGCACGGCATCATCGCCGACTTCGACGATCCGGCCACCTGCGAAGCCTTGTCGGGAGTGCATCTGCCGGTGGTGGCGGTCGGCGGCTCGTATGCCGATGAAGCCGACTATCCGCAAGGTACTCCCTACGTCGCGACCGACAATTTCAAGCTGGTGAAGCTGGCCTACGATCACCTGATCGAAGCCGGGCTGCAAAATTTCGCCTGCTTCAGCCTGCCCAAGGCCGACGTCAACCGCTGGGCCCAAGAGCGCGAAAAAGCCTTCGAAACGCTGATGCAGCGCGACGGCATACAAGGACACGTCTACCGCGGCGTCGGCACCAGCGCGCCGTCATGGGATACGGCGGTGGAGCAGCAGATCGCCTGGGTGCGCAGCCTGCCCAAGCCGATCGGCATCATCGCCGTCACCGATGCGCGCGCGCGCCAGCTGCTGCAGGCTTGCCTGTGCGCCGGCATTGCTGTGCCCGAGCAAGTGGCCCTGATCGGCATCGACAACGATCCGCTGGCGCGCATCCTGACGCGGGTGCCGCTGAGTTCGGTGATTCAGGGGACGGTCGAGATGGGGCGCACGGCGGCGCACTTGCTGCACCAGATGCTGCACGGCGCGCGTTTTGCCGACACGCGCATCCTGGTGCCGCCGGCCGGCATCAACGTGCTGGCGTCGAGCCGGCACGAAGCGCGCAATCATCCGCACGTGATGCAGGCCATGCATTTCATCCGCCAATACGCCTGCCAGGGCATCAAGACCGAACAGGTGGCCGACTATGTCGGCATCTCGCGCTCGTCGCTGGAGTGGTATTTCCGGCGCGAGCTGGGGCGCAGCGTGCACGACGAGATCCTGCGTTTCAAACTCGACGCCGCCAAGCGCCTGCTGCAACAGGCCGACAGCAACGTCGCCGACATCGCCGTCACGTGCGGATTTACGTCGGTGCAATACATGCACGCCGTCTTCAAGCGCGAGCTCGCCTGCACGCCGCGGGAATATCAGGAGCAGATGGCCGGCCAGGATGCGTCCCGGAAATCCGTCTACCTGCCGAAGAAAAAATCGCCCGTTGCGGCCTCGCCGATGATCGCACCGGCCGTGAGAGAACATGCCGGCGGCAACTGACATGCACGCGAACGAACAGGCACGCGAACAAATCAACGAATGGATTGACCGCGTCAATCCATCGCCAATTTTCCAGACGATGACACATTTCACCATCACCAGCGCTCCCGCCGAACACGGCGTCACCCTCTACACCTTGCGCAATGCACACGACATGCGCGTGGTTATCAGCGATCGCGGCGCCACGCTGATTTCGTGGTGGGCGCCGGATCGCTACGGCCGCGAAGCCGACATCCTGCTCGGTTACGCCGGCAGCGAAGGCTACCTCGCCAACCCGGCCTACTTCGGCGGCGTGATCGGTCGCTGGGGCAATCGCATCGCCAACGGCCGCTTCACGCTGGACGGCGTCGACTACCAGGTCGACCGCAATGAAGGCGACAACCATCTGCACGGCGGAACGGGCGGGTTTCACCTGATGCCCTGGCAGGTGCAGAGCGATCCCGAAGGCCTGAGGATGACGCTGGCGTCGCCGCACGGCGCGGCAGGATTTCCCGGCAATGTGCTGGTCTCGGTACTCTATCGCCTGGACGACGACGGCCGCTTGTGCATCGACTATACCGCCACGACGGATGCGCCTACGCCGCTCAACCTGACCTCGCACGGCTACTTCAACCTCAACGGCGGCGCCGGCGACATCTGCGATCATCTTCTGTCCATCGACGCCGACGCCTATCTGCAGGTCGACCGCCGGCTGATTCCCGAAAAGGTCGCCAAGGTCGCCGGCAGCGCTTTCGACTTCCGCCAGCCGGCGCCGATCGGCCCGCGACTGGCCTGGCCCGACGAGCAACTGAAAATGGCCGGCGGCTTCGACCACTGCTATTGCCTGCGCCGGGAAAACGGCGACATCGCCGATCCGGGACGCAGCGCCCGGCCCTTGCGCGACGTGGCGACGGTCTACGATCCGGGCTCCGGTCGCGAGTTGACGGTCTCCACCACCGAGAACGGCCTGCAGTTCTACAGCGGCAATTTCCTGCAAGGCGTGCAGGGACGCGCGCCGCAAGCCTATGCCATCCACGACGGCTTTTGCCTGGAAGCACAAGCTTATCCGGACCAGGTCAATACCCCGGAGCAGGAAGCCGTCATCCTGCGACCGGGCCAGGTCTACCGCCAGACCACGGCATACCGGCTGAGGGTCAGGCAATAGTCCTTTCGGCCGGCGCCGAAGCTGACGCAGCCCGCCTGGCATGGGCGCGGAGAGCGTCATATCGCTGTCACACTAGTTAACTAAAATTGCTGGTTAAACAACAATTTGCCGTTAACCGGGATTGGGACCAAGTGGACACCGATTTTAGCCTTGCGCCGGCTGTGGGGCGTCATTTGCAACAACCGACAGCCAGTGCGCTGGCGGTGAGCGTACCCGCAGTGACCTTTGAAGAGAACAACGCCAAGGTGCTGGAGGTATTCGGGCGGCATCGCGAGCTGATCAGCTTGCCGGTGCTGGAGGACGGTCATCCGATCGGGCTCATCAGCCGCAATATCTTCATGTCGCAGATGTCCAAGCCTTACCATCGCGAGCTCTACGAAAAGAAGAGCTGCATCGCGTTCATGGACAAGGACCCGCTCATTGTCGAGGTCGACACCTCCATCGAGACGCTCGGCGCCCTGGCAGTGGAGTCCGGCGACAAGACACTGGCCGACGGTTTCATGATCGTCGACCAGGGCAAATTCGCCGGCCTTGGCTCCGGCCTGGATCTGATGCGCATGATGGTGGCGCTGCAGGCGGAGAAGAATCGCCAGGTCATGCAGAGCATCGACTACGCCAGCGTGATCCAGCGCGCCATGCTGAGTGCCTCGCGCACGGCGATGTCGCAGGCGCTGGCCGATGCCTGCCTGGTCTGGGAGCCGCGCGACGTGGTGGGCGGCGACTTCTATCATTTCGAACGCTATGCCGACGGCTGGTTTGCCGCTGTGGCCGATTGCACGGGGCACGGCGTGCCGGGCGCGTTCCTCACCCTGATCGCGTCGTCCTCGCTCAAGCAGGCGCTGGAGCAACACGGCCCGCACGATCCGGCGCGCGTCATGGGCGAAGTCAACCGCGGCATGAAGCGCGTACTCGGACAGCACGCCACGGCAGAACAGCGCTCGGAGTCCGACGACGGCATGGATGCCTGCTTCTTCTGGTTCGAAGCCGCCGCCGACAGCCTGACCTACGCCAGCGCCAAGATGCCTTTGCTGGTGCTCTTGCCCGGTGCGGAAGAAGTGCAGACCCTGGACGGTTCGCGCACCGGTCTCGGCTATATCGATACGCCCGACGACATGAAGTGGAGCAACCGCAGCGTGCAACTGACCGAAGGCGCGGTCGTCATGACGGCCACCGACGGCATCATCGACCAGATCGGCGGCCCCAAGAACATCGCCTTCGGCAAGCAGCGCCTGCGCAACGCCATGCTCGCCAACCGCGATCTTTCCATGGCGGAGTTCGGGAAGAAGATCATGGAAGAACAAAAGCACTACCAGGGCCATCAGCGTCGCCGCGACGACCTGACCTTTTTCAGTTTCCGCCTGCGCGGATCGATTAACAGCAAGCAGATTTGAGTGCAGATAGCCATGAACGCGATTCAGCAGCAGTGGGATGATTTCAACCGGTGCGTCGAGCGGCGCGACGTGATCTTTTACTATGTCGGTTATTTTTCGCAAACGATCATTGCCGCGATGGCCGACGCCGTCAAACTGCGTGCCGAGCACACCGGCGCGGTCGCGGTGACGCGTCGCAAGCTGTTTTCGTCGTTCATTGAAATGACGCAAAACATCGTGCATTACTCGGCCGACTCCTATGAGAAGCAAGGCATCTCCGAGGCATCGATGCGTCATGGCGCGGTATTCATTTCGCTGACCGACGAGCGCTACTATTTGCATTGCTCCAATCCGGTCAATGCCGTCGTCGCCGAAAAACTGCGCGAGAAGCTGGAGCATCTGCGCTCGCTCACCATCGACGAAATCAAATTGGAGTACAAGGAAATGCTGCGCTCCGAGACGCCGCCGGACAGCAAAGGCGCCGGTCTCGGTTTCCTGACGATGGCGCGCGACGCCAGCGCACCGCTGGAGTTCGAATTCTCGCCGCCGGCTGCCGACGGCACGTCAATGTTTTATTTAAGAGCAACGATCTGATCCGTCATGCGTGGCGATGACGGGAGAGGTGTTGCTCGCGCTTTATCTGAATGAAGAATGCAAATATGGATAACTTATTTATAGCGGCCAGTCCGAGTTCCCCCGAAGTGGATTTCCGTTTCGACGAGCGCAAGCTCTCGCTCAAAGGGGAATCCTATCCGGAAAACGCCGCGCAGTTCTGGGGCGACATCATCGCCGTGCTGCGCCAGTTTCTGGAGCAGGACGCGGAGGGGACGACCATCGCGGTCAACGTGGCGCTGGCCTACTTCAACAGCTCCAGCACCAAGATGCTGTTCTCGCTGTTCGGCACGCTCAACGAGAAAGCCAAGTCCGGCACCGAAGTCGTCCTCAACTGGTATCACGACGAAGAAGACGACACCATCTTCGAATTCGGCCAGGAGCTGAGCGAAGACTTCCCCAATCTCGTCTTCCACGATCACGCAGTAAAAAGCCTATGACGGACGTCGACCTTTTTGAAGCGGAGACGGCGGTTCTTGCCCGCGCCACCCGGGTAGTGGCGGACGGCGCCGACGATCCGGACCAATATCGGCAAGCCCTGGAAGAACTGGTAAAAAGCTACGGCCGCCTCATGCGCGAAAGTCGCCGCCTGATCACGCGCAGCGACCGTACCGAGCGCGAACTCAATCAGCTCAACTCCAGGCTGCAACAACTTACCGATGAGCTGGACTACAAAGCCAGGCACGACAACCTCACCGGCGCGCTCAACCGCGGCGCCATCTTCGAGCGCGCGCATCATGTCCTCAAGAGCACCTCGCTGTCCCTCGTCGTTCTCGACATCGATTTCTTCAAGCGCATCAACGACGAGTTCGGCCACCCCACCGGCGACGCCGTCATCCGCGAACTGGTGAACCGCCTGCGCAGAACGCTCAACGGCGAAGGCGACATCGGCCGCGTCGGCGGCGAAGAATTCACCATCCTGCTGCCCGGCGTGTCGCTCGACGCAGCGGTGGTGATCGCGGAAGAAATCAGGCTGGCGATCGTGCAAGACGTCTTCCCCTGCCTGCCGTCACGCCCGGTGACAGCCAGCTTCGGCATCTCCTGGAGCGAGGTCGGCGCCGATTTTGAAGATGCTTATGCGCGTGCCGATGCGGCGTTGTACAAGGCCAAACACGGCGGCAGGAATCGCGTGGAGCGGGACACCTGAGCCCTGGTTCTACATCGGCTGCAGACGGCGCTCGAGGTGCATGTGTTTCCTCCGGCAATGGCGGGTACCGGAGACGGTCACCGACCCTTTGACCTTGCGCCCAACCGCACCATGACCAACGGCACCGTCGGCGACATGGTTGCCAGCAACGGCCGCACGCTCACCCTCAAGTACAAAGGCGGGGAAAAGAAGATCATCGTTCCCGAAGACGTGCCGGTCGTCAACATTGAAGCCGGTAAACGCTCCATGCTGGTCGCCGGCGCCAAGGTCGTGGTGCGCGCCCGTAAGAATCCGGATGACAGTCTGACCGCGGTGTCGGTCAGCGTAGGCAAGAACGGCATTACGCCGCCGATGTATGAGGAGCGGCCCATGCCTGGGAAGATTCTTCTCCATCCGCTCGCTGTTCGCATTGCCCCCCTGGCTCAATGCCCTGGCTATTGGCGTCATGCTGATGAGCGGGGGGCATCTACAACGCGTTGCCGATTTTCGGTTTCCGATTTCCCGTCTGGGCGACGTTGGGCGGATGGCTGGGCGGCGCCATCGCCAGCGGGCATTTTCGCCGGCATTTTCTGCCCTTGCGTGCACGCGATGTGGTGTCCGGCACCCGTCAGGCCATGCGTTTGCAGCTGCCTCATCAGCCCGGAATCTATAACGCGGTACAAAAACTGTTGTACTGGGGCGTGATGGTACTTGGCGTCATCGTCGTGCTGCCCGGGCTGTCGATCTGGAAACCGGTGCAGCTGGAGTTGCTCAGCGACTTGTTCGGCGGGTTCGACTTCTCGCGCAAGGTGCGTGTGCCGACCAAGCTCGGATTCAAGAATCCCAAACACGTTGTTGCCATCTATGTGACGAATGAAAACCCGGACGGGTATTGGGAAGACCAAGGCTACAACTGGTTCAGCGGGATTTGATTGTTGCCTGCGCGTCCGGGGGATGCCATGCGCGGCTTGTCGGAGCGAAGGCTTTTATTTTCTTTGGGTAGAGAATTGTGGTACTGATTTTATATACAGTGCGAGAGGTTTTGCTCAAAGAATCAAAAATAATCCGACCACAAGAGCTCCTTTCTACTTGCTTGTAGCGTCTATTTGGGCGACGATAAACGGTATGTATTTCGACAATACCCAAATCAGGCTGGGTGGGTTATAGCCAACCTTAAAGCCAAATCGTCCTTGCGAAATCCTGTATCAATGCTTCTGCTGCAGATCGAGTCACCATAAGCCACGTCATTGCCCCCCCGGTGATTTGTCTCGAGAATAATATTTTCCAGCTATTTCCATACGGTGCTCTTGATGCCTGCGAACTATAAACAAAAGAACACAGATCCGAAAACTGCGGGCAAGGCATTTCCTCCCGCTAGTTCCCCGCGAGGAATATATGCGCGCGACGCAGATATGGCGAGTAGTCATGGAGAACTATCGGAATTCAATCACACAAAAAAAATGCGTAAGGCGCTTGTTGCCATGGCCATGGGAGCAACGGTGACTGAAGAACAATTCAGGGATACTCCAGCGAGATCCAGGGAGTTGTCAGCGCCCAAGATGAAGCGTGGCAGGCATGAAATATCCTCTACCTCCGAGCGTGGCAAATTGGTAGGGCGTAAGGTGGCTGTGGCGGTTGCCGCTGCTGCCCGTACTTCGACTGCTCTGACCCCTCTTCTCGATCAACACGGGGACGTCGTAGCGCATAGCGGCGAATTCGATAACATGTCCACCGCGGGACAAGACGAGGCACATGCAATTTTCCATAGCTTTGCCAAGCCCCTCAGCAAACAATCCAACCCCTATGTTGCCAGTGCAATGGCAATGCATACCGCATTAGAAGGAACCGCCAATCCCACACAGATCCGTTCTTCGCACTCGATAACGGCAGCTACGTGGGTTGGAGGACTTGCTCCAATTGAATCTCCCGACCACACTCGCGGAAACGATGACGGCTATGAGTCCGGCACCGAACGAGGGGTTTATGCGCGCCGGATAGGCATTGGTAGAGAGCACTTGAAAAGTTCCCTCGCCGAGACACGCAAAATCTCCCCGGAAGCTGCTGCCGCAGTTCCACCGCCAAGCCCAAGGCGTTTACGCGGTGGCGTGCCGGCAGCAGATCCAAGCTTTGAAACGCCAGCAGGCTTTCCCAAGAGTTTTTCAGGAAAACCTGCTCATGAGGTCGCCCACGAACTTACCACTTTTGCCTTTCTTGGCTTTCAGACGCTTAGAAAGAAGTAGGAGCTAGGGTCTGTTCGCATTCGCAGCTATAGTGTGAACAGTCCCAAAGATATCCGTCTACTCAAGCGCGAACGGATTTGTCGGAAGACGTATCTGGCCATGGCAGATGCGAGACAGGATTTATCCTTGCTGCCATGGGGCCCAGCTCGGACTGTCCAGGGCAATAAAAAAACCGCAAGGCATCGACGTGTGCGGGCTTTCGCATCTCTTTGGATTTGCTTGGGACAGATCTTGGTACCTGAGACCGGACTTGAACCGGTACGCCCCTTTCCAGGTAAGCGGCGGATTTTAAGTCCGCTGTGTCTACCAATTTCACCACTCAGGCAGCTGTTTTTCGCGACGTAGTATCGCGGAAAAGGAACGCATTATAGCAGCGACTCCGTCCGAAATCAGCCTATTGTGATGACGACTTCCTGTTTCCTTCCGTTTTGCCCCCTGCGTTGCCCGTAAGCTGGCATGGCTCAGATCGGCTCTTGCCCGCCATTTCTCTTTCCCGTCTACAACAGCCGTGTCACAGAGTAAAATATCGAGTATTCCAACCTCACCTGGCCGAGACCATGACACAAGCTGTATTGAAGACAGTTCAATGTATTTCGCCTGCCGGTTTGCATTCGATGGCGTACAAGGAGTGGGGCGATCCGCATAATCCCAATGTGCTGGTGTGCGTGCACGGCGTGACGCGCGTGAGCGACGATTTCGACGTGATGGCGCGCGAGTTGTCCGAGACGTATCGGGTGGTGTGTCCGGATGTGGTCGGACGCGGCCGTTCGGGGCGCTTGCAGGCGCCGCAGTATTACGTGATTCCGCAATATGTGAGCGACATGGTGACCTTGCTGGCGCGTCTGGATGCGGAGTCGGTGGACTGGTTCGGCACTTCGATGGGCGGGCTGATTGGCATGGGTCTTGCATCGATGCCGGAGAATCCGGTGCGCCGCCTGGTGCTCAACGATATCGGCCCTTCCATCAACGCGTCGGCGCTGGCGCGCATCGGCGAATACATCGGGCAGGACATCCGCTTCACGACCTTTGACGAGGCTGCGCAGTATATCCGCGCCATCTCGGCGACCTTCGGGCCGCATACCGATGAAGAGTGGCACAAGCTGGCGGCGGATGTCTTGCGCCAGGACAAGGACGGCAAGTGGACGCGGCATTATGATTTGCGACTGGCCGAGCCGTTCAAGACCATGACGCCGGAGGCGGCGAGCGCGGGCGAGGCCATGCTGTGGGCTGCCTACGATGCGATCCGCTGCCCGACGCTGCTGGTGCGCGGCAAGCAATCCGACCTGCTGCTGCCGGAGGTGGCCGAAGAAATGACGCGGCGCGGTCCCAAGGCCAGGCTGGTGGAATTCGAAGGCGTCGGCCATGCGCCGACATTCATGCATGCCGGGCAGATCGAGGTGGCGAAAGACTTTTTGCTGGGCTGAATCTGCCGAATCGTGTGAATCATTACCCGGTTGATTCGTCCAACCATAAACGATAAAAAGGCTGCAAACAGCCCGGACATCAACCCTTACCTTCATAGAGGAAACATCATGACAGTACAACGTCTCCACGTCGGCAAGCGTCTCTCCGAAGCCGCGATCCATAACGGTACCGTCTATCTGGCCGGCCAGATCGCCGAAGACACCACCCAGAACATAGAAGGCCAGACACGCGAAGTGCTGGGCCACATCGACCGCCTGCTGGCCGAAGCCGGCAGCAGCAAGGAAAACATCCTGTCGTGCCAGATCTACATCGCCGACGTCAAGGATTTCGAAGGCATGAACGCCGTGTGGGATGCCTGGGTGCCTGCCGGCAACACGCCGCCGCGCGCCACCGTCGAAGCCAAGCTGGCCCGTCCCGAATTGCTGGTCGAGATCATCATCGTCGCCGCCCAAAAATAAACAAAGCAAGGTTTCATGGTTTCAGTCGTCGCAGTTTCGCAAGAGGGCTCCGCCCCCATCGTCGCCGGTTTGAGTCCGGAAGACAGTGCGCGCGTATTGAGCGCGTTGGCCTTCGTCGAGCCGCTGTATGCCGGCAAGCCGATTCCATCGGGGCAGGATGCCTTGCAGTTCGTGCAGGGCGTGGTCAGCGTGCTGACCGCGCTCAACGTCGACGCCGAAACGCGCATCGCCGGTCTGCTGTTCGAGTTGCATGTGCTCGATCTCGATGCCGCCGCGACGATAGAAGAGCGCTTCGGCAAGGACATCGCCGATCTGGTCGCCGGCGTGCGCCAGCTGATGCGTTTCCACGGCTTGACCTTCCAGCATCCGCAGGAAGTCTTGCGCGGCAAGAACGCCGCGCAACAGGCCGCGGCGCAGGTCGAAACCTTGCGCAAGATGCTGCTGGCGATGGCGACCGACATGCGCGTGGTGCTGGTGCGCCTGGCCTCGCGCGTGACGACCTTGCGCTATTTCGCCGAGAACAAGCTGGAAAACGAGACCACCGCGCAGTATGCGCGCGAGACCTTCGATCTTTACGCCCCGCTGGCCAATCGCCTCGGCATCTGGCAACTCAAGTGGGAGCTGGAGGATTTGTCCTTCCGCTTCATCGAGCCGGTCACTTACAAGCGCATCGCCAGGATGCTGGAAGAAAAGCGCATCGAGCGCGCGGAATTCGTCGCCACCGCCATCGACCGCCTGCGCACCGAGCTGACCGCCGCCGACATCAAGGCGGAAGTGTCCGGCCGCCCCAAGCACATCTACAGCATCTGGAACAAGATGCGCGGCAAGTCCATCGACTTCTCCGAGCTGTACGACGTGCGCGCCTTCCGCGTCATCGTGGACGACATCAAGACGTGCTACACGGTGCTCGGCATCATCCACAACATCTGGGTGCCGATTCCCAAGGAGTTCGACGATTACATTTCACGTCCCAAGCAGAACGGCTACCAGTCGCTGCACACGGTCGTGATCGCCGAAGACGGCCGCCCGCTGGAAGTGCAGATCCGCACGCACGAGATGCATCACTTCGCCGAATACGGCGTGGCGGCGCACTGGCGCTACAAGGAAAGCGGCGGCTCCAATTTCGCCGCGCAAAAATACGATGAGAAGATCGCCTGGCTGCGCCAGCTGCTGGCCTGGAAGAGCGAAGTCTCCGACGCCGTGGTCGAGCAGGAAGAGGTGCGTCGCGACTGGGTCGAGAAGCTCAAGTCCACCACGCTGGACGAGCGCATCTACGTCCTGACGCCGCAGGCGCGCGTGATCGAATTGCCCAACGGCGCCACGCCGATCGACTTCGCCTATCACCTGCACAGCGACGTCGGCCATCGCTGCCGCGGCGCGCGCGTCGACGGCGTCATGGTGCCGCTGAACACGCCGCTGAAAAACGGCCAGACCGTCGACATCATCACCGTCAAGAGCGGCCCCGGCGTCGGCCCGTCGCGCGACTGGCTGAGTCCCGGTTACGCCGTCAGTTCGCGCACGCGTTCCAAGGTGCGCGCCTGGTTCAACGCCATCGAACAGGAAGAGACGCTGGCCCATGGCCGCGCCGTGCTGGAAAAAACGCTGCAGCGCGAAGGCAAGACCGCCGTCAACCTGGAAGAACTCGCGCACAAGCTCGGCTTCGCCAAGGTCGACGACCTGTGCCTGTCGCTGGGCAAGGATGAATTCAGCCCGCGCCAGATCGAGCAGATGCTGCATGAAGGCGAGGAAGGCAGGGAAAGCAAGCACGCCGAACCCGACGAAGCCTCCATCACCCGCAAGAGCCGCGCATCGAGCGTGGTGCAGGGCGCCAAGTCCGGCGTGCTGGTGGTCGGCACCGAAGGCCTGATGACGCAACTGGCGCGCTGCTGCAAACCGGCGCCGCCGGACAGCATCGTCGGCTTCGTCACGCGCGGCAAGGGCGTGTCCATCCATCGGCTGACCTGCAAGAACTTCGCCGAGATGAGCAGCAAGGCGCCGGAGCGCGTCATCCAGACCGAATGGGGCGCCTCGGGCAAGGACACAGTTTATCCGGTCGACATCTTCGTGCTGGCCGGCGACCGCCAGGGTTTGCTGCGCGATATTTCGGAAATTTTCCTGCGCGAAAAAATCAACGTCATCGGCGTCAGCACGCAAAGCGTGAAGGGGCAGGCGCGCATGGGTTTCACCGCCGAGATCGGTTCGACCGCGCAATTAATGAAGGCGCTGACCGTGATCCGCGAAGTGAAGGGCGTGCTGGAAGCCAGGCGGCAGTAAGCTTTGCGGCTGGTCGGCGAGGCGATGGGCAAGATTTTTTAAAAAACTTTTCGCCAAGACTAGCCAAAAATAAAAAATGCCCCTATAATCTCGCTTCTTCACTAGGCGCGTAGCTCAGCTGGTTAGAGCACTACCTTGACATGGTAGGGGTCGTTGGTTCGAGTCCAATCGTGCCTACCAAT
>Ga0209759_1000361_pt1 | contig 58219 bp, 42 predicted proteins | sample AraplaCL_Col_mMS_FD_184261 | JGI IMG/M metagenome (GOLD analysis project Ga0209759, IMG submission 184261) | Arabidopsis root microbial communities from the University of North Carolina, USA - plate scrape CL_Col_mMS (SPAdes) (version 2) | ecosystem: Host-associated > Plants > Roots >...
TTCAACCACGAGCCTTGGTCGACCAGCTCGTGATCGTTCTTATTCGCCTTCCACCGCTCCCTGAGCGGCGCGACGGCCCAGGGAGAAATCGCTATGACATCGGGAAAGAGGTTTGATCGTAGGTTGTTGGCGCTGGCGTGTGCGTTGACGCTTGCTGGCGCGAATGCTTCAGCACAGGATACAGAATCTGACGCCTCCGATAGAACTCGCTCAAAGAAGCTTGAAGCCGTCACGGTTACGGGATCTTTGATTCCGCAAACCGAGATAGAAACCTTTACGCCAACAACCACCATTACGTCGCAGCAACTCAAAGCGAACGGCTTTTCCACAGTCGCCCAAGCCCTCCAACGCCTGTCCTTCGCAACGGGTAGCGTCCAGAATGGGCAGACCACCAACACCTTTACCCCTGGCGCCAAAACAGCGAGCTTCTTTGGACTTAATCCTGGTTACATAAAGGTCCTTATCGATGGGCGTCCGTTGAATAATTTCCCCGCGCTATATAACAGCACGGAAGTTATCAATAATCTCAACACCATCCCTACGGATTTGGTTGATCGCATCGACTTTCTTCCTGGCGGCCAGTCAACGCTATATGGCTCCGATGCCATTGCGGGCGTGATCAACATCATTATGAAGAAGAAGGTGGACGCCCCTGTTATCGATGCACGATACGGATGGGACGGCCTGGGTGGCGGAGCAAATCGACACATCAGTTTTGCGGATACCTTCAACTTCAACAAACTCAACATTACCGTTGGTGCTCAGCTGGAGAGCTACCAACCAATCTGGTCCGCCGACCGTTCGTGGACCTCGCACTACTTTGAAAAAGGAACTTCGCCAGCCCTGGCAGGCCGCGATTACCTTGTTTACAACGGCGACGTACCCACCAGCTACTACATGCTGGATCCCAACCGCTGTGCGCTGACCGCAGGGCAATTCGGTGGCACGGAAGGTTTACGCAATCGCCCTGGACAAGGGGAATATTGCGGCTCCTTCTATTCTCCCGGCTACTCCACCCTCTCTGGGGGCAGCAAAACCGCCAACATTTACAGTCACGCCACCTACGATCTGAGCGATATAACGCAACTGTACGGAGATTTCAGCTACAGCTTCGATCGTGAAAAATGGGGACCAGGCGCGGGACTTATGTGGTGGGGCTCATCCACCAAATTTGGGTACATTTATGATCCCAATCTGGATGATTTTATTAACCTGCAAAAAAACTTTAGCCCTGAGGAAGTCGGCGGATACCAGCATACGATGTCAAAAACCTATGAACGAAGCTACACGCTTACGCTCGGCACAAAGGGCGCACTTGGCGCCTCTGACTGGGAATACGACGCCAATATCACTCATGGAGAAGACAAGCTCACCCAGCGCCCATTTACTCGTTTTTCGGATGCAATGGAAGACTATTTTGCCAATCACGTCCTTGGCCCCGACCTTGGCACTGACCCATATAGCTTTGGTTTCAGTACTTTTTCTCCAAATTACGAGGCGTTTTATACGCCCATTTCCAACAGTGACTTCAATAGCTTCACCGGGTATCTGACGACAAATGCCAAGACTTGGCAGAACATCGGCCGCGTGACATTAACCAATTCGGCCTTGGCTAAAATGCCTGGCGGTGACATCGGTGTGGCTGTATTAGCCGAAGGGGGTAACGAGGGTTGGGACTACTCGCCCGATGTCCGCTTGTTGACGGGCGGTGTTTGGGGGCAAAGTGCCGTACAGGGCGCAGGGCACCGGTACCGCTTTGCCACGGCAAATGAGTGGCGCCTGCCGTTGCTGCCAGCGCTGACCATGAATGCTTCAGCTCGGTACGATGCCTACAAAGTAAACGGCACCACCATTAGCAAACCTACGTACAACGCGGGGTTGGAATACCGACCCTTTGATGAACTGCTGCTGTTGCGCGCTCGCTATGGCACATCCTTCAAGGCGCCCACGCTGGCCGATCAGTTTACCGGCCCCAGCACTTATTACTCCGGCCCCACGGACTATTACAACTGCAGCCTATTGGGATATGACCCTAGCATCGCACCAATTAGCTGCCCTATTAAATACAACGGCGCCTCTGTCAAGGGCGTGCAATCAGGCAATCCCGATCTCAAGCCCATCTCGGCCACCAACTGGAGTGCCGGTTTTGTTTTATCGCCCATTGCCCACATGGCTCTATCGGCGGACTTCTATCACTGGAACATCAAAGATGAAGTTGCCGTGCAGGATAGCGACAAGCTTTTGCTGCAAGAGGCCGCCTGCCGACTTGGCCAACTTGATATTTCCTCACCTAGCTGCCATGCGGCCATCAATCAGATCGTCCGCAATGCCAAGGGTGAGCTGACAGAGATGCACACCCCTAAGATCAACGTTGCCAACGAAACCCTTGATGTAGCAAACGTCAGCTTGAACTACGTATTTTCCGCAGGGCGCTTCGGTGAGTTCAATTCAAGCCTTAACTACACCAACATCCTTCAACATAAGTATCAACCCTATGTCGGAGATCCTTATATCGACCTACTCCGCTCGCCATACTGGAGCACCGATTTCAAAACAAAATTCTCCGCATCTTTGAATTGGAAGCTTGGGGACTGGGGTGCCACGCTGTACGCATCGCGCTACGGCAGATCGCCCAATTATGTGACGACTTTAAATGCTTCCGCTCCATACACACAGGAAGGCGAAGGGACATTGCCTGCCTGGGTGATATACAACGCCAGTGTGTCATATAAACCCTTGGCCAATCTTGACGTGTCCCTCGTCGTGAACAACTTGTTCAATACGATGCCTCCCATTGACAGGAGCTACCCTGGCACATCATCGGTGCCTTATAACAAGCTCAACTATGATGTCTACGGGCGCACGTTTTCATTGGAGGCAAGCTACAAATTCGGGAAGTGAGTTTATTCGTACTTCCGTACCATACCGAGAGCGGGCTTGACCCGCTCTTTTTTATACGTGCAGACCATTCATGCCCTACACGGGACATCCAATCACATCGAATCCTGCAAAGAGACCCTATTGATTTAGGATTCCATTGCCCAAATTGCTCTGACGACCTTCAAGCTACCAGGAATGCTCATGACCACCCCCGCCCGCCTCAAAATCGACTTCGTCTCCGACGTCGTCTGCCCCTGGTGCGCCATCGGCCTGAAATCCCTGCAGCAGGCGCTACAGCGGCTGGATGGCGAGGTGGAGGTCGATCTCCACTTCCAGCCGTTCGAGCTCAATCCGCAGATGGGTCCGGAAGGCGAAAACGTGGTCGAGCACCTGGCGCACAAATACGGCAGCACGCCGGAGCAGATCGCGAAGAATCAGGAAGGCATCCGTCAGCGCGGCGCCGGCCTTGGCTTTGTGTTCAACATGGACAAGCGCAGCCGCATCTACAACACCTTCGATGCGCACCGGCTGCTGCATTGGGCGGAGCTGGAGGGCAGGCAGCCGGCGCTGAAGTTGGCGCTGCTGGAGGCGTATTTCAGCAAGGGCGAGAACGTCAGCTCGCATGAGGTGCTTGCGCGGGTCGCGGGCGACGTGGGGCTGGATGACGCCGAGGCGCGCAAGGTGCTGGCGGAGAACCGCTATGCCGACGAGGTGCGCCAGCAGGAGCAGTTCTTTCAGTCGCAGGGAATCCGGGCGGTACCGTCGGTGATCATCAATGGCAAGTACCTGGTCCAGGGTGGCCAGCCGCCGGAGGTGTTTGAGCAGACGCTGCGGCAAGTGGCGGCCGAGGCTTGAGGCAGGGACGAGAAGGCTCGCCTGCATGACGAATCGGCAGGCTGGGATGAAATCCCGGCTTCAGTTGGGCGTTTCCATGCTGGGATTTCATCACAGCCTGCGATTCTTGGCGCACAGTCCATCCAGCTTTGCGACAATAGCCTGCCGCTTTACCTGCCTCGCCCCGCATGCTGCGACTCACCGACATCAAGCTCCCCCTGGATCACCCCGAGGAAGCCCTGGCCGCCGCCATCCGGGCCAGGCTGCATGTGGGTGCGTCGGCCATTCGTAGCTACACCGTTTTTCGTCGCGGGCACGACGCCCGCAAGCGCGGAGCGATCCAGCTGATCTATACGCTGGACGTGGACGTGGCCGACGAAGCCACGCTTCTGGCACGTTTCGCGGACGATCCTCACGTGCGCCCCACGCCCGATACCGGGTACCACTTTGTGGCGAAGGCACCTCCCGCGCTGGCGCATCGGCCGGTGGTGGTCGGCATGGGGCCCTGCGGGCTGTTTGCAGGGCTGGTGCTGGCGCAGATGGGTTTTCGGCCGATCATCCTGGAGCGCGGCAAGGCGGTGCGCGAGCGCACCAAGGACACCTGGGACCTGTGGCGCAAGCGCAACCTGCATCCGGAATCGAACGTGCAGTTCGGCGAAGGCGGCGCGGGTACGTTTTCCGATGGCAAGCTGTACAGCCAGATTTCCGATCCCAAGCATTACGGGCGCAAGGTGCTGACGGAATTCGTGAAGGCCGGCGCGCCCGAAGAAATCATCTACGTAAGCAAGCCGCACATCGGCACCTTCCGCTTGGTGACGATGGTGGAGAACATGCGCAACACCATCGAATCGCTGGGTGGGGAAATCCGCTTTCAGCAGCGCGTAGACGACGTGCTCATCGACACCGATGCAGAAGGTGCGCGCCATATTCGCGGCGTGGTGCTGGCGAACGGCGAACACATCCGCACGAATCACGTGGTGCTCGCGCTTGGCCACAGCGCACGCGATACCGTGGCGATGCTGCACCAGCGCGGCGTGTATCTGGAAGCCAAGCCGTTCTCGATCGGCTTTCGCGTGGAGCATCCCCAATCGATCATCGACCGCGCCCGTTTCGGGCCGCAGGCCGGCCACCCCTTGCTGGGCGCAGCGGATTACAAACTGGTGCATCACTGCCGCAATGGCCGCTCGGTGTACAGCTTCTGCATGTGTCCGGGCGGCACGGTGGTGGCCGCCACCAGCGAGCCAGGGCGCGTAGTGACCAACGGCATGAGCCAATATTCGCGCAACGAGCGCAACGCGAATGCGGCGATCGTGGTGGGCATCGAACCCAGCGATTTCACGCCGTATGACGACAGCGGCAGTCCGCTCGCAGGCATCACGCTGCAGCGTCACCTGGAGAGCCGCGCGTTTGAACTGGGCGGCGGCACGTACGACGCGCCAGGCCAGCTCGTGGGCGATTTTCTTGCCGGAAAAACCTCCACGGCCTTCGGTGATGTGCTGCCTTCATACAAGCCCGGCGTACATCTGACGGATCTGGCACCGTTGTTGCCGGACTACGCGATCGAAGCGATTCGCGAAGCGATGCCTGCGTTCGAGCGCAAGATCAAAGGCTTTGCGCGGCCGGACGCGATCTTCACCGGCGTGGAAACGCGCACCTCCTCGCCCGTGCGTATCCGCCGCAACGACGACGACCTGCAAAGCCTCAACACGCGCGGGCTCTTTCCTGCCGGCGAAGGTGCGGGCTATGCCGGCGGCATCCTTTCCGCCGGCGTCGACGGCATTCGCGTGGCCGAAGCAGTGGCGCTGAGCATCACGCATCAGGAAGTTCATGCTTACTGATGCCATCAAGGACCGCATCCGCGATGCCTACGCACGCGTGAAGGACGGCCTGCCCGGCTTTCGCGCGCGCGCGGCGCAAACGCGCATGATCGCCGAGGTGGCCAAGGCACTGGCGCAGGAAGGCGGTGCGGCGGTGATCGAGGCGCCGACCGGCACCGGTAAATCCATGGCGTACCTGATCGCCGGCGTGGAAGCCGCCCAGGCGCTGAAGAAGAAGCTGCTGATCGCCACCGCCACGGTCGCCTTGCAGGAACAGCTGGTGGAACGCGATATCCCGCTGTTCCTCAAACTCCAGGGCCGCGACATGAAGGTGGCGCTCGCCAAAGGGCGCGGCCGCTACGTGTGCCCGCGCAACCTGCGCATGGCTGGCAGCAGCCTGGCCGAAAGTGCACAGATGGGCCTGGGCCTGGATGCCGATCTCGCCTTGTGGAGCAAACCGCCCGCCGAGCGCGACAAGCAAGTGCTGCGCAAGCTCACCGATGCCTTCGATCGCAATGAGTGGAACGGCGACATGGATGCCGCGCCTGAAACGCCCGGCGACATGCTGCGCGCCATGATCACCACCAGCACCGGCGGCTGTACCGGCCGCCGCTGCGCGTACTTCATGCTCTGCCCTTTTTTCGCTGCGCGCCGCGCCGCCGCAGATGCGGACATCATCGTCGCCAACCAGGATCTGGTGCTGGCCGACCTCACGCTGTCCAGCGGCGAAGAGAGCTGGGGCGGCGTGTTCCTGCCCAAGCCGGAAGAAACGCTTTACGTGTTCGACGAAGCGCATCACATGCCCGGCAAGACCATCGATCGCGGGGCCTGCGAGGTAGCGCTCAACGTCGCCGTGCGCCAGATCAGCCGGCTGGGGCGGCAGGTGCACGCGGCCTATTCGCTGAGCGACAAGGAAGTGATCGGCAAGCTCACGCTCGACGCCGGCGACGAAAAGCTGCAAGCCTTGAGCGATGCGCTGGAGGCGCTGGAAAAGGACATCCGCCAGGCCTGGCTGCCCGATCCGGCCGAGGCCGAACCGGTCTATCGCGGATCGCTCGGGCAATTGCCGGACAACTGGGTGCAGCATGCTACCTTGCTGTACATCGCCAGCGCCGAAGTGCAGCGCTGGCTTACGGTGGTACGCCGCACCGTCACCGAGATGAGCGAAGGCGGCCCCACACAGGAAGCCCTGGCGCGCGAACTGGGCATGGCGCTGGAGCGCATCGATCGCCAGGTGCGCACTTGGCGCGCCTGGTCCAGCGACGATCCGGAACACGCACCGCCGCTGGCGCGCTGGGTGTCGCTGTCGCGCGATCAGCAACTGGTTTGCCACGCGTCCGCCGTGTCCGCCGGCCCCTTGTTGCGCAGCATCCTGTGGGACAACGCCAGCGCCGCCGTCATGACCTCCGCCACCTTGAGCGTCGGCGGCAACTTTCGCGGCTTTGCCGATGCCGTGGGCTTGCCGGATGACGCGGTGACCGCAAGCCTGCCCTCGCCCTTCGATCTTGGTGCGCAGGCGCGCCTGGAAATACCGGCCATCTCCGCACTGCCCGATGCACGCGAACAACATGCACAGGAAATCACCGACTGGTTGGCCGACCACCTCGATTGGGAGGCCGGCAACCTGGTGCTGTTCACCTCGCGCGCGAAACTGGAACGTGTGCTGCAACGCCTGCCGATCGACAAAGTGCGCAAAGTGCGTGCGCAAGGTTCGCTGGGCAAGACGCAATTGATTGCCGAACATGTGGCCGCGGTGGAGGCCGGCAAGGGCAGCACCTTGTTCGGCCTGGCCTCGTTCGGCGAAGGCCTGGACCTGCCCGGCAAGCTGTGCGAGACGGTCGTAATCACGCAATTGCCGTTCGCCGTGCCGACCGATCCGGTCGGCGCCACCTATGCCGAATGGCTGGAATCGCGCGGCCGCAATCCCTTCATGGAAGTGGCGGTGCCGGAAGCCACGCGGCTGTTGATTCAATATTGCGGCCGCCTGATTCGCAGCGAGACGGATCGCGGCCGTATCGTGCTGCTGGATCGCCGTGTCATTACGCGGCAATACGGCAGCCAGATGCTTAAAGCCTTGCCCCCTTTCCAGCGCGTGATCGAGCGTACCGCATGAGCATTGTCCGCCTGCGCGATTGTCCGGCTATGCCGTGGAAGAACGGCATGGGGCGCACGCGCGAATTGGCCGTCCATCCCGCGGGCGCCGGCATGGATGCGTTTGCATGGCGCGCGAGCGTGGCCGAGGTGGATAGCGCGGCGCCGTTTTCGGCCTTCGAAGGTGTCGATCGGCATATTGCGCTACTGGATGGCGCGGGTTTTACGATGACGCTGGACGACGGTCGCAGCCATGCGCTCACCACGCCTTTCACGCCGTTTGCGTTTCCGGGCGAAGCGAAGGTAAGCATCGTGCTGCACGGTGGGCCAACACGCGATTTCAATTTGATGCTGCGCCGGTCGAAGGCACGCGGAGAGCTGGTGACCTGGGAAGATGCGGGCCGGCAGGTGGTCGATGATGCGGTGGCGCTGATCTACTGCGCACGCGGGCACATCGACACCTCGGACGGGCGCATGCAGCCCGGGGATGCGTGGTTGCCGACCGCCTCGTCGACAGGGCGCGTCACGCTGGATGCTGGCGCCTTGGCACTTGTGGCGCGCGTCCAATTGCTGGGAGATTAACGCCCACGCCTCATTCCGTCATAGTTGAATGACGGTGTGGGATGGGAAGCGTTGCGGATAACTGAAGCCATCATTCTTTCTGCTGGAGGCTCCACCATGCCCGTGCTGATCCTCGGTCTTATCCTCTTCCTCGGCCTGCACTCCATCCGCATCGTCGCCGACGACTGGCGCACCCGCCAGATCGAACGCATCGGCCTGAATCGCTGGAAGGCGATTTACTCCATCATCGCCGCCATCGGCCTTGTGCTGATCGTGGTGGGCTTTGTCATGGCACGACACCACCCGGTAGTGCTGTACGTACCGCCGATGTGGCTGCGGCATCTCAATGCCTTGTTCATGCTGATCGCGCTGATCCTGTTTCCGGCGGCGCGCGTGCCGAACAACATGATCAAGGCCAAGCTGCACCACCCACAGGTGCTTGCCGTGAAAACCTGGGCCTTCGGCCATCTGCTGGCGACCGGCATGCAGTACGACGTGGTGCTGTTCGGGGCCTTCCTGCTGTGGTCGGTGGTGCTGTTTGCCGCCTCGCGTCGCCGCGATCGGCGCCTTGGCACGGTCTATCCGCCGGGCACCGTGAAGGGCACGGTGATAACCGTCGTGGCAGGTATCGTGCTGTGGGCGTTGTTTGCGTTCTGGCTGCACAATTGGCTGTTCGGTGTGAATCCGATGGCTTAGGAGTCTGTCGATAGTCATCTACGGACTGGCAAGAAACTGAGCTAAAGTCGAGGCGTTCGATTGAAGAGGGAGGTAACGCCATGGTGGGTTTTCTGCTTTGGTTGCTGCTGCTGGTGTTCTGCTGGCCACTCGCGCTGCTGGCTCTGGTGCTGTATCCCATTGTGTGGCTGCTGTTGCTGCCGCTGCGGCTGGTCGGCATCACGATGAATGCGGTGTTCGCCTTTCTGAAGGCGCTGCTGATGTTGCCGGCAAGAGTATTGGGTGGCCGGCCGGTTTAACGTGTAACTTATTGAATTTATTTGATATTTTCTTCAAACTTTACAATTGCGGCACATAACTTTCTAATAAGGGAGCCAAACTTTCAAGTTACCTCCCTATGGCTCGCCCCAATCGTTCCGGCATCATCGATACCGCCCTGCTCAAGCATGTAAGCGAACACTCCACCGATCTGATCCCTTACGTTGCCGGCGATCTGGGCATAAGCCGGCAAGCCGTGGCCGCGCGTGCACGGGCATTGATAAGCACGGGCTATTTGAGCAAGACGGGAACCACTCGCCCGACCTACAGCCCCGGCCCTTTTCATCGCGCCATTTTTCACTATGCACTGGGTGGCTTGGCCGAAGATCGCGTATGGACCGCCGATGCGGCGCCATTGCTGCGCGGCCTTACGCGGAACGTCATCGACATCTGCCATCACGGCCTTACCGAAATGGTCAACAATGCCGTCGATCACTCCGAAGGCGCTCATCTTCAGGTCATCGTGGAACGCAATGATCGGCAAGTCATGATGGCGGTCATCGACGATGGCATCGGCATTTTCCGCAAAATCACAGAAGCGCTGTACCTTCCTGATCCTCGGCTTGCCCTGCTCGAGCTTTCAAAAGGCAAACTGACGACCGACCCGCGCCGGCATTCGGGGGAAGGTGTCTTTTTCACTTCACGCATGTTCGACCGTTTCCAAATCGCATCTGGTGAACTGATTTTCGATCACCATCACGATGACGACGACGACCTCCTGTTCGATATTGATCGCCATCTCGCTCAAAAGGGCACGGCCGTCCTGATGGAAATCGATATCAACACATCGCGCACGGTCAAGCAGATTTTCGACCAATACTCCAGCGGCCCGGATGACTACACCTTCGCAAAAACGGTAGTACCCGTGCGCTTGGCCAAGGTGGGCGACGAGAATCTCGTTTCGCGCTCGCAGGCCAAGCGACTCCTGCAACGGGTAGACCGTTTCCATACTGTCGTACTCGACTTCGATGGCGTGACCAGCATAGGACAGGCCTTTGCAGACGAAGTATTCCGAGTCTTCGCACTGGACCATCCGAACATTACGCTTGTTGCGGTACACGCGGTGCCTGACGTGCAACAGATGATTCGGCGCGCAGAAGTCGCTCGCGATAGCGAGCCCCGGGGTTCCTAGATGATCTTAAGCAACACAGGGTCTTGCATGGTTTGCGCGCCGTATCTTGGGATACCCCTTGCATTTGTCAGATGTCGGAGCAGGATGACGGCATAAATTCCGCTGGATTCGCACCTTGCAAGTTGTCGACACTCTCACGCCCTGCCCCTGCGGCAACCACGCCAGTTACACGCGCTGTTGCGGGCCGTTGCACGAAGGCAGCGTGGCACCCACGGCGGAGGCGCTGATGCGTTCACGCTACAGCGCGTACGTGCTGAGGCGCGAGGATTACCTGCTGGCCACCTGGCATCCCAGCACGCGCCCAGCCAGCTTGAAGCTGGCGGCGCAGCATCCCGCGCCGACCTGGCTGGGGCTGGACATCAAGCGGCATCAGGAAGACGGCGAGCACGCCACGGTGGAGTTCATTGCGCGGCTGCGCTACGGCGGCGGCAAGGCGCAGCGCATGCATGAGATCAGCCGCTTCGTGCGCGAGCAGGGGCGCTGGTATTACCTGGATGGGCAGTTCCCGGAGTAACGCCGGTCAGAAGGAGAGTTCGCTCTCGCCCTCGAAACGCCCGCCCGATCCGAACCGGCGTTCGATGATCAAGCCTTTGCCGTGATGATCGATCGCCACGATGGTGCTGGCACGCGTGCCGTACGGTTCGCCGCGGATGAATGCGGACGACAGCCAGCGCTCGCGCTCCAGGCCCACGCCGGTATCGGGCAGCAGTTCATCCGGCGCCTGGCGTTCGTCGGCCAAGGCGTTGAAGAGTGGCGCGAAGTCCACTTCGTGCCCAGCCGCCAGCCACGCTTGTAATCGCTGCATCAAGATGCGCGTCTTCGGCCATGGCGTGTTGAAGTCGGCATTGGACAGGCCATGCACGCCCGGCTCGATCGGCTGCGCCTTGGAGGAAGGGCGATTGCCGATGTAGAAGCCATGTGCGGCGTCGAACGTGAGCAGATTGAAAGGTCGATAGCTGGGCGCCAGCGCCAGCAGCTTGTCCGCATGCTGTGTCGCGTCGTCCGCGCCTGCCAGATAGTCCGTGGCCAGCAGGCCACGCGAGCTGCCGTGCTGGGGATCGTTGGGATCGCGTACGTTGGTGACGACGCAGCATCGCCCCGCCGCCGTTACGCCCAGCCACGTGCCGCCCGCTTCCAGATCGCGGCCACCAATGATGGGCAGGTCCGTCCAGCGTGACAGTGGTGCGCTGGGCCGTGCATGGAATTCATCGCGATTGCCGGCCAGCAGCAGCCGCCAGCGGGGGTGGGTTTGCCAGGCGAAGGCAATCAGGCACATGCGCGAAGGTTACCCTATCGGTATCCCGCCCGCTGTGCGCGCTTCATCGCAATGCTGCACGCTTGCGCACCGCATCGGCCCATCGTGCAGCCACGCGCGGCGAGGTCATGCAGACGGTTTCGTCCGTCGCGGTGGTCACCGCACGCTCCAGCAACTGGATGTCGGCCTCATGCTGGCGCGCCACGTGCGGGTCTTCAAAGAAAATCGCGCGCTGGCAGCGCCGCTCCAGCACCAGGTCGGCAATCTGCGCGTCACCGCCCATCGGGCCGCTCTGGTAGCGCTCCACCCAGTTCTCGCCCTGGGGCCAGCCGCGGCTCCACGCCAACTCGTTCAACTGCTGGCCGGTCGTGCCGGTGGCCACCCGCTTGGCAAAACGCGCCAGCACGTCGAAGTGGTCGCTGGCGTAGGCCATCATCTGCGGCTTCATCGCGTCATGCGCGATCAGGGCAAGGGTTTGCTGTTCCAGCGCGTGCAAGCCATCCGCCCCGGCATCGGGCGCCAACCCGGCCTGGATACGCTCCATCTCGACCCAATCGCGCGCCGATGCCACGGTGGACACGAATGGCTTCTGGTGGATCACACATTGGCGTTTCAGCGCCACCGCTTCCGGAAAGATCGAAGAGGGATCGACCGGATCGATCAGGTAGATCGCGCCATCCAGCGTGCGCTCCGGCGCGTGCATGCCCACGACTTCGGCCACCAGCTTCATCAGGCCGCCTTCGCGGCCATAGGGATAACGCGACAAGCCGGGGTAATCGGCGAGATAGCCGCTGCGCTCGATGGCCGCGTGCGTGCGGCCTACCGCGTGCAAGTGGAGATTCAACTCGCGAATGCCCCGCTCGCACGCGCGTAGCCAGCGGAACAAGGCTGCGTCGTCGTGATCGTGATGAAGTGCGTTGGCGGCAAGGCCCATCCGCATGTTGCTTTCCCCTTGTCCTAAACTCAACCGGAACCACTCGACAGCTGCCAATACGGCGAGCCTGACAATCCTCAAAGCCCCCAGGCTGGTCACTTTCACATTCTGGATGGCAACGCCATAGCAAGGCAAGATGCAAAAAAAAGCGCACCGAAGAGCCGATGCGCCGACCAGTCTTGGGTAATGCCTATTACGTTTCCACTACATAGATCTCGCTTTTCTCCAATGGTGCAGCAAGGATGCGCGCATACTCATCGCTTTGCAGGTAATCAGCAAAGCTGACATTCGTTGCGCTATCGATGGAGTAGTCGACGCGACCTTCCAGCATCATCGCAGCCATCGCCTTCAGTACCGGTATATCTGGCGCCTGCTCTTCGACAAAGAGGAACTGGCCCTGCTGGTTTACTTCCAGAAAATAGAGATTACCTTCATGATCGCCAACCAGATCGATGCAACCAAACACCAGCCCCAACTTCTTCATCAATACGCGGATCCTGCTTTCAATATCCGCCGGCAGCGTGACCGCCTCAAGTAACAATTCGTCCTGGTAAACATGCGGACGCCAATCGACGTAAGCCTCCTTGCTTACCCTCCGTAGCTTAGCCGGAAAGATTCGTTGACCGATCACGGTAACGCGCAGGTCGAACTTCTTTTCTATGTAGCGCTGATATATCCCCGGGCACACGCCAATAGCCGCCTCAGGCAACTCGCTGTCGGCAGTGAGAATCGACGGACTACTGCCGTAGAGGTTTCCATCGCCCTGGTTTTTCCACATGAAATCGTAGAATTGCTTGAAAACCACTCTTCCATGCCGCCTGATCATGTCTTGCACGGCGCCGGACTCATTGGTTACGGTCGTGTCGGGAATAAGCAAACCAATCTCGCTAGCCACCTTGAGCTGCAAGAGCTTGCTTTCAGCTGCCTGCGCCGCGACAGGGTGGTTGATCCACAATCCTGCAGAAACATTTGAAGCCAACTCAAAGGCGTTGCGTTGAAATATCTCCCACTGCTTATGCACAAACTTATGATCAAAATCCGCCAGGCCCTGGATTTGCGGTGGCCTCACCACTCGAGTCCAAACAGACTGCAACCGATATGAATCACCCCAAGGACCAACCGCCTTCACGCCGTCCTGATTCACGCGAATGGAAAACCGGGCATCTTCATCAAGACGTACAGATGAAGCCCAAAGCGTCTTCATACCGTTCTTCGCAAGCGCCCATTTAACTGCGCTTGCATGCGCATCGTTGACCGGCGCAAAAATCATTGCTTGTTGATGGCGCATATTGTCTTTGCCTTTCTAAAATAGACGAGCCCGTCAAATAACGGGCTCGCTTGGAGAGCAAGGAAGGGAGAGAAGCGGTCAACCCACCTCAGGCTCCCATGCCGTAGTAGTCAAAAAACCCACTTTCATGCCATCGACGTATCCAAACCGATCAATTTCCTCCTGCGGAATAAGTCGCGCGTTCAGACGTGCGAAGGGGCGCACCACATTTATCTGATCGTCGGGAATTTGCTCTTGCATAACGCAACTCCTGTTTGATTGAGAGAACTTCGACTCATGATCCGCAGCGAGACCCACATACGCTTCTGCGCCGCGGACGTCAGAGTTTCCTGAAGAGAACGTTTTCGCTACGTGAATACGTTGCCCCACTGTCCGGGCACGTTCAGGACTTACCGAAGGTCGCCCATCGTCAGAATTTCTTGCGATCTGTTCGTTATTGCACTTCGTCTGGCGCAACGCCGCGAAGGGATAAAAAAAAAGCGGCGCATCGATAAACGATGCGCCGTCAATTTTGCAGCTAGCCAATCAAAAACCGCCGAATGCGGCGTACCGTGATTTGCGGCACGCCACATGGTGGCTTTACCTCAGAACTTCACTTTCACGCCCACGTTCCAGAAACGGCCAACCACGCCGGACTGCGTATAGGTCGGGTTGTAGTTGTTGGCAGCGTAGTTGGCGGGATCAAACGGCGCCTTGCGGTCGAACACGTTGAAAAGCGACGCGGTGATGGCGAGGTGGTCGTTGATGTTATAGCTGCCGGTGAGGTCGAAGTCGTAGAACGAACCGACGCGGCAGTTGGACGGCATGAAGGCAGTACCCGCTGCGTTGTAGAACAGGCAGGAGCCCGGGCCCACGCCCACGTCTTCGGCAATTTCCTGATAGCCGCTGGTGTAGTACAGCGTGCCGGTAACTGTCAGCGGACCATACATGACCGTGTTGGACCACGAACCCTTGGTGCGCGGCGTACCTGCACCGGACGACAGGTTGTACGGGCCCTGCGTGCCGACGTAGCTCTGCACAATGCCGCCTGGCAGGATCATCTTCCACTGGAAGATCTGCGTGCCCTGCAGCTCGGTGATGTACTTCACGCTGCCGAAGTCCCAATGGCCCTGGATATCCACATCCACGCCGGTGGTCTTGAGCGAATTGGCGTTGATGTACTCGCCCGTTAGCACGGCCGGACGCGCCAGCGCGCCGGGATGCTGCGGGTCGGCCAGGTCCGGCGTAATCGTCACGCCCGGTACCGTGCCACCGTTGGCCCAGTAGGCCGCAAGCGCACTGCCGTAGTCGGGCCCGGTGATGACGTTGCTCTTGCGGATGTTGTAGTAGTCGACCGAGGCGTTCAGCCAGCTGGTCGGCTGCAGCACTACACCGAAGGTGAAATTGCTGGCCTTTTCCGGCTTGATGTTGTGGTTGGCGAGCGTGTACTCGGAGATCGAATACGGCGTGGAGCTATAAGCATTGCCGCCATGCAGCGCCTGGAAGCTATCCGGCGGCGTGATGGTGACGAAGCCCTGCGCGGAGCTGGAGCCGTTTTCGGCGAAGCTCGGCGCGCGGAAGCCCTTGGAGTACGTGCCGCGCAGCGCCACCCAATCCAGCGGCTTCCACTTCAGGCCAATCTTCGGCGAGAAGTTGTTGCCCACGTCGGAATAGTGGTCGAAGCGGCCGGAGACGTCGGCTTCCAGCGATTCGAGCAGCGGCATGTCGAATTCGCCGTACACGCCGGCAACGTCGCGGCTGCCCTTGGTGGTGGCATTGCCCAGGCCCTGGAACTCGAAGTTCGGGTTCAGCGTGGGGTCGTCCTGCGCTTCGTGACGAACCTGTGCGCCCAACGCCAGGCCAGCCGGGCCGCCCGGCAGGTCGAACAGGCTGCGACTAGCGTTGAAGTCCAGCGAATCCAGGTCGGAGGTGGACGTCTTGGCATAGCCTGGCGCCAGCGTCGCGCGGATGGCGCTGGAATTCGACGAGGGGTTGGCGAAGTTGTACGTACCGTTGTTGATCGCGTTGATCAGCGCGTTGTAGCTGACGTAACCGAACTGGTCCGTATTGAGCCAAGTGTGGTTGAGCGTGGCGGTAGTGTTGTAATTCCACTCGCCCATGACGCCCTGGACGCCACCCACCAGGCGCACGTTATGGTTGTCGTAGTTGGTGCCGCGCGGAATGTCACCGAACGCGTAATTGATCGGCGCGGGCGCATCGAACGGATTGGACGGATTGCCCACCGGCAACGTGATGTTGTTGGTGTTGTTCGGCGTGCTGTTCTGGATCTGCGTGGGCTGCAGCACGGTCCAGGTCTTGGCCTGCATATAGCTGGCCGACAGGTAAGCCTTGGTGGTGTCGTTGATCTTGACCGTGAAACGGCCATAGATACCGCCCTGCTCCATTTCCGGCTGGAACTGGGTGTACTGGTTGACCAGGCTCTGCCCGCAATAGCTGCCGCCGCTGGTGGTGACCAGATGGGTGTTCGGCGTGCAGTTGCTCAGCGGCTGCAGCAAGCCGGTGGCCGGATTGGTGATCGAGCCTACTGTCGAGCCCGTATTGTTGCCCGGCACTTCCGGGTTCGGGCCGCCGATGGAGCTGAGATCGTCGGTGTTGTACGGGAAACCGCGATCACGCGTCCAGATCGGGTTGTCCTTCTCGTACTGCACGCTGAAGTAGGCGTTGTAGCGATCCTTGTCCAGGTCGCCGGCACCGGCCATGAAGGTAGCCTTCTTGGTGAAGCCACCGCCGTGCTGCGAATTGCCGACATCGGCCGTACCCTCGACGCCCTGGTAGCTGGGACGCAGGATGATGTTGACCACGCCCGCAATTGCATCGGCGCCGTACAGCGAGGAAGCGCCGTCTTTCAGCACTTCGATACGCTCGACGGCAGCGAGCGGAATGGTGTTGAGGTCGACGAACGAACGCTGGCCATCATCGGACAGCGCGTAGCTGGCGGCGCGCTGGCCATCGATCAGCACCAGGGTGGAGTTCACGGTAAGGCCGCGCAACGCCACGCCCGAAGAACCGGCCGCAAAGCCGTTGGTAAAAGCGTTGGGAATCGAGCCGGAGTTGTCCGCGGAAATGGAGCGAACCACATCGGATATCGTGGTATAGCCACTGCGCGCGATTTGTTGCGCCGTAATCACGGTCACCGGCGAAGGCGTTTCCGTATCGACGCGCGGCAATGCAGAACCGGTCACGGTGATGGTCTGCAATTGCTTGGTGTTCTGCGACTGATCCTGGCCGTTGGTGGCCGGGGCGCTTTGCGCCAAAGCGGTGCCGGCAATCGGGGCAAGCAGCAGCCCCGCCAACGCGAGCGCAAGCTTATTACGAGTCATGTTTCATACCCTCCAAGGTACAGCGGATTGTGGGTCGCTCAACTCAGTGGGTGGGTGGGGGAAGTTGAGCGCGTGGGGACACGGGGCCGAAGTCTTCCACACACGCAAGTGATCAGACAAGTCCTTAACATCACGCAAAATTCTACGATGACAGCCGCAAAGTGAATGCTGAGGTCGCTCGGCTAACGCCTCGCCGCACAAAGGAAAATGCACAAAACACCGAATTTCTCGGTGTTAACGATGTATTTAGGCATTCGTCCGACTTTGCTGATCGATTCGATCTTGTCTTAACGTCTGACAGCGATGTGCGTGACGAAGCGGATCAGCCTGCGTCCTTGTCTATCAACACAAAAGGCGCGCCGATCGCTCGGCGCGCCTTTGTTTTGTACCTGCGAACGGAGCTAGCGTGACTCAGTCGAACGTGTACTTCGCACCCACCGTGAAGTAACGGCCGATTGCGCCGCTGGAATCCAGCGGGTTGTAGTTCATCGCACCATAGGTCGTCGGATCCAGCGGAGCAATTTCATCGGCGACGTTCTGGATCGAGCCGAACACTTCGAAGTTGTTCTGGAAGCGATAGCGGGCCGACAGATCCAGCGTGGTGAACGATGGAATGCGGCAGTGCGCCGGTGCGTCCGTATCATCGGCAAAGCCGGTGTTGCACGGCGCACCCGCCTCCGGCACGTTCTTGAACGCGCTGCGGTAATTCACCGTGGCACCGAGCGAGAAATTGTTGATATCCCAATCCGCGGCGATTTGCGCACGATGACGCGGCGTGCCGATGCAATTGGTGGTGTCGCAGTTGCCGTGCGTACCTGCGTACTGCACCGTGCCGCTGGCGTCCTGACGTGCATACGAGATCAAACGCGTAGCAGCCAGATCGAAGCTCAGCCTGCCGTACGCACCCAGGTCGAAGCGTTGCGTGAAATCCAGATCGACGCCACGCACCGAGGTCGCTGCGGAGTTGATGTAGCTGCCTTCCGCTGCCAGCAACGTACCGCTGTTGGGAATACCGGTCAGATTGTTGTCCGAACGGATCACGTTGCCTGCCGCAATGGCGGAAGCGGCGGTGCTCTGGTTGATTTCGTCAGTACGGCGAATGCGCCAGTAATCGAGCGTCAACGACGTATCCGCCGTCGGCGCCAGCACGATGCCGCCGGTGTAGCTGCGCGAACGTTCCGGCTTCAGGTGTGCATTCGGCCCGGTGATGATCGCGATAGGCGCATTACAGTCAGCCTGCGAAGCGCCGAGTGCAGTCAGCGGGCTGCCGTTCGGGCAACGCACCGGATCGGGAGCGTTGGTGAACGCAGCCAGGCGTCCGCCGGTTTCAGCCGGGTTGGGCGCGCGGAACCCGCCGGCGAACGTGCCACGCAGCGACAACCACGACGTCGGCGACCACTTGATGCCGAACTTCGGCGTGACCGCGGTAGCGCCTTCCTTGTAGCTGTCCACGCGTCCGGCCGCCGAAACTTCCAGCGAGCTCAGCACCGGTGCATCCAATTCGAAATAGCCGGCCGCCACCGATTGCGAACCTTTGTAGGCCGAGTAGCCCAAACCAATGATGTCGCCCTGGTCGGTGTACGTGGTCGGCGTGAGCGACACGGCGGTGCGGCGATATTCGGTACCGAGCGCCAGGCCAAGCGGACCGCCGGGCAGATCGAACAGTGTGCGCGTGATCTTCGCGTCAATCGAGTCGAGCACACTGCTGGCGGTGGCGTGCAGGGTCGGCGAGATGTAGTTGTAGATGCCCGGGTTGTTCAAGCCCGAGTTCTCGCCGATGCGCCAGTAGCCAAACGGGCTGCTGGGATTGGTGAGCGCATCGCGCACCGCGCTGTAACGCAGATAGCCCCAACGCGTGCTGGTGAGATCCGTGCCCGAATGCATGTACGCGGCATCGTAATCCCACGAACCGAAGGCACCCTTCACGCCCACCAGGAAACGATAGAAATCGTTGTCGGTGCGCTGCACGCGCGGACCCACGTCCCATGCGGAGTAACGCAGACGCGCGTCCGTTCCGTAGGGATTGTCAGGATCGCCACGGCCCACCACGACGGCGCCTGGGCCGCTGCTGGCATTGACCGGACCGCCCGGATAACCCCATGCGCCGGACACGCCCGACGGCGTGTTCTGGAACTTGGAAACCTTGTTGGAGTAGCCGAATTCGCTGTACACCTGCGTGTCATCGGACACCTTGTAGGTGCCGCGCACGAACAGGTTGAGCGAGCGGTCGCTCGGCGTGATCCAGCGGAACTTCGCCGTATCCCACAAGCAACCGCCACCGCCGCCGGCCTGCGAGATGCTGGAGAACTTTCCGCAACCAGGCAGCGATTGGTAGTGATAGACATTGTTGGCGTCGGGAATGCCCAACGCACCCGTTGGTGAACTGCCCGCAGACGTATTGCCGCGACCGGTGATTGCACCACCCAGGAACTGACTGCCCGTCGCGCTGTAACCCCACGGACGCAGATCGCCCGTGCCGATCCACTTGCGATCGCTGCGATCGGTGGCGAGGATCGCGTCGTCCTTCATGCCTTCCAGGTTGAACAGAATGTTGTAGCGGTCCTTGTTGAGGTCGCCCGTACCGGCCGTCAACGAGGCCTTGTAGCGATTGCCGTCGCCGTTGCCGGAAACGCCGGTGGATACTTTGGCCACCGCGCCCTGGAAGTTGCTCTTCAGGATGATGTTCACCACGCCTGCGATGGCATCGGAACCGTAGATGGCGGATGCGCCGTCCTTCAGTACTTCGATGCGCTCCACCGCTTCCATCGGGATGGTGCTGAGGTCGGTGAACACTTTCTGCCCGTCATCGGCCAAGCCGAACGAAGCCATGCGGCGACCATTGAGCAGCACCAGCGTGGAGCCGGCACCCAGGCCACGCAGCGAAACGCCGGTCGCGCCGCTGGCAAAACCGTTGCCGAAGGTGGACGGAATGGAGCCCGCGCCATCGACGGTGAGGCGCTGCAGGAAATCCGCAACCGTCGGCAGGCCGCTTGACTGCAGATCCTTGGCGGTGATCACTTGCACGGGTGAGGCGGTTTCCAGGTCGGTGCGCGGAATGCTGGAACCGGTCACCACGACTTTTTCAAGCGTCTTGCTGGATGACGATGCATCTTGCGCATGCGCCGCCATGGCGAAGCCGGCGGTACCGGCAAACAAGGTCAATACGATGGCATCTCGCAGCCGTGTCGTTCTGAAACGCATACAGGACTCCCTCTTGATGGGCAGCAGATGTGGGGATTTGGGTAGGGTTCTGCTGACTCCCCTTGCGCAATTTCTTACGTCGCAAGAAGTTGCACTCCTGGGATGGTAAACAGATTTCGCAAGAAATTAACAGACTGTTTCGGCCGAATGGCGTCACAGCGAAGCGTTCGTCACCTGGAAAAATTCTTTAATTCATTGAATTAAAAGAAAAATACCCACAAGCAAAACAGCCATGTGTCATCGCAATATATTGCGATGACACATGGCTGTTTTGAACAAGTTCTGACGATCGAGCAATAACGCCGCAGTCCCTGGGACGAATACCACAGGGATGCACGGGCTCACGGAGCCGGAAAGCCCGGCCCCGGAGGGTTTTTCAAGACGCCTTCTGAGTGGTTCGCCTCAACCCACGGCCCGCTCGTTCACCGCCGCATTCGCCAACATGATCGCGATGCTCCTGCCGGCCTCACGGCCGTCATACACCGCACGCACGACCAGATCCGCGCCGCGCACATTGTCGCCACCGGCGAAGATTTTCGGATGGCTGGTCTGATGCGGCAGATGGCCCTTTGCCCCGGTGATTACCTTGCCGGAACGCGCCAGTTCAACACCGTGCGCCGCCAACCAGTTCGGCGGACTCGGCAGAAAACCGAACGACTGGATCACCACGTCGGCCACGATGTCCGATTCGGTGCCGGGAACATTCTGCGGCGCCGGGCGCCCATCACCTGCATCGACCAACTGCGTTTCCACCACGCGCACGCCGCGCACCTGGCCATGACCGTTGTCGAGAATGGCGATCGGCTGGCGTTGGAACAGGAAGGTGACGCCTTCTTCGCGGCTGTAATTCACCTCGCGCGCGGAGCCGGGCATGCTGGCCTCGTCGCGGCGATACACGCAGGTCACGGACGCGGCACCGAGGCGGATCGCCGTGCGGTTGCAGTCCATGCCGGTGTCGCCGCCGCCCAGCACCACCACATGCTTGCCGTGGAAGTCGAAGGTGGAAGCCGGTTCGTCACGCAGCAGGCGCTCGGTGTTGGCGATCAGGAACGGCAAGGCGTCGTGTACACCGAGCAGTTCGCGTCCGCGTAGTTGGCCATCGACGAAGGTGTAGGCGCCGGTGCCGACGAAGATCGCGTCGTAGGTTTCCAGCAAGGCGCCGAATTCCACGTCGCGACCGACTTCCTTGCCAAGCAGGAAGCGCACGCCCATGCCTTCGAGCACCTCGCGCCGCGTGCGCACCACACCCTTGTCCAGCTTGAAGGGCGGAATGCCGAAGGTGAGCAGGCCACCGATTTCCTGCTGGCTGTCGTAGACGTCCACGGCAATGCCTTCGCGGCGCAGGCGATCGGCGCACGCCAGACCGGCGGGGCCGGCGCCGATCACCGCCACGCGATGGCCGGTTTCGCGCACCTTGGAAAGATCCGGGCGCCAGCCCTGGCGCAGGGCTTCGTCGGTGACCCAGCGTTCGATGCTGCCGATGGTCACCGCGCCGAACTCGGTCTGCTCCAGCGTGCAGGCGCCTTCGCACAGGCGATCCTGCGGGCACACGCGGCCGCAGATTTCCGGCAGCGGATTGGTTTCGTGCATCAGGGTGGCCGCTTCCATGATGCGGCCCTGCTGCACCAGCTTCAGCCAGTTGGGAATGTAGTTGTGAACAGGACAGGCGTGTTCGCAATACGGATTGCCGCAATCGATGCAGCGCTCCGCCTGCGTGGATGCCTGCGGCGAAGCGAAGTCGCCGCCGATTTCACCGTAGCCGAGCACGCGCACCGCCACCGGGACGGTGCGCGGCGGCTGTCGGGGTACGTCGAGGAACTGGAATAGCTTGGCGCTCATGCTGCCCTCCGGAGTTCTTCGGCCAGCACGGCGAGGCTCGCGGCTTTGGGTTTCACCAGCCAGAACTTGTATTGCAGGCCGCGGAAGTCGCGCAGAATCTGCCGACCCCATTCGCTGCCGGTCAATTCGACATGGCGGGTAACCAATTTCCGCAGGTGTTGCATGTAGTTTTCCATCCCCTCGGGTGAGATACGCAGAATGTCGACCAGCTCGTGGTTGTAGCAGTCGACGAAGTCGCGCTCGAGATCGAGCACGTAGGCAAAGCCACCGGTCATGCCGGCGCCGAAGTTGAGGCCGACCTTGCCGAGCACGGCGACCACGCCGCCGGTCATGTATTCGCAGCAGTGATCGCCGGCGCCTTCCACCACGGCGATCGCGCCGGAATTACGCACGGCGAAACGCTCGCCCGCGCGGCCGGCGGCGTACAGCTCGCCATCCGTCGCGCCGTACAGGCAGGTGTTGCCAATGATCGATGCATCCTGGCTCGCATACGGCGCATCCGCGGGCGGACGCACCACGATGCGGCCACCGGCCATGCCCTTGCCGACGCCATCGTTGGCTTCGCCCACCAGCTCGATGTGCACGCCGCCGGCATTCCAGGCGCCCAGGCTTTGCCCGGCGGCGCCTTCCAGCTTCAGTTCGATCGGGCTGCCGTCCATGCCGTGATCGCCATGACGGCGCGCGACGTCGCCGGACAGGCGCGCACCGATCGCGCGATCGGTATTGGCGATGCGGTAAGCGAAGGAACCGCCGGTCTTGTTCGCCACGGCGGCGGCCGTGTCTTTCGCAATGCGCGAGGCAAGTTCGGCTTCATCGCGCATGGGGTTGCGCGGCAGCGTGCAGGCGAAGTCGCTGCGCGCGCTCAGGCCGGCGCCATCGATCAGCGGCGTGAGATCCAGCCGGTGCTGGACCGGCGTGACGCCTTCCAGTTGTTCCAGCAGATCGGTGCGACCGACGATCTCGCCCAGCGAACGCATACCGAGCTGCGCCAGATGCGCGCGCACGTCCTGCGCGATGAAGGTGAAGTAGTTCATCACCATTTCGGGCAGGCCGATGAAGTGGTCCTTGCGCAGCACCGGATGCTGCGTGGCCACGCCGGTGGCGCAGTTGTTCAAGTGGCAGATGCGCAGGTACTTGCAACCCAGCGCCACCATCGGGCCGGTGCCGAAGCCGAAGCTTTCCGCGCCAAGCAAGGCGGCCTTCACCACGTCCAGGCCGGTCTTCAAGCCGCCGTCGGTCTGCAGGCGCACACGGCCACGCAAGTCGTTGCGGCGCAGCGTCTGCTGCGTTTCGGCCAGGCCCAGTTCCCACGGCGTGCCGGCGTATTTGATGGAGGTGAGCGGGCTGGCACCGGTGCCGCCATCGTGGCCGCTGACGGTGATCAGGTCCGCACCGGCCTTCACCACGCCGGCGGCCACCGTGCCGACGCCCGCGTGCGAAACCAGCTTCACCGAGATCAGCGCCTGCGGATTCACTTCCTTCAAGTCGTGAATCAGTTCGGCCAGGTCTTCGATGGAATAGATGTCGTGATGCGGCGGCGGCGAAATCAGGCCGATGCCCGGCTTTGCATAGCGCAGGCGCGCAATGGTGGCGTCCACCTTGTGGCCGGGCAGCTGACCGCCCTCGCCGGGCTTGGCGCCCTGCGCGATCTTGATCTGCAGCACTTCGGCATTGACCAGATAGGCCGGCGTGACGCCAAAGCGGCCAGATGCCACCTGCTTGATCTTGGAAGCTTTCTCGGTGCCATAGCGCGCCGGATCTTCGCCGCCTTCGCCGGAATTGCTGCGCGCGCCGAGGCGGTTCATGGCGATCGCCAAGGCCTCGTGCGCTTCCGGCGACAACGCGCCCAGCGACATGCCGGCGGAGTCGAAGCGCTTGAGGATCGCATCGACCGGTTCCACTTCTTCCAATGGAATCGGCGTGGCGGCCTTCAGGCCAAGCAGATCGCGCAGCGCCGAAGGCGGGCGGTGATCGACGTGATCGGCATACACGCGATAGTCGCGCGCGTTGCCGGTGCGCACCGCTTTCTGCAAGCTGGCGATCACGTCGGGGTTGTACATGTGGTACTCGCCGCCGTGCACGTATTTGTACAGGCCACCGGCGCGCAGGGCTTGCGCCTGGTTCCAGGCTTCCGCCGCCAGCAGGCGCTGCTCGTGTTCCAGGTCGGCGAAGCTGGCGCCGCCGATGCGCGAGGGCGTACCGGGGAAGCACAGTTCCACCACTTCGGGCGCCAGCCCCACGATCTCGAACAACTGCGCACCGCGATAGCCGGCGACGGTGGAGATGCCCATCTTCGACAGGATCTTCAACAAGCCCTTGCGGATGCCGCGGCGATAGCTGCGGCCGATTTCGGCCCGGTCGCCTTCGATATGCCCCTCGCGACCCAGCTCGAACAGGCTCTGGTATGCCAGCCACGGATAGATCGCGGTGGCGCCGTAGCCGATCAGGCAGGCGAACTGATGCGGGTCGCGCGGCGTGGCGGTTTCCACCACGATGTTGCAATGGCAGCGCAAGCCTTCATCGATCAGGTACGCGTGCACGGCGCCGGTTGCCAGCAGCGAATGGATCGGCAGCCGATCACGGCTGGGATAACGATCGCTGAGGAACACCAGGGCGCAGCCATCGCGCACCGCTTGCGCCACTTCACGACACAGACGGCGCAGCGCCGCTTCCAATCCTTCCTCCGGCGCGTACATCAGGTCGAAGCGCGGCGCATTCGCGTACTGCGGCATCGCCACCAGCTGGCGCAGCTTGCGCTGCGAAAGTATCGGCGAATTGATCAGGATCTGGGCGGCGTTCTCCGGCTTGAGGTCGAACACGTTGCCTTCCGGCCCGATCTGCGTCACCAGCGACATCACCAGCTTTTCGCGCAAGGGATCGATCGGCGGGTTGGTGACCTGCGCAAACGCCTGGCGGAAACGGTCGAACAAGGGACGTACCTGGCGCGACATCGCGGCCATCGGCGTGTCGTCACCCATGGAGCCGGTGGCTTCGGCTTCCAGTTCGGCGATCACTTTCAGCACCGTTTCGCGTTCTTCGCGCGAGAGTCCGTACAACTTCTGGTAGCAGCGCAGTTCATCCGCGGGCAGCGGCTCGGCCGCCAACGACGGATCGATAAGGTCGGATTCGAGATAACTCACGCCCGCACGCAACCAGTCACGGTACGGCGCGCGCTTGCGGTTGATCTCGTCGATATCGGCGTCGCGCAGCAGGCGATGCGTCTTGAAATCCACCGCGATCATTTCGCCCGGCGCAAGACGGCCCTTGGCGATCACGCGCGCACTGGGCACATCCCACAGGCCGGCTTCGGAAGCGACGATCAGATGGTTGTCGTCGGACAGCGCCCAGCGCGCCGGACGCAAGCCGTTGCGGTCCAGCGTACACACCGCGTAGCGGCCATCGCACATCACCAGGCCGGCCGGGCCATCCCAGGGCTCGCTGTGCAGGGCGTAATACTCGTAGAACGCCGCCAGGTCCTCGTCGATGCCTTCGCGCGCGGCGAAAGCCGGCGGCACCAGCACGCGCATGGCGGCAAGCATGTCCAGGCCGCCGGCCAGCAGCAGCTCCAGGGCGTTATCCAGGCTTTCCGAATCCGAACCGCTCTGGCGCACGAACGGACCGATGTCGGAGAGATCCACCAGCGGCGAGCGCCACACTTGCGCGCGCGTCTGCATCCAGCGGCGGTTGGCGCGGATGGTATTGATCTCGCCGTTGTGCGCGAGCAGGCGGAACGGTTGCGCCAGGCGCCACTGCGGCGTGGTGTTGGTGGAAAAGCGCTGATGGAACACCACGGCATCCGCGACCAGGGCAGGATGGCGCAGATCGTCGAAGACGTCGCGCAGGCGTCCCGGCGCCGCCATCGCCTTGTAACCGATCACCTGGGCGGAGAGCGATACCACATAGAACTGCGGGTCGTCGGCCAGCGCGTGCTCGGCGCGGCGGCGTGCACGAAACAGCGCACGCTCGAAGCTGGCGTCATCCATGCCGTCCGCAGCGTTGATGAAGATCTGCCGCACCAGCGGCTTGGCGGCGGCGGCGATCGGCCCGCAGGCTTGCGTGTTCACCGCCACGTCGCGCCAGCCGGCAACGTGCAGGCGTTCCTCCGCCACGTAGCGCTGCAGTGTCTTGGCCGCTTCGCTGTCGGCCGATTCGAGGAACACCAGGCCGGCGGCAAAGCGCTCACCCAGTGGTATGCCTGCCTGCACCGCCAGCGCGCGCAGCCACGAATGCGGGTGATGGATCAGCACGCCGCAACCGTCGCCGGTGACGCCGTCGGCATTCACGCCGCCGCGGTGGGAAAGTTTGGCCAGTGCCTCGAACGCGGTATCGACCACCCATTTGCTCGCGCGGCCGTCGATCTGGGCAACCAGACCAAAGCCACAACTATCGTGTTCAAAACTGGGGTCGTACAACCGCGGCAACACTGACATGATCTTGATTTCCTCCCGACACACTAGGGCGCAGAAAGCCTGCCGTCCGGAGACGGCAAGCTGCATGCGAATAAGACTTGCAAGCCGACTTTAAGCACAACTTGTGCGTCGCGTCAAAGCCGGCTAGACGTCCAAATGAAAAACGGTTGTTAGCTGTATGCGCGCGCGCTAACAGACCAGTACGGTAAAGATGTCCGCAAAGGCGCAACAGGAAGCCATTTCCGGCGTCTCGCAGAGATAGCCCAGCTCGGACATAATCCACGCATGCTGACATCCTCTCATGTTTTCCGCCCGCTCGTTTTCACCTTCCTCGCCGCTGCGCTCACCCTTTCTATCAGCTTTCCCGCTGCCGCCAGCGCCGCCCAGGACAGCAAGACGGAGGCCCAACAGGCCCAGGCCAAGCAGCAGCTGACCGACCTGCGCGCGAAAATGCAGACACTGGCCAAGGAGCAGGCCGATACCGCCGCCAAGCGCGACAGCGTGAACGCCGAACTGGCCAAGCAGTCCGATGCGGTAGCCAACGCGGCCAAATCGGTGCGCGATACCGACGCACAGATCGCTGCCAAGCAGCAGCAGCTCGATCAGTTGCAAACGCAACGATCTGCGCTTGACCAAAACCTGGGCAACCAGCGCGCAGCCATTGCCGACCTGCTGCGCGCCACCTACGCGATCGGCCACGGTTCGGACCTGCGGTTGCTGCTGGGCGACGAGGACATTGCACGCATCGCCCGCTCGCTCGCCTACTCGACGTACTTCCAGCAGGATCGCCTGCAGAAGGTGCAGCAGCTGATGACCGAACTGGCCAAGCTGCAGGACCTGCAGAACCAGATCGCCGCCGAGCAGCAGGCGCTGCAAGCCACGCGCGCGCAACGGCAGCAGCAAGCCGAGGCCCTGCAGCAGCAGCGCAGGCAACAGCAGCAGCTCGCCAGCCAGATCGACGCGCAATACAAGAACCAGGCACAAAAGCTTGCCGCGCTGAAACAGAACGAGCAATCGTTGAACGACCTGCTGGCCAAGCTGCAGAAGGCCATCGACGAGGCGGCGCGCGAAGCGGAGCGCAAGGCGCGCGCCAACCCTACCGTGCCAAGCGGCGGCGCCGGCAAGGCCCTGGCCAACATCCGCGGCAACCTGCCCTGGCCGGCGCCCGGGCCGGTGCACACGTTCGGCAACGGCGTACTGATCGCCGCACCGCGCGGCGCCGAAGTGCGCGCGGTGGCGCGCGGGCGGGTGGTGTATGCGCACTTTCTGCGCGGCTACGGCCAGCTGATCATTTTGAGCCACGGCAACGGCTGGCTGAGCATGTACGGCAACAACGAAACGCTGCTGCACGGCGTGGGCGACGACGTCGACGCCGGCCAGGCGGTGGGCACGGCCTCACTCAGCACCGGCGACACCACCGGCGTGTATTTCGAGCTGCGGCAAAATGGCAAGCCGGTCGATCCGCGTACCTGGCTGAGCCAGAGGCGCTGAGCGTGCAGCTGGCGAATGCCCCAGGGTAGGGAGAAAAGCGTCACCACGCCTGCAGGCACTTCGGCGTATCCTTTTGACCTGAATTACGATGGTCCCGCGCGGTCTCAACCGGGCCATCCTTTTATTTTCCTTGGAGTTTGCCCCATGCGTTTCCCCCGCCCTTGCCTGCTCGCCCTGTTGCTGGCGACGCCCCTGCTGCACGCGCAGGTGGCGCCCGAATTGGCGGCAGCCGACCATGCAGCAGGTCCGGCGAAGGCATCGAGCAGTGCGGCGCCTGCGGATGAGGTCGACCTGGACGACGTACGCAACTTCGCCCACGTCTACCAGATCATCCGCCAGGCCTACGTCGAGAAAGTGGACAACAAGACCCTGATGAACGACGCCATCAAGGGCATGCTTGCCGGCCTCGACCCGCACAGCGCCTACCTCGATAAAGCGGGCCTGCAGGAACTCAACGAGGACACCACCGGGCAGTATGGCGGTCTTGGCATCGAAGTGATGCAGGACAATGGCCTGCTGAAAATCGTGTCGCCGATCGACGATACGCCCGCCTCGCGCGCCGGCATCAAGCCGGGCGACGTGATTACGGCGGTGAACGGCAAGGTCGTCACGCCGGACAACATCGACAGCATGTTCGACGACTTGCGCGGCAATCCCGGCACCAAGATCACGCTGGGCATCCTGCATGAAAAAGCCGAGCAGCCGGTCACCATGACGCTCACCCGCGAGCGCATCTCGATGACCAGCGTGAAAGTGCGCGAGCTGGAACCCGGCTACGCATACATCCGCATCAGCCAGTTCCAGGACGACACCGCCGGCGATCTGGAAAAGAAGCTCGGCGGCCTGCTGCAGAAGAACGGCACGCAAAAGGGCGCGGTGCTGGACCTGCGTTCCAATCCCGGCGGCCTGCTGACCTCGGCCGTGGCGGTGAGCGACGACTTCCTCGACACCGGCACCATCGTCACCACCCGCGGCCGCTTGCCCGATTCCAACCTGACCTTCAGCGCGCACCCCGGCGACCTGTTGAACGGCGCGCCGATGGTAGTGCTGACCGACAACGGCACGGCTTCCGCCGCGGAAATCGTGTCCGGTGCGCTCAAGGACAACCACCGCGCCCTGATCGTCGGCCGCCGCACGTTCGGCAAGGGCGTGGTGCAGACGGTGCTGCCGCTCGATACCGACCATGCGGTCAAACTGACCACCGCGCGCTATTACACGCCCAACGGTACGTCGATCCAGGCCGAAGGCATCAAGCCGGACATCGCCCTGGCCGACCTGGCGGTGACCAAGGTGGACGATTCGCAGGTTCCGATCAGCTCCGAAGCCGACCTGCCGCATCACCTGGCGAACGAAGTCGCCACCAACGGCGGCATCAACAACGACGGCAGCGCGGAGAACGCGAAACTGGCGACCAGCGACTATGCATTGTCGCAGGCGTTGAACATTCTCAAGGGGCTGGCGCTGCGCAAGGATGCCGGGCAGCCGGCAACTTCGGCACATTAAAGTGCGCTTGAAGCCCTTTCCCGCAGGATCGGGCTTCGAGCGACGTTATCGCCGCATCAGAAATCGAACGGCTTCTCCAGCGTCAGGTACAACCCTCGCCGCGGCGCAAACTGCGGCGCGCCGACGCCCACGCCCGTGCCGCTGCGCAACCGGTACGACCTATCCAGCGCATTGATCAACGCCAGCTGCGTATGCAGCTTGCCGAAGCCGTCGACGTTGAAGTCGTGCGATACGTTGAAGTTGAGCTGGAAGTAGTACGGCAGCGAAAGGCCATTGGGCACGCCGCCATCCTGGCGCAGGCCGCTGCCGAAGACGTAATCGGCGCCGACTTTTGTCGCATCGTTGATGGCATAGGTGATGCCGCCGGACGACGCCAATTTCTGGTCATGATCCAGATGTATCCAGTTGTCGGCGATGTAGGCGAGCTCGTCCGGACCGAAATTGTACTGGCTGGTGATCACGTCCTTGCCCATGGCGCGGCTGAGCGCGGCGTTGAAATACGCCGATACCGGGCCGTGGTTGTACGACAGCGTGAACTCCGTGCCACGCACGCGTCCGTACTTGTAGTTGAAGGTGGAATACACCAGTGCGGCGCCGAACTGGCCTTCGTCCTGCAAGCGCTCGACCTTGCGGTAATAGGCATCCACGCCCAGCGTCCAGTCCGAACCGATGTTCTGCTGCACGCCCAGGTCGAAATAGTTGGAGCGTTCGGTCAACGGCGTGTTGTCGCCATAATTCTGCACCGCATTGGTGGTGTTGGCGAACGCCGCGATGTTCGTACTGGAGATCAGCTCGGTCTGCGGCGGCGTGAAGTAGCGCGAATAGCCGGCATGCACGGTGGTGCTGTCGGTTGCCTGCCATACCACGCCCACGCGCGGGCTCAGCTGGCTTTCCTCGCGAAACGCGGTATAGCGATCGCCGCGCAGGCCATAGTTGATCGTCCACGCGTCGTTGATATCCCACTCGTCCTGCAAGTAGATCGCCGCCGTCTTGGCGAGGATGCGATCGCCGGTGAGGATGTTGAACGGCACCGTGCTGGCCTGGCTGCCGTCCGGATTGGCCGCAAAGACCAGCGAATTGGTGCTGGTGGCGGCGCGGTCGAATTCGTAGTACACGCCGTAGCGCAGGGTGTGGTTGCCCGCCCATGGCGTAGCGAAGTCCGCTTGCAGCGTCGAGGCGCGGTCACTCTGGTTGATCTGGCCGGCCACGCCGTTGAACATCAAGTCGCCAATGTCGTCGGGGTAGTACTGCAAGCCGCTGTAGCGCTGGCCAACCGACACTTGATAGGCCGTATCGCCAAATTTGCCCTGCAGCGCCAGCATGCCGAAGCGCGTCTGCTCGTTCTGGCGCTCGTTCAAATTGGCGGAGTCGAAATTGGTCTGATCAAGGTAGCCGAACTGCGGCTCCTGGCTCGGGTTGTTCGGAATCTGGAAGCGATTGTTGGTGACGCCGAAAAGGAAACTCAGGCGCGTATCGCTGTTGATCAGGTAACTGATGTCACCAAAGCCTTTTACCTGGTTGGTGTGATCGTGGATGGGGTCGCGGCTGCGCGTGGGGTTCTCGATACCGACGTTGCTTTCCATGTAGTTGCCGGTGAAGAAGTAGCTCCAGTCGCCGCTGCTGCCCCAGATCGACGCATACGGATTGACGGTGCCGAACGAACCGCCGGTGATGCCCACCACGCCGCCGTTGCCCAGGTCTGCGCTGCTCTTGGTGGTGATGTCCACCACCGCCGCGGTGCGCTCGCCGTATTGCGCCGGCAGCGCGCCATCCAGCAGCTTCACGCTCTGGATCATGCGTGTATCCAGGGTCTGGCCGAAGCCGGAGATCGATTCCGGCAACATGATGCCGTTGACGCGGTATTGCAGGTTGGCGTGATCGCCGCGCACGTGCAGCTGGCCGAACGAGTCCTGCACTACGCCAGGCGCCTGCAGCAGCACCTGGTTGAGCGGCGTGGAGGCGCCCAGCGGCAGCGCCTGGATGTTCTGCGCATTGATGACGTATTGGCTGCTGCCGGTGTCCGGCGACAGACTGTTGCGCGCGATATCCAGCGCGGCGGATACGTTCACCGCACCCAGCTGCTTCGCCTTGGCGGCACGGCGGTTGCGCGAGCCCTGGTCGGTCGCGTCGCCCTGTCCATCGCCGCTGGCCGGTTGCGGCGCGACGCTGTTCGGAGAGCTGGCAGCCGGCGCCTGGTCGACGCCGGGCGCGGCCATGGCGGCAACGGCATACAACGCAAGGCCAAGGCCAAGGGCAAGCGGGGACATTTTCATGCGAGAGGAATCCGAGGGCAGGTGAACGAGGAATTGTCTGAAATGTTATAACATTTCTAACACAGCTTGGTGACCGTCCCAGAAGTCATGCCCAAGCGCTCATGGCGCCACGCCGAAACCCCGTGGCGGGAAGCGACGCAATGCGCACTCGGCGAAGGGCGCCGCACGGGATGCCGGTCATCGCCGCGATGGGCATCGGCGACGACCCTGGCGTTGCCGAAGAACAAGATCGCTACGACAGATCCTGCCAAGGGCGTGACACGGGCCATGCAGGAAGCGCGTAGAACGACACGCCGCACAACTGGCATCGGCACGGAAACGCCCTACAATGCCGGTATCCCCGAATATCCGGAATTCTCAATGACGTACTGCGTTGGCATCCAGGTCGAGGAAGGCCTGGTCTTCGCCTCTGATACGCGAACCAGCGCATCGTTCGACGACGTGCGCGTGCATACCAAGATGCACGTTTTCGATTTTCCCGGCGAGCGCAGCTTCGTGTTGCTTTCGGCCGGCAATCTCGGCACAACGCAAGCCGTGCTGTCACGCCTGCAGCGTGATCTTAGCGACAACGCGCACACCCACCTGCGCACGCCCAAGCACCTGTTCGAAGTGGCCGAATACGTAGGCCAGGCACTGGTTGCCGCACAGGCGCAGGTTTCCGGAAGCGCCCAGCAAAATGGCGTCAGCGTGGAATCCACGCTGATTCTGGGCGGCCAGATTGCCGGCGAAGCCGCGGGCCTGTTCATGATTTACCCACTCGGCAACTGTATTGCGGCCTCGCCGGAAACACCCTATCTGCAGATCGGCGAATCCAAGTACGGCAAGCCGATTCTCGACCGCATCATCCGGCATGACACCACGCTGGAGGACGCCTCGCGCTGCGCACTGGTGTCGCTGGACTCGACCATCCGCTCCAATGTTTCGGTCGGCCTGCCGATCGACCTGGCATTGCTGCGCGACAACGCCCTGAAAATCGGCGAACGCATCCGCCTCGATGCCGACACGCCCCTGTATATGGACATTCGCGACAACTGGTCGCGCAAGCTCGAAGCGGCGGTACGCAGCCTGCCGCGCTTCCCGTGGGAAAATACCGATAATCCGCCCGCCGACGCACCAGCCCAGGCGCAACGCCGGATCATCCCTCACGACGACGTGGTGGCGAGCCAGGCCGCCCAGCAGCAGCAATAACATCGTTCCCGGCGATCAGCCCGGGAAATAGGATTGGTGGATGGCGGCATCCAAAGCGGCCAACTCCACTTGCAGCCGATCCATGAATTCGCATGGCCCGATGGCGACCAGACGCGCAGGATCGGCATCGAATACCAACCCCAGCCCGCGGCGGAATGCCTGTTGCACCAGCCGCTGCGGCGGCATCTGCTGCAGCATGCCCTGGATCCGCGTCAGGCAGAACAATACGCTGCGCGGGAATTCCCGATCCTTGAGCAGAAACTGCAGCGCCAGCTCCGCACCGACGCGTTGGCGCAAGTGGCGCCGAAACATCTGATAGGCAGCCAGCGATTGCAGCACACTCATCCACTGCATCGCGCGAAACGCTTCCGCATCGTCCTCCGAACGCGCCTGGATCAGGCCCGCAGCAGCGGCATCGATGATGCGTGACGTCATGTCCGCCTGCTCGATGGCCGAACCCAGGCGCATGAACTGGTAGCCGATATCGCGGCTGACATTGTTGGCCAGGAGTGCCGAGACGCGCAGGCAACAGTCGATCACGCGTGCCAGGAAATCCTGCCGGTGTCGGCGATGGCCGGCACGCTCGGCATTCGTCTCGATGTGCAGGTACAGATCGTTGACTGCGATCCAGCAATCCTGCGGCATGGTTTCGCGCACGGTGCGCAGAATTTCCCGCGCATGGCGCACCACTCCGCGCAAGGCCAGCGGATTCTCAGGCTCCACCAGCAGGAAGCGGATGACCTCCGCTTCGCTGGGCGCGTCGCCGCTGCCGTGCAAGCGCTCGAATTCGGCGCTGGCGCCCAGCGTGTCGACCAGCGGCCGCCATGCGATGTGCGCGGTGCGTGGCAGATCCAATTGCAGTTGGCTGCTTACGTCGATCAGCCGGGCCATGTTCTCGGCGCGGCGGATATAACGGCTGAACCAATACAGATTGTTGGCGACACGCGAGAGCATTAGGCGGTTTCCTCCAGATCGACCACCCAGGTGTCCTTGGCGCCGCCGCCCTGCGAGGAGTTGACCACCAGCGAATTCTTTTTCATCGCCACGCGCGTGAGCCCGCCCGTGGTCACGTAGACATCCTCGCGTGAAAGGATGAACGGACGCAGGTCCAGGTGGCGCGGCTCCGGCCCCTTGTCTCCCAGGATCGGCGCCGTGGACAGCGACAGCGTGGGCTGCGCCATGTAGTTGCGCGGGTCGGCCTCGATCAGCCGCCGGAACTGGTCCCGCTGGCGCTTGGTGGAACGCGGCCCCACCAACATGCCATAGCCGCCCGATTCGTTGGCCGGTTTCACCACCAGCTTGTCCAGATGGTCGAGTACGTAGGCCCGCTCTTTCGCGTCATGGCACAGGTAGCTCGGCACGTTGGGTAGGATCGGTTCTTCGCCCAGGTAGTACTTGATCATCTTCGGCACATAGGTGAACACGACCTTGTCATCGGCGACACCGGCACCCGGCGCATTGGCCAGCGCCACCTTGCCGGCGCGCCAGCTGCGGATCAGGCCACGCACGCCCAGCACCGAATCGGGATGGAAGACTTCCGGATCGAGGAAGCTGTCGTCCACGCGGCGGTAGACCACGTCCACCCGCTTGGGGCCGTACACCGTGCGCATGTAGCAGATATCGTCGTCGCCGACGAAAAGATCGCCGCCTTCGACCAGCTCGATGCCCATGCTCTGCGCCAGGAAGCAATGCTCGAAGTAGGCGCTGTTGTAGATGCCGGGCGTGAGCAGCGCGATCACCGGCGTATCGCCGGGGCGCGGACTGAGCGCCGCCAGCGTGTCGTAGAGTTGGGCCGGATAGTCATCCACCGGGCGGATCGCACTGGTCTCGAACAGCTCAGGAAACACCTTTTTCGCGACCATGCGATTTTCGATCATGTAAGACACGCCGCTCGGGATGCGCAGGTTGTCTTCCAGCGCATACAGCGTACCGTCGCCGTCGCGCACCAGGTCCGAACCGCAAATGTGCGCCCACACGCCAAGCGGCGGCTTGACGCCCACGCACTGCTCGCGAAAGTTCACCGAATCCTTGAGCAAGGCGCGCGGAAACACCTTGGCCTTGACGATCCTCTGTTCGCCGTAGATGTCGCCGATGAACAGATTCAGCGCCTGCATGCGCTGGCGCAGGCCGGCTGCGGTGCGCTCCCATTCGCGTCGCTCGATGACGCGTGGAATCAGGTCGAACGGCAGCGTGCGATCAACATTGCGGCCTTCGCTGTAGACCGTGAAGGTGATGCCCATGACGCGGGCCGCTACATCGGCAGCCAGTTGCCGCTCGGCCAGCTCGCGGCGGCTCAACCCGGCCAGATAATCAATCAGCGGCCGCGCCGCGGGGCGAGCAGCGCCATCGGCCGCGACAAGCTCGTCCCACGTTGACGATCGATACCCCGTCCAATCCACGCCCACCCCCGCGCCACTTCAGGCCCCACGCAGCATGCCGTTTCGCATGCATCACCAGGATAAAAGGCCTTGTGCAATGCAACATGCATGGATTCCGCAGAGCCGTCAAGGCTTTTGCATAGGAGCCCTGGCTACGGTCCCTGAGTAGTGCGCAGGGCATTGGCGACCGGCCCATTCAAGTCCGGCAGGGCTCTCAGGTTCATGACGCCCTCATCAGCGCTGCACAGGGGCGGACTATGATCGCCAGATCCATTTAATCCCATGGAGCACGGCATGACCGAGCCCGACGAAACGCAAGCCACACCCAACCTTCCTGCCGTGGTGACGCAGGACGAGGCCAGCGGCCGAGTGACGCGGGCGATCCTGGATTTCATCAGCCAGATCCCCGCCAGCAAAGTACATAGCCAGCACGATGCGGAAGCCGAAGCGCGCCGCCTGGCCAACCGCGCTGCCCAGCGCGCCGCCCTGACCGCCGGCACGCTTGCCCTGCCGCCCGGCCCGCTTGGCTGGCTCACCATTCTGCCGGAGCTGATCTCGATCTGGAAAATCCAGGCGCAGCTGGTCAGCGACATCGCCGCCGCCTACGGCAAGCACGCGGAGCTCGGCCGCGAACAGATGCTGTGGTGCCTGTTCCGCCACACCTCTGCGCAGGCATTTCGCGATCTCGTGGTGCGGCTGGGCGATCGCCTGATCTTCCGCCGCGTGTCCTACAGCGTGATCGAACGCATCGCCAAGCAGATCGGCGTGAAAGTGACGCAGCGCGCGTTGGGCGAAGGGCTCTCGCGCTGGATGCCGATCATCGGCGCGATCGGCGTCGGCGGTTACGCGTATTACGACACGCGGCAGGTGGCGGCGACGACGATTGCGATGCTGAAGAGCGAGATCGCTACGACGGATGAGGACGATGCGGCCGTGGGGGTGACGCAGGAAGTACAGGCGACGCGCTTGCATTAGAACCTCGGCAGGGCAACGCGATAGAGTTCGACTGTTTCCCCACCCCATTCTGGCGAAGGCGCCATCGCATGGATTCACCCACTCAGCAGAACCCCGTCGTGCTGATCACCGGCGGCGCAAAACGCGTCGGCGCGGTCGTTGCACGGACACTGCATACCGCCGGCTACGATCTCGCCCTGCACTGCCGCCATTCCATCGCCGAGGCGGATGCGCTGGCCGCCGAACTTTCCGCGCAGCGCGCCGACAGCGTGCTGGTGGTGCAAGCGGACCTCGCCGATTTGCCATCACTGCCGCAGCTGATCGACACCACGTTGGCGCGTTATGGCCGCCTCGATGCGCTGGTCAACAACGCCTCCGCGTTCCATCCCACGCCGCTGGAAACCGCCACGCTCGCGCAATGGAACGAACTGTTCGCTTCCAACGCACAGGCGCCGTTCTTTCTCGCGCAGGCTGCGCTGCCCGCCCTGCGCGCAGCGCATGGTGCCATCGTGAATCTGGTGGACGTCTACGCCGAGCGCGCGCTGGCGCAGCATTCCATCTACGTGATGGCAAAAGCCGCGCTCGCTGCCATGACTCGCTGCCTGGCACTGGATCTCGGCCCCGATGTACGCGTCAACGGCGTCGCACCGGGCGCCGTGATGTGGCCAAGCGATGGCAAGCCCTACGCGGAGCAGGAAACCATGCTTGCACGCACACCGCTCCAGCGCAGCGGCACGCCTGAAGACGTCGCCAGCGCGGTGTTGTGGTTGCTGCGCGATGCGCCGTTCGTGACCGGCCAGATCATCCGCGTCGACGGCGGGCGCAGCGTGACCGTTTGACGCCGCATCGATTTCTCCGTCGTGTCATGGCGGGAGTGACCACGCTATGGGTGCCGCAGTGGGTGAACCAGCGTGATGTCGTAGCCGCTGACACTCTGCCAGACGCCATATAGGCCGACCCTTACAAGCCGACGCGTTACGTCGACCGCATAACGCGCTGCATCGGTGGACATCCCCGCTGGCTCCTCACTTATAGAATGCGGATATTCATGACGTTTGGATTTTCCGTATGACGTATTGCGTCGGCATCCAGGTCGAACAAGGCCTGGTTCTCGCTTCCGATACGCGCACGAGCGCATCATTCGATGACGTGCGCGTGTACACCAAGATGCATGTGTTCGACTTCCCCGGCGACCGCAGCATCGTCCTGATGTCCGCAGGCAACCTCGGCACGTCGCAGGCTGTCATGTCCCGCCTGCAACGGGATATCGCGGACAACGCGCACACCAACCTGCGTACGCCGCGGCATTTGTTCGAGGTGGCCGAATACGTAGGCCAGGCGCTTGTCGCGGCACAGGCCCAGGTGGCTGGCAATGCTCAGCAGAACGGCGTGAACGTGGAATCCACCTTGATCCTGGGTGGCCAGATCGCCGGCGAGCCACCTGGATTATTCCTGGTCTACCCCTTGGGCAACTGCATCGCCGCCTCACCGGAAACGCCCTATCTGCAGATTGGCGAGTCCAAGTACGGCAAGCCGATATTGGATCTCCTGATCGATCCTGGCACCTCGCTGGACGATGCTGCGCGGTGCGCTATGTTGTCACTGGATTCGACCATCCGCTCCAACGTGTCCGTCGGTTTGCCGATTGATCTGGTCCTGCTGCGCAGCGATGACGTAAAAGTCAGCGAGCGCATGCGACTGGATGCCGATGCACCGTTCTATCGGGATATCTGTGACCGGTGGGCAGACAAGTTGGCGACGGCGCTGCAAAGCCTTCCACGTTTCGCCTGGGAACCTGCCGGCGCGTCGACCAGTCAGCCGCTGCCGCAAGCGCAGCGCAAGTCAGCGTCTTATGTTGAGCCGGCTTTCGACCAGGCTGCTGCCCAGCAGTAACGGCCACGCGTAGATTGACGTGCGGCCCTTGGGACATTCCCATGGGTCTGGCTTCAAAGCCGAGCATGTCCATGCGCCCTACACGCACGACGACGCTTCACCGAAGCGCTTTGCAACAGCGAAGCCGCCTACTCCGAAAGCAGCATCGACGCGGCCTCCAGAGACCGCGCAAACGGCTGGGAGTGTCATCCCAGCCGGCTTGCCCATCAACGAGGCGACGCCTCAGGCCTGGAAGTAGGACTCATGCACCACGCCATGCAGCGCTGACAGCTCCTGTTGCAGGCGATCCACGAATGCGCACGGCCCCACGGCTGCCAGACGTGAAGGATTGGCGTCGAATACCAGCCCCATGGCGCCACGGAACACCTGCTCCACCTGCTTGCGCGGCGGCATCTGCGGCAGGATGCCCTGGATGCGGCTGAGGCAGAACAGCACGCTGCGCGGGAATTCCCGGTTCTTGAGCAGGAATTCCAGCGCCAGCTCCACGCTGACTTTCTGGCGCAGCTGGCGGCGATACATCTGGTAAGCCGCCAACGAACGCAACACGCCCATCCACTGCATCGCCTGGAACGCTTCGGCGTCATCGTCCGAGCGTGCCTGGATCAAGCCTGAGGCGGCGGTGTCGATGATGCGCGAGGTCATGTCAGCCTGTTCGATGGCCGTACCGAGGCGCAGGAATTGATAGCCGGTATCGCGGCTTACGTTTGATGTAAGCAGCGCGGAAACATGCATGCAACCGTCGATGATGCGCCCCAGGAATTCCGGGCGGTGACGACGGCTGCCGGCGCGCTCGGGATTGGATTCGATGTACAGGTGCAGGTCGTTGATCGCCACCCAGCAGTCCTGCGGCAAGGTTTCACGCACGGTGCGCAGCGTTTCGCGCGCGTGGTTCACGACGTTGCGCAGGGAGACCGGGTTGTCCGGCTCCACCAGCAGGAAGTGCACCACGTCCACCTCGGTCGGCGTATCTTCGCCGTGCAAGCGCTCAAACTCGGCGCCAGCGCCCAAAGTGTTCACCAGGGGGCGCCATGCGATATGCGCGCCACGCGGAAGATCAAGCTGGATCTGGCCATTCACGTCGAGCAGGCGCGCCATGTTTTCCGCGCGGCGCACGTAACGGCTGAACCAGTAGAGATTGTCGGCAACACGGGACAGCATCAGGCAGCCTCCTCCAGGTCCACGACCCAGGTGTCCTTGGCGCCACCGCCTTGCGATGAATTGACCACCAGCGAGCCCTTTTGCATGGCGACGCGGGTCAGGCCGCCGGTGGTTACAAAGACGTCTTCACGCGAGAGGATGAAAGGACGCAGGTCCAGATGCCGCGGTTCCGGCTCCTTGTTGCCCAGGATGGGCGCGGTGGACAGCGACAAGGTGGGCTGCGCCATGTAGTTGCGCGGGTCGGCCTCGATCAGGCGGCGGAATTTTTCACGCTCGCGCTTGGTGGAACGCGGACCGATCAGCATGCCGTAGCCGCCCGATTCGTTGGCCGGCTTGACCACCAGTTCGTCCAGGTGCGCCAGCACGTAGGCACGATCCTTCGCGTCGTGGCACAGATAGCTCGGCACATTGGGCAGGATCGGCTCTTCGCCCAAGTAGTACTTGATCATCTTGGGCACATAGGTGAACACCACCTTGTCGTCCGCCACACCGGCGCCCGGCGCATTCGCCAGGGCCACCTTGCCGGCCCGCCAGCTGCGCAGCAGGCCGCGCACGCCCAGCACCGAATCGGGATGAAATACTTCCGGATCGAGGAACATGTCGTCGACGCGGCGGTAGATCACGTCCACCCGCTTGGGTCCGTACACGGTACGCATGTAGCAGATGTCGTCATCGCCCACGAACAGGTCGCCGCCTTCGACCAGCTCGATGCCCATGCTTTGCGCCAGATAGCAATGCTCGAAATACGCGCTGTTGAAAATGCCCGGCGTAAGCAGCGCGATGACGGGCGTATCGCCGGGACGTGGGCTGAGCGCCGCCAGCGTGTCATAAAGCTGGGTGGGATAGTTGTCCACCGGCAGGATCGCACTGGTGTCGAACAGCTCCGGAAATACGCGCTTGGCAACCATGCGGTTTTCGATCATGTAGGACACGCCGCTGGGAATGCGCAAGTTGTCTTCCAGGGCATAGAGCGTGCCGTCGGCGTCACGCACCAGGTCCGAGCCGCAGATGTGCGCCCACACGCCAAGCGGCGGTTTCACACCGACGCATTGCGGACGGAAGTTCACCGATTCGGTGAGCAATTCGCGCGGAAAGACGTTGTCATTGACGATCTTCTGCTCGCCATAGATGTCGCCGATGAACAGGTTCAGCGCCCGCATGCGCTGGCGCAAGCCGGCCGCGGTGCGCTCCCATTCACGGCGCTCGATGACGCGTGGAATCAGGTCGAACGGCAGTGTGCGGTCGACATTGCGACCTTCGCTGTACACCGTGAAGGTGATGCCCATGACGCGGGCGGTGACGTCCGCGGCAAGCTGACGTTCGTTCAATTCGTGCCGGCTCAGGCTGGACAGGTAATCGAGCAGCGGGCGTGCCGCGGGTCGTGGTTGGCCATCGGATGCAACGAGTTCGTCCCATGTCGATGATCGATATCGCGTCCAGTCCATGCATGCCTCCTCGCAGTGCCAAGCTGTCCATCACGGCTGCGTTATCGAAAGCAGCACGTTTCTTGCTTGGCAAACTGCATGGATCGTCGCATGTCGTCAAGGCGAGCTCGAACGCAGCGATGCGCGCGCAAAACATCGGTGCATCGCCGCTGTATCAGCGTTTACAACATGACGATCGTCAATGGCTCACTATTGATAGGGAAGCTCGCCCACAACTCGCTCATCGTTTTTCCGCTCACTGGATGGCGAACATCTGGCGCGATATCGGCGATCGGCTTCAACACGAAGGCGTGTTTCAATTCCTTGCGCGGGATGTCGAGGTGCCCTGGACCCTGTGTCACCAGGTCGTCGTACAGCACGATGTCCACATCGAGGGTGCGATCGGCATAGCGCGGCAGGTCGCGGCGGCGACCGTGGCGGTCTTCCAGTGCGTGCAGCCAGTCGTTGAGCTCGGTGGGCGAAAGGTCCGTATCCAGGCCGATGGCCAGATTGACGAAATCGGCGCCATCGAAACCCACCGCGGCGCTGCGATAGGCCGGCGACACGCCGAGCGGCCCGAAACGCGCACGCAGCTCCTCGATGGCGGCCGGCAGATAGCGTTGCGGCTCCTGGTTGGAGCCCAGGCTCAGATAGACGCGCGCCATGTCAGCGTGGCCGCTGCCCGCGCTCGATGCACACGCCCACGGCCTTGGCGCCGCGCACCGCGCCAGGCTTGGACAGCTTCAGCCGCACCCACGCCACGCCGAATTCTTCGCGGATGATCGCGGCGCAACGCTCGGCCAGCGTTTCCACCAGGCCGAAGCTCGATTCGCCCACATAGGCGATCAATCGCTTGGACACATCCTTGTAATTGAGCGTGTCGACGATGTCGTCGGAAGCGGCGGGAACGGTATTGTCGAACGCCATGTCGATATCGAACGACAAGGTCTGGCGCACGCGCCGCTCCCAGTCGTAGATGCCGATGACGGTGTCGATGCGCAGGTCTTCGATGAAAACGATGTCCATGGTTTTTCGGCGTGAATCGTCAATGGGGAATCGTAAATCGTAAGAACCGCGCAGAGCGAGCCGGTGCCCACTCTTGACGATTCTCGATGGACGAATCTCGATTCACGCCTTCATTCCCTGCAGCGCGGTCAGGTCCCAGCGCGGGAACACCTGCACCGATTCGTCCTGCTGTTGCCCATGCGCCAGCCGGATGGCGCCGGCCAGGGCGATCATTGCGCCGTTGTCGGTGCAGAACTGCAGGCGCGGGAAATAGGTCTTGAAACCGTCCTTGGCGCCGGCGGCGGCCAGTTCCTCGCGCAAGCGGCGATTGGCGCCGACGCCCCCGGCGATCACCAGCCGCCTGGTGCCGGTCTCGGCCAGGGCGCGGCGGCACTTGATCAGCAGGGTATCAACGATGGCTTCTTCGAAGGCGCGGGCGATGTCGGCGCGGGTCTGTTCGCTCTGGTCCGATTGCTGCCAGGCCAGCAGCACCTGGGTTTTCAGGCCGGAGAAGCTGAAATCCAGCCCGGGGCGATCGGTCATCGGGCGCGAAAAACGAAACGCGCCCGCCCGCCCCTGCCCGGCCAAGGCGGCCAGCGCCGGGCCGCCCGGGTAGGGCAGGCCCATCAGCTTGGCGGTCTTGTCGAACGCTTCGCCGGCGGCATCGTCCAGGGTGTCGCCCAGGATGCGGTAGTGGCCAATGGCTTCCACCTCCACCAGCATGGAATGGCCGCCCGACACCAGCAGGGCCACGAAGGGCGGTTCCGGTGGGTCATCCTCCAGCAGGGGCGCCAGCAGATGCCCTTCCATATGGTGTACGCCGATGGCCGGCACCCCGAGCGCCCAGGCCATCGCCCGCCCCGTCGCTGCGCCGACCAGCAGCGCCCCCACCAGGCCGGGGCCGGCGGTGTACGCCACACCGCCAAGCTCGGCCGGGCTCAAGCCCGCCTCCTTCAAGGCTTCGCGCACCAGCGGCAGCAGCTTGCGCACGTGATCGCGACTGGCCAGCTCCGGCACCACGCCACCGTAGTCGGCATGCAGCTTTACCTGGGTGTACAGGGCGTGCGCGAGCAGGCCGTGCCCCGGTTGCGCAGGCTCCCAGCGCAGCAGGGCCACGCCGGTTTCGTCGCAGGAGGTCTCGATGCCGAGGATGGGGGGGAGCGCGTCAGGCATCTTCGAAATAAGCGAATCTCAGGACGTAGATCGCCATTTTTGCCGATAAACTAGTCTGCGCGACACCCTCCGCGCCTTACTCTTTGAATTTTTCACTCATATCGGCGTATACTTTGCGGCTCGCCGCATCTCTGCGGCACGTTTACTACCCGGAGTTTCCATGCCCAGCGTAAAAGTCCGCGAGAACGAGCCGTTCGAACTCGCCCTGCGCCGCTTCAAGCGCACCTGCGAAAAAGCCGGCATCCTCGCCGAGACCCGCAAGCGCGAGTTCTATGAAAAGCCGACCCAGGAGCGCAAGCGCAAGCGCGCCGCCGCCGTGAAGCGTCACCTGCGCCGCCTGTCGCGCGACGTGTCGCGCAAGACCCGCCTGTACTGAGCACAGCCCGCGGCGCGCTACGCGCCGTACTTGTACAGTACTCGCAGCCGGCGCGTCCATTCGCAGCCGCTGCCTGCAAGGCAACAGCATTGGCCGACGTTGTTCTACAACGTCGGCTTTGTGCTTTCCGAAGGAGACGTTTTATGTCACTGAAGCAACAGCTTACCGAAGACATGAAAACCGCCATGCGCGGCGGCGACAAGGATCGCCTCGGGGTGATCCGCCTGATCCTTGCCGCCATCAAGCAGCGCGAGGTGGATGAACGGATCCAACTGGACGACACCCAGACCATTGCCGTGCTGGAGAAGATGCTCAAGCAGCGCAAGGATTCGGTGAGCCAGTACGCCGCCGCTGGCCGCGAGGACCTGGCCAATGTGGAGCGCGCTGAAATGGTAGTGATCGAAGCCTATCTGCCCGCCAAGCTCAGCGATGCCGAGATCGACGCCATGATCGACGCCGCCATCGCCGAAACCGGCGCAAGCAGCGCGCGCGACATGGGCAAGGTGGTGGCCGTGGTCAAGGCCAAAGCCGCCGGCCGCGCCGACATGGCGCAGGTATCGGCCCGCATCAAGGCACGCCTGAACTGATCCCTGCCAAGGCAGCGCCTGATGGCGCCGCCTTCACGCCCGGCACGCTTAGATGCTTTCCACGCAGCACTTCGCGGGAGAAAGGCGCATGCTCAAGTGGGCGATTATTTTCGCGATTATTTCCCTCATTGCCGGCTGGCTCGGCTTCGGTACCTTATCCGGCGTGGCCGCCACCATCGCCAAGGTGTTGTTCGCGATCTTCGTGATCATTTTCCTGATCGCCCTGCTGGCGGTGATCGGTGTGATCCACATGGCTACGTAGGCTATTTCCCTTAGCGATCTCACCCCGATGTCCGGCTAGACTAGCCGGATGCGCGGCCGCATCCCCGACACCTTCATCGACGAACTGCTTGCCCGCGTCGACATCGTCGACGTGATCGAGCGGCGCGTGCCGTTGAAAAAAGCCGGACGCGAATGGACCGCCTGCTGTCCCTTCCACAACGAACGCACGCCATCGTTCTACGTGAGCCCCGCCAAGCAGTTCTTCCACTGCTTCGGTTGCGGCGCACACGGCAGCGCCATCAAGTTCCTGATGGATTACGAACGGCTCGAATTTCCGGACGCGGTGGAAGAACTGGCTCAGTCCGTAAGCCTGAAAGTCCCCTATGAAGGCGGACGCGACAACGCCCCGCGCGAAGACAAGACCGATCTTTACGCCGTGCTCGACGCCGCCGCGCGTTGGTACGAAGGCGAGCTGAAAAAAAGCAGCGAAGCCAGCGCGTACTGTCAAAAACGCGGCCTGGACGCGGACACCATCGCGCGCTTTCGCATCGGTTGGGCGCCGGCGGGTTTCGATGGCGTGATCCGCCAGCTCGGCAGCAGTGAAAAACGCATGCAACTGCTCACCGAAGCAGGCATGGTCGCCAACAACGAGCGCGGCAATAAATACGATCGCTTCCGCGAACGGCTGATGTTCCCGATCCTCGACCGCCGCGGGCGCGTGATCGCCTTCGGCGGGCGCGTGCTGCAATCGGAACAAGGGCCGAAGTACCTCAACTCGCCGGAAACCCCGCTGTTCCACAAGGGCCGCGAGCTGTTCGCGCTGTGGCAGGTCAAGCAGGCCAACAGCCAGCTTGCGCGCATCGTGGTGGTGGAAGGCTACATGGACGTGATCGCGCTGCATCAGGCCGGCTTGCCGATCGCGGTCGCGACCTTGGGCACCGCCACCACGCCGGAGCACACCGAAGTGCTGTTCCGCGCCGCGCCGGACGTCGTGTTCTGTTTCGATGGCGACCGCGCCGGCCGCGCGGCGGCGTGGAAAGCGCTGGAATCGGCCCTGCCCCGCTTGCGCGACGGACGCCAGGCCTATTTTCTGTTTTTGCCGGACGGCGAAGATCCGGACACGCTGGTGCGCAAGGAAGGCAAGGCGGGTTTCGAGAAACGTCTGCGCGAAGCGACGCCGCTATCCGAATACTTCTTCGGCGAACTGGCCCACGACGTGGACGTGAGCAAACTCGACGGGCGCGCACGCCTGGCCGAACGCGCCCGTCCGCTGATCGCGCGCCTGCCCGATGGCGCCTTCCGCGACCTGATGGCGCAAGAGCTGGAAAAGCGCACCGGCGCGCGCGCCATCTGGGAAGCCGAACCGGCTGCGCGAAAGGCCATACAACGTCCGGGCGCCGTGCAACGCTCGCTGGTGCGCAGCGCCATCGCACTCTTGCTCGCGCAACCGGGCGTGGCCGACGAGGTGGAACGGCCCTACGGCTTTCTGCGCCTGGCCAAGCCCGGCGTCGACCTGTTGGCCGAGCTGATCGACACCGCCCGCGCAAGACCTGGCATCAACGCCGCGATGTTGGTGGAACATTTCACCGAGAGGCCTGAATACGCCTCGCTGCAAAAGCTGATGGCCACCTCGGTCGTCGGCGAGCCGGAGACACAACGCGTCGAATTTTTCGATGCGCTGGCGCGCATGGAAAAGCAGGCGATCGATCAGCGCCGCGATGCGCTGGTCGCCAAGAACCGCGAAGGCACATTGACCAGTGCCGAAAAGGCCGAACTGCGCGAGCTGCTCGCCGCACGCGCGCCGAAGCCTACCGCCGCATCATGAGCGGCCTGCCGACAACAAGGAACGTCGATGGATTTGCTTGAACGCCTGATCACCTTTTTCGCCGAGAACGGCTACGTGGCGGTGTTCATGGCGCTGCTGCTGTGCGGTGCCGGCTTGCCGCTGCCGGAAGACATCACCCTGGTCGCCGGCGGCGTGATCGCGGGCCTGGGTTACGCCAACGTGCACATCATGGTTGGCGTAACCATGGTCGGTGTATTGGCCGGCGATGCAGGCATGTTTCTGCTTGGCCACCACTTCGGCACGCATATCCTGCAGTGGAAGCCCATCTCCTGGCTGATGCCGCCACGCCGCTACGCAAAGGTGCAGGATCAATTCACACGCTACGGCAACCGCCTGATGTTCTTCGCGCGCTTCCTGCCCGGCATGCGCACCGCGATCTACACCACGGCAGGCGCCACGCATCGTGTGAGTTTCTGGCGATTTTTACTGCTCGACGGCGTTGCCGCGCTGATCAGCGTACCGATCTGGGTGTACCTGGGCTACTTCGGTGCGAATCGGCGCGAATGGCTGGGCATGTGGATACAGCGCGGACAGAACAGTCTCTGGCTGGTCGGTGTGCTGGCAGTACTGATCGTGCTGACGCTGTGGTGGCGACGGCGGCGCAAGCGCGATGTCGAAGCGTCATAGCGAACCTTGTCAAGTTCGAAGCATTGAGCCTGGGCGAGCCCCAACATCGTAACCAGCAAGTGCATGGCGGCGCCGGGGTTCACATTCGTTCACCCCGACCCACCCTTAGCGTGCCACAGCTACGTCGTGACGATTCCACCAGCCCCCGCCCAGCGCCTGGAACAGGGCCACGGTATCCGCATAGCGCGCGGCGCGCGCCTGGATCAGGGCGAGTTGCGCTTGCCGATACGCCAGCTGCGCATTGAGCAGGCTCACCATGCTGATGTCGCCCACCGCATATTGCTTCTGCGCGATGTCAAAGCTGCGTGCAGCCGCCTGTTCCGCCCGCGCCACGGCGGTCATCGCATCCGCATCGGCCTGTAAAGCGTGCAACGTATCGGCGACGTTCTGCAACGCGGACAGCACCGTGCTGCGATACTGCTCGGCCGCCTGTTTGTAGGCTGCCTCCGCGGCACGCTGCTTGTGCTTCAACGTACCCCCATCGAGCAGCGGCGCGGTGACGGCCGCGCCGATATTCCAGAAGCCGGTGCCCGAGCCGAACAGCGTATGCATCTGATCGGTGGCGCTGCCCCAGCTGGCGGTGATGTTGATATTCGGCAGACGCGCCGCAAACGCCACGCCGACCTGCGCGCATGCGGCGTGCAACTGTGCGTCGGCCATCCGCACGTCCGGACGCTGCTCGACCAGCCGCGCAGGCAGCGTCAGCGGCAGGTCCTGCGGCAGCTGCAAGCTGTCCAGGGTGAACTGGGCGCCAAGCTCCTGATCGGGCGTGCGGCCGGTAAGCACCGCCAGTGCGTCGCGTTGCTGCGCCAGCTGTTTGCGCAAGGGCGGCAAGCCTGCACGCGTCTGCTCCAGCGCCGCCTGCTGCGCCGCCACTGCGCCTTCCGAGGCGTCGCCCGCGCCGGATTGCTTTTGGATGGTCTGCAGGATCTTCGACTGGCTGTCCATCATGTCCTGCGTCGCCGCCATCTGCGCGCGCAGCGAGGCCTCCTGGATGGCGGCATTGACCAGGTTGGTGGTGAGCGTGAGATAGGTCGCTTCCAACTGGAACCGCTGTGCATCGGCCTGCGCCACTAGCGATTCCACCGCTCGGCGATTGGCGCCCCATATATCCGGCGCATACGACACGCTGACCTGTGCGGTGGTCAGGTCGTAGAACGAAGCGCCCGACGCCGCCGGACTGGCAAGCGTACCGGCGATCTTCTGCCGCGTGGGATCCACGCTGGCATCCACGGTCGGCCAATAGAAACCGCGCTGTGCATGGACGTTTTCCCACGCCGACTTCAAGGCGGCCTGTGCGGCAGCGGCATCGGGATTGTTCTTCAGCGCATCGTCGATCAAGCCGTTCAACGGCTGCGAATGGAACAGCGTCCACCATTGGCCTGGAATATCCATGTCCCGCACAAAGTGCTGCGCTCCGTCGTCGATATCCGGCGCGGCTGCCGTGTATGCCTGCGCAGCAGGCGGCGCGGGCCGGTGGTAATCGGGCCCGACGGCACAACCGGTGAACCCCAGGCTCACGCCAAGCGCCAATGTGCGCACACACCATGTGGAAAAACGAAGCATGATCAAATCTCCACGTCGCCCGGCGGGTGTCCAAAACGCTTATGGATGAAGTTCTCCATCGCGTAATACAGCGCCGGCAATATGTAGAGCGTCAGCAAGGTGGCGATCGGCAAGCCGCCCACCACCACCGTGGCAAGGCCGCGCTGCACGTCGGTGCCGATGCCGGTCGCCAACGCCGCCGGCAGCATGCCGATGCTGGCCACGGTGGCGGTCATCAGCACCGGTCGGAAGCGTTCGGTTGCGCCCACCACCACGGCTTCCAGCAACGACAGACCTTCCCGGCGCACGCGGTTGATGTTCGACACCATGATGATGCCGTTCTGCACTGCCACGCCGAACAAGGCGATAAAGCCCACGGCGGTGGCGATGTTCAAGGTTTCGCCGCGCAGATGCAGCGCCATCAAACCGCCCACCGTCGCCAACGGCACCACGCCCAGCACGAGCACCGCCTGGTGGAACTTGCCGAACTCGAAGAACAGCAGCACGACCATGATCGCCATCACCATCGCCATCACCGCCATCAGGCGCGCCTGGGCGCGTTGCTCGTTCTGGAAATTGCCTGCCCATTCCAGGCTGTAGGCCTGCGTGTCGAAGTGCACATTCGCGTCGATCTGGCGCTGCGCATCGGCGAGATACTCCGATAACGCACGATCGCGATTGTCGATGCGGATGGTGAGCTCGCGTTTGCCATGCTCATGCGAAATGGTGCTTTCGCCGGTAGTGAGCCGGATGTCCGCCACCTGCTTCAGCGGCACCTGCGCGCCGGTGCTGGAGGTCAGCGGCAACTCGCCAACGGCCTGCAGACTGTTGGCCACGCCATTGGCAACACGCGCGGTAACGTTGTAGATGCGATCGGCCACGTAGACCTGGGTGATTGGCGCGCCGCCGATGGCCGTCTGGATCAGGCTGGTGATGTCGTTGACGTTGATGCCGTAGCGGGCGGCGGCGTCGCGATTGGCGGTAATGGTCAGTTGCGGAATCGGGGGCTCCTGGAAGATCGACGCATCGGCGGTGCCGCGAACGCTTCTCAAGACATCCACGATCTGGTTACCGATGCGGCGCATCTCGTGCAGGTCGTCGCCGTAGATGCGCAGCACCAGTGGGCTGTGTGCGCCACCGATCATGTCGTTCTCGCCGTCGATGATCGGCTGGCTGACGCCCACGGTAATGCCGGGAATCTGCTGCATGCGCGCATTGAACTTGCGCAGGAATTCCGCCTTGGTTTCGCCATGCCAGGCGCTATAGGGCGTCAGGCCGACCGCCGCTTCGGCATGCGACGGCGTCCACGGGTCGGTACCGGTGTCGTTGCGCCCCAGCTGCGTCACCACGTACGACACTTCCGGGAATTCACGCACCACCTTGCGCAACTGCGCCGTCATCTGGCCGGCCTGGTCCAGCGACAGGCCGCTGGGCATCTGCACTTGCAGCCACAGCGAGCCTTCGTCCAGGTCGGGCAGGAACTCGCGGCCGATCGTCGCGCCCAGAACCAGCACGCCGCAGAACGCCACGCCGGCGATCGCGTACGCCACCGGCATACGGTGCAACAGCCGGCCGAGGCTGTGCGTAAAGGCGGCTTGCAGGCGCTCCAGCGGCTTGTTGTGGAAAATCTTGCGCGGTTTGCGCAATGCCAGGTAGGCCAGCGCAGGGGTCAGCGTGACCGTGCACAACAGCGCCGCCAGCAAGGCGTAGCCCACGGTGAACGCCATCGGCCGAAACAGCTTGCCCTCCGCGTGCTCGAAGGCGAACAGCGGCGCGTAAGCGGTAATGATGATCAGGGTCGCGAAGAAGATCGAGCGGCCCACATGTCCGGTCACCATCATCACGTCGTCTTCGGTCAATACCTCCGTGGGCTTGCTCTCGCGCTGGCGCAGGATGGCCTCGGTGATCACGATGGCGCCGTCCACGATCACGCCGAAGTCGATCGCGCCCAGCGAAAACAGGTTCGCCGACATGTGCGTGAACTGCATCAGGATGAACACCGTCACCAGCGACATCGGGATCGCTACCGCCGCCACCATCGCCGAACGCGGGCTGCCCAGAAACAGGATCAACACGATGCACACCAGGCCGATGCCTTCCATCACGGTGTGGAAGACTTTCTCCTTGGTAGCGTTCACCAGGTCGTCGCGATCGATGTACGGCACGATCTGCACGTCCTGCGCCGCCAGCTGCCGGTTCAACTCCGCTACCTTGGCGTGAACGCCGTCGAGAACGCGCGAGGGGTTCTCGTATTTGAGCAGGTCGACGATGCCTTCGATGGTGTCCGGATTGCTGTCCTTGCCCAGGATGCCTTCGCGCACCTGGTGGCCGTAGCGCAGCTTGCCCAGCTCGCGCACCAGCACCGGTACGCCATTGTTCTGGGTGACGACGATGTCGCCCAGGTCCTTCAACGAATGCACCATGCCGACGCCGCGCACGATGTACGATTGCTCGCCGCGCGTCATGCGTCCGCCCCCGGCATTGGACGTATTGGCGGAAATCGCCGCGGTAACCTGGTTCACGCTGACGCCGTAGTGCAGCAGTTGCTGCGGATCCAGTTCCAGCTGGAATTCCTTGGTGAAGCCGCCGAAGTTGTCGACGTTGATCACGCCGGGTACCTGCTGCAACGCCGGTATCACGATCCAGCGCTGGATCTCCGACAGCTGCATCAGGTTCTTGCTCTTGGACTCCAGCGTGTAGCGATAGATTTCGCCGGCCGGGCCGCTCACCGGATCGAGGCTGGGCGTGACGCCGGCAGGCAGCGTGACCTGACCCAAGGCGTTCTGCACGCGCTGGCGCACCCAGTAATCGTCTGCGCCATCCTTGAACACCATGGTGATCAGCGACAGCCCGAAGGTGCTGCTGGAACGCATGCTGACCAGCTGTTGCGTGGTGGCCAGCTGGCGTTCGAGCGGAATGGTGATCTGTTGTTCGATTTCCTCCGCGGCCAGGCCCGGCACCTGCGTGGAGACCTGCGCAGTGACGTCGCTCAATTCCGGATAGGCCTCGATCGACAATTGCGTCCACGAGTAATAGCCGAAGCAGACGACCAGCATCGTCACCACAATGAACAGCATGCGCTTCTCGAAACAGAAGCGGAAAATCCGGTTAATCATTGAGAAGCACTCCGCCTCTCACCACCACGCGGTCGCCCGCCTTCAGGCCCTTGAGCACGCGCGTATCGCCGGTTTCGTCATAGCTCAGGTCCACCGTGCGGCGCTGGAACGTCCACGGCGCCACTTCGACGAACACGGTAGTGCTGTCGTTGTTCATCAGCAGGGCCGATTCGGGCACGAACACCTGCGCCGGCTGCGGCACGTCGATGTTGAGGTTGGCGTACATGTTCGGCTTGAGCCGGGTGTCCGCATTGGCAAACACCGCGCGCACCAGATCGCGGCGCGTGTCCGGCTGCAGCACCGGGTTCACGAACGCGACCGTGCCACGGAACACCTGGCCCGGATACGCCGCAAGCACCGCATCGACGTGCTCGCCCTTGGCGATCAGCCCTACGTCGCTTTCCGGCACGTTGGCGGTGATCCACACCGAATCGAGATTCGCTACGGTCATCATCGCCGCGCTGGCATCGTTGACGTAGGTGCCGGGCGATACCGACAGCGCGGTGATGTAGCCGCTGGTCGGCGCAACCACCTGCATCGCCCGCTGGGCTGCGGCGCCTTGCATGCCAGCCACGGCGGTAAGGCGCGTCTGCGCACGGTTGAATTCCGCCAGCATCTGGTTGTAGCCGCTCTGCGCCGCTTCAAGATCCTTGGTGGCATTGCCGCCGGCCGCCTTCACGATGCGCGCGCGGTCGAGCGTTTTTTTCGCGAGGTCCAGCGCATCGCGCGCCTTCGCGACATCGGCATAAGCCTGCGCGTAATCGCCCGAGTCCATAACGGCCAGCAGCTGGCCTTTGCTGACATGGTCGCCAAGCCCCACTTTCAATGCCGCCACCTTGCCGGTGAGCGGCGGCAGCACGTTGGCCGTATGCGCAGGATCGGCTTCCACGTTGCCCGGGAACACCATCGCATGCGGCGCCTGGCGCACGGCCACCGGCTGCACCTGCAGTGCTTTGCGCAGCGGCGAGCCGTCCGGCACCTTGATCAGGCCATGCTCGACGGTGAAGGCCGCCGGCTGTTCCGGCGATTCATTGGCGCCATGGGAGCAGGCAGCCATGGCCAGCGCGAGACCGATGGCCGCCGACAGCCGGTATCCGTGTGTTTTCAGCAGGTGCAGCATGGTGGTTCCCCAATTCGATTCGGCGCCGTCGCGCTTACTGCAGCCACAAGGCCACAGTGGTGTTGCAAAACGGTGAAGGGAACAAGGCAAAGCCTTGCATGCCCCGGACCGCGGTTTGGCCGTCCAAGCCACCCGCCCCGGTGCACGCGGGCGGCAGTCAGCGAAACGGACTCATAGTCAGAGATTCGGCTTGCGTATGACTGTCCAAGGGATGCTCTGATTAATTCAACGTAGGTTCGCAGCGGCGGATTAAATCGAGCATCCCAAGTTCAGGCTTTTCCTTCTGCAATGCTGTGATGGCCATTCGGTTGAACCAGCCGGCCCTGCAGCAAGCCGGCACGCTCCAGCGGCAGGTAGGCGATGGCCGCCAGGTGCGAATGGATGCGGCGCAGATCGCGCAGGATGCGCAGATACACGTCGCCACCGCCGCCGTCGCGCTGCTGGCGCAGCTCGCGGATGTGCCGGTCGGAGGCATCGTTTTCCAGGCGCCACAGCAATTCCTTGCGCTCCATCAATTGCTGGGCGGCACGCAGGTCGCCACGCATGAACACGGCCAGGGCCAGGCCCAGGCTTTCCATGATCTGCGCATGCATGGCGGCAAGATCCTGGATGTCGTCGGCCGAAAAATCCTGGCCGCGCTGCGCTTTCTTGGTGACGAACTCCACCAGGTTGTTGGCGGTGATATCGCCGATGTGCTCGATGTTGATGACGAAGGCATGGATTTCCTGGCTGCGTTCGCCATCTTCCTCGTTCAAGGCTTCGCCGCCGAGGTCGGCCAGGTACTCGCGGATGGCGACGCCGAGGCGGTCCAGGTACGGATCCATCTTGCTGATGGTACTGGCGCGCACGCTGTCTTCCTTGCCGAAGATTTCCACCAGCCCCTTCAACATGCCTTCGACCATATCGGCCATGCGCATGGATTCACGCTGCGCATTCACCAGCGCCACGCCGGCGCTTTCCAGCGCAGCTTCTTCCAGATACAGCGGCATGCCCGGATCGGCCGGCTGCGGCGGCTCGGGCAACAGCCGTACCAGCCATTGCGCGAGCCTGTTCACCGGCAGCAGGAAGATCAACGCTAACGCCAGATTGAAGGCAGTGTGAAAGTTCACAGCAATGCGTGCCGGTGAGTCGCCCAGCGCCGACAGCCAGTGCGCCATCGGATGCAGCAGCGGCAGGCAGATCACGCAGCCAAACGCGCGCACCAGCAGATTGCCCAAGGGCAGGCGCCGCGCGACGGGCGTATTGGCTTCGAGCAAGGCCGGCAAGGTGCTGCCCAGATTGGCGCCCAGCACCAGCGCCATGGCACCCGGCGCATCAACCACCCCGCCGGTGGCGAGCGATACGATCAACAGCACCACGGCCACACTGGAATGGCACATCCAGGTAAGTAGCGCAGCGAGCAAGACGGCGAACAACGGTTCATCCGCCAACGCCTGCATGCCAACCTTGAGCAACTGCGCGTTTTCCATCGGCGCCATGGTCAGCACCAGCAGATGCAGCGCCAGCAGCATCAGGCCCAGGCCGATGCCGACGCGGCCGATGTTTTCATAGCGCACGTCATCGCTGCGGCGATGCAAAGCCGTGCCGAGCAGAACCAGCACCGGCGCAATCAGCGCGATGTTGAACGACATCACCTGCACGATCAGCGTGGTGCCGACATTGGCGCCGAGCATCACCGCCAGGCCAGGCGCAAGGCCAAGCATGCCGCTGGCCGCAAACGAAGTGGCCATCATGCCGGTGGCGGTACTGCTCTGCAGCAGCGCAGTGATGCAGATGCCGAATGCAAAGGCGCTCGGCCGGGTACCGAGAAAGCGGCCCAACGAACGGCGCAATGCGCTGCCGTAGCCGCGCAGCACGCCGCTGGTGACCATGTGCGTCCCCCACAGGAGCAGGGCGACATAGCCTGCGATGTCGAAGAGTGCGAAGGTGCCTTTCATGGCAGAGCTCCCCTGAGTGATTAGTTATGTTTATGGCTACGCATACGCAGGCTGGGATGAAATCCCAGCTTGGGAAGTCCAGAAAAGCTGGGATTTCATCCCAGCCTATGGCTACGGGCCTACAGCCACCCTCTGTACCGGCGCATGTAAAGCAGCTTCACCGCCTGCGTCAGCGCACAGTAGGCCACCACGGTGGCCGCCAGCCAGCCGAAGTACGCATCAGGCAAATGCACCATGCCGATCTTCGTGCCGACCCCGGTGAAAGGGATGACCATGCCGATCACGATGATCGCCGTGGTGAGGCCCAGCACCGGTGCCGCCGCGATGCTCTGCAGGAACGGAATCCGGCGCGTGCGGATCATGTGTACCACCAGCGTCTGCGTAAGCAGGCTCTCGATGAACCAGCCCGACTGGAACAGCGACTGATGGTCTGCGCTGTTGGCGCCGAACACGTACCACAGCAGCAGGAAGGTGGTGATGTCGAACACCGAACTGGTCGGACCGATCCACACCATGAAGCGGCCAATGTCGCTCGCATCCCACTTGCGCGGCTTGCGCAGGTATTCCTCGTCCATGCGGTCGAACGGGATCGACAGCTGCGAGATGTCGTACAGCAGGTTCAGCACCAGCACCTGCAAGGGCAGCATCGGCAGGAACGGCAGGAAGAAGCTCGCCACCACCATGCTCAGCACGTTGCCGAAGTTGGAGCTGGCGGTCATCTTGATGTACTTGATGATGTTGCCGAAGGTGATGCGGCCTTCCACCACGCCTTCTTCCAGCACCATCAGGTTCTTTTCCAGCAGGATGATGTCGGCCGACTCCTTGGCGATATCGGTAGCGGTGTCCACCGAGATGCCGACGTCAGCCTCGCGCAAGGCCGGTGCATCGTTGATGCCGTCACCGAGGAAGCCCACGGTGTGGCCCTGGCGCTGCAGCGATTTCACCACGCGCGCCTTCTGCAGCGGCGACATCTTGGCGAACACAGTGGTGCGCTTGACCAGTTCGTCGAGCGCATCGTCGTCCAGCGGCTCGATGTCGCGCCCTTGCGCGGAATGTTCCACGTCGAGGCCGACTTCGCGGCAGATCTTGCGCGTCACCGCTTCGTTGTCGCCGGTGATCACCTTCACTTCCACGCCATGATGGTGAAGCGCGGCAATCGCCGTGGCCGCCGTGTCCTTCGGCGGATCGAGGAACGCCAGGCAGCCGACTGCGGTGAGCTCGGTTTCGTCCGCCACGCCGTAGGTACGGTTGCTCGGCGGCTGCTGCTTGATCGCCACCACCAGCACGCGCAGGCCGTCCTCGTTGAGTCGGCGCGTCATCGCCTTGATTTCGCGGCGGCGCTCGTCCGTCAGCGGCACGATTTCATCGCCATGGCGTTCGGTAGTGGCGATGGCGAGCATCTCTTCCACCGCGCCCTTGCACACCAGCAGGTGCTGGCCGTCGCCGTTGGCCAGCACCACCGACATGCGGCGGCGCTGGAAGTCGAACGGGATTTCGTCCACCACGCGGTAGCGCGCCACGATCGGCTCCAGATCGCGATGCGCCAGCACGGCCTTGTCCATCAGGTTTTTCAGGCCGGTCTGGAAGTGGCTGTTGAGGTAGCCGTATTCCAGCGCGTCGTCGGAATCCTCGCCGTCCAGGTCGAGGTGGCGCTCCAGCACGATCTTGTCCAAGGTCAAGGTGCCGGTCTTGTCGGTGCACAGCACGTCCATGGCGCCGAAGTTCTGGATCGCGTTGAGGCGCTTCACCACCACCTTGCGCTTGGACATCGCCAGTGCGCCTTTGGCAAGGTTGGCGGTGACGATCAGCGGCAGCATTTCCGGCGTAAGGCCCACCGCCACCGACAGCGCGAACATCAGCGCTTCCAGAAAGCCGTGCTTGTACCACTGGATGCCCAGCACCACCGGCACCATCACCAGCATGAAGCGGATCAGCAGCCAACTGACGCTTTTTACGCCGCGATCGAAGCTGGTCTGCACGCGCTCGCCGACGATCGTGCTGGCCAGCGAGCCCAGGTAGGTGCGCGAACCGGTCGCCACTACCGCCGCAGCGGCCGTGCCGCTCACCACGTTGGTGCCCATGTAGCACACCGTGGGCAGATCCAGTGGATTGCCCTTCTGCGCCCCGTGCGCACCGCTGTCCACTGCATGGGCCTGCGCCGGGCCGGCCTTTTCCACCGGCAAGGATTCGCCGGTAAGGATCGCCTGGCTGATGAACAGGTCCTTGGCGTTGAGCAGGCGCAGGTCCGCGGGCACCATGTCCCCCGCGGCCAGATGCACGATGTCGCCGACCACCAGCTCGTTCACCGGCACTTCGATGCGCTCGCTATGGCCATCCGAGGCGCGGCGCGTCACCGTAGCGGTATTGCGCACCATCGCCTTGAGCTTTTCTGCCGCCTGCGTGGAACGGTATTCCTGCGAGAAGCTCAGCAGCACGCTGATGCCCACCATCACCGCGATGATGATCGGGCCGGAGAGATCGTCCGGCGTCACGAAGATCTGCACCACCGCCAGGATCAGCAGCACGATGATGAAGGGATTGTTGAAAGCCCGCAGCAGCTGGATCGACCAGTGCGGCGGCTTCTCGTGCGACACCTCGTTGATGCCGTCGCGCTCGAGGCGCTCTGTGATCTGCTCTTCGTCGAGGCCCGCCAGGCTGGTATCCAGGCCGCTCAACAAGGCTTCGTTTTCGCGAAACGCGTCCTGCGCAGCCGCCACGTGCTGGGGTGTCGGGGCGGTCTTGGCCTTGGCCGCCTGGGTGACTCGGTTCATCATCGCTCGCTTCCATGGGATCAAGTTGCTGCAACGGAGGCGAGCTTTTTAAGGAAAACCCGTCCCCTAGGGCATTCCGCGGCCAGGACGACACCCCGCGGACCGGCGCTGCGGCCCTGGCGGAGGCCACCCTCTATGAAGCCTCGGATGACGCGCCAGATGACGCATCAGTGACTTGATACCAAATGAAGATGACGGGACATGCGCGGCGCATCGGCCTGGGCATGCTCAACCGCCTGCCGCGTGGCGAGCGGCTGGGGAACGGTAACGGTGATGGCGGAACGCACGGCTTGACGGCGGCCGGCCACGGAAAACCGGCCCGCGGTGCGAAAACGGAAGAAATCGCGAAGGAGCTTCATTGGCCCATCTCCTCTATAACGGTGCCCACGGCACCGTTAGGAGCGGGCCGGACTTCCCTAGTCGAGGAAAGTGCCGGCCAACCGCTGGCGGTTGCCGCGAACGATCAGCTTGTTATGCAATGCCGGCACCCGATGCTCGCGGATGTCGACGTTGCGACTAGGGTAAACGTCCATATGCCTTGGTTAGTTCGGACAGAGGCCCGGCCGGCCAGATGGCGCCGGTGGGCGCGGGAATTGTCTTGCTGCGGTGCGAAAGTGTCAAGCCTTGTTACCAGTTTTTTGCTTGGGGCCTTGGTTCCTGCCGGCGGAGCAAACGGCCGGCGGGAACAGATGACCACTTGCTGTCGGGCTGGGCCACCATCGGCCGTATCGTCTTTGGGGATACCAGAACTTCTTGCAACCGCCGCCCGTCATCCCTGGAGTTTGGACGACACCAATTCTTCGGTAAAACGCTGCGTCCTCACTCCATTGGAGTTGTAGTACTCCTCGACCGATTTCACGAACCGTTTTTCTGAGGGCACGTACCAGAACGCCTTATAGAGCCGGCCACTGAAGTTTCGCGGAGTGACACGCTGACTCTGGGTGACCGTGGTGATCTTGCCCCTGAATCACGGACACCCACCTAAGCAACATGTCGTAGCTCGAACTCGACCGGGCTGAGATAGCCGAGCGTAGAGTGGAGCCGCTGTCGATTGTAGTAAACCTCGATGTATTCGAAC
>Ga0209759_1000362_pt1 | contig 58080 bp, 58 predicted proteins | sample AraplaCL_Col_mMS_FD_184261 | JGI IMG/M metagenome (GOLD analysis project Ga0209759, IMG submission 184261) | Arabidopsis root microbial communities from the University of North Carolina, USA - plate scrape CL_Col_mMS (SPAdes) (version 2) | ecosystem: Host-associated > Plants > Roots >...
AGAATGCCCTGGCCGAGCGGATCAACGGCATCCTCAAGGGTGAATTCCTGTTACAGCGTCCCGCCGACCTCGGGCAGGCGATCAAGATGGTCGAACAATCGGTGCGCATCTACAACCACGAGCGGCCACATACCGCCCTCAAATACAAAACGCCCGATGCAGTGCATCGAGCGCTCCAGACCAAAAATACTGTCAACCTATTCCAGGACTTGACAGGCATAGCTACTGAAGGTTATGCCGGCAGAATGGTTTCGCCCGCAAACAGCTGCTTCACCTCTTCGCGTGCGCGCACCACGTGCACCTGTGTACCATCCACCATCACCTCAGCCGCGCGCGGACGTGTGTTGTAGTTCGAGCTCATCACGAAGCCATACGCGCCGGCCGAACGAATCGCGAGCAGATCGCCCGGTTCAACAGACAGCAGACGCTCACGTCCAAGCCAGTCGCCGCTTTCGCAAACCGGACCGACCACGTCGTACACGTGCGCCGGTACGTCGCGCTTCACGACCGGATCGATCGCGTGGTACGCCTCGTACATGGCCGGGCGGGCGAGATCGGTCATGGCTGCGTCGACGATAGCAAAATTCTTTTCCGCGCCCGGCTTGAGAAACTCGACGCGCGTGAGCAGCACGCCGGCGTTGCCGACCAGCGAACGGCCCGGCTCGAAATACACTTCACGGTGGCCGTGACCGCGCGCTTCGATGCGATCGAGCACGGTGCGCACGAACTCGCCGATTTCCGGCGGCGTCTCATCGTCGTACGTGATGCCGAGACCGCCGCCCACGTCGATGTGGCGAATCTTCACGCCGTCCTGCTCGATCTGCTCGACCAGTTCCAGAACCTTGTCGACGGCGTCGAGATACGGCGCGACTTCCGTGATCTGCGAGCCGATATGGCAGTCGATGCCGACCACCTCGAGATTCGCCATAGCCGCGGCCGCCTGATACGTGGCGCGCGCGTCTTCGAACGCGACGCCGAACTTGTTCGACTTCAAGCCCGTGGAAATATACGGATGCGTCTTCGCGTCCACGTCCGGATTCACGCGCAGCGAGACGGGCGCCTTCTTGCCCATTGCCGCGGCAACCGCATTCAGGCGGTCCAGCTCGGGAATCGATTCGACGTTGAAGCATTTCACGCCGGCCGCGAGTGCGTCGCGCATTTCGTCCGCGTTCTTGCCGACGCCGGAAAACACGGTGTTTTTCGCTTTGCCGCCGGCGGCCAGCACGCGCGCCAGTTCTCCGCCCGACACGATGTCGAAGCCGGCGCCGAGGCGCGCGAACACGTTCAACACCGCGAGATTGCTATTGGCCTTCACGGCCACATGAACGCTCGCGCGACGGCCGGCGCAAGCGCCTGCGTAAGCGTTCCACGCCTCGGTCAGCGCGGCGCGCGAGTACACGTACAGCGGCGTGCCGAACTGCTCGGCGAGGGAGACGGCGGACACGCCTTCGGCGTGCAACACGCCGTCGACGTAGTCAAATGCGGATCGAGTCATGCGAAAGTCTTATTGAACAGGTGTGGCGGCGGAAGCAGGCAGCGGAGCCGCCGTGGCGGATGCAGCGGAGGCGGGCGGCGCGGCGAGTTCGTTTTCCGGCGCCAACGAAAGCGGCGTGCCGGAGGTATCCGGGACGGTGCTCATATCGGTGGCTGAAGCCGGCGCGGGTTGCGCGACGTCCGGCGTTTGCGTGCGATCGGTCGGCTTGGCCGGTAGCGGCGGCACGGTGGGCAAATAGAGCGAACCGCGTTGTCCGCAGCCAGCGAGTGCACAACCTGCGAAAATGGCTAAAACCGCTACAATCGCGCGGCCGGGCGCCGCCGCGCGCATCCGAGATACGACTCGCATGACTGTCCCTGAATAAATAATCGATGGAGTTTAGCATGTCCGATAGTGAATACCTGACCCGCGCGGAAGCCGCGCTAGCCGCCATCGAACGCGCGCTCGACGACACGGATGCCGACATCGAACTGGAGCGCAGCGGCAACGTCCTGACCCTCGAATTCGAGAACCGCACGAAGATTATCGTCAACCTTCAGCCGCCCATGAGCGAGATCTGGATCGCCGCCAAAGCGGGCGGTTTCCACTTCCGTTTCGTCGATGGCGAATGGCGTGATACGCGCAGCGGCACCGAGTTTTTCGCCGCCTTGTCGGAGTACGCGACGCAGCAGGCCGGCGAGCCGGTTCACTTCAAAGCGTAAGATCCGCTGATCGGGCGAGCGCCGCCAAAGCGGCCGGATCGATTCGCCCTGATCACACAAAGCAAATGGCCGCGCATTGAGCGCGGCCATTTTGCTTTTCTGCTGGACCAAGTGAACGCGTGCGTCAGTGCCCGCGGAACAGATTCATGATGTCCTGCTTCTCCTGCTCGCCGACCTGCTCAGGCGCGGCGGCCGACGCAGCGCTCGACTGCGCATCCAGTGTCGCCTGACTGACGCCGACCGTGGCAACGAAACCATTCCCCGGCGTGAAGTCGTCGAAATAAAGCTCCGAGCCGATTTCCGTGACGTCGTCGGGCTTCGGCATCTTGTACTCCGGCACACCCTTCAGCGCGCGGCCCATGTATTCGACCCACACGGGCAATGCGAGGCCGCCGCCGGTTTCCTTGTCGCCGAGACTGCGCGGGTTGTCGTAGCCGATCCACGCAATCGCAGTGAGGGTGTGCTGATAACCGGCGAACCACGCGTCGCGCGAATCGTTGGTCGTGCCCGTTTTGCCGGCGAGATCGGTGCGCTTCAACACGTTGGTCTTGGCGCCCGTGCCGCGTTGCGCGACGCTTTGCAGCAGGCTGTTCATCACGTACGCATTGCGCGGCTCGATCGCGTGCGGCGCGCTCTGCGCGGCCACCAGCGGTTGCGCATGCGCGACCACCATGCCGCGCTGATCCGTGACTTCGGCGATCAGATACGGATTGATTCGATAGCCGCCGTTGGCGAACACCGAGAACGCACCCGCCATCTGCAACGGCGTGACGAGACCGGCGCCCAGCGCCATCGGCAGATAAGCCGGGTGACGATCCGCGTCGAAGCCGAAACGCGTGATGTACTGCTGCGCGTACTTCGTGCCGATCTGGTTCAGGATACGAATCGACACCAGGTTCTTCGAGCGCTGTAACGCGGTGCGCATGGTCATCGGGCCGTCGAAACCGCCGCCGTAGTTCTTCGGCTCCCACGCCTGGCCGCCCGTTTCAGCGGCACTGAAAAAGAGCGGCGCGTCATTGATGATGGTCGCCGGCCCGAGTCCTTTTTCGAGCGACGCCGAATAGATAAACGGTTTGAAACTCGACCCCGGCTGACGCCACGCCTGCGTGACGTGATTGAATTTGTTTTTGTTGAAGTCGAAACCGCCGACCAGCGCGCGGATCGCGCCATCTTGCGGGATCACCGAAACGAACGCGCCCTCCACTTGCGGCAATTGCGTGATCGACCAGTTGCCATCGTCGTTCTTGACGAGCCGGATGATCGCGCCGGGCCGCACGCGTTGATTCGGCTGAGCGCGCGGACCGAGCGCGAACTGCACGAAGCGCAGGCCGTCGCCCTGGATCGTTGCGACATTGCCGTCGATGAAAGCAGCCTGCACCTGTTTCGGACTCGCCGCGGTGACCACAGCGGCAATGATCTCGCCGTTGTCCGGGTGTTCGAGCAGCGCGTCGTCGATGGCCTGCTCGCGGTCGTCGGCGTCGGACGGCAGATCGATGAACGCCTCCGGACCGCGATAGCCGTGACGCCGTTCGTAGTCCATCAGACCCTTGCGCAGCGCGCGGTATGCGACGTCCTGGTCGGCAGAATCGATCGTGGTCACCACGTTCAGGCCGCGCGTATAGGCTTCCTCACGATACTGCGCGTACATCATCTGACGCACCATTTCCGCGACGTACTCCGCGTGCACGCTGAATTCCTTGCCCGCGCCCTTGACCACGAGCGGCTGCTTGCTCGCTTCGTCGTATTGTTCCTGCGTGATGTAGTGCAACTCGTACATGCGCTGCAGGATGTACTCCTGACGCACCTTCGCACGCTTCGGATTGACGACCGGGTTATACGCTGACGGCGCCTTCGGCAAGCCGGCCAGCATGGCCGATTCCGCCAATGTCAGATCCTTCAGGTCCTTGCCGAAATACACGCGCGCCGCGCTCGCAAATCCGTAGGCGCGCTGGCCGAGATAGATCTGATTCATGTACACCTCGAGAATCTGATCCTTGGACAGCTTCGACTCGATCTTGTACGCGAGCAGCATCTCGTAGATTTTGCGCGTGTAAGTCTTTTCGCTCGAGAGGAAGAAGTTGCGCGCCACCTGCATGGTGATCGTGCTTGCGCCCTGCGTGGCGTGGCCGTTAGTCAGCGCGACGAAGCCCGCGCGCGCAATGCCCGTAAGGTCGACGCCGCCGTGATCGTAGAAGCGCGCGTCTTCGATGGCGAGGATTGCCTTCTTCAGACTATCGGGCACATCCTGAATATGGACGATGTCGCGCCGTTCCTCGCCGAATTCGCCGATCAGCACATGGTCGGCCGTATAGATGCGCAGCGGTACCTTCGGCCGGTAGTCGGTCAACGCGTCGAGCGACGGCAGATTGGGCGTGGCGACGACGAGCGCATAGCCGAGCACCAGCAGCACGCACAGAATGCCTGCGACGATCAGACCCACGAAGCCCAGGATGAGCTTCAGCCACAACGGGCGTTTGCGCTTTTTAGGCGCGGGCGGCGGGGACGTAGAAGACGTGGATTGCATGTAGGCACCAAAAAAGCAGTCCCGCGATTATAGCCGCCTCGCTTTTCAGCTTTCGGCATGCTTACTGACACTTCTTGACAAGTCTGCGCGCCGCGCGGGAATGACTTCACTGTAGTCGCTTTGATGGCGTACAGGTCGTGCGTTGCTCAACGTTAGCCGTTTGGCTGAGTGTCGCGCGGCGGCGCGGCTACGCACAATTCTTCCTCATCACTTGCGTTCGAATGGTTCGTCGCGTGAGTCAGAGGGAGGGCGTCATGGCGTTGAGAAGATCTTGGCTTCAGGCAGTGCAACCGGGTGCGCAGCGTTTTGCTGCGGGGATCGATGTTGGCTCGCAGACCGTGCGTCTGGTCGTGCTGAGTCAGCGCGCGCGCTCGCGAGGCGCGCTGCATATCGAATACGCGAGCACGGTCCCGCTTGTCGCCGGTGCGATGGCCGGCAGCGAGATCGCCGACCGCCACGCGGTGGCGCGTGCGTTGCGCGACGCGTTCGCCGATCTGCCGCATGCATGCGCGACGCAGGCCTTGCGGTGCGCGATGGCGCTGCCCGCATCGGCCACCATGACCACCACTGTGCCGCTCACGCGGCTTGCCGCGCAGAGCGGTTGTTCGGAAGACGGCGGGCATCAACTGGCTGAACTGGAGCCGGCGGTGATGAGCGAAGTCGAGCGCATCGCGGGCCTCGAGCGGCATGCGCTCGCTGTCGACTGGTATCTCGACGAAGCGTATGCGCCGGTCCGCTCCGTGACCATCGCCGCCACCGCGCGGCAACATCTCGAAGCGCGAATCGAATGCGCGGCGATTGCCGGCATCTCGCTCACGGCCATCGACGGCGAGCCGCATGCGGCGTTGCGCGCCATGCGCTACGCGGCGAGTTACGAGCTCGATCCGCACGAGCCCTATGTCGCGTTGTGGATCGGCACGGACGGCGTGTATGGCTGGCGCATCGTGGACGACATCGTCGCCCGCGAAATGCGCTACCCGGCGCCGGAACACACCGATCTCGCCGATGCATTGCGCGATCTGGCGCACGGCCCGGAACTCGATTGCGCGCTGGTGAGCGGCGAGGTGGATCTGCTCGGCGGCGTGGGTTTCTCGACTGCGGATATCGCGGACGTATTGGGCTGCTCGGTGCTGCCGTTCCAATGCGCGACGCTCGGCGGCTTCGCTCGACCCCTGGACGATTCGCTGTTGCTCGAACCGTCAGGCGCGGTCGCATTCGGACTTGCGTTGCGCGAGGTGCTCGAATGACGGGCGGCCTGTTGCATGCCACGGCCTCGAACACGCGAGCGCCGCAACGCGGCGCGCGCTTCGCGCGATCCAGGCTCGGCGGTTTCAATCTGCTGCCTTATCGCCAACGCGATGCGAGGCTCGCGCGCCGGCGGCGCGTGCTCGAATGGATAGCGGCGGTCTGCGCCGGTTTGGCCGCCGTCTTTGTGTTGGGCGCCTGGCAGGCAATCGAGAGCGCGCGGTTCGAGGCACAGCGCGTGGCGGTCGAACACACGTTCACGCAGCTATCGGCGCCGCTCGCCGAGCACACCACGTTGCTGCGCGCGCGAGACGAACAGCGGCAGAACGGCGCCCGCGCGAAAAGCCTGTCGGAACCGCTCGTACACCTACGCGATCTGCTCGACGCGTTGAGTTTCGAACCGGGCGACGGCGTGGTGCTGCAGCAGTTGCGTCAGCGCGAAAACGAGACCGAGTTGCTGGCGACGTCGCGTGGGCATCTCGCTTCGGCCGAGTGGCTTAAGCGCTTGAGTGCGATCCGGGGCGTGAAGGGGGCCGAAGTGAGCGACCTGCATCGTTCGGCCCCGCACAGCGGCGCGGTTGCACAGGCGAGCCTTGGCGGTCCGATCGAATTCGGCGCGCATCTGCGTTGGAACGAGCCGGCGCAAAAAGCGGCTCGCCCGGCTGGGTCCGCCACGCAGCGTCATGTGAAGTCTGAACAATCAAGAGGTGCGAAATGAGTACGATCTTTGTCGAGTTCGGCGGCGCGGCAAACGCGCGGCTTTTTCTTTCCCATTGGATGAAGCGCGTGCGCGTGCCGCTCGGTGCATGGAGCCGGCGCCGCCGCTGGCTGGTCGCGTTGATGATTGCCGTTGTGGTGTTCGGTTTGGGCGCGCATGGCTGGGTGGTGGCCGATCTCGGTGGCGTCGAAGCGAGCCGAGCGGCGTTGGAGGCCAGTCGCTTGCGTCTTGCGAACGCGCGGCTTGCGCTTGCGCAATTGCCTGCGCTGCGCCGCGAAGCTGCCGCCATGCCGGTTGCTGCTTCGACTGCGCGTCCATCAGGGTCGTGGAGTTCCGCCGACGACGTCCGCGTCGTCTCCGAACTGGCTGCGCAAAATAGCGTCGCGTTGCTGGCGGTGGAACCCGGCGCAGTGAGCGGCGCGGGCGTCGAGAGTATGCGTCGGCTGCAACTGACGGCGCGCACGGACTTCGTTCACCTGATGGCATTTCTGCGCGGACTGTCCGATCTGCCGGTGCTGATCGTACCCGTCGATGTTACCGTCAAGCGGGATGTCGCGGCGTTGTCGGTGAGCGCCACGCTGCGCGTGTTCGACGCGCTGCGGCCGGCGTCGTCGGCAAACTCTGTGGAGGCACTCGATGACGACAGCCTCGATTCGGACGACGATGAAGAGGTTGTCTTCTTCGATCCGTTTTCGCAGCCGCAGATGCAGGCCGCCAGCGATTCGCCCGATGGCTCGCCACTGCGTCTGGTCGGATTGCTGAGCGATCGCACGCGTGGATTGGCGGTGCTCGATACGCCGGACGGCGTGACGAGCGTCGAGCCCGGAGAGCGGATCGGCGCCGAGCGCGTCACGAAGCTGGACGCGTCTGGCATTACGCTCGCAATGGATGGCGCGACACGCACGCTGGCGCTGACGGAGGCTTCCTGATGAGACTGGCGAAGCTATTTTCTATTGCCGTGTCGAGTGCCGATACACGTGTGTCGCCTCGTCTGATTGTCGGTCTCAGCCTGTGTCTTGGCGCGGCGCTGGGCGCCGGCGTCACGCAGGCATCGACTCCACCGCTGCCGCCGGTGCCCGCCTACATGCCGTTCGACGACGCGGTATCGCCACGCAATGCTTCGTACAACGGCACACCGCCGCTGCCGCGCGACGTTGCCGCCGAGGTGCCCAATCCGTTTCGTCAGAATTCCGCAGACGATCGCGACGCAGCGGGTATGAGCAGCGCGACAGCGGCGAATACTCGCACGGATGAACCTGCCGCCGATGATGCCGAGGGCTTACTGCAGTTACAGTCGCAGTCGCGAAGGCAATCCATCACTACAACTCGCGAGGACCCCGACGCCGATTCCGACGGTTCCGTGCCACTGCGAAGACAGTTCGCTGCGTCGGCTCGCGCCGATGCGACCGGCACCGCCGCGCTCGAAGGTCCGCCGGTGCCGCTGCCGCCGCTCGCGCGCCTGAGCAATGCGCCACGCAGCGCCGCCGACGCGGCCCTCGCCCCCGACGACAAACCGATCTCGCTGAATTTCCAGCGTGCCGAACTTGGCGCCGTCCTCAGTGCGTTCGCCCGATTCACCGGGCTGAACATCGTTGCGAGCGAGAGAGTGCGCGGCGCCGTCTCGTTGCGGCTCGACAAGGTGCCGTGGCGCACCGCGTTCGACACCCTGCTGGACGTCAACGGGCTCGCGATGGAGCGCCACGGCAACGTGATCTGGGTTGCGCCGATCGCGGATCTGGCCGCGCGCGAACGGCAGCGCTTCGAAGCGCACGCCCGGGCCGCCGATCTCGAACCGCTCGCGAGCCGGACTTTCGAGCTGCACTACGCGCACGCCGAAGACGTCAGGCGTCTGCTGACCGGTTCGGGCGCCCAGCGCGTATTGTCCAAGCGTGGTGCCGCGACTGCCGATCCGCGCACCAATCTGCTGTTCGTGACCGACCTCGAAGGGCGCCTCGCGCAGATAGCCGCGCTGCTAGCTTCCGTCGACCGGCCGACACGCCAGGTGTTGATCGAAGCGCGTATCGTCGAGGGGGAACATGGGTTTTCGCGCAATCTCGGCGTGAAGCTCTCCATGGCGGCCACCAACGCCGACGGCGCCGCGAAAGGCTTGACCGACGCCGGATATGATCTGTCGGCCCGCCCGATTTCCGGCTTCGATGTCGCGACTGCCGGCCTGACCTTGTTCGCCGCCGGCGCGACGCGGCTGCTGAACATCGAGCTGAGCGCGCTGGAAGCGCAGGGGCGCGGCGAAATCGTCTCGAGTCCGCGCGTGGTCACCGCCGACCGGATGAAAGCGGTCGTCGAGCAGGGCACCGAGCTGCCGTATCAGGCGAAAGTGGGGCAGGGCGTGTCGGGCGTGCAGTTTCGCCGCGCCACGCTCAAACTGGAGGTCGAGCCGCAAATCATGCCGGACGGCCGGGTGGTGCTGGACCTTGACGTCGCCAAGGACAGCGTCGGCGAACAGACCGACGCCGGGCCCGCGATCAACACCAAGCACGTGCAAACGCGCGTCGAGGTCGAGGATGGTGGTACGGTGTCGATCGGCGGAATTTATGCGACCGATGACCGGGACGATGTGACGCGGGTTCCGGTCTTGGGCAAAATACCGGTTCTGGGTGCGCTTTTCCGCCATCGGGCTCATCGCGACCAGCGCAGCGAACTGGCTGTTTTCATTACGCCGCGCGTCGTTCAGACAAATTAGGGGCACGCTGCCGCCGCCTTTTTAAGAGCGCGCCGGATCGCCTCAGCTTTTCCGCTCCGCCAGTCGCCCTATTAACGGGCTTGGCGCGAAGCGACAGGGCTGAGGGCGCACTCAGGCGGGGCGCAGGCTCGACAAGGCAGCCGCTTTGCCAGTAAGCTGCGGCACGAACCAAACCGGATTAGCCAGAGGACACCGTTGCAAGCGCGGGACGCACACGCCAATGTATTTTTCGTAGGGCTCATGGGTGCAGGGAAAACCACCGTGGGCCGGGCCATTGCGCGCCGTCTCGATCGCCCGTTCTTCGATTCCGACCATGAAATCGAGGCGCGCACGGGCGCGCGCATCCCGGTGATCTTCGAGCTGGAGGGCGAAGCGGGCTTCCGCGAGCGCGAAGCCAGCGTGATTTCCGACCTGACCGGGCGTGACAGTATCGTCCTCGCCACCGGCGGCGGCGCGATACTGCGGCCGGAAAACCGCGAAGCGCTGCAAAATCGCGGAGTGGTGATCTATCTGCGCGCCAATCCGCACGACCTGTGGCTGCGCACCCGGCGCGACAAGAATCGCCCGCTGTTGCAGACCGAAGACCCCAAAGCGCGTCTCGAAGCGCTCTACGAAGTGCGCGACCCGTTATACCGGGAATGCGCGCATTTCGTGATCGAAACCGGCCGGCCTTCGGTCAACGGACTCGTCAACATGGTTCTGATGCAGCTCGAGATGGCCGGCGTCGCCAAACATCCTGCGTCATAATGGACCGTATGAATACCGTCAACGTCGAACTGGGCGAGCGCGCCTACCCTATCCATATTGGAACCGATCTGATCGGCCAGACCGCGCTGTTCGCGCCGCATATCGGCGGTAGCTCGGTCACCATCGTCACCAATTCCACCGTCGATCCGCTGTACGGCGACAAGCTGCGCGCCGCGCTGGCGCCGCTCGGCAAGCAGGTGTCCACGGTCGTCTTGCCGGATGGCGAGGCGTACAAGAATCTCGAAACCCTGAACCTGATTTTCGACGCGCTGCTCGGCGGCCGCGCCGATCGCAAGACCACCTTGATCGCGTTGGGCGGCGGCGTGATCGGCGACATGACGGGTTTTGCGGCCGCCTGCTACATGCGCGGCGTGCCGTTCATTCAGGTGCCGACCACGTTGCTGTCGCAGGTGGATTCGTCGGTGGGCGGCAAGACGGGCATCAATCACCCGCTCGGCAAGAACATGATCGGCGCGTTCTACCAGCCGCAGGCGGTGATCGCCGACATCGGCGCGCTGCGCACGTTGCCGCCGCGTGAACTGGCGGCCGGCATCGCCGAAGTGATCAAGACTGGCGCCATCGCCGACGCGGGTTTCTTTCGCTGGATCGAAACCAATATCGAGGCATTGAACCGCTGCGAACCCGAAGCGCTGGCCGAGGCGGTCAAGCGGTCGTGCGAAATCAAGGCGTCGGTGGTCGCGCAGGATGAGCGCGAGGGCGGACTGCGCGCCATCCTCAATTTCGGCCACACCTTCGGCCATGCGATCGAAGCCGGCCTCGGCTACGGCGAGTGGCTGCATGGTGAAGCAGTGGGCTGCGGGATGGTGATGGCGGCGGATCTGTCCGTACGCCTCGGCTATCTCGACGAGGCCGCGCGCAAGCGTCTGGTCGACGTCATCGTCGCCGCGCATTTGCCGACCCGCGCGCCCGCGCTCGGCGACTCGCGTTATGTCGAACTCATGCGGGTCGACAAGAAAGCGGAAGCCGGCGCGATCAAATTCATTCTGCTGAAGCGTTTCGGTGAGACGCTGATCACCCAGGCGCCCGACGCCGAGGTGCACGCCACGCTGGCCGCCGCCGTCTGAGTCTCGCAGGGCATCCAGCAACGCAGCACGCACTCGCGTCACGAGGCGCCGCCCATGTTTCGGAGAACCCGGTGACTGACAGGCGCAGCGACGATGTAAAGCATGAACCGGCGGCAGGCACGGCGGCAATCAGCGTGCCTTCGCAGGAAGCACTCGAAGCGCATCTCGCGCCGTACGCGGCGCATTCCGCGCAATCGCGCGGTCGCCGCTATCCGGAAGCCGCCCCCAGCGCGCGTACCGAATTCCAGCGGGACCGTGACCGCATTGTCCATTCGACGGCATTCCGCCGGCTCGAGTACAAAACTCAGGTGTTCGTGAATCACGAGGGCGACCTGTTTCGCACGCGTCTGACTCACAGCCTGGAAGTCGCGCAGATCGCGCGGTCGGTCGCGCGCAATCTGCGGGTGAACGAAGATCTCGTCGAAGCCATCTCCCTTGCCCACGACCTGGGTCATACGCCGTTTGGCCATGCTGGGCAGGATGCGCTCAACGAATGCATGCGCGAGCACGGTGGCTTCGAACACAATTTGCAGAGCCTGGCGGTTGTCGATGATTTGGAGGAGCACTACGGCGCGTTTAACGGCCTGAATCTATGCTTCGAAACCCGTGAGGGGATTCTCAAGCATTGCTCACGCGAGAACGCGCGGCGGCTGGACGCATTGGGCGAGCGCTTTCTGGAAGGCCGGCAACCGTCCATCGAGGCGCAGATCGCGAACGTAGCGGACGAGATTGCATACAACAATCACGACGTCGACGACGGTCTGCGCTCGGGCCTGCTCACCGTCGAACAACTCGCCGAAGTAGAGTTGTGGCAGGTGCACTACGAGACGGCGCGCAGCGATTTTCCGCAGATCGAAGGGCGGCGGCTCATTCACGAGACGGTGCGCCGCATCATCAATACGCTGATAGTCGATCTGATCGATACGACCAGGTTGAATCTGGAACGGCACGCGCCGGCGTCGCTCGACGCCGTACGTCTATCGCCCGCGCTCGTCGCGCATAGCGACGAAATTGCCGCGCAAGCTGCGGCGCTCAAGCGCTTTCTGTTCAAGAACCTGTATCGCCATTACCGCGTGATGCGTATGGCCAACAAGGCGCGCCGCGTCGTCGCCGGGTTGTTCGACGCGTTCACGGACGATCCGCGGCTTCTGCCGCCGAGTTACCAGTCAACCGACGCGACGCAGCAACCGCGCCTGATCGCCCACTACATCGCGGGGATGACGGATCGCTACGCGGTCAAGGAATACCAGCGGCTGTTCGTGATCGACGACAACTGAGCAGCGCGGCACAAATTAGCGCGGCCGCGAGCCGGCGCGAGTGCAACGCGTCGTATAAAACACCTGCGGCAAGCCGCCGCCGATCGGCGGCAGCTTCGCGCGGTAGACGCCCGCGGTAGACGCCTTAACGCAGCCGCGACGCGAACAGCGCGCCCGCAATCAGCGCGACGCCGCCGACGATCGCAATCGTCTGCCACGGATTCTCATGCACATAATCGTCGGCGTCCGCCACCGCCACTTGGGCGCGTTCACGCACGGCATCGCGCGTATCGTTCAGGCGGGCGCGCGCGACGTCGAGTTGCTTGCGAAGTTTGCCGCGCAACGCCACCGCGTCGGCCTGGGTGCCGTCCGCCAGCGTGGATTCGAGTTCCGACATTAGCGTGCGCAGTTCGCCTGCGATATCTTCGGCTGCGTGGCGGCTGTGGCGAGCGATACGCCGCGCACGGCGGCTGGTGCTGGTCCAGGATTCGCCGAGGGCGTCTCGCGTATTCGGAAGTGCAGTCATGGTCGCTCCGTCGATGAGGTGAAAAGGGTCCCGCGCGTTGTCACAAAGACGCAGTATCACGTCGCGACGCGGGAAACACCATGCGAACGCAACTTCGGTGCCAAACCCTGCAGGCCCTAGCCACCGTGGCTCGAACGCAGATTCATCAGCAGGTATTGCACATCATGGCGCAATTCTGGGTCAAATTTACAAACGCCGACAATGATGCGCGCGCGGCTTCCATGATCGCCGACCCAGCCTCCATGAAGCGTGCACAAATAAAAACGCCGTCATTGGATGCATGACGGCGTTGTCCAAGCCACGAAAATTCGACTACCCTAGCTCTACGGCCCCTAATTTCCGGAAGCGTTAGAAACGGTAACCGATGTTGACGTAGGTGACGATCGGGTTCAGTTTGATCTTGGTTTCCGATTGCACGTTCAACGTGCCCACCGGCGTGTTGGCCGCAGTGTTGAGCTTGGCGGTGGTGCTAAGCGGCAGGTAAGAAATTGATACGCCCGCGAACCAGTGCTGGGTGAATGCGTAAGTGAAGCCGGCATTAAACACCGGCTCCCACGAACTATCCGTAGTAACAGTGGTCGGACCATGCAGGACATTGGCCTCGAACGCGCTGTTGGTGATCTTTTCGTCAGTGAACGAAACCCGGCTCACGCCGACGCCTAGGTACGGGCGGAATGCAGCGGTCGGAGCATTGAAGTAGTACTTGAACAGCAGAGTCGGGCTCCACTGTTTTGCCTGCCCCAGCTTGCCGAACTGAGCGAGGCTACCCGAGCCTTCCAGGTCGAACTTGGGCGGCACGCCGATCACGAATTCGGTCGCGATGTGATCGGTGACGAAGTAACCGGCGGTAAAGCCGATGGTGTCGGCGGAATCCAGTTTTGCACCGGTGTTGGCTTCGGTGATGTTGGTCGGGCTGCCCCCAATGCTCGTCACTTTCAGCGGGTCGCTGCTCGATTGAGGCGCTAGATGGAACCAGCCCGAGGTGACGTAAAAGCTACCGGCCGATTGCGCGTGTGCTGCCGTTGTCATGCAGGCTAGCGCCGCGATCCCCGTTACGGCCTGTTTTAATTTCATATGTGCTCCTCCAAAAAAGGCCCGCTCATTATGACTACAACGTTTGAAACAAACCATACGCGGCGGTTAGAGCTTTCTCCCTAAGCGCCGCGTGGTTTCTGGCTCTGCCGCATGGCGCCGAAGCTTGAGCGCATGCGGTTCTTCGGACCTTCGGGTATGTACCAACGCGACTATTGGATACTCCAGCATGGCACGGCTTGCACGTCTCTATGTCCCTGACCAGCCGCAGCACGTCATCCTTCGCGGGCTCGATCAGCAGCCCGCTTTCGTCGACGACCAGGACTACGAGCTCTTCATCGATTGTTTGAAAGCGGCTTCGCGCGATCACCACCTGTCCATCCACGCATACGCGTTGATGCCGGGCGCGGTGCAGCTGCTCGTTACGCCGACGGAGGAGTCGAGTCTGCCCAAGGCGATGCAGGCGGTTGGGCGCCGTTACGTGGCGCACTTTAACAGGCGCTACGCGCGCCGTGGCACGTTGTGGGAAGGGCGCTACAGAGCTACGGTGATCGAAGGCGAGCGCTACTTTCTGCTGGCGAGCCGCGTGGTCGAGATGTGTCCGGTCCGCGCGGGACTCGTGAGCACGCCGGAAGACTACCGCTGGTCGAGCTACCGCCATCACATCGGCCTGACGCTCGACAGCCTGATCACCGACCACCCGCTGTACTGGTCGCTCGGCAATACGCCGTTCGAACGCCAGCGCGCTTACCGCGAACTGTGCGAGCAGCCGCTCGACGAACGCGAAGCCAGCCAGCTTCAGCAGGCCACGCTGAAGGGCTGGGTTTTGGGCAGCGAGACGTACCGCGAGTGGGCGGCGCGGGCCGCCAACCGGCGTGTGTCGCCACTGCCACGCGGGCGGCCGCGCAAGGTGCGCGAGACGCCGCAGCAGCAATAAAGCGTTTCGGATCAAAGGGCTGCAGCGAAACGGCATCTTCGCATGCCGTTTTCTTTTGCCCCAATATGATATGGCACCAATAAAAATACACCGCAATGCACCAACTTGATAATTGGGGTTCAATGATCACGTTTTATTTGCTATTCCATTGATTCGTCGCGTATATTCCGAATTCCGGCGCTTTTTGACGCGGGTAGCATCGAGCATCGAGCGCGCCGTCGCGGTTGTGAATCGCACTGCGGCAATAGAAAAACGGTTTAACGGCCTGTCCGGCCCCTCACAGACGGTGTCCCCATGAACGACCACCAGCAACCGACTCACCCGGTTCCCGCCGCGCAAGGTCTGTACGACCCGCAAAACGAGCACGACGCCTGCGGCGTCGGCTTCGTCGCTCACATCAAGGGCAAGAAAAGCCACGAGATCATCCAGCAGGGCCTGAAGATTCTCGAGAACCTCGACCACCGGGGCGCCGTCGGCGCCGATCCGCTGATGGGCGACGGCGCGGGCATCCTGATCCAGATTCCGGACGGCTTCTATCGCGAGGAAATGGCCAAGCAGGGCGTGGTGCTGCCGCCGCATGGCGAGTACGGTGTCGGCATGGTCTTCCTGCCGAAGGAACACGCATCGCGTCTGGCCTGTGAACAGGAACTGGAACGCACGGTGAAGGCAGAAGGCCAGGTCGTGCTGGGTTGGCGCGATGTGCCGGTCGACCACACCATGCCGATTTCGCCCACCGTGAAGGCGAGCGAGCCGCTGATCCGCCAGATCTTTATCGGCCGCGGCAAGGACATCATGGTGACGGACGCGCTCGAGCGGAAGCTGTACATCATCCGCAAGACCGCGAGCCACCGCATTCAGGCGCTCAAGCTTAAGCACGGCAAGGAATACTTCGTGCCGTCGTGCTCGGCGCGCACCGTTGTCTACAAGGGGTTGCTGCTGGCCGGCCAGGTCGGCGTGTATTACCGCGACCTGCAGGACGACCGCACGGTCTCCGCGTTGGCGCTGGTGCACCAACGCTTTTCGACCAACACCTTCCCCGCGTGGGAACTGGCTCACCCGTACCGCATGATTGCCCACAACGGCGAGATCAACACGGTGAAGGGCAACGTCAACTGGCTGAACGCCCGTACCGGCGCGATCGCCTCGCACGTGCTCGGCGACGATCTGCCGAAGCTCTGGCCGCTGATCTATCCGGGCCAATCCGACACCGCCTCGTTCGACAACTGTCTCGAACTGCTGGTGATGGCCGGCTACCCGCTCGTCCACGCAATGATGATGATGATCCCGGAAGCCTGGGAACAGCACACGTTGATGGACGACAACCGCCGCGCGTTCTACGAATACCACGCCGCGATGATGGAGCCGTGGGACGGCCCCGCTGCGATCGCCTTCACCGACGGCCGTCAGATCGGCGCGACGCTCGACCGTAACGGCCTGCGTCCGGCGCGCTATATCGTCACGGACGACGACCTCGTCATCATGGCGTCGGAAGCCGGCACGCTGCCCATTCCCGAGTCGAAGATCGTCAAGAAGTGGCGTCTGCAGCCGGGCAAGATGTTCCTGATCGACATGGAACACGGCCGGATCATCGACGACAAGGAACTGAAGGACAACCTCGCGAACGCCAAGCCGTACAAGAGCTGGATCGACGCCGTGCGCATCAAGCTCGACGAAATCGAGGCGAAGGCCGAAGACGTCGCGACGGAGCGCCGCGAAGCCGCTGCTTTGCTGGATCGCCAGCAGGCGTTCGGCTACACGCAGGAAGACCTCAAGTTCCTGATGGCGCCGATGGCGCAAGCCGGTGAAGAAGCCGTCGGCTCGATGGGCAACGACTCGCCGCTGGCGGTCATGTCCAACAAGAACAAGACGCTGTATCACTACTTCAAGCAGCTGTTCGCGCAAGTCACGAACCCGCCGATCGACCCGATCCGCGAAAACATGGTGATGTCGCTGGTGTCGTTCGTCGGTCCGAAGCCGAACCTGCTGGACACGAACAACATCAACCCGCCGATGCGTCTCGAAGTGTCGCAGCCGGTGCTCGACTTCAAGGACATCGCGAAGATCCGCGCGATCGATCAGTACACGGGCGGCAAGTTCAGCTCCTACGAGCTGAACATCTGCTATCCCGTGGCATGGGGCAAGGAAGGCATTGAAGCGCGCCTCGCGTCTCTGTGCGCGGAAGCCGTCGATGCCGTCAAGTCCGGCTACAACATGCTGATCGTCTCGGACCGCAAGACCGACCGCGACAACGTCGCGATCCCGGCGCTGCTGGCTACCGCCGCGATCCACACGCACCTCGTGCAACACGGTCTGCGCACCAGCGCGGGCCTCGTCGTGGAAACCGGTTCGGCGCGTGAAACGCACCACTTCGCGCTGCTCGCGGGCTACGGCGCGGAAGCCGTGCACCCGTACCTCGCCATGGAAACGCTGAGCCAGCTCGCGGCCGGCCTGAAGGGCGACCTGTCGGCGGAGAAGGCGGTCTACAACTTCACGAAGGCAGTCGGCAAGGGCCTGATGAAGGTCATGTCGAAGATGGGCATTTCGACCTACATGTCGTACACCGGCGCGCAAATTTTCGAAGCGGTCGGCCTGGCTGAAGACCTGGTTGTGAAGTACTTCAAGGGCACGTCGTCGAAGGTCGGCGGCATCGGCCTGTTCGACGTCGCGGAAGAAGCGATCCGTCTGCATCGCGACGCGTTCGGCGACAACCCGGTCCTCGCGAACATGCTCGACGCGGGCGGCGAATACGCTTATCGCGTGCGCGGCGAAGAACACATGTGGACGCCGGATGCGATCGCCAAGCTGCAACACTCGGCGCGCAGCAACTCGTATCAGACGTACAAGGAATACGCGCATCTGATCAACGATCAGACCAAGCGTCACATGACGTTCCGCGGCCTGTTCGAATTCAAGTTCGATCCGACCAAGGCCATCCCGCTCGACGAAGTCGAATCGGCAAAGGAAATCGTCAAGCGTTTCGCCACCGGCGCGATGTCGCTGGGCTCGATCTCGACTGAAGCGCACGCCACGCTGGCGGTCGCGATGAACCGCATCGGCGGCAAGTCGAACACCGGCGAAGGCGGCGAGGACGTGAACCGTTACCGCAACGAACTGCGCGGCATTCCGATCAAGAACGGCGACACCATGAAGTCGGTGATCGGCGACGAAGTGATCGTCGACATTCCGTTGAAGGAAGGCGATTCGCTGCGCTCGAAGATCAAGCAGGTGGCGTCGGGCCGTTTCGGCGTGACCGCGGAATACCTCGCGTCGGCGGATCAGATCCAGATCAAGATGGCGCAGGGCGCAAAGCCGGGCGAAGGCGGTCAGCTGCCGGGCCACAAGGTGTCGGAATACATCGGCAAGCTGCGTTACTCGGTGCCGGGCGTCGGCTTGATTTCGCCGCCGCCGCACCACGACATCTACTCGATCGAAGATCTGGCGCAGCTGATCCACGATCTGAAGAACGCCAACTCGGCGGCCAGCATTTCCGTGAAGCTGGTGTCGGAGTCGGGCGTCGGTACGGTTGCCGCGGGTGTCGCCAAGGCCAAGGCCGACCACGTCGTGATCGCCGGCCATGACGGCGGCACGGGCGCGTCGCCGCTGTCGTCGGTGAAACATGCCGGCACGCCGTGGGAACTCGGTCTCGCCGAAACGCAGCAAACGCTGGTGCTGAACCAGTTGCGCGGCCGTATCCGCGTGCAGGCCGACGGTCAGATGAAGACCGGCCGCGATGTCGTGATCGGCGCGCTGCTCGGCGCGGACGAGTTCGGTTTCGCGACGGCGCCGCTGGTCGTGGAAGGCTGCATCATGATGCGCAAGTGCCATCTGAACACCTGCCCGGTCGGCGTCGCGACGCAAGATCCGGTGCTGCGTGCGAAGTTCCAGGGCCAGCCGGAACACGTCGTGAACTTCTTCTTCTTCGTTGCGGAAGAAGCGCGCGAAATCATGGCGCAACTGGGCATCCGCAAATTCGACGACCTGATCGGCCACGCCGAATTGCTCGATATGAAGAAGGGCATCGAACACTGGAAGGCCAAGGGTCTCGACTTCTCGCGCGTGTTCTATCTGCCGCAAGTATCGGCTGAAGTGGCGCGCAAGCATGTCGATGTGCAGGACCACGGTCTGGACAAGGCACTCGACCACACGTTGATCGAAAAGGCGAAGGCGGCGATCGAGAAGGGCGAGCACGTCTCGTTCATCCAGCCGGTGCGCAACGTGAATCGTACGGTCGGCGCGATGCTGTCCGGCACGATCGCGAAGAAGTACGGCCACGACGGCCTGCCCGACGACGCGATCCATATCCAGTTGAAGGGCACCGCGGGTCAAAGCTTCGGCGCGTTCCTCGCGAAAGGCGTCACGCTGGATCTGGTCGGCGACGGCAACGACTACGTCGGCAAGGGCCTCTCGGGCGGCCGCATCATCATCCGGCCGACCAACGATTTCCGCGGCAAGTCGGAAGAGAACATCATCTGCGGCAACACCGTGATGTACGGCGCGATCGAAGGTGAAGCGTTCTTCCGTGGCGTGGCAGGCGAGCGCTTCTGCGTGCGTAACTCGGGCGCGACGGCGGTTGTCGAAGGCACGGGCGACCACGGTTGCGAATACATGACGGGCGGCACGGTGGTCGTGCTCGGCGAAACGGGCCGTAACTTCGCGGCCGGCATGTCGGGCGGCATCGCCTACGTGTACGACCCGGACAGCTCGTTCGCGGGCAAGTGCAACAAGTCGATGGTCGCGCTCGATCCGGTCCTGCAAACGGCCGAACAGGAACGCACGGTCGACAAGGGCCTGTGGCACGCCGGCGCGACCGACGAAGCGCTGCTCAAGGGACTCATCGAGCGTCACTTCCAGTTCACGGGTTCGCCGCGCGCCAAGGCGCTGCTCGAAAACTGGGACGCGTCGCGCCGTCAATTCGTCAAGGTGTTCCCGACCGAATACAAGCGCGCGCTGGGCGAAATGGCCGCGAAGAAGGCGAACAAGGAAGTGCTCGCCGCCTGATTCGCAACTGGCCTCGAGCCAAAGACGTCACATACAAGCCGTACCCGCCGCCCGCGACCGTTCAACGGCGCGACCCGGCGGGTCCAGATCACCCCTAGATACAGATAGAGAAGAGAACCACATGGGCAAGGCAACCGGTTTTCTCGAGTTCGAACGCCGCCACGAGGCGTACGAAGCTCCGCTCACGCGTGTGAAGCACTACAAGGAATTCGTCGCCGCACTGACGGACGACGAAGCGAAGATTCAAGGCGCACGTTGCATGGACTGTGGCATTCCGTTCTGCAACAACGGCTGCCCGGTGAACAACATCATCCCGGACTTCAACGACCTGGTGTTCCATCAGGACTGGAAGAACGCGATTGAAGTGCTGCACTCCACGAACAACTTCCCCGAGTTCACGGGCCGCATTTGCCCGGCACCGTGCGAAGCGGCGTGTACGCTCGGCATCAATGACGACCCGGTCGGCATCAAGTCGATCGAACACGCGATCATCGACAAAGCCTGGGCCGAAGGCTGGGTTGCGCCGCAGCCGCCGAAGCACAAGACCGGCAAGAAGGTCGCCGTGGTCGGTTCCGGCCCCGCCGGTTTGGCCGTCGCGCAGCAACTGGCGCGCGCGGGGCACGATGTCACCGTGTTCGAAAAGAACGACCGCATTGGTGGTTTGCTGCGTTATGGCATTCCCGACTTCAAGCTGGAGAAGTGGCTGATCGATCGCCGCATGCGTCAGATGGAAGCCGAAGGCGTGACGTTCCGCGCGGGCGTGTTCATCGGCCGCGCGGATTCGCTGCCGGCACATATCGGCAACACGGCCAAGGAAACCATCTCGCCGGAGCAGTTGAAGGAAGAGTTCGACGCCGTGGTGATCGCCGGCGGTTCGGAAACGCCGCGCGATCTGCCGGTGCCGGGCCGCGAGCTGGAAGGGATCCACTATGCGATGGAATTCCTGCCCCAGCAGAACAAGGTCAATGCCGGCGACAAGGTCGCGAACCAGTTGCTCGCGAAGGGCAAGCATGTCGTCGTGATCGGCGGCGGCGATACGGGTTCGGACTGCGTGGGCACGTCGAATCGTCATGGCGCGAAGAGCGTGACGCAATTCGAACTGCTGCCGCAGCCGCCGGAAGAAGAAAACAAGCCGCTCGTGTGGCCGTACTGGCCGATCAAGCTGCGCACGTCGTCGTCGCATGACGAAGGCTGCTCGCGTGACTGGGCGGTCGCGACCAAGCGCCTCGAAGGCAAGAACGGCAAGGTCGAGAAGCTGATTGCGGCGCGCGTCGAGTGGAAGGACGGCAAGATGCAGGAAGTGCCGGGCTCGGAATTCGAAATGAAGGCCGATCTGGTGCTGCTCGCCATGGGCTTCACGCAGCCGGTGTCGCCGGTGCTCGAAGCGTTCGGTGTCGACAAGGATAATCGCGGCAACGTGCGCGCCTCGACCGAAGGTGAGAAGGCGTATTACACCTCGGTGGACAAGGTGTTTACCGCGGGCGACATGCGCCGCGGTCAATCGCTGGTGGTGTGGGCGATTCGTGAAGGCCGCCAGTGCGCGCGTTCGGTCGATGCGTTCCTGATGGGTCATTCGGAACTGCCGCGTTAAAAGTCTCCAGTCCGGTTTTCGTGCTGATGCATGGAAACCGGCTACTGCTTGCAGGAAGAGGTGGAGACGACAATGTGCCGCGCCAGCGGCGCATCAAGCGGTAAAAAACAAAGCCGGGCACCTGGGAGGGTGACCCGGCTTTTTACATGTCCTCTTGATGCAGTATTAGCCGCGTGACTTGCGATACCGCGCCAAGGTCAATCCGTCGAGATCGATCTCCGGCTTGCGGTGCGTGATCAGGTCCGCGACCACGCGTCCCGAACCCATCGACATTGCCCAGCCCGTCGAGCCATGCCCGAGGTTCAGCCACAGTTTCTCCACGCCGGACGGTCCGAGCAGCGGCGCGCCATCGGGTGTCATTGGACGGCGTCCCACCCAGAAATGCGCGGACGTGGGATTGGCCGCGTGAGGAAACCAGTCGTCGAGCACTTTCATCAGCGTTTGCAAGGCCTGCTCGCGCAAGGTGGTTTGGCGATTGCCAAGTTCCGCGGTGCCGGCCACCCGCAAGTTGTTGCCGAATCGCGTGATCGCCGTCTTCAGCGATTCGTCCATCAGCGCGCCGCGCGGGGCTTTTTCTTCATCGGTGACGGGCAGTGTCGCCGAATAGCCCTTCACCGGATAAAGCGGCACCTTCACGCCGAGCCGCGCGAGCAACCCTGCGCTGTCGACACCCAGCGCCACCACCACGGCATCCGCGTACAGCATCTCGGCGCCGCGTTCGCTCTCGATACGCACCGCGCGCACCGCACCGCCGTGCACATCGAGCGACGTCACCCGCGTGTCGAAGCGAAAGCGCACGTCGTTGCGCTCGCATATAGCGCGCAATTCGCGCGTGAAGCGGGCGCAATCGCCGGCTTCGTCATCGGGCAGATAGAGGCCCGAGAGCGGCGCCTGACGTGCCCAGCTCAAACCCGGCTCGATCTCGACACACTGCGCCGCGCTGACTTCCCGATGCGCGATACCCGCGTCGCGCAACACGGCGAGCGCCGGCTGCGCGAGTTCGACGTCGTACTCGCTGCGGAACAACTGCAGATAGCCTTGGCTGCGGCCGTAGTCGAAGGGATAGCAGGCGCGGAATTCATGCAGACAGTCGCGGCTGTAGTAAGCAATGCGCTGCATGCGCTGCTTGTTGACGCGAAACCGTTCGAGATCGCATTCATGCAGCCAGCGCGCGATCCAACGCCATTGAGCCGCATCGAGAGTGGGGCGGAAGATCAGCGGCGAGGCCGGCTTGAACAGGTATTTGAGGATCTTGGCCGGCATGCCGGGCGCGGCCCAGGGCGTGACATAGCCCGGCGCGATTACGCCCGCGTTGCCGAAACTGGTTGAGAGCGCAACGTCCGGTTCGCGCTCGATCACAGTGACTTCGCAGCCCTGCTGGCGCAGGTAAAAAGCGGTGGCGACGCCAATCACGCCGCCGCCCAGAACAATCGTTTTCATGTGTGTGTACTGCGGATTCAGGCGGAAGGCTGGGCCGTGCCGAGTACCTTGCCCTTGGTTTCGGGCAGACACAACGCGGCGACGATCACGAGCAGATAGCCCGAGCCGGCCACGATGCCCATCGCTTTCATCAGCGTCATGGTTTGCGACAGTGTACCGACCAGAATCGGAAAGAATGAACCGAGTCCGCGCCCGAGGTTGTAGCAGAATCCTTGTCCCGAACCGCGTATCGCATTCGGATAAAGCTCGGACAGGTAAGCGCCCACGCCCGCGAAAATCCCTTGCACCACGATGCCGAGCGGAAAGCCGAGCGCCAGCATCATGCCATCGGTGATCGGCAGCATGGTGTAGAACATGCCGAGCACGAAAGAGCCGATCGCGAACAGCACGAACGACGCGCGCCGGCCGATCTTGTCGCACAGAATCGCGCCGACGATATACCCCGTGAATGAACCGACGATCAGCACGATCAGATAACCGCTGGTGTTGAACACCGACAGATGCCGCACGGTTTTCAGATAGGTCGGCAGCCACGTGGTGATCGCGTAATAACCGCCGAGCATGCCGGTGCACAGCACGCTTCCGAGCAGGGTGGTTTTGAGGTGAGCGCCCGAGAAGATCTGCAGGAAGTGCGAGGTGTCGAAACCGCTCTCCCGAGCCCGGCGCGTTTCGAGGAAGATATCCGGATCGCTCACGTTGCGGCGAATGTAGATGATCCATGCGGCGGGCAGCAGACCGATCCAGAAGCAGGCGCGCCATGCATATTGCTCCGGCAGCAGCGCGAAGAATGCCCAGTAAATGATGGCCGCGGCCGCCCAGCCGAACGACCAGCTGCTTTGCACGGTGCCGACCGCTTTCGCGCGATGCTGAGGCGAGCGAATGGTCTCGGCCATCATGATCGTCACGACCGACCATTCACCGCCGAAGCCGATGCCCTGCAGCGTGCGCGTGGTGAGCAACTGCCAGAACGAATGCGTGAAGCCGGACAGAAAGGTGAACAGCGCGAAGGTGGCGATAGTCCACTGCAATACGCGGATGCGGCCGTAGCGGTCGGCCAGAATGCCGGCGAGCCAGCCGCCCACCGCCGACGAGATCAGCGAACTGGTGGCGATCATGCCGGCTTCGCTTTTGGTCATGCCCCACGTCGCGATCAGCGTCGGAATGAGGAACGAGTAAATCATGAAGTCGAAGGCGTCGACTGCGTAACCGCCGAAGCCGGCGTACAGCGTGCGGCGTTCGCGCTGGGTCAGTTCGGTGAACCATTGGAGAGAAGGCATGTTTTGTTGTGGTCTCCAGGGCTTGTTGGCCTGCCGTCGGCGTGAATGTGGGGTGTTTGTATTCTAAGGGGATGGGGCGTCGTGCGGCCAGTTGTGGTCAAAAATGGCAGGCACCGGTAAGAAACCGATAAGAGATGAAAAGCCGGAGAAATCTGCGCGAGGAAAAGCCAATGCCGCGGCCAGGCTGGCGATCGCGCTGTTCGGGGCGACGCGCGCAAGCCACTTTTTCCTTACCAACTACTACCGTGTAACCCAAACGATATTGAGCATGGTTAAACTGCGCTCGCAGCGCCGATGCTGCGACTTATCCACTCACGCCCGCGCCAGCCACGCCGATGCCCGCTACCGCAAAAACCTGCTCGCCATCCCGTCGCTCCGCGAGCACTTTTCCGCGGGCAAGCCAACTCTCGAACGAGGCGCCGCTGGCCTCGCGCCGCGCGTTTCTGAAGAGCTCGGCCAGCGTGCTGCTGGTTTCCGGTATGAGCGGCTCGCTGCTGTCCGCGTGTGGCGGCGGCAACCTCGACGCCGATCAGCCGGCCACGCCGCGCCTCGCATCGGTCGATAACTTCCGCGATCTGGCGGGCGCGGCCGCGGGATATCCGACCGTCGACGGCAAACAGATGCGCCGGGGTGCGTTCTACCGCGCGAACGCGTTGACACTCAACACCACCGACCAGGCGACGATCGACCGGCTCGGCATTGCCTCTGTCTACGATCTGCGCACGCCCGGTGAAATCACCCGTACCGTCGATATCCTGCCGAGCGGCGCGACCACCCAGACGCTCAATGTGCTCGGCATCGCTGACTTCGTCGCGCCAAACTTTGAGACGGCGGGGGCCGCCGTCGCGTTCATGGAATCGCAGGCGCGCGGCTACGTCACCGGCGCCGCTCAGCGCGCCGCATACGGTGCACTGCTGACGAGTCTCGCCGAAGGGCCCGGTGCGCAACTCTTTCACTCCAACGCGGGCAAGGACCGCGCCGGCTGGGTCGCGGCGCTCCTGCTCAGCATTGCGAACGTTCCGCTCGACGTCATCATGCAGGACTATCTGCTGAGCAACGTCTATCTGGCGCCGTCGATCGAGACGCAAACCAACAGGCTGCGCGCACAGGACGGCGACGCCATCGCTTCCGCCGAAGCGCCGTTGATGAATGTCAAGGAAAATTATCTGCAGGCGGGATTCGACCAGGTGCAGGCGATCTACGGCACGATGGTGAGCTATCTGACGCAAGGCCTCGGCGTCTCGCAAACGACCATCGACACCTTGCACAGCCGCCTCGTGGTCTGAGGCGTCGAAGCCGCGAGCCACGCGTTTGACAGGAAAAACGCAGGCAAAAAAAGTCCGCCCTAAATGACGGGGCGGACAGAGAAGGGCGGCATCGAGGTTGCCGAGGTCGACTATAAAGCCGACGCGCCTGCGATGGTCGATCCAGTAAGGGCGCGTAAGCGCCGTCCAATCTTGCTCACGTCTCTCTCACGTCAACGCCGGTACAACCGGCAATTCGATCCGCACTTCCAGGCCGCCGTGCGCGTGATTACGCACGTGACAGCGTCCGCCGCGATCGTGCGCGAGCCGCGCGACGATCGCGAGGCCGAGGCCGCAATGGCCTTCGCCGCCGCGCGCCGCGTCGAGCCGGACGAAAGGCTTCATGGCGGCGGCGATGCGGTCGTCCGGAATGCCGGGACCGCGGTCGCGCACGCTGATCACCCAATGGCCGTCAGTGCGGGCGGTGGCGATATCCACCGGCGGCGCGCCGTGTTCGAGCGCGTTGTCGACGAGGTTCGTGACCAGCCGGTCGAGCAGCGTGCGCGGCAGCTTGAACGACGAACCGGCGCGCAGGTCGAGTGTGAAGAGCGGTGCTTCGGTGCTGTCGCTGGCGGAGAACTGTTCCTGCAGGAAGTCGTCGACTTCGACCGGCGGCCCGGCGTCGGCGGACTGGCCCGCGAATTCGAGAAACTGCTGGACGATGTTCGTGAGCGAGTCGACGTCGCGGATCAGGCCGGCGCGCTCGTTTTCCGCGACCAGCACGCTCGCGCGCAGCTTCAACCGCGTGAGAGGCGCCTTCAGATCGTGCGCGACGCCGGCCAGCATCACGGCCTGATCGTCGCCCGCTTCGTTCAGACGCCGCATCATGTCGTTGAACGAACCGATCAGATCGCGCAACTCGCGCGGGCCTTGCACCGTCACGGGTTCCGGACGGCCGCCCGAACCGAACGCACGCGCGGCATCGGCGACGCGCGAGAGCGGCCGCTGCATCTGCCAGACCGCGAACAGCGAGAGGATCAGCGCGGCGAGCAGCATCGAAATCGATTCGATCAGAAAGCGCGGGCGCGGCGGCACGTCGACCGGCACCACGACCCAGTTCGGCTTGCCGGGAAACAGCACCCATAACTGCGGCGGGCGTAGGTCGTCGACGGCGATCTGCGTGCCGGGCGGCAGATTTTCGCGCAAATGCCGGCTCAGCTCTTCCAGCGGATGCTGCGTCGGCTTATGCAGATGCACGCTCGCCGGCATGTTCCAGGTGGGCACGAGGTGCACGCGCATGGCGGGCGCGAGCGCGGCGCCCTTCATCGGCTCGCCGTTGACGGCCTGCAGCACCAGCAAAATGCCGCGCGCGAAGCCGTCAATTTCATGGCGCGGCGGCTGCATCACCACCAGCACGAACCAGCCGGCCTGAATTGCGAACAACACCGCCGCCGAGAGTAACGCCATTCTGCCGAACAGCGTGTTCAGCGGGTTTTTCATGCGCTTGAGGCGGCCTCGTCGGCGAAGGGCGTGCCGTCGGCGTCGGGCACGAAGACGTAGCCTTTGCCGCGCACCGTTTGCACGTAGCAGGGATTGGACGGGTCGTCTTCGATCACGCGGCGCAGGCGCCAGATCGGCACGTCGAGGCTGCGGTCGCGGAAAGCGAGATTGTCGCGATGCACGAGATCGTGAATCAGCACGCGCGACAGCACCTTGTACGGATTGTTGACGAAGATCTTCAGGAGCGCGAACTCACTGTCGCGCAGCGGCAGCTTGGAGTTGTCGCGGCATAGCGAACGGGTGGCGAAGTCGAGCTCGAACGGGCCGAAGCGATACGGCTTGCGGGCTTCCGGCGCGCTCGTGGTGGACGGCCCGCGCCGGCGCAAAACCGTGTGGATGCGGGCGAGCAATTCGCGCGGATCGAACGGCTTGGTCAGATAGTCGTCCGCGCCGAGCGAGAGCCCGACAATGCGGTCGGCCACCGTGCCGCGCGCCGTCACGAAGATCACCGGAATGTCGTCGCCGGCGGCGCGCAACGCGGTGAGCGCGCGCAAGCCGTCGGTGTTCGGCATCATGATGTCGAGCACGACGACGGACGGCCGTTCGCGTTCAAGCCGGCGCTGGAGATGTGTGCCGTCGTGGAGCACGGACGCGTCGAAGCCGTTCGACTGCAGAAACTTGCAAAGCAGATCGCGTACGACCGGATCGTCGTCGACGATAAGGACCTGTGGATTCATGCTGAAATTTTAAGCTGACGCGCACGACGCGCGGCCGACTGTTTTCTTACCAACGCTTACGAGAGGCCGCTCCGCTTCGGCCGGCCCGCTTGTCAGGCTCGCTACGCAAGGCTCGTGGGATATTTCAGCCGCCTCAAATTGGGCAACGCGCGCGGCGGCGCCGATTTCGTTTCGCAGCGCGAACAATCATCGCAGGAAAGAATTTGCGCGCATCTGGAACCGCTCGAAACAGGTCGGAACGGGTCGTAAGAACCGCCGGAAAGCGCGCTTTCCTTCGTGCATCGGCATTGCGTGGCCGGCGAGATGATTCGTCGTGCAGTACGTTGCGCCGCATGCTGAAAACAGCCTAACGCCTTGGGCCCACGGCAGGCGGCGTGAAATCGAAACCTAGCGCCACGCGAGGCTCATCATGACCGTTCCCAGCAATCTGTCTTCAACCCGCTTCTCTTCTTTGGCGCCGACGTCGCCGGCCGAAAGGCCTGTAGCGGCCAACAACCCCAGCGCCGCCACGCCGACGCGAGAGTCCGGTGCTCAGACGCCGCCGTCGCTGCCCACGGGGCTCGTCGGGCACCACGTCAATACGACCGCCTGACGTACCGAGGCCCACGTGTCGACTCCGAGAATTCTTCGCCGCTTCATGCGTGTCGTTGCGTGGCTGACGCTCGGCGCGGCGCTGCTGCCCCTGGGTGGCTGCGCCGTCGCCGCGCTGCCGTGCCGGCTGACTTCGGCCACGCTGAAAATCATCCCGGTTGTGGGCCATGCAGCGGCCTCGCCGTTCGACATGTGTTCATCCGCCATCGACTGAATCATGACACTCAAACGGATTGCCTTGGCGCTGGCGCTGCTGTGCGGTGTGCTGTCGTCGAGCGCGAAAGCGCAGCCGCCCGCACGCGATGCGAATGCGGCGAGCGCCGCGTCGAAAGACCCTTCCGCCGATGCACGGCGGCGTTCGCAAGACGCGCCGTTCGCGTTCCGTGGCATTGCGCTCGGCATCACGCTCGACGAATTCCGCGCGGGCTCGAGCGTGCGGGCGACGCCGCTCGGCAGCGTGCCGGTTTGCGAGACGGACGTGCAGGCGGGCGCGCTCGGCATGCGGCTCAAGTCGCACGACAGTCTGACGGTGGCCTGCCGCTGGGCGCATCGCGCGGATAACGGCTGGGCGGTGTCGCAAGCGGTGGTCGACGGCACGCCCGCGCTGGAGCACGTGCTGCGCTTCGCGCGCGTGGATGGGCAGAGCGCGCTGCATCTGTACGAAATTTCTTTCGTGATCGACGAGATCACCGCCGAGGATTTGCGCGACGCGCTCGCGGATCGTTACGGGCCGCCGCGTCTCACCACGCAGAACGTGTCGGCGGCTGGCGCGATGCCCACGTATGTCTGGGAAAACGCGGTGAGTTCGATCACGTTGTGTTTTCTGCCGGGCACGCGCAACGGCACGCTCACCTATTTGCTGAAGGGCTCGGATGCGTGGGTGAGGTCGGTGGTGCGGCAATGGCAGGCGAGCGGCGCGGAGGCGGGCTGATGAGCGCCAACGAGTGCGGCACTAACGGTGGCCGCGAGGCCCGTTCCCAACCAGGAGCATGCATGACTGCGCTACGTCTGACTGTCGCGCTAGGCGCGGCGGTTTGCCTCGCGGCTTGCGCGAGCCAGCAGCAAAACTCGATCGTCGATACGCCGATGGCGCCGCCGCTCGCCTCGGCGCCGCTGAACGTCAACACGCAAGGCGCAATCTATCAGGCCGGCACGCCGCTGCTGCTGTACGAAACACCGCGCGCCCAACATATCGGCGACGTGCTGACGATCCGTCTTTCGGAATCGTACAGCGGCAACAACAGCGCGACGGCGGCGGCGAGCCGCTCGAGCAGCATCACCGCCGACGCCGCCGATCATTCCACCAACGCCGCCGCGCGGCTCGCGCGACTGTTCAATATCGGCTCGGCGAGCACCGAATACAAAGGGCAGGGCAGTCTCACCGATGTCAGCGGCATGAACGGCACGCTTGCCGTCACCGTGATCGGCACGATGTCGACGGGCAATCTCGTGGTGTCGGGCGAGAAGGTGATTGCGATGAGCGGCAACCGCGACCGGCTGCGCCTGTCGGGCATCGTCAATCCTAAGGATATCGAAGCGGGAAACTACGTGGCGTCGAGCAAGGTGGCGAACGCGCGTATCGAGCAGGCCGGCGTGGGCATGGTGTCCGACGCCACGACGATGGGCTGGTTGCAAAGAATGTTCATGAGCGTGCTGACGTTCTGACCCGTTGGCGTGCTACAGGTATGACTACAGGTCTGAAACGTAGGCGACGCATGAAGCCGGAAGTCCAGCGCGCTTCGCGCACCCGTCAGGCGCTGCGTTCAGCCGCGCCGATTTCACCGTCGGGCACGAACACGTAGCCGCGTCCCCACACGGTTTGCACATAGCGCGGCTCCGACGGATCCACTTCGATCAGCCGGCGCAAACGCCAGATCGACACGTCCAGGCTGCGATTGCGATGCACCTCGCTATTGCCGTGCAGTTTCTCCAGCAACTGCGCGCGCGTCAGCACGGTCATCGCGTGACTGACGAATACCTTCAGCATGGCGAATTCGCTTGAACGCAGCGAGATGCGTTCACCGTCCCGGCGTAATTCGCGCGCCGGAAAATTCACTTCGAAACGGCCGAAGCGATACGGCGCGCGGTGCTCCGGCGCGCTCGGCGCAATCGTGCCGCGGCGGCGCAGCACGGTGCGAATCCGCGCCACCAATTCGCTCGGTTCGAACGGCTTGCCGAGATAGTCGTCCGCGCCGAGTTCGAGGCCGATCACGCGATCGATCGGATCGGAGCGCGCGGTCAACAGAATCACGGGAATGTCGTCGCCGGCCACGCGCAGCGCGCGCAGCGCGCTGATGCCGTCGAGCTCCGGCATCATGATGTCGAGCACGATCAAGGCGGGGCGCTCGTCCTGCAAGCGACGCTGCAGCGCCAGGCCGTTCTGAAGCGTGTCGACTTTGAAGCCGCGCCCTTGCAGATAGCCGCTGACGAGTTCACGTACGACGGGGTCGTCATCGACGACCAGAATGGATTGGTTCATTCAGGTCATCTTAGAGAAGGCCGCGCGCGGAGCAAAGCGCGTAACGCTTTCGAATCCTTTCCCGTGTAAGAGATGGCAAGAGCCCGCGTGGCTAGTTCGCCTGCGAGGTCTGGATGGTCTGCAGCGGCTGCCGCGCGAAGTCGGTTCGATCGACCACCATTCGCTCGATCAGCCCGTTGAGCTTGGTCGACGCCGACGAGAAACGATCGGTGTTCAGGCCGCCGGTCTGATAGCGGGCGGTAACGAGAATGCGGCCGTTCTGAATCAGCGTCAGGTCGATGATCGACAGATACTGGATCGTTTCGTCGCTGAACGAGCGGCGGCCATAGTCGATCGCGGCGTTGTAGACGAGGCGCGCCTCGCAGCCGGCGGGCGAGGTGCCCGGATTGTAGACGTCCGAACGAATGCCGCGCCGGTCGAGCGCGAGTTGCAGCGCCGGCACGAAATCGCCGACCGACACGTTCTGATTCACTTCAATGCAGACGTGGCTCACCTCGGCTGGCCGGCCGTTGACGAAGGTCGGCGACGAATAGTTCGCCGCGATCGCGTAGCCTGCCTGAATCACGGAGCCGGTGGCGTCGGCGGCCTGGATCAATGTCCAGGCGCAGCCGTTCAGGCCGACCGCCAGCGTGGCGGACACGGTGAGCCACGCGCAGGGACGTCGCAACGTGACCCACGCGGCCCGTGGGGCTCGCGTGAATGCATAAGCGCGCATGCTCGGCATGAAGGTCATGAGGCGGTGCCTGGTGGCGGTCGGTCGATGCGGTGAATCACAGCGAAGCACCGCGAATCACCGCGGATAGCTGCGATCAGGATCGCGCTCAGCGCGTGACGCGCAGGCGCAGTTCGCTTTGCCCTTGCACGCTTGCCGTGACACTGACGCGGCGCGCGGCGGTGCTTACGATGAAATGCTGGCGCGTCGGTGTGTTGACGTCGTGCACGACGTTCGGGAAGCAGGCAGCGATATCGGCGCCGAATTCTTCGAGCGGATCGGTGACGACGCCGTCTGCCTGCCAGTGCGCGCGCCAGTGACAATCGTAGGCGTGCGGGCTGGCGCGGCAGTCGTCGGCACTCGACGTGCCCGGCAATTGCGCGGCGGCCTGGGTTTGCAACTGCCGGAAATCGGCAGCGTCGACGATGTGCTTGAGCGCGGGGCAAACGTCGGCCGGTTCGTTGACCTGGTTAAGTTGGGCTGCATGCGCAACGCTCGTGACAAGCAGCGCGGCGCCGAGAGCAAGCGCCAGACGCTGGGTCAAAGGATGGGAGCGGCAATCGAATGACATGGGCGGAGAATCCAGTAGCGATGAATGACGTAGGGCAAGCCTGTATGGCCCGCACAGCTATCGTCGCCGCTGGGAGGCATTTTCAAAGCGCGGAACAGCTTGCCCGCTTCGCAAATGCTTTCGAACTCTTCTCGCGTGTTTCGGGATGTTGCGGGACGGCGGTGGGATCTGGCGAGGGTGGGTGAAGCGGTGAGGCGTGAGCAAGAGTTGGGATCGCGCCTGCGGCTTTCGCAGTCCGCGTGGCGCATGTCGCCTATCACTCACCCAAGCGTGAGACCACCGTCCACATGAATCACCTGACCGGTGATATGACGCGCCTCGTCGGAAAGTAGAAACGCGATCAGCGCGGCGACATCCTTGGGTTCGGCGACATGGCCGAGCGGCGTCGCCTCCGCGGCGCGACTCCACACCGCTGCATTATCGGCACTCGGCCCGCGATCTTTACGCGTATAGCCGGGCGCCACGCAATTGACCGTCACGCCATGCTGCGCAAGTTCGGCGGCCGCGGTTTTCGCCAGCGATTCGAGCGCCGCCTTCGCAGCAGCCGTCGCGGCGAACGGCGTGTCCGCGCGATAGCGGTGCGCGACGAACGAACTGAGCGCGACCACGCGGCCGCGCTTCGAGGTTTCCAACGCGGGCGTCGCGCGTTTGACGAGCGCCGCGAACGCTGCCGGCATCGCCGCGAAGGCTGCGCCGAGCGCGTCGGGATCGAGCGCATTCAGCGTTTGCCGCTGCGCGTGTCCCGCGTTGGCGACGAGTTGATCGAGCGCGCCGAAGCTCGCCAGCGTTTGATGGACCACATGTTCCGCAGCGCCGCGTTCGGAGAGATCGCCGAATACCGTCGCGCAGCGCGCACCGTTTGCGCTGCAATCGGCGGCGACTTGCGCGAGCCGTGCCCGCGCTTCCTGATCGGCACCGCGTGCGTGCAACATCAAGGCTGAGCGCGGCGCGGCGATGCGCCGGGCCAGCGCCGCGCCGATACCCGAGCCCGCGCCGGTGATCAGCACGACGCGCTCGAAGCCGGCGCTGCCCGCTTCGTTCAGGTCGCTCACGCGGCTCACGGTGGTCATGCCGCGACCGCTTCGCCCGAGCGCTCGACGTCGAGCGTCTCGTCATGGAACGCGGCCAGTGACTCGCGATGCGCGACGCTCACGATCGCCGCCTTCGGCAGCCGCTCCGTGAACAGGCGGTACAAACGTGCTTCGTTTTCCGCGTCGAGCGCGCTGGTGGCTTCGTCGAGGAACAGATAGTCGGGCTTGTGCAGCAGCACGCGCGCGGCGGCGAGGCGCTGCTGCTCGCCCGGCGACAGAATACGAGTCCAGTGTCCCGATTCCTGCAGACGGTCCGCGTATTCCGACAGATGGCAGACGATGAGCGCCTCGCGGCATTCGTCGTCGGTGTAGGTGCTGGCGGCCGACGGATAGGCGAGCGCCGCTTTGAGCGTGCCGATCGGCATGTAGCTGACCTGTGGGATGAACATCATGCGGGCGTTGACCGGGGCATCGATCGAGCCGTCGCCGAACGGCCATAAACCGGCGAGCGCGCGCATCAGCGTGCTCTTGCCCGAGCCTGACGGACCGCGCACCAGCCAGCGCGAGCCCGGCTGAATCGCCACGTCGCGAATGCGCGACAGCGGGTTGCCGTTAGGCAGGGCGAGCTTGAGGCCATCGGTGGAGAGCTTGTCCTCGTCCACGAAATGCAGATTGATGCCGCCATGCGCGGTAGCCGGCGAGACCGATTCCTTCAGACGCGGTGCATGCACGACGCGCTTGAATTCACGCAACCGGTTCACGGTAGCGCGCCATTCGACCAAGGTGCCGTAACTGTTGATGAACCACGAGAACGAATCGCTGACGGTGCCGAAGGCGCTGGAGATCTGCATCAGCACGCCGAACGTGAAGGCGCCGGCAAAGTAGCGCGGCGCGGCGACCACCAGCGGGAAGATGATCGCGATCTGGCCATAGAAGCTCAGCACGAAGGTGAGCCGCTTGGTGTACTTCATCACCTGCCACCAGTTGTCGCGGATGCGGCCGAACAGCGAATGCGCGTTTGCTTTCTCTGTATCCATGCCGTTGTAGAACGCGATCTGCTCGGCATTTTCACGCAGACGGATCAGGCCAAAACGGAAATCCGCCTCGACTTTCTGCGCCTGGTAGTTGATTGGCACGAGCGGATGGCCGACTTTCTGGATGATCAGCGAACCCACCACGGCGTAGAGCGCCGCGGCCCACACCATGTAGCCGGGAATCTCGATCGGCATGCCGCCGAGCGAAATGGTCAGCGCGCCGGCCAGCGACCACAGGATGGTGATGAACGACACCAGCGTGACGACGGTGGACAGCAGGTCGAGCGTCAACGAGAGCGTGCTGGTGGCGAACGACTGCAGGTCGTCGCTGATCCGCTGGTCGGGGTTGTCGGCGAGGCGATCGCGTTCGATCCGGTAGAACGCGCTGTCGTTCAGCCACTCGTTCAGATAGCGCGTGGTCAGCCACTGGCGCCAGCGGAAGCCGAGCATCTGACGCAGATAACGGCCGTACACCGCGAGAATGATGAAGCCGAACGCGAGCCCCGAGAACACCATCAGCAGGTGAGGGAAGTCACGCACGTTCTTGGTTTGCAGCGCGTTGTAGAAGTCGGCGCTCCAGCGGTTCAGCCGTACGTTGATCCACACCACGAGCAGATTCATCACGATGATCGCGATGAGCAGGCCCCATGCCGTTTTTCGTTCTTCGGAAACCCAGTAGGGTTTGATCAGGCTCCAGGCGGAGACTTTTTCGTCCGGCGGCAGCACGGGGGTGGCAGAGGTATTCGGTGTCATGAGCATCCTGAAGTAGTGCTGGCCCATTCGGGGCTGACCCATTTGGGGCGAGCCCGTCGGCGGGCTGCCCTGCGGCGGGTTTGCGGTACATGCCCGGGCGTCGTGCTCGACGAACGCACGCCCGGGTGAGCGTCAGATTCTGGCGCGAAGCCCTTAAGCGAAAATTAATTTGCGCCGCGAGGCCCCGCGCCGGTGCCGCTGCGAACATGGCGGGACGGCGTGCCGCCCGCGCCGCGCTCGTGCGGCATCCTGTGCTGGCATTGTGCCAGAGCGCCGCCTTCGGCCGCATTCATAACGTGAAAGATGGTGCCGGATCAAATCGCGCGCGACGCGGCCAGCCGCTGGTTTGCGGGCGCCGCGCCTTTTATGGTCTAATGACCTTCGACGAAACAGGGGTGCTTCGCGCACAGGCGGCATGATTTTCATGGCGCAGCGGCGAGGCTGAGAGACACCCTTTGCACCCGATCCGGGTAATACCGGCGCGGGAAGTTTCCGGAAGCAGCCAGTCTTCCATTCCCCGCCGGGCAGCGTCCGTCATTGGATCGCGCATTGTCCGGCCGGCCTCACCCGCCGGTTTCGTCCTGGGTACGTGCGTTGTGTTGCCGTACGGAAAGGACTCGATGACCGCCTATTCTTCAGATATGTGTTTTGCTCTTCGTCACGCCGCCTTCGGCGCGTCGCGCTTTAGCTTTGCTTGCCGTCCTGAAACGGAGTGTGCGCGATGACTCGTTCTGCACAACCCGATTTCGCCGTGCTCGGCGGTGGCCTGTGCGGGCGGCTTGTCGCGTGGCGTCTCGCCGGACAGGGGCATCGCGTGGCGCTTTATGAGCGTGGCGATGCCGCCGGTACACAATCGGCCGCGTGGGTCGCCGCGGCGATGCTGGCACCGCTCGCGGAAGCCGCCAGCGCGGAACTGCTGATCACGCGCCTCGGCGCGAGTTCGCTCGAAACGTGGCCGCAAGTGCTGGCCGAGTTGCCCGAGCCGGTGTTCTATCAACGCAATGGCACGCTGGTCGTGTGGCATCACTCGGATCGAACTGAAGCGCCGCTGTTCGAACGCCGGGTGCGTTCGAATGCGCCCGCTGAACTGCTGGACGGCGGCTTCGTCACGCTGGCAGGCGCGCAGCTCGGCGCCGCCGAGCCTGCTTTGGCGGGCCGCTTTAACCAGGGTTGGCTGCTGCCGCGTGAAGGCCAACTGGATAACCGGCAGGTGCTCACTGCGCTGGCCGCGGGCCTCGCGCAACGCGGCGTCGAGACGCACTGGAATACGCCGGTCGACGAGCGTGCGCTGCCGCCCGCCCGCATCACGATCGACTGCCGCGGCCTCGGCGCGAAGCCCGTGCTGCCCACGCTGCGCGGCATTCGTGGCGAAGTCGCGCGCGTGCATGCGCCCGGTATCAAGCTGACGCGGCCGGTGCGGCTGCTGCATCCACGCTATCCCCTCTACATCGCGCCGAAGCAGGACGATCTCTACGTGATCGGCGCCACCGAAGTGGAAGGCGAGGATATGTCGCCGGTCAGCGTACGCTCCGCGCTTGAGCTGCTGAGCGCGGCGTTTTCCGTGCATCCCGGCTTCGGCGAGGCACGCATTCTCGAACTGAATTCGCAGTGCCGCCCAACTTTGCCGGACCACCGTCCGGCCTTGCTGTGGGACGGCGCGCAGACATTGCGCGTGAACGGCCTGTACCGGCACGGCTACATGATCGTGCCCGAAGTCGCCGACGAAGCCGTGCGCTTCGCCGCGGCGCTGCTCGACGGCCGCATCGGCGACGCTGATGCCTTCGCCGACTGGCAGCGCGACGCGCGCTGGAGCGAGCTCTTTCAACTGGATTCCGCGCGGGAGCCGGCATGAGCGTTGCGCGACTCGTCATGACGCAGACGAGCGCTGCACGCCACGCCGCTTTCGCCATCGACTGAAACGTATTCGAACACAATGGACATTCATATCAATCAGAAGCCGTTGTCGCTGCCCGAAGGCGCGACCGTCGCCGACGCGCTCACCGCGTTCGGCGCACGTCCGCCGTTTGCGGTCGCGCTGAACGGCGACTTCGTGGCGCGCACCCAGCATGCGGCGCGCGCGCTGCAGGCGGGCGACAAGCTCGATGTCGTGCAACCCGTGGCCGGCGGCTGAACGTCCGCCGCGCACTGCGGGAACACCGGATTGCCGGAGACAGGATTGCTGGAGACAAACAGGATTATGCAAATGACTTCCCCCCAAACCGCCGACGCGCTCACGCTCTACGGCCAGACCTTCGCGAGCCGCGTGCTGCTCGGCACCTCGCGCTATCCGTCGCTGCAATCGCTGTCCGATTCCATCGACGCCGCGCGGCCCGGCATGGTGACCGTCGCGCTGCGCCGGCAGATGAACGAGGGCGGCGCGGAAGCCGGCTTCTTCGATCTGCTGAAGCGCCATGGCGTGCCGCTGCTGCCGAACACGGCCGGCTGCCTGACCGTCGGCGAGGCGGTGACGACCGCGCATATGGCGCGCGAAATCTTCGAAACCGAGTGGATCAAGCTCGAACTGATCGGCGACGACTACACGCTGCAGCCCGACCCGGTCGGTCTGATCGAAGCGGCGGCACAACTGGTCAAGGACGGCTTCAAGGTGCTGCCGTATTGCACCGAAGATCTGGTGATCGGGCGCCGTCTGCTGGACGCCGGCTGCGAAGCGCTGATGCCGTGGGGCGCGCCGATCGGCACCGGCAAGGGCGTGATCAACCCCTATGGGCTGCGTGTGTTGCGTGAGCGTCTGCCGGACGTGCCGCTGATCGTCGACGCCGGTCTCGGCGTGCCGTCGCACGCGGCGCAGGTGATGGAATGGGGTTTCGACGGCGTGCTGCTGAACACGGCCGTGTCGCAGGCCACTCACCCCGACGCAATGGCGCGCGCCTTCGCGCTGGGTGTCGAAGCGGGCCGCCAGGCTTTTCTGGCGGGACCGATGGCCGAGCGCGAAAGCGCGCACGCGAGCACGCCGGTGGTCGGCATGCCGTTCTGGCATCAAGACGGGAGCGCCGCATGACGCAGACTTTGACATTGAAAGACCGCGACCTTTTCTGGCCGCCTGCCGACGAACTCACCGAAGCCGCCGAGCGCATCCGCGCCCGGCTCGGCGACTGGCCGCCGACGCACGCGCCGTGGCGCATCTGCCTGACCGCGCCGGACGAGCCGAACGGCGGCGATCTGATCGTGATCGCCGACGCGCAGCAGCATGGCGAGCAGGTGGCGCGCTGGCTGGTACGGGGCGCCGGCGTGATCGAAGCCGCCGAGGACAAGGCCACGCTGCATCTGGGCGGCGAAAAATACCGTCTCGAAGGCCATCTGGCGGAAGACTGGGTTGCCGCGCTGGCGGCGTTCCTCGACTGCGGTTTCGACCCGCATGACGCGCTGGTGCTGGCGCTGGCCTGGCGCGACGGCGACGAAACCCGTGCCGACGACGCTTTTCCCGCCGATCTCAGCCATTTCCCGCGACTTGCCGGCTTGCCCGACGCGCCGGCGCAGGCGTTCCCGCGCTGCCCCGACCGGTTGGGGCTGTATCCAGTGCTGCCGACGGCGGAGTGGGTCGAACGCGTAGTGGGCTTCGGCGTGAAGACGGTGCAGTTGCGCCGCAAATCAGCCGAACCCGCCGATGAGCTCAAGCATGAAATTGCCCGCTGCGTGGCCGTCGGCCGTCAGCACGACGCTCAGGTGTTCATCAACGACCATTGGCAGGCCGCGCTCGAGGCGGGCGCATACGGCGTCCATCTGGGCCAGGAAGACGTGCATACGGCGGATCTCGCCGCGCTCGCTGCCGGCGGCGTCCGGCTCGGCCTGTCGACTCACGGTTTCTACGAGATTCTGCGAGCACTGCATTTCCGGCCAAGCTACATTGCTCTGGGTGCGGTGTTTCCCACCACCACCAAGGTCATGCCGACCGCGCCGCAGGGTCTACGGCGTCTAGCCCGTTACGTGCGGCTGCTCGACGGCGTCGTGCCGCTGGTGGCGATCGGCGGAATCGACCTGCAGGTGTTGCCCGACGTGCTGGCGACGGGTGTCGGTTGCGCGGCCGTGGTGCGGGCGTTAACGGAAGCCGCGGATCCGGCTGCCGCCGTTTCTGCATTGCAACAAGGGTTTACGCGATAATCGTCATGATTAGTTAAGGGACAGGGCACCCCCACGGCAACTTTTGCACGGTGGCCCTATAATTCGCCTTCCGTGTAAAAGGACTGTCAGTTTCGTGTCTTCCTCCCCCGAGACCTTACTCGAGCTGCGTGACGTCGACTTCGGTTATGGCGACCGGCTCGTCCTGTCGAACCTGAATCTGCGCTTCAAGCGCGGTCAGGTGGTCGCGGTCATGGGCGGGTCGGGTTGCGGCAAGACCACGGTGCTGCGCCTGATCGGCGGCCTGGTGCGCGCGCAGCGCGGCCAGATCCTGTTCCAGGGCCAGGACATCGGCCGGCAAACGCGTGACGGCCTGTACGCGCTGCGTCGCAAGATGGGCATGCTGTTCCAGTTCGGCGCGCTGTTCACCGACATGTCCGTGTTCGAAAACGTCGCCTTCGCGCTGCGTGAACACACCGACCTTCCCGAAGAACTGATCCGCGACCTCGTGTTGATGAAACTCAACGCGGTCGGCCTGCGCGGCGCGCGCGACCTCGCGCCGTCGGAGATTTCAGGCGGCATGGCGCGGCGCGTGGCGCTCGCGCGCGCCATTGCGCTCGATCCCGAGCTGATGATGTACGACGAACCGTTCGCCGGTCTCGATCCGATCTCGCTCGGCATCACCGCGAACCTGATTCGCGCGCTGAATCAGGCGCTTGGCGCCACCTCGATCCTCGTCACGCACGACGTGCCCGAATCGTTCGCGATTGCCGATTACGTCTATTTTCTCGCCAACGGCGGGGTTCACGCCGAAGGCACGCCCGCCGAATTGCGGGCCTCGACCGATCCCACCGTGCGTCAGTTCATCGACGGCGCGCCCGACGGTCCCTTCAAATTTCACTATCCCAGCAAGACGCCGCTCGCGGCGGACTTCGGCATCGGCGGAGGTCAGTCATGATTAGTGCGATCGGCCGTTCGGTGATCGGCGGGCTGGGCACGGCCGGCTACGCCACGCGCTTTTTCTTCCGGCTGCTGCTCGAGTTTTTTCCGTTGTTGCGCCGTCCGCGTCTTGTCACGAAGCAGATCCACTTCGTGGGTAATTATTCGCTCGTGATCATTGCGGTGTCGGGTCTGTTCGTCGGCTTCGTGCTTGGCTTGCAGGGCTACTACACGCTGAACCGCTACGGCTCCGAGCAGGCGCTCGGCCTGTTGGTCGCGCTGTCGCTCGTGCGCGAACTCGGTCCGGTGGTCACGGCGCTGCTGTTCGCCGGGCGTGCCGGCACTTCGCTCACCGCCGAGATCGGCTTGATGAAGGCCGGCGAGCAACTGACCGCAATGGAAATGATGGCCGTCGACCCGGTCAAGGTGGTGGTCGCGCCGCGTCTGTGGGCCGGCATCATCTCGATGCCGATCCTCGCGGCGATCTTCAGCGCGGTCGGCGTGTTCGGCGGCTATGTGGTGGGCGTGCTGCTGATCGGCGTCGATGCCGGCGCGTTCTGGTCGCAGATGCAAGGCGGCGTCGATGTCTGGCGCGACGTCGGCGCGGGCGTGATCAAGAGCGTGGTGTTCGGCCTTGCGGTGACGTTCGTTGCACTGTTTCAAGGCTATGAAGCCAAGCCGACGCCGGAAGGCGTGTCGCGCGCCACGACCAAGACGGTCGTGTACGCGTCGCTCGCGGTGCTCGGCCTCGATTTTCTGCTGACCGCACTGATGTTCAGCTAAGACTGCGCTGCATGTTTTCCGCCGGCGACGCGTCACTGGGCGCACGCGGCGGGGAGTATCGGCGGCGTGGCGGATTCACTTTGGGATGACGATGAAAAAGACTGCTGCTCTCGACTTCTGGGTCGGCCTGTTCGTGGTGCTGGGTTTCGTGGCGTTGCTGTTTCTCGCGCTGAAGGCCGGCAACATGAGCTCGTTGTCGTTCCAGCCGACCTATCCGGTCAAGCTCAAGTTCGACAATATCGGCGGACTGAAAGCCCGCGCGCCCGTGAAGAGCGCGGGTGTGACGGTCGGCCGCGTCGCTTCGATCGGCTTCGACAGCAATGCATATCAGGCGCTCGTCACGATCGACCTCGACAAGCAATACCAGTTTCCGAAAGACACCTCGGCGAAGATTCTGACCTCGGGGCTGCTCGGCGAGCAATACATCGGGCTCGAACCCGGCGGCGACAGCGAAATGCTCAAGGCGGGCGACACCATCTCCATGACGCAATCGGCGATCGTGCTGGAAAACCTCATCGGCCAGTTTCTGTACAGCAAGGCCGCGGATTCGGGGGCGTCCAAAGCTGGCGCGGCGGCGGGTGCTCCCGCGCCGGCGCCTTCCGCAGCGCCTGCAGCGTCGAGCTTGCCCGCCTCCGGCGCGGCCGCTCAATAAGGAGAATAAGAATGCAGACCACACGCATCAGCGGCGCGCGCGCCTTCCAGGCCGGTAAGCTGGCGGTAGCCGCAGCGCTGCTCGCCGGCTGTACGACTGTGCAGACGCCGACCCCGGGCGATCCGCTCGAAGGCTTGAACCGCACGATCTTCACCGTCAACGACAAGCTCGATCAATACGCGCTCAAGCCTGTCGCGAAGGGCTATGTGTTCATCACACCGCAGCCGGTGCGCGACAGCGTGACGAACTTCTTCTCGAACATCGGCGACGTCTATATTGCGGCGAACAACCTGCTGCAGTTGAAGATCACCGACGGCGTCGAAGACATCATGCGAATCGTGATCAACACGGTATTCGGCGTTGGCGGTCTGTTCGACGTGGCGACGCTCGCCAAGCTGCCCAAGCACGACAACGACCTCGGCCTCACGCTTGGCCACTACGGCGTGCCGGCGGGCCCATACCTCGTGCTGCCGCTGTTCGGACCGAGCACCGTGCGCGACGCGGTCGGCTCGATCGGCAATTACTATGTGAATCCGCTCAGCTACATTCATCCGGATGGCCTGAGCTGGGCGCTGTACGGCCTGAACATCGTCAACACGCGGGCGAATCTGCTGAACGCCGGCGACGTGCTGGAAGGCGCCGCGCTCGACAAATACTCGTTCGTGCGTAGCGCGTATCTGCAACGCCGTCAGTACCTGTTGTCGGACGGCAAACAGTCGCAGGCGCTGCCCAATTATGGCGACGAAGCGCCGCTGCCGAAGTACGACGACGTCGACAGCGGCGCGGCCGGTGCGCCGACGGGCGCCGCGACCGGCGCTGCGGGCACGCAGGGTGCTGCTGCCGCGAAGGCGGCGCCGGCTTCGGGTGCGATCGCGGCAACGCCGCCGCAAGCGGCGTCGGGCACGGCAGCCGCGCCTGAGGCCGCTTCGGGCACGACCGAATCTCCGCCGCTGGACCTGAACGGCGGTCCTGAAACGACACAGATTCCGGCCGGCCAACTGGTTCCGCCCACGCGCTTTAACTTTCCGTCATTCAAATTGCGTTGATCGTGCAGCCGTAACAGATCGATACGACTCTCGCAGTTTGCGCATGGATTGCTGCTGAACTCGCGTGTTAATGTCGGCTCAAACGGTTGCACTATCTTTTAAGGCAAGGCTCCAAATGAAAAAATTCTTCCTGATTCCGCTGTTCGCCGCGTTGTTCTCGTTTGCCAGTGCCGGTGCATCGGCACAGACGGTCGACACCAATTCGCCTGACGGCTTGATCAAGACCGTCACCCAGCAGGTGATCGACGCAATTCGTGCAGACAAGTCGATCCAGCAGGGCGACATCTCGCACATCACCAAGCTGGTCAACGAAAAGATCCTGCCGTACACGGATTTCCGCCGCACCACGCAGCTGGCCATGGGCCGCAACTGGCGCACTGCGTCGCCGGAGCAGCAAAACGCGGTGGTCGAGCAGTTCAAGATGCTGCTGATCCGTACGTACTCGGGCGCGCTGGCTCAGGTGCGCGATCAGCAGATCCAGTACAAGCCGTTCCGCATGAACCCGGACGACACCGACACGGTGGTGCGCTCGGTCGTGATGAACAACGGCTCGCCGATCGAACTCGACTACCGTCTGTACAAGACGCCGCAAGGCTGGCGCGTGTATGACATCAACGTGCTCGGCGCATGGCTGATCCAGGCGTACCAGCAGCAGTTCAACGAGCAGATCCAGCAGAAGGGCGTGGACGGGCTGATCCAGTTCCTCACGCAGCGCAACCAGCAACTCGCCGCGGGCAAGCAGTCGTGAGCGAAGTGTTGAGCCCCGTCGTCAGCCGCTTCGAGTGCGGCGCGACGCTGACCCACGCGAGCGCGACTGCCGCGCTCGCGGCGGGTTTGCAGCGTATCGCGGCGGGCGCGAACGGCGTGGACTGCGCACCGCTCGCGCAGTTCGATTCGTCCGCGCTGGCCGTCCTCCTCGCGTGGCAGCGTGCCGCCCAGGCACGCGGCGCCACGTTCGAGATCGTTAATCTGCCGGCTGGTCTCGCCAGCCTCGCACAAGCCTACGGCGTCGATACCCTCATCGGCGCGCGACATTGACGCTCTGACGCGTCATCTCCGAACACCTCCTACTGAGATAGGGCCACAGATTTTTGCCCTATAATCAAACGTTTTTTGGGGCACCTAACCGGCCCCAATTCCGTTCCTTCCAAGCATTTGCGCGCCCTTTCAGGGCTCCTTTAGGCGCCGCGACGCACGCGGCCCATAGTCATGTCAGCCATAGAAATTCGTAACGTCAAGAAGCGCTACAAGGATTTGCAGGCGCTCAAGGGCGTCAGCCTCACAGTTGAAGAAGGCGAGTTCTTCGGACTGCTCGGTCCGAACGGCGCGGGCAAGACAACGCTCATCAGCATCCTCGCCGGGCTCGCGCGCGCCGACGAAGGCAGCATCGCGGTGCGCGGCCACGACGTGGTCAGCGATTTCCGCGAGGCGCGTCGCGCGCTCGGCGTGGTGCCGCAGGAACTGGTCTTCGATCCGTTCTTCACGGTCCGCGAAACCTTGCGCATCCAGTCCGGCTACTACGGGCTGCGCAACAACGACGCGTGGATCGACGAGATCATGGCCAATCTCGACCTCACCGACAAAGCCGATGCCAACATGCGCGCGCTGTCGGGCGGCATGAAGCGTCGCGTGCTGGTCGCGCAGGCGCTGGTGCATCGTCCGCCGGTGATCGTGCTCGACGAGCCGACCGCGGGTGTGGACGTCGAATTGCGGCAAACGCTGTGGAAATTCATTTCGCGCCTGAACCGCGAAGGCCACACCATCGTGCTGACCACGCACTATCTCGAAGAAGCCGAATCGCTGTGCGATCGCATTGCGATGCTGCGGCGCGGCGAGGTGGTGGCGCTCGAACGCACCAGCACACTGCTGCAACGCTTTGCCGGCATGCAACTGTTCCTGCGGTTCGCGCAAGGCGTCTTGCCGGCCGATCTGCGTCCGCTCGAGGTGGAAAGCGGCACGGGCAACGGCAATGGCCGCCAGCATCTGCTGCGTCTGGCGAGCTACGACGACGTCGAGAAAATTCTTGCGCAGTGCCGCGCGGCGGGCTGCGTATTCGAAGAAATCGAGGTCCGCAAAGCCGATCTCGAAGATGTGTTCGTTCAGGTGATGAACGGCCCGGAAGTGATCGAGGGGCTTGCATGAGCGGTTTCCGTACGCTGTTTTACAAAGAGCTCCTGCGTTTCTGGAAGGTGGCGTTCCAGACGGTGCTGGCGCCGGTCATCACCGCGCTCCTGTATCTAACGATTTTCGGCCACGCTTTGCGCGGTCACGTGGAGGTCTATCCGGGCGTCGAATACACGAGTTTCCTGATTCCGGGTCTCGTGATGATGAGCGTGTTGCAAAATGCGTTTGCCAATAGCTCGTCGTCGCTGATCCAGTCGAAGATCACGGGCAACCTGGTGTTCGTGTTGCTGCCGCCGCTGTCGCACTACGAGATGTTCGGCGCCTATGTGCTCGCGGCCGTGGCGCGCGGGCTGGCGGTCGGCTTCGGCGTATTCATCGTGACGATCTGGTTCGTGCCGGTCAGTTTCAGCGCGCCGCTCTACATCATTCTGTTCGCGATTTTCGGCGCGGCGATTCTCGGTACGCTCGGTTTGATCGCCGGTATCTGGGCCGACAAATTCGATCAGCTCGCGGCGTTTCAAAATTTTCTGATCATGCCGCTCACGTTCCTCTCGGGCGTGTTCTACTCCACGCATACGCTGCCGCCGGTATGGCGCGAAGTGTCGCGGCTGAATCCCTTTTTCTACATGATCGACGGCTTTCGCTACGGTTTCTTCGGGATGTCGGATATCAATCCGCTCGCGAGCCTTGCGATCGTTGCCGGTTTCTTTGTGGTGCTGGCCGTGGTGGCGATGCGCATGCTCGCTTCCGGCTACAAACTGCGCCACTGATCAGGAGCTTCTCTTATGTTGCCGACTCCCGAACAGGTCAAGCAATACATCGCGGCTGGGCTCGCCTGCCAGCATCTCGAAGTCGAAGGCGACGGCCAGCATTTCTTTGCGACCATCGTTTCGCCGAGCTTCGAAGGCAAGCGTCTGATCCAGCGACATCAACTCGTGTATGCGGCGCTCGGCGACCGCATGCGCGAAGAAATCCACGCGCTCAGCATGAAAACGCTGACGCCCGCCGAATGGCAGAACGCGTAATCTGGAAATTTAGTGCGAATTACTCAAGAAGGGCGTGACGCCGGTAGCGGCGCGCCGAACACAGTCAAAGCAGCCCCGGCCGAAGTCCGGGTCAATCAGGAACTGACAGGCATGGATAAACTCGTCATTGAAGGTGGCTACCCGCTGTCGGGTGAAGTCGTCGTCTCGGGTGCGAAGAATGCGGCGTTGCCGATTCTGTGCGCGAGTCTGCTCAGCGCGGAGCCGGTGCATCTGGAAAACGTGCCCGATCTGCAGGACGTGCGCACGATGCTCAAGCTGCTCGGCCAGATGGGCGTGCAGATCGAAAGCGGCGATGGGCGCGTGTCGCTGAACGCGTCGAAGGTGGACAACCTCGTCGCGCCGTACGAAATGGTGAAGACCATGCGCGCGTCGATCCTCGTGCTCGGCCCGCTGGTCGCGCGCTTCGGTCACGCGCGTGTTTCGCTGCCGGGCGGCTGCGCGATCGGTGCGCGTCCGGTGGATCAGCACATCAAGGGCCTGCAGGCCATGGGTGCCGAGATCACGATCGAGCACGGCTTTATCGAAGCGCGCGCGAAGCGTCTGAAGGGCGCGCGTATCGTCACCGACATGATCACCGTCACCGGCACGGAGAATCTGCTGATGGCAGCCGTACTGGCCGAAGGCGAGACCGTCATCGAGAACGCGGCGCGCGAGCCGGAAGTCGGCGACCTTGCGCATTTGCTGGTCGCGATGGGCGCGAAGATCGAAGGCATCGGCACGGACCGCCTCGTGATCCAGGGCGTCGACAAGCTGCATGGCGCGAAGCACACGGTGATTCCGGATCGGATCGAAGCGGGCACCTTTTTGTGCGCGGTAGCGGCAGCAGGCGGAGACGTCACACTGCGTAAAGTGCGTCCGCTGATTCTCGAAGCGGTCACCGAAAAGCTGCGCGAAGCCGGCGTCACGGTCGAAGAGGGCGATGACTGGATGCGCGTGCGCATGGACAAGCGTCCGAGCGCGGTCACCTTCCGCACCTCCGAATACCCGGCGTTCCCGACCGACATGCAGGCGCAGTTCATGGCGTTGAACACGATCGCGACGGGCACTTCGCAGGTCGTCGAGACGATCTTCGAAAACCGCTTCATGCACGTGCAGGAATTGAACCGCCTCGGCGCCAACATCACGATCGACGGCAACACCGCGCTCGTGACCGGCGTCGAACAGCTTTCGGGCGCGAAGGTGATGGCGACCGATCTGCGCGCCTCCGCAAGTCTCGTGATTGCTGCGTTGCGCGCCGACGGTGAAACGCTGATCGACCGGATCTATCACCTCGACCGTGGTTACGACCGCATGGAAACCAAGCTCACCGCTCTCGGCGCGAAGGTGCGCCGGGTTTCGGGGAGCCAGGCATGAGCGCCATGCCGCAAACTTCGTCATCGCCGGCAGTGAGCGCACCGCTCACGCTGGCGTTGTCGAAAGGGCGTATCTTCGAGGAAACGTTGCCGCTGCTCGCCGCAGCCGGCATTGAAGTGGCTGAAGACCCGGAAACCTCGCGCAAGCTGATTCTGCCGACCACCGACGCGAACCTGCGCGTGATCATCGTGCGCGCCACCGACGTGCCGACCTACGTCGAATACGGCGCGGCCGACTTCGGCGTAGCGGGCAAAGACGTGCTGCTCGAACACGGCGGTAGCGGCCTGTATCAGCCGGTCGATCTGGATATTGCGCGCTGCCGCATGTCGGTCGCGGTCGCCGCAGGTCTTGATTACGCGAACGCGGTGCGCCAGGGCGCGCGCTTGCGCGTCGCGACCAAGTACGTTGAAACAGCACGTGAGCATTTCGCCGCCAAGGGCGTGCACGTCGATCTGATCAAGCTGTACGGTTCGATGGAACTGGCGCCGCTGGTCGGTCTCGCTGACGCGATCGTCGACCTGGTGAGTTCGGGCAATACCTTGCGCGCCAACAATCTGGTCGAGGTGGAGGAGATCATGCAGATTTCGTCGCGCCTCGTGGTGAACCAGGCGGCGCTGAAACTCAAGCGCGCCGCGTTGCGGCCGATCCTCGATGCATTCGAACGCGCGTCGAAGGCCGGCGCCGCGACGGCCTGAGTGTGAGTGTCAGCGTGACCACGTTCTAAAGCGCGCCTTACCGAAACGGATACCCGTATGTCTATCAAGATTCGCAAACTCGATTCCACCGCTCCCGACTTCCAGAAGTCGCTGCACGCGGTGCTCGCGTTCGAGGCGAGCGAAGACGAAGCAATCGAGCGCTCGGTCGCGCAGATTCTGAACGACGTGAAGGCGCGCGGCGACGCTGCGGTGCTCGAATACACGCAGCGCTTCGACCGTGTCGAGGCGAAGAGCGTCGACGCGCTCGAGTTGCCGATGTCGGAACTGGAAGCGGCGCTCGAGAATCTCGAGCCGAAGCGCCGCGCGGCGCTCGAAGCGGCGGCGGCGCGGGTGCGCGGTTACCACGAGAAGCAGAAGATCGAGTGCGGCAGCCACAGCTGGCAGTACACGGAAGCCGACGGCACCGTGCTCGGCCAGAAAGTCACGCCGCTGGATCGCGCGGGTATCTACGTGCCGGGCGGCAAGGCGGCGTATCCGTCGTCGGTGCTGATGAACGCGATTCCGGCGCGAGTGGCCGGCGTGCGCGAAATCGTCATGGTCGTGCCCACGCCGGACGGTGTGAAGAATCCGCTGGTGCTCGCGGCCGCGCTGCTGGGCGGCGTGGACCGCGTGTTCACGATCGGCGGCGCGCAGGCGGTCGGCGCGCTGGCGTACGGCACGGCGACCATTCCCGCGGTCGACAAGATCTGCGGTCCCGGCAACGCGTATGTCGCTTCGGCCAAGCGCCGCGTGTTCGGCACGGTCGGCATCGACATGATCGCCGGGCCGTCGGAAATCCTCGTGCTCTGCGACGGCACCACGGACCCGCGCTGGGTCGCGATGGATCTGTTCTCGCAAGCCGAGCACGACGAGCTCGCGCAGTCCATCCTGCTGTGCCCGGACGACGCGTTCATCGGCCGCGTGAAAGACGCGATCGACGAACTGCTGCCCACCATGCCGCGCCGTGACGTGATCCGCAAGTCGCTGGAAGACCGTGGCGCGCTGATCAAGGTGCGCGACATGGAGCAAGCCTGCGCGATCGCCAACGACATCGCCCCGGAACACCTCGAAATCTCCGCGCTGGAGCCGCATCATTGGGGCCAACTGATCCGCCATGCCGGCGCGATCTTTCTCGGCCGCTACACCAGCGAAAGCCTCGGCGACTACTGCGCGGGGCCGAATCACGTCTTACCTACGTCTCGTACCGCACGGTTCTCGTCTCCTTTGGGCGTCTATGATTTCTTCAAGCGTTCGAGCGTGATCGAGGTCAGCGCGGAAGGCGCGCAGACGCTCGGCGAGATCGCCGCCGAGCTCGCTTACGGCGAAGGCCTGCAGGCGCATGCCCGCAGCGCCGAATACCGGATGCGGCAAAACGGCTAAGCGTGTTTGATCCGGCGCTGAAGCCGCGGGCCTTGAACCGGCGCCCGCGAATGTCAGCGACGGATTGCGCGCGGTTCTTCGTTTAATAAAGACAATACAGACAACCTGGGGCGGCCCGCATGCCGCCAACGCCGGGCCGGCGTTCCTTGCGACCCGCTTCACCGACCTATGACGACACCTCAAGACATCATCCGCCGCGACGTGCTCGCGATGACGAGCTATCCGGTTCCGGACGCCACGGGCTACATCAAGCTCGACGCGATGGAAAATCCGTTCACGTTGCCGCCGGTGCTGGCCGCGCATCTGGGCGAGCATCTGGCCGGCGTCGCGCTGAATCGCTATCCGGCGCCGCGTCCGGATGCGCTGATCGAGAAGATCAAGCGGGTGATGCAAGTGCCGGCTGGCTGCGACGTGCTGCTCGGCAACGGCTCGGATGAAATCATCAGCATGGTGTCGGTCGCGTGCGCGCAGCCGGGCGCCAAGGTGCTCGCGCCGGTGCCGGGCTTCGTGATGTATCAGATGTCGGCGAAGCTGGCGAATCTCGAGTTCATCGGTGTGCCGCTGAAAGCGGATTTCACGCTCGACACCGAAGCGATGCTGGCCGCGATCGCCGAGCACCAGCCGGCGATCATCTATCTTGCCTACCCGAACAACCCGACCGGCACGCTGTACGACGACGCCGACATGGAGCGCATCATCGCCGCGGCCAACAAGAGCCTCGTGGTGATCGACGAGGCTTATCAGCCGTTCGCGCAACAAAGCTGGCTGCCGCGCGCCGACGCGTTCGACAACGTCGTCGTGATGCGCACGGTGTCCAAGCTCGGCCTTGCCGGCATCCGTCTCGGCTATCTGGTCGGCAAACCCGGCTGGCTGACCGAATTCGACAAAGTGCGGCCGCCGTACAACACCAACGTGCTCACGCAAGCCGCCGCCGATTTCCTGCTCGACCACGTCGACGTACTCGACTCGCAAGCGGCGCAATTGCGCGAGGAACGCACGAAACTCGCGCACGCGGTGTCCCAATTGCCGGGCGCCGAAGTGTTCCCGAGCGCCGGCAATTTCCTGTTGGTGCGCGTGCCCGACGCGTCGGTTCTGTTCGAAACGCTACTGACGGCGCGGGTTCTGATCAAAAACGTGAGTAAAATGCATCCATTGCTGGCCAATTGCGTGCGGTTGACCGTCGGTTCGCCGGAAGAAAACGCCCAATTGCTCGCTGGACTGAAACTCGTGCTGAACTGAATGGCGTGCCGAACGGCCGCGCAACGTTTTCCCATTTTGCGGAAAGCAAGCGTGGCCCGCCGTTTTCCCATCCCACCTACCTGACGCTTTCTAGCTAGATTCGAGGAATTACCATGCGCCTTGCGGAAGTCGTTCGCAACACCAGCGAAACGCAGATCCGTGTGAAGATCAATCTGGACGGCACCGGTCAGCAAAAGCTGGCCACCGGCGTGCCGTTTCTGGACCACATGCTCGACCAGATCGCGCGGCATGGATTGTTCGACCTCGAAATCGAAGCGCATGGCGACCTGCATATCGACGACCATCACACGGTCGAAGACACCGGCATCACGCTCGGCCAGGCCGTCGCGAAGGCGATCGGCGACCGTAAGGGCATCGTCCGCTACGGTCACTCCTACGTGCCGCTCGACGAAGCGTTGTCGCGCGTCGTGATCGATTTCTCGGGCCGTCCGGGTCTCGAATTCCATGTGCCGTTCACGCGTGCGCGCATCGGTACGTTCGACGTCGATCTGTCCATCGAGTTTTTCCGCGGTTTCGTGAATCATGCCGGCGTCACTTTGCATATCGACAACCTGCGCGGCCTGAACGCCCACCATCAGATGGAAACGGTGTTCAAGGCGTTCGGGCGGGCGTTGCGCATGGCCACCGAACTGGACGAACGTGCGGCGGGGCAGATTCCGTCGACCAAGGGCAGCCTGTAAGCGCTCATTAGCCGGCTCATAGGCCAACTCAACTACCAGGACCGGGACCAGCGTCGAGTGCGCTCGCGCCCGGTGTGCGATGGACATTCTGAAGTCGTTTATTTCGCTGCTGGCGTTGATCAACCCGGTCGGCGCCATCCCGTTCTTCATGAGCCTGACGGCGAATCAGAGCGATGTCGAGCGGCGTAGAACCATTCGGATTGCGGCGATTTCGGTGTTCTGCGTGATCGCGATCACCACGCTGCTCGGGCAGCAGATCATCAGCTTCTTCGGCATTTCGGTCGGCTCGCTCGAAGTGGGCGGCGGAATCATCATGCTGTTGATGGCGATCAACATGCTGAACGCGCAGATCGGCAACAGCCGTTCGACGCCGGAAGAGCGCCACGAAGCCGAGCAGAAGGACAACATCGCCGTCGTTCCATTGGCGATTCCGCTGCTGACCGGCCCGGGCGCGATCAGCACCACGATCATCTACGCGGCCGGCTCGGCGCATTGGTACGACCGGATCAGCCTCGTCGCGATCGGCGCGGTGCTGGCGGCGATCTGCTTTTTTTCGCTGCGCCTCGCCGAACCGATTGCCCGCTGGGTCGGTCGCACGGGTATCAACATCGGCACGCGGCTCATGGGTTTGATGTTATCGGCGCTGGCGGTGGAATTCATCGTCGATGGATTGAAGGCATTGCTGCCTAACTTGAAATGAAAACTTCGATAGCGATTGTGGATTACGGAATGGGCAACCTGCGCTCGGTGGCCCAGGCGCTGCGCAAAGCCGCGCCGGAAGCGGATGTGGCAATCGTCGACCGGCCGGAAGCGATTCGCGCGGCTGACCGCGTGGTGCTGCCCGGCCAAGGCGCGATGCCCGACTGCATGCGCAGTCTGGCCGAGTCCGGCCTGCAGGACGCGGTGATCGAGGCGTCGCGCAGCAAGCCGCTGATGGGCGTGTGCGTCGGCGAGCAGATGCTGTTCGACTGGAGCGCGGAGGGCGGCACGCCTGGCCTCGGCCTGTTGCCCGGCAAAGTGCTGCGCTTCGACCTGGAAGGCCAATTGCAGGACGACGGCTCGCGCTTCAAGGTCCCGCAAATGGGCTGGAACCGCGTGCGCCAGGCGCAGCCGCATCCGCTGTGGGACGGCGTCGCGGACAACGCGTTCTTCTATTTCGTGCACAGTTATTACGTGGTGCCGGACAACGCCGCCCATACCTCGGGCGAAACGGTGTACGGTGTGCCCTTTACCTCGGCGGTGGCGCGGGATAACATCTTCGCGACCCAATTCCACCCGGAAAAGAGCGCCGAAGCGGGGTTGCGCGTGTATCGAAACTTCGTGCACTGGAACCCGTGAGCGCCTTTCTTCATCCCGTTGTCCTGCATCGCTCCGCCACAAGCGGAGCTTATGTCGCGCACCGCAATCGCAATACCATGCTTTCGCTGCCTCACGACGCCGCGCAAGGGCGTCGAAAGAGTTGTACTAAACTAGCGAAACGGCGTCCCAGCGGGCTGGCCCATTGCGGGCTGGCCCACCAGCCGCTGCCGCCGACCTTCAACCCCTTCCCAGACAACACCCGATTGCTATGCTGCTGATTCCCGCCATCGACCTGAAAGACGGTCAGTGTGTACGCCTCAAACAAGGCGATATGGACCAGGCGACGATATTTTCCGAGGAACCGGCGGCGATGGCCCGACATTGGGTCGATCGCGGCGCCCGGCGTCTCCACCTCGTCGACCTGAATGGCGCGTTCGCCGGCAAGCCGAAGAATGAAGACGCGATTCGCGCGATCATCGAGGAGGTGGGCGGCGAGATTCCCGTGCAACTGGGCGGCGGCATTCGCGACCTGAATACGATCGAGCGCTATCTGGACGACGGTTTGTCGTACGTGATCATCGGCACGGCGGCAGTGAAGAACCCCGGCTTTCTGCAGGACGCCTGCACGGCGTTCGGCGGCCATATCATCGTCGGACTGGATGCGAAAGACGGCAAGGTCGCGACCGACGGCTGGAGCAAGCTGACGGGCCACGAAGTGGCCGATCTCGCGCGCAAGTTCGAGGACTACGGCTGCGAGTCGATCATTTATACCGACATCGGCCGCGACGGCATGCTTCAGGGCATCAACATCGAAGCGACGGTGCGCCTTGCGCGCGCGGTGAAGATTCCGGTGATCGCGAGCGGCGGCTTGTCCAACCTGACCGACATCGAATCGCTGTGCGAAGTCGAAGACGAAGGCATTGAAGGCGTGATCTGCGGCCGGGCGATCTACTCGGGCGATCTCGACTTCGCTGCCGCGCAAACCCTCGCGGACCGGCTGCGCGAATCGGACGACGCATAAGCTTGCTGTGGCGAGCCTTCAGGCTCGCCGCCCGCGTCTCGCGTTTGCGGCCGGCGGCGCGGTGAACGAATCGCCGGCAGCCGAAACGGACGCGGTCATGCACCGGCAGAGCGCCTGAGGCCGCCCGCGTGCGACTCACCGGTGGCGCAGCGCGACTGCGCCGCGCCGACCTTGCGCCGCTCGTTGAAGTTCCAAAGCGAGCGGCCTCATCAGCGGTATTGGCAGAATTGCAAGATCATGGCTCTAGCTAAACGCATCATTCCCTGTCTCGACGTCACGGCTGGCCGCGTGGTCAAGGGCGTCAACTTCGTCGAACTGCGCGATGCGGGCGACCCGGTTGAAATCGCCCGCCGCTACGACGATCAGGGTGCCGACGAACTCACCTTCCTCGACATCACCGCGACCTCGGACCAGCGCGATCTGATCCTGCCGATCATCGAAGCGGTCGCCTCGCAAGTGTTCATTCCGCTGACGGTCGGCGGCGGCGTGCGCGCCGTCGAAGACGTGCGGCGTCTGCTGAACGCGGGCGCGGACAAGATCAGCATGAACTCGTCGGCGGTGGCGAATCCGCAACTCGTGAAAGACGCCACGGACAAATACGGCTCGCAATGCATCGTCGTCGCGATCGACGCAAAGCGCGTCTCCGCGGACGGCGAACCGCCGCGCTGGGAAGTCTTCACGCATGGCGGCCGCAAGGCCACCGGGCTGGAAGCGGTCGAATGGGCGCGCAAGATGGCCGAACTGGGCGCCGGCGAAATCCTGCTCACCAGCATGGACCGCGACGGCACGAAAAGCGGCTTCGACCTCGCGCTCACGCGCGCCGTGTCCGACGCGGTGCCGATTCCGGTGATCGCTTCGGGCGGCGTGGGCAACCTGCAGCATCTGGCCGACGGCATCAAAAACGGCCACGCGGACGCAGTACTGGCCGCGAGCATCTTCCACTACGGCGAACACACCGTGGGCGAGGCCAAGCGCTTCATGGCCGATCAGGGCATTTCGGTGAGGTTGTGACGTGGTGAATCCATCGGCAGTCAACTGGCTCGACAAGGTCAAGTGGGACGCGAACGGCCTCGTGCCCGTAATCGCGCAGGAAGCGTCGACGAACGACGTGCTCATGTTCGCGTGGATGAACCGCGAAGCCCTGGCCAAGACCATCGAAACCAATCGCGCGGTATATTTTTCGCGATCGCGCCAGCGCCTGTGGTTCAAGGGCGAAGAGTCCGGCCACGTGCAGCATGTGCACGAAGTGCGGCTCGATTGCGACGAAGACGTCGTCTTGCTCAAAGTGGAGCAGGTGTCGGGCATTGCCTGCCACACCGGCCGCCACTCGTGCTTCTTCCAGAAATTCGAAGGCTCGGTGGACGATGGCGACTGGGTCGCCGTCGATCCCGTGCTGAAAGACCCCGAACACATTTACAAATGACGCAATCCACGCAAACCACGTCGCCCGACTCCGCCTCCACGACCGATACGCTGATGCGCCTCGCGGCGATCATCGACAGCCGCAAGGGCGGCGATCCAGACGTGTCGTATGTGTCGCGCCTGTTCCACAAGGGCGACGACGCGGTGCTGAAGAAGATCGGCGAAGAAGCCACCGAAGTCGTGCTGGCCGCCAAGGACGCACGCCACGGCGGCGCGCCGAAGGCGCTGGTCGGCGAAGTCGCGGACCTGTGGTTTCACTGCCTCGTGATGCTGTCGCACTTCGACCTCAGCCCGGCGGACGTGCTCGCCGAACTCGAGCGCCGCGAAGGCATGTCGGGTATCGAGGAAAAGGCGCTGCGTAAGAGCCGCGACCGCGAGCAGAACGGCGACTGATCGTAGCTGGTCCGCGCTCGCGTCTTGAAGTGCAGAGCACCGGTGCCCATATTGCACTGAACGCATCTGATCGCATCCTTGGGAGGACGCAAGCATGGAACAGTCGCACGAGAGCTATCCGCCGCCGGTCTACCGCAATGCTCTCGAACCTGAGCGCGAGCGCAGCCTGCGTACGCTTACCCACGTGCTGTACGCGCTGTATGCGGTCCACTGGCTGACGGGCGGCCTGACGATCCTGATCGCGATCATCATCAACTACGTGAAGCGGCCCGATGTGGTCGGCACGCCGTACGAGGCCCATTTCGAGTGGCAGATCCGCTCCTTCTGGATGGCCTTGCTGGGCTACGCGATCGGCGGCGTGTTGCTGTTCGTGGTGATCGGCATTCCGGTTTTGTGGGCCGTGAGCATCTGGATGTTGTACCGTATTATCAAGGGCTGGCTGTATCTGTACGATAACAAGCCGCTCGCGAATCCGCGTGGCTGGTTCTGAGTTTCGCCCGACGGTTGCCGGGCCTGACATGAATCGCGCCGCGTGGGGTTCGCGCTTCAGCCATACTGTGTCAGGAATACGATGAGCCACGACCCGAACTGCCTTTTCTGCAAGATCGCCGCCGGCGAAATCCCGTCGACCAAAGTTCACGAAGACGACGAGTTCATCGCCTTCCGCGACATTCGTCCGGCCGCGGAGACGCATGTGCTGGTGATTCCGCGCAAGCATATCGCGACGCTATCGAGCTGCACCGAAAGCGATGCACCGCTGCTTGGTAGAATGCTGGTCTTGGTGGCGCGTTTAGCCGATCAGTTGGGCGTGGCGTACACCGGCGGCGAAACGGGTTTTCGCACGGTAATCAACACCGGCCCAGGCGGCGGCCAGGAGGTGTATCACCTGCACGCGCACATTCTCGCGGGACCGCGCCCCTGGCAGCGCATGGGCTGACGCCGCAGTGCGGGTGTGTTTAGCGAGTTTTGGTCACGGACAATAGCGCGGCCGTTGTTTTTGCCGCATTGTAACGACGCCGACGCGATCGTCTGGTCACAATGACATTCCGTGTCGCGGGTTGCAGCAGAAAAGTTCGCGGTAACGTATAGATGAAGCGTACGCGCTTCGATTCACGCCGCAAGGCGCCCGAGTATCGCCGCATCCGGTGCGGTATCGGGGTTAAGGAGAGTAGTCATGGGTTCATTAAGTATTTGGCATTGGCTGATCGTGTTGTTGATCGTGGCGCTCGTGTTCGGCACGAAGAAGCTGCGCAATATCGGCGGCGATCTGGGCGGCGCGGTGAAAGGCTTCAAGGAAGGCATGAAGGAAGCCGACACGCCGGCAGCCGAAGCGCAGCAGCGCGAACTGCCGCGCAACGGCGCCGTAGACGTGGAAGCAAAGGAAAAGACGCCGCGTTCGGGCGATTACCGCTAAGCCGCGGCTTACCCGCGTTACTGACGGACATTCCACTTCATGCTGGACCTCGGTCTAACCAAGATGGCGCTGATCGGCGTCGTCGCGCTGGTCGTACTCGGGCCTGAGCGCCTGCCACGCGTCGCCCGCACGGCCGGCGCGTTGTTCGGCCGCGCACAGCGGTATATCAACGACGTGAAGGCCGAAGTCACGCGCGAAATCGAACTCGACGAATTGCGTCGGATGAAAAGCGAGTTCGAGGCCGCCGCGACCAATGTCCAAACCTCCGTTCAGGACAACCTGCGCAAGCACGAGTCCGAACTGAACGACGCGTGGAACAGCGGCTCGTCGGTGTCGCCGAGCATTGCCGGTGGCGCGCTCGAAGATGTGGGCAACACCTCGTGGTCGGGCAGCACGCCCGCCGCGGCCGCCAAACGCAAGAACTGGCGCGTCAAGCAGACGGCCATGCCCACGTGGTACAAGCGCGCGACCACGCGCCGCACGCGTGTGCAGTCGGGCGCGGCGCGCGTGGCGCGGCATACGCCGACCAGCATGCGTCGTCCGACGCGGTTCTTCTGATGATCAGAACGACAATCTCTAACCGAGGGCCGGCGTGAGCGACCCCCAGCAAACCCAGGACGAAGGCACTGAAGAGACCTTCATTTCCCACCTCGTTGAATTGCGCGACCGTATCATTCGCGCCGGCCTTGCCGTCGTCGTGGTGTTCGTCGGACTCGTGTATTGGGCGCCGGATATCTTCCGGTTGCTGGCGCGGCCTTTGATGCAGAACCTGCCGAAGGACGGCAAGATGATCGTCACCGACGTCACCGGCTCGTTCTTCGTGCCGATGAAGGTGACCATGCTGGTGGCCTTCGTGATCGCGCTGCCGATCGTGCTTTACCAGATCTGGGCGTTCGTCGCGCCGGGTCTTTACCAGCACGAGAAGAAGCTGGTCGGGCCGCTGGTGGGCAGCAGCTACACGCTGTTCCTGTGCGGCATGGCGTTCGCGTATTTCGTGGTGTTCCCGACCATTTTTCGCGTGATGGCGCACTACAACGCGCCGCTCGGCGCGGAGATGACCACGGACATCGACAATTACCTGAGCTTCGTGCTGACCATGTTCATTGCGTTCGGCGTGACGTTCGAGGTGCCGATCGTCGTGGTGCTGCTGGTGCGCATGAACGTTGTGACGCTCAAGAAGCTCAAGGAGATTCGTCCGTATGTGATCGTCGGCGCGTTTGTGATTTCCGCCGTGGTCACGCCGCCGGACGTGTTCTCGCAACTGATCCTGGCGATTCCGCTGATCGTGCTGTACGAGGCGGGGATCATCGCGGCGCGGTTGATCGTCGGCAAGCAGCCGGTGGTGATCGAAGACGCGAGCCCGTCGGAATGATGGTTTAGCGATTCGGCGAACTCACGCAAGCAAAAAGGGCAGTCCATAGTGGACTGCCCTTTTTGTTTGGCCTGACCCGTCCTGAAATAGGTTGACACTTTTTCGACGAATCGAAGAGGTGCCAAGTGGAGCAAGGGATCAAGCGGACGCAGCGGGATTACAGCCTGGCTTTTAAGCTGTCGGTGGTGGAGCAGGTAGA
>Ga0209759_1000366_pt1 | contig 56702 bp, 47 predicted proteins | sample AraplaCL_Col_mMS_FD_184261 | JGI IMG/M metagenome (GOLD analysis project Ga0209759, IMG submission 184261) | Arabidopsis root microbial communities from the University of North Carolina, USA - plate scrape CL_Col_mMS (SPAdes) (version 2) | ecosystem: Host-associated > Plants > Roots >...
TGGTGGCCTGGGACGGAATCGAACCATCGACACGCGGATTTTCAATCCGCTGCTCTACCAACTGAGCTACCGGGCCAACGAAGAACGAAATGATATCAAAGGGTCATTCGCTGGGCAAGCCCCTTCCCGAAAAAATCTGTGGAGGTGAAATCCGCGCGCGTAACGCGGTGCTCACTCGCCTTTGTTCTTCCCGAGATCGACGCCGAGCTGTTTGAGCTTGCGATACAAGTGCGTGCGCTCCAGGCCCGTCTTTTCCGCGACACGCGTCATGCTGCCGTTCTCGCGCGCGAGGTGATACTCGAAGTACGCGCGCTCGAACGCATCGCGCGCATCGCGCAGCGGGATGTCGAACGAGATGGATGCCGTCTGCGCCGCGAGCACGCCGCTGCCCAAGCCGTCAGCCGAGGAAAGCATTGGCAATGCCGCCGCCGAAGCCACCGCCGAAGAATTCATCGGCGACGTCAATTTGGCGGCGGTGCCGCCCGGCGCTACGGCCGCAGTGCCGCGCGCAAGGCCTTGCTCGACAGCCTTCAGCAACTTCTGTAACGCGATCGGCTTCTCGAGGAAATTCAGCGCGCCGATCTTCGTCGCTTCGACTGCGGTGTCGATCGTCGCGTGGCCTGACATCATGATCACCGGCATCGTGAGCTGCCCTTGCGCAGCCCATTCCTTGAGCAGCGTCACGCCGTCGGTATCGGGCATCCAGATGTCGAGCAGCACCAGGTCCGGCGCCTGACGCAAACGGAATTCGCGCGCCTGCTGCGCGTTTTCCGCTGCCTCCACGACATGCCCCTCGTCGCTCAGGATCTCCGAGAGCAATTCCCGGATGCCCATTTCATCATCTACCACCAGGATGGTTGCCATTTACGCTGCCTTTGTCTGCACTGTTGCTTTTGTCTTTCCCTGCGACGTACTGCCGTGCGCAGGACGCGGTCCCGCTTCGGGAGCCGCGGCGTCGTCTGCCAGTTGAAGGAAGAGAATCGAAATTTGCGCGCCTTCGATGACATCGCCCGCTTTCAGGCGGTTTCGAATGTCGATGCGCGCGCCATGTTCGTCGACGATCTTCTTGACCATCGCAAGACCCAGGCCCGTGCCTTTCGCCTTGGTCGTGACGTAAGGCTCGAATGCACGGGTGAGGATACGCGTTGGGAAGCCCGGTCCGTTATCCGACACTGTCAGACGTACCGCGACGCGTGCCTTGCCTTCCGCGTCGGGGTCTCCGTATTCTACTGTCCTCGTCTCGAGCACCACACGCGGGTGCTCTTGGTCCGCCACCGCGTCCTGCGCATTCTGCAGCAGGTTGTGAATCACCTGGCGCAATTGCGTTGCGTCACCACGAATCGCGGGCAGCGCGGAGAGTTCGACATGAATCGCGCCCTTGCCTTCCTCGATGCCATACAGCGTCAGCACTTCGGTCACGAGATCGTTTAATTGCAGATGCGCCAGCACGGCGGGAGGCGTGCGTGCGTAGTCCCGGAAATTGTCGACCATCTGCTTCATCGCCGCGACCTGGTTCACAATTGTGGTCGCGCCGCGCTTGAGCACATCTGCGTCCGACGGCGACAGCTTGTCGGCGAGCTTCATCTGCAGACGTTCGGCAGATAGCTGAATCGGCGTAAGCGGATTCTTGATCTCATGCGCGAGCCGCCGCGCGACCTCGCCCCATGCAATGGAACGCTGCGCGGAAATGACGTCTGAGATGTCGTCGAATACCACGACATAGCCCGACGTCTGCATGTCCTGAGCGTCGCGATCGGTCGCCGACACGAGTCGCGCACCACGCACGAGTAATGTGAGGGGCTCGCTTTCGCCCGCCACCTGAACCGAGAACTGCTGCTGCCAGTGGCCGCCGTCGTCGTGACCGTCGCCGCTTGCCGCTTCGCGATCGGCAAACGCCTTGCGCACCATGCCGCCGAATTCGCTCAGCACGCCGATCTGTTCGAGCGCCGAGCCCAGCACCTCCTGGAACTGCTGACGGAAGATGCGCTCGGCGCCTCGATTCGCGGTCGTGAGCCGGAACTGGCGGTCGAACACGAACACGCCCGCAGTGAGGTTCGCGAGAATACTTTCCAGATATGCCTTCGAATGCTCGAGTGCGATGCGATTATTCTCGACGGCCGCGCGTGCCTCGGACAACTGCCGCGTCATTGCGTTGAACGACTGCGTGAGAAAGCCGAGCTCATCGCGCGATTTGATTTCGCGCTTCGGCGTGTAGTCACCCTCGGTGATTTCCTTCGTTCCCTGCGCGAGCAGGAACAGCGGCCGCGCGAGCTGATTGCCGAGCGCGAGCGCGAGCATCATCGCAATGAACGTGGCGAGAAAAAGCGCGAGCGTCAGCGTGCCGATATACATCTTGCGCAAGCCGGTACGTCCGAGTGCTTTCTCCTGATACTCGCGATACGCGCGTTGCACAGCATCGGCGTTGCGTGCGAGCGATTGCGACACTGGCTGTGTGAGTTGCAGGAAGCGTTCAGTGGGCTGCAACAGCGACGCATTCGAGTCGGGAATACGCTGCACGACGCGCAGTCGCAGCGCGCCCTTGCTGCCGTGAGCGCGAGGATCGCCGTCGACTTCGCCTTCTATTGCCGCGTAGCCGCGTCCGCGCGCCTGGTCGAGCATTAGCGGCGTAGGCAAATCGTTCGGTACGAGCGACGCGTAATTGCTGGATGCCTGCGCGACCACATGCATGTCGGGCGTTGCGCCGGACATGCTGCGCGTGGGCTCGACGATTGTCGCGTCCTGCACTCCGAACTGGTCGCGCAGACGCAGCAGCGTGAGCGTCGTACCCGCGGCGTCCGCGCTCGCGAGCTGCTCGGACATCAGGCGGCCTTTGGTTTGCAGATCGGACAGCGACGCGTCGAGCATGCCGCGCCCGAGGTTCAGACCCGACGTGAGCGCGGTTTCGACATTCACGTCGAACCACGACTCGATACTGCGCGACACGAACTGATACGAGACCACATAAATGATGCCGCCCGGCACCACGCCGACCAGCGCCATGAAGAACGCGAGTTTTGCGAGAAGCCGCGTGCCGAACTTACCTTTTCGTAATCGCGCAATGATGATGATGACGAGCGTCGCCACCACCAGCAGAAAGATCATCGCGACCACCAGATTCGCGGCGTAAAGCCACTGGTAATAGCGGTCGAAGAATTCGGTGTTCGCGCTTGCCGCCGCGAGCAGCACGAGCAGCAACACAGCCGTCACGGCGACGGTGGAAACCAGCACGCGCACGACGATGCTGCTGACACTGGTGGCGGAGCGCACTTTATTTAGCACGTTCGGTCACCGTAAAAGTAAAGCGCTTCCATTCGGAAGCGAGATTCCAGTCGCGGTTGTTGACCGCGTCGATCTGGAACGGCTTGGGCATCAATGCAATGTCGAGTTGCATGCGCACGGACGCGTTGTACGTCTCGCCGGTATGCACTTCGTTGCGGTCGATCACGTGCCACGACGTCACGTGCTTGATGACCGCGAGCGCATCTTTAAGCGTCGTGAAGCCGAGTTGCAAACCACCCGACGACACGCTGGACACGCGATATTCGCGCGTGAGCGGCTGAAACGACAGGCGAAGGCTTTGCGACACGTTCACCGGCTGCTCGTCGAACCAGTACCAGCGCGGCCGGCTCAACTCGAAGTCGGTGGTGAAGTACAGCGGGATGCCTTTATTCACGGCGTCTTCGAGATTGCTGTTCAACTCGAAGTCGAAACGCGCGTCCAGGCTCCAACCGGTGTTGTCGGCCTGCAGCGAAGCGCGCTGTACGGCGATCGAGTCGGCGTACGCCGCGCCGGGCGCGACAAGCCAGACGGCCAGCGCGACCCAAAGCACGGCAGCGAGCCGAAGCGGGAAGAAGCGTTTGATGGTCACCGTTTCTGAAAGCGCGCGTAGAAAAATCCGTCGTGGTCTGAGTTCGCGCCGGCGCTGATGTCAGCGAATTCTCCGGCATGGGAACCGGCCGATGTGTCGGCGGGCGCGCGGGCGACCGTAGGTAAAAGTTGCCCCGGCGCGTCCAATCGTACCGCATCCTTGTGCTTGTTTCCAAACCACTGCGCCTGCAACTCGCCTTCTTCGGGAAAGATCGAGCACGTAACGTAGAGCAATTCACCGCCTGGCTTCACGAGCGGCCAGAGCGCGTCGAGAATGCGCCGCTGTTCGTCGACGAGCGCGGGAATATCGGAGGCGCGGCGCAACCAGCGAATATCCGGATGACGCCGCACGATGCCCGACGCCGAGCACGGCACGTCGGCGAGAATGCGGTCGAACGGCTGATCGATGTCGTCATGCCATTTCGACGGCGTGCCCGCGTCGCCAATACGCACTTCCGCCTGGAGCTTCAGGCGCTGCAAATTTTCGCCGATGCGCCGCGCGCGCGTCGCATCGCTTTCGAGCGCAACCAGTTGCAGGTTCGCCAGTTCCAGCAGATGCCCGGTCTTGCCGCCGGGCGCCGCGCAGGCGTCGAGCACACGCATGCCGTCACGCACGCCGAGCAGTTGCGCGGCGAGCTGAGCGCCTGCGTCCTGCACCGAAACCACGCCTTCGCTAAAGCCGGGAATGCGGTCGACGGGCATGGGCGTGGCGAGCTTCACCGCGTATTCGCCGGCTTTGCTCGCGACAATATGATGCTGCTCGAGAACCTGCAGATACGCATCAACCGTCGAATGACGGGCGTTCACACGCAGCGTCAACGGACCTTGCGTGTTGCCGGCTGCGAGCACGTCCTGCCACGCGTCCGGCCATGCGCGTCTTACCGCGTCGATCCACCATGACGGATAGTTCCAGCGCGCGACTTCATCTGTTTGCGCCGCTTCGAGCAGCGCCTCGCGTTCGCGCAGGAAGTTGCGCAGCACGGCGTTGACAAGCCCCTTCGCGAACGAGAATTCGCGACGCGCCGAGATCGCGCTCACTGCCTGGTCGACCACCGTGAACGGCGTGTAGGCTGCGCTGGCTTCGTCGTCGATCAGAAGCGCGATCGCGCAGGCAAGCACATGACCGACGTGCGGCGGCGGCGCCTTTTTGACGAGCTTTGCGATCAACCATTCGGCAGTCCCGAGACGGCGCATCGTGCGATAGGCGATGTCCTGCACCGCGCCGCGCGCAGCAGCGGCACTACCCTCGGGCGCAGACACGAAAACAGATTGCAGCGCGGCCGGCAAAGCCGCCCCGAGGCGGACAGCGCCAACCGCTTGCGCTGCGCAGTCGAGCGCAAAGCCGAGCGATTCCGGCGCAAGATGCAGCACGGACAAACGGGATTCGCGCGGACGCGCCGACGAAGAAGCAGAACGCGAAGAAGGCTTTAGATTCATGGGAAGGCAAAGGCAGGCCGTGCGGTACGCGCGACACAATGAACACACATTGTAGCGTGGCGCGGCTAACGGCCCCCGCACACGCGGCGGCCGCGGAAGCGCGCGCTGTCACCAAATTAAAAAGGCGAGTCAGAAGACTCGCCTTTGGTCATGCACTGCGCATACGCGTTATTCGAAGCGCCCGGTTCGGGCCATTTCCATCAAGCGCGCAATGCGCTCTTCTGTGGCCGGGTGCGTTGAAAACAGATTCGCGATGCCGCCGCCCGCCAGCGGATTCATGATCATCATCTGCGCGGTGGCCGGATGCTGCTCGGCTGCCGGAAACGGAATGCCGCTCGCATAACGATGAATCTTGTCGAGCGCCGAAGCCAGCGCTTGCGGGTCGCCGGAAATCTGCGCGCCGCCACGATCCGCTTCGAATTCGCGCGCACGCGAGATCGCCATCTGGATCAGCGCACCGGCAATAGGCGCGAGCAGCGCGACCGCAATGCTGGCGATCGGGTTCGTGGGACGCCCGTTTTCGTCGCGGCCGCCGAAGAACATAGCAAAGTTCGCGAGCGCGGAAATCGCGCCGGCCATAGTGGCCGAAATTGTCGAAATCAGAATGTCGCGGTGCTTCACGTGCGACAGTTCGTGTGCCATCACACCGCGCATTTCGCGCTCGGACAGCACGCGCAGAATGCCGGTGGTCGCGGCAACCGCTGCATGCTCCGGATTGCGGCCGGTGGCGAACGCATTAGGCGCGTCTTCGTTGATCAGATACACGCGCGGCATCGGCAAGCCGGCGCGCGTGGAAAGCTCGCGCACCATGCGGTAGAACTGCGGCGCGCTGGTTTCGTCGACTTCCTGCGCGTTGTACATGCGCAGCACCATCTTGTCCGAAAACCAGTACGAAAAGAAATTCATGCCGAGAGCGATGACGAGCGCGATCGTCATGCCGCGCGTGCCGCCTATCATTCCGCCGATCACGATGAAAAGGGCCGTGATCGCGGCCATCAACATCGCGGTTTTGACCCAATTGAACATGTCTGCAACTCCTTGCCCTAACGCGGGGTTCATTTCCATGCCGCATCGTCGCGGCGCCTGATTGTAAGCTAACTGTTAGATATAGGCGCGCGCGGAAAATTCAATCATCTCGATGCGGTGGCGAGCTTGATTCCCAGGCCGACAAAGGCGCTGCCGACGCCGCGGTCCAGCCACTTCTTCACCGACGGCTTGCCGGAGAAACGCCGCGTCACACTGCCGGCGATCCAGGCGACGAAGCTGTTCCACAGCATGCTCATCACGACGAATACTGCGCCGAGCGTGAGAAATGCGAGCGCCTTGTGATCCGTGCCGGCGGTAACGAACTGCGGAAAGAAAGAGACGAAGAAAAGCACGACCTTTGGGTTCAGTACGTTTGTCCAGAAGCCTTGCAGGAACAGCTGGCGCAGCGACTTTGGAGCACCCGCCCCGCGCGCTTCGCCGCGGGCCTCGTCTTCGGCAGGTTTCGCGAAGATAAGGCGCACGCCAAGATAAATCAGATAAATCGCACCGACAAACTTGATGACGGTGAACGCCGTGGCCGACGCGGCGAGCAGCGCAGTCAAGCCGAACGCGCAAGCTAGCGAATGGACGCAGCACCCCGCCGAAATGCCCAGCGCCGACATAAGCCCCGCGCCGCGGCCCTGCGCGACGCTACGCCCGACGATATAAGCCGTGTCAGGCCCGGGCGTCACGTTCAGCAGGAAGACCGCGACGACGAAGAATTCGAAATGGGTGATGCCGAACATGAGGATCCTCGGAACATGAGCGTTTGCATAGAGGATTTTAACGCGCGGCGACTGTCGGGCGGGGCCGTTGAGCATCGGCCAAACGGACGATGTTCAGGCGCCGCCGACTGGTGCTACTTTGCTTCGGGAAGCTGAAAACGATGCCCCGCAGCCAGCGCGAAGCCGGCCAGGAATTCGCGTACCGGCAGACGTTTGCCGCCGGGCTTCTGCAGTTGCGTGAGACGCAGCGCGCCGTCGCCACAGGTCACGACGACCCCGTCGGGCGAAACGCTGGTGATCGTGCCGGGCGCATCCCCGGCTTGCGTGGGTTCGGCCGCCGCCGCCCAGATCTTGATCGACGTGCCGTCTTCGAGCGTCGCCACGCTGCCCGGAAAGGGATCGAACGCGCGCACTTGGCGCGCGAGCACCGAAGCCGGGCGGCGCCAGTCGAGCGCGGCCTCGTGCTTGCCGATCTTTTCGGCGTACGTCACGCCCTCGGCGGGTTGCGGCGTCGAGGTCAGCTTGCCATTGCGCTCCAGTTCGACGAGCGCCGCGACTATCAGCTTCGCGCCGTATTCGGCGAGGCGATCGTGCAACGTGGCGGTGGTCTCGTTCGCGGAAATCGGCGTGCGCACCTCGGAGATCATGGCGCCGGTGTCGAGACCCGCATCCATTTGCATCAGCGTGATGCCGGTTTCAGCGTCGCCCGCTTCGATCGCGCGATGGATCGGCGCGGCGCCGCGCCAACGCGGCAACAGCGACGCGTGAATGTTGATGCAGCCAAGCGGCGCGATATCGAGCACTTCCTGCGGCAGGATCAGGCCGTAGGCTGCAACCACCATCACGTCGTGCGGCGTGGCGCGCAGGAGGTTGATGGCGGCTTCGGCCTCCGCTGGGTATTTCCCTTCCCGGCGCAGCGAAGGCGGTTGCGCGACGGCCAGCCCATGTTCTTCGGCGTAGCGCTTGACCGGGCTCGCCTGCAGTTTCATGCCGCGCCCGGCCGGGCGGTCGGGCTGCGTCAGCACGAGCGGCACCGGAAAACCGGCGCCGTGAATTGCGGCCAGCGCGGCCGACGCAAATTCCGGCGTACCGGCAAAGACAACGCGCAACGAATGGCTCATGAGCAAAGGCGGAAGCAGGAAGCGGAATGAACGCGCATTACATTGCGTGGGCGAGCTTTTTCATCTTGCTCTTGATGCGCGTCTGCTTCAGCGGCGACAAATACTCGACGAACACGCGGCCCATCAGGTGATCCATTTCGTGCTGGATGCACACGGCGAGCAAACCCTCGCAGTCCATTTCGAAGGTTTCGCCCTTTTCGTTCAGGGCCCGCACGCGCACTTTCTCGGCGCGCTCGACGTTGTCGTAAATGCCCGGCACCGACAGACAACCTTCTTCCGACAGCTTTTTCTCGTTGCTGGACCAGACGATTTCCGGATTGATGAAGGCGAGCAGTTGATCGTGCGCATCCGACACGTCGATCACGATCACGCGCTCGTGCACGTCCACCTGGGTGGCCGCGAGGCCAACGCCGGGTGCGGCATACATGGTCTCGGCCATGTCCGCGACGAGACGGCGGATGCGGTCGTTGACCTGTTCGACCGGCTTCGCGACCTTGTGCAGGCGCTTGTCCGGGTAATTGAGAATGTTCAGTAAAGCCATGATTTCAAGTGTGATTTTCCGGCGCCGCCAGCCGTGTGAGGGCTCACGTTGGCCATTCGGCCAGGTTGTCGGCCCGTCGCAATACGCACACGATAGATGGTGTCGAACCGGTTCGATTCAACGCGCCAGATGCGCCAAACGACGAGCCCGCGCGGGTGGGCGCGGCGCCGCAGTTATTTCGGATGATGAAAATTTTAGCATGGCGCCCGCCTGCCCGCTGGCCCTGCACGAGGATCGCCCCGCAATGCACACCTTGCCTGCAACCCATATCGAACTCGCCGCGTGGCTGCGGCTTTCTCTCGCCACGGGGCTCAAACCCGCGGCGCTGCGCCTGCTGCTGAGCGCCTTCGGGCTACCCGAAGCAATTCTCCAGCAGGACCATGAAACGCTCGCCGCGATCGCCGGCGAGGCTGCGGCACGCGCCGCCCTGGCTCCCACCGGCCCTGAATTCGACGCTCAGCTCGACGCGGTAATCGCATGGCGCGACCTGCCGGGCAACCATCTGGTCACGCTCGACGACCCGGCCTATCCGCCGGCGCTCCTCACCATGCCCGACCCACCTCCGTTGCTATATATAAAGGGCCGGCTGGACCTGTTGCATACACGAGCCGTCGCGCTGGTCGGCAGCCGCAGCGCCACGCCGCAAGGCATGGAAGACGCCGAACGGTTCGCGCGGACGTTCGCGGCGGCGGGCGTCACCGTCGTGTCGGGGCTCGCGCAGGGCATTGACGGTGCGGCTCATCGTGGCGCGCTCGAGGGCGTCGGCAGCACCGTCGCCGTAATCGGTACGGGCGCCGATCTCGTGTATCCGGCTGCGCACCACGCTCTCGCCCGGCAAATCGCGATGCAAGGCGCCATTCTCTCCGAATGGCCGCTCGGCACGCCCGCACGCGCCGCCAACTTTCCGCAGCGCAACCGGCTGATCGCAGGACTCGTCAGCGGTGTACTGATCGTGGAGGCGGCCATGCGTTCGGGCTCGCTCATCACGGCGCGCCTAGCGAACGAGATGGGCCGCGATATCTTCGCGCTGCCGGGCTCGATCCACGCGCCGCTGTCGCGCGGATGCCATCGCATGATCAAGCAGGGGGCGAAGCTCGTGGAGACGCCAGACGAGGTTCTGGAGGAATTGGGCTTCGCGATAACCACGCCAATTCGGGCTAGCACCCGGCGGGATAGGGCGGCGACGCAGGCGGCTTGCTCCGCTGCGGCCGACAATGCGGCAACCGCTCGTGCGCAGGGTGAAGAGTCGACGCAGACGGTGTCACGAGCGCGGGCATCGGACATGACCGGCTGCCGGGACCCGGACGCCCAGCGACTGCTCGCCGCCCTCGGCTACGCCCCAACGCCCCTTGAAATACTGGCCACGCGCACCGAAATGGATTACGCCCTACTACAAACGACGTTGCTGCAGCTGGAACTGGCCGGCGAGGTCAGCGCGCTGCCCGGCGGGCGTTACACCCGCGCAAGCCAAGGCCGGACCGCCGCGAACTGCTTTGACCCACCTTGACCACTCTCCGGGATCGGCCATGCTACATTCGCGCCAAAGCATCCGACAAAGCACCTGAGGAACCACCATGCCCGCGCTGAATCTCGACACCGACCAAGACCGGATCGCCGAGCGCGTCAACGAGCCCGACACGCTGTTCGTTGCCTGCCTGTGTGCCCAATGGTGCGGGACCTGTCGCGAGTATCAGGAGGCGTTCGACAAGCTGGCCGAGCGGCATCCGGAAATCTGTTTCGCATGGATCGACATCGAAACGCATGCCGATCGCTTCGACGATCTCGATGTCGAGAATTTTCCCACCATCCTGATCGAAGACTCAGTAACGACACGATTCTTCGGCACCGTTTTGCCGCAGGCAGCGATCGTGGAGCGGATGTTGTTGGATTTGACCGCCTTGCCAGGCGTGAGCGGCGCGCCGAAATTGCGGCCCGCGCTTACGGTCGCCTGAGAGCGATCGGCCGCCTGTAGGCGCCGTTACGGCGTAGGCATTGCGGCCGGCGCGGTGCATGTTTGACGCGGCCTGGCCAGTTGCCAGGCGCGCAATTTTGATGGCGCGCTTTTATGGCAGTTGACACGCCGCGTTCGCGCCGTGTGCTATAAAGCGGTCGTTAATGGGTCGCAAGGTCGCAAACGAGGGTCGCGCCAGAAGGGCGCGCTCAAGGCCACCAACCCGGATATACCAACCTCACATCGAGTCATGTCCAAAGCACTGATCATCGCCGAAAAGCCTTCCGTCGCGAACGACATCGCGCGCGCTTTGGGCGGTTTTACCAAGCATGACGAATACTACGAGAGCGACGAGTACGTGCTCTCTTCGGCAGTGGGTCACCTGCTGGAAATCGCCGCGCCCGACGAGTACGAAGTCAAACGCGGCAAGTGGAGCTTCGCCAACCTGCCCGTCATTCCGCCGCATTTCGATCTGAATCCGATCGCCAAGAGCGAGTCGCGCCTGAAGGTGCTGACCAAGCTGCTCAAGCGCAAGGACATCGACCGCCTCATCAACGCATGCGACGCGGGGCGCGAGGGCGAACTGATTTTCCGCCTCATCGCGCAACATGCGAAAGCGAAACAGCCGGTTCAGCGTCTGTGGCTGCAATCCATGACGCCGGCCGCCATCCGCGACGGCTTCGCGCGTCTGCGCAGCGACGAAGAAATGCAGCCGCTCGCCGACGCCGCACGCTGCCGCTCGGAAGCGGACTGGCTCGTCGGCATCAACGGCACCCGTGCGATGACCGCGTTCAACAGCAAGGGCGGCGGCTTCTTCCTGACCACGGTCGGCCGGGTACAAACGCCAACGTTGTCTATCGTCGTCGAACGCGAAGAGAAAATTCGCCGCTTCGTGCCGCGAGACTACTGGGAAGTGAAAGCGGAGTTCGTCTGCGCGGCCGGTTTCTACGAGGGCCGCTGGTTCGACCCGAAGTTCAAGCGCGACGAGTTCGATCCGGAAAAGCGCGACTCGCGTCTGTGGGCGCTGCCCGCGGCCGAGACGATCGTCGCCGCATGTCGCGGCCAGATCGGTACGGTGAGCGAGGAATCGAAGCCGTCCACGCAGTTGTCGCCGGCGCTCTTCGACCTGACCAGCTTGCAGCGCGAAGCGAACGGCCGCTTTGGCTTCTCGGCGAAGAACACGCTGGGCCTCGCGCAGGCGCTGTACGAAAAGCACAAGGTGCTGACCTATCCGCGAACCGACGCGCGCGCTCTGCCCGAAGACTATATGGATACGGTCAAGCAGACGCTCGGCATGCTCAAGGAGAGCAATAACTATCTGCCGTTTGCCAAGCAGGTGCTCGATAAGGGCTGGGTGAAGCCGAACAAGCGCATCTTCGATAACTCGAAGATCAGCGACCACTTCGCAATCATCCCCACGCTGCAGGCGCCGAAGAATCTGTCAGAGCCCGAACAGAAGCTCTACGATCTGGTGGTGAAGCGCTTCCTGTCGGTGTTCTTCCCGGCAGCGGAATTCAAAGTGACCACCCGCATTACCGAAGTGGTCGGGCATCACTTCAAGACCGAAGGCAAAGTGCTCGTCGAGCCGGGCTGGTTGCAGGTGTACGGCCGCGAAATCAGCGGTGAAGATGCCAACCTCGTGCCGGTGCAGAAGGACGAGAAGGTCAAGACCGACAAGATCGCCGCCCAGCAGCTCGTGACGAAACCGCCTGCACGCTACAACGAAGCCACGTTGCTGTCCGCAATGGAAGGCGCGGGCAAGCTCGTGGAAGACGACGAGTTGCGCGAGGCGATGGCCGCAAAGGGGCTCGGTACGCCGGCCACGCGTGCCGCCATCATCGAAGGTCTGCTTGGTGAGAAGTATCTGATTCGCGAAGGCCGCGATCTGATTCCGACTGCGAAGGCATTCCAGTTGATGACGCTGCTGCGCGGGCTCGGTGTGAAGGAACTGACCGCGCCGGAACTCACAGGCGAGTGGGAATACAAGCTGTCGCAAATGGAGCGCGGCAACCTGCCGCGCGACGCGTTCATGCAGGAAATTGCCCGCATGACGCAGACCATCGTCAAGCGCGCAAAAGAATACGATTCGGACACGATCCCCGGCGATTACGCGACGTTGCAAACGCCGTGTCCTCACTGCGGCGGTCAGGTGAAGGAGAATTACCGTCGCTTCGCGTGCTCGAAGTGCGAATTCTCGATTTCGAAAATCCCCGGCGGCCGCCAGTTCGAGATCGAGGAAGTCGAGGAACTGCTGAAGAACAAGACGATTGGTCCGCTGTCGGGTTTCCGCAGCAAGATGGGCCGTCCGTTCTCGGCGATTCTCAAACTTTCACTCGACGACGAGATCAAGAACTACAAGCTCGAGTTCGACTTCGGTCAGGACGCGGGCGGCGAAGACGGCGAACCGCCTGACTTCTCCGACCAGGAATCGGTGGGCGCATGTCCTAAGTGCAAGGGCCGCGTGTTCGAGCACGGCATGAGCTACGTCTGCGAGAACTCGGTCGCGAGCCCGAAAACTTGCGACTTCCGCTCGGGCAAGGTGATCCTGCAACAGGAGATCGCCCGCGAGCAGATGGCGAAGCTGCTCGAAGAAGGCCGCACCGACCTGCTGACCAACTTCAAGTCGTCGCGCACCGGCCGTAACTTCAAGGCGTTCCTCGTCAAGCAGAACGACGGCAAAATCGGCTTTGAATTCGAGAAGAAAGAGCCCTCGGCCAAGACGGCGGCGAAGACCGCCGCGGCAAAGTCGGCCGCAAAGGCTGGAACAGAGATCGAGTCGGACGAAGGCGACGCGACGGTCGCGGTGAAGGCAGCGCCGGCGGCGAAAAAGGCCGCAGCAAAGAAAGCGCCGGCAACCAAAACCGCTGCGGCAAAGAAGGCGCCAGCTAAAAAGACGGCGGCTCGTAAGACGGGCTCCTGACCGAGCGACAAGGCGGGCGTGCACGGCCTCTGCGCCGCTGCCTGCCCGATCTCAAGTTGAAGATAAAAAAGCGCGATCACCGAAGGTGACCGCGCTTTTTTTACGCCTTGCAGAACGCGCCTGTACTGCGCGACCTGGACTCTCGAACGACGCCTTTACAGTGGGGTCAACGCCGAGAGCCGCGTGCGGTTCGAAGTCTTCGCCAACGTCTTGGGCACCGGCGACAGTTCGCTGTCCAGCAGACGCGACAGCGGCTCGGCGCCGTCAAAAGCTTCGGGCGGCATGGACGAATCCGCCGCTTCGAATGACGCCTGCGATGCCGGCCGCCCGACGCCGTCTTTGATCCACTGTTCGCCGAGCAAGCTGTTCGGCGTCTGGCTGAAATGCTCGACCAGGTGATCGATGAACGTGCGCACCTTCGCGGGCAAGTGACGGCGGCTCGGATAAGCGATGTTGATCTCGACTTGTGGCAAACGGTAGTCGCCGAGCAAGCGCACCAGCCTGCCGCGCGTCATGTCGCGGCCGATCAGATAACTCGGCAGAATCGCGATGCCCATGCCGAGCAGCGCAAACTGACGCAGCATCTCCGTATTGTTTGCCACGATCACGTTCGACGGACGCACCCGCACTTCGCCTTCCGGGCCCGTAAATACGCGCTCGTCGCCCCAATATTCGGACGGCAGGCTCAGGCACGGATGCTCCAGCAAATGCTCGGGACGCGTGGGCGTGCCGTGCTTTTCCAGATAGGCAGGCGTTGCACACACGGTCATGCAGCCCGTGGTGAGACGCCGCGTGACAATGCTCGCGCTGCGCATCTGCCGGGCAATGACGACACCTACGTCGAAGCCTTCTTCCACCAGATCGACCTGACGGTCCACGAGCGTCACGTCGGGGATCACTTTCGGATACCGCTCCGCGTACGTCTGCAGTACCGGAGCCAGATTGTGCAAGCCGAACACGACTGGCGCGACGATCCTCAAGGTGCCGACGGGCTCGTGATTTCGCGCGACCACCATCTGCTCGACGTCTTCAAGTTCGTCGAGAATCTGGCGCGCGCGCTCGAGATAAACCTGACCGGATTCGGTCAGGGACAAGCTGCGAGTTGTTCTGTTGAGCAGCCGCGTGCCTAGACGCCCCTCCAGGTCGGCAACGTGACGGGTGGCAACTGCGTTGGAAATATCCATCGCGCTCGCGGCGCGGGCAAAACTGCCGAGATCCGCCACCTTGACGAAAACTCGCATCGACTGCAAATGGTCCATATGACAACTCCTGCCGTGTTACGGCTTCCTGACAATTGGTGATAACCAGTGGAAGCGAACTAGGGATTCTCCTACGACTCGCGCAATCGTGCAGAAGTTGCCCGCAAAAGCGGAAATTTCGTCAATTTTCGTGCGACTGTGCGCCCTAATGTGGGGCGCGAGTGTCGATTGTTCCGCAAACGGAAACAAACGTGCTGCGGCGCAGCTTGGGACAGGCCGTTGTGCGAATAGACACGACTTGGCTGTGGTCCGGTTTGCGCGTCGCCGCTTCGCACGCAACACGGCCAAAATGCTAAAAAGCCGCCCGAAGGCGGCTTCCAGTTGGTAGTGACCACTCACATGGCTAGGCGGCCAGTTTGCTTTCCAGCTGGGTTTTGGCTTGCGTCAGTGCGGGCGGCAAGCCTTGCTGCAACGTGTCGAAGAGTTCGGCATGGAGCGCGAGTTCAGCGCGCCAGGCTGCGTCGTCGACGGAGATGACCTGCTGGAACTGCTCGCGGCTAAAGTCCAAACCGCTCCAGTCGACGTCTTCGTACCGCGGCGACGTGCCAAACGCATGCTCTTCGCCCTGCGCGGTGCCCTCGATGCGGCCGACCATCCAGCCAAGCACGCGCATGTTTTCGCCGAAGCCCGGCCAGACGAACTTGCCGTCGGCACCCTTGCGGAACCAGTTGACGCAGAAGATTTTCGGCAGCTTCGCGTTCATCTGCTGCAAGCGCTCGCCTGTCTTCAGCCAATGGCCGAAGTACTCGCTCATGTTGTAGCCGCAGAACGGCAGCATCGCGAATGGATCGCGCCGCACGACGCCCTGCTGCCCGGCGGCTGCGGCGGTGGTCTCAGAGCCCATGGTCGCCGCCATGTAGACGCCCTCGACCCAGTTGCGCGCCTCCGTGACGAGCGGCACTGTGGTCGACCGGCGGCCACCGAAGATGAACGCGTCGATCGGCACGCCAGCCGGGTTTTCCCAGTCCGCGTCGATAGACGGACATTGCGACGCCGGCGCCGTGAAGCGCGCATTGGGATGCGCCGCCTTGCGCCCGCTCTCCTTCGCGCTCGCCGGCGTCCAGTCTTTGCCTTGCCAGTCGATCAGGTGCGCGGGCGGTTCGTCGGTCATGCCTTCCCACCAGACGTCGCCGTCGTCGGTGAGCGCTACGTTGGTGAAAATCACGTTTTCCTTCAACGTAGCCATTGCGTTGAAGTTGGTCTTTTCACTCGTGCCGGGGGCCACGCCGAAGTAGCCTGCCTCCGGATTGATCGCGTACAGGCGGCCGTCCTTGCCCGGTTTGATCCACGCGATATCGTCGCCGATGGTGGAAATTTTCCAGCCGTTCAGCCCTTCTGGCGGAATCAGCATCGCGAAGTTGGTCTTGCCGCACGCCGACGGAAACGCCGCCGCCACGTGATGTTTGCGCCCCTCGGGTGAAGTCACGCCGAGAATCAGCATGTGCTCGGCAAGCCAGCCTTCGTCGCGGCCCATTGTCGATGCAATGCGCAGCGCAAAGCACTTCTTGCCCAGCAACGCGTTGCCGCCGTAGCCGGAGCCATAGCTCCAGATTTCGCGTGTCTCGGGAAAATGGACGATGTACTTGGTCGGATTGCACGGCCAGGGCACGTCTTTCGCGCCTGCCTCGAGCGGCGCGCCCACCGAATGCACGCACGGCACGAACTCGCCGTCTTCGCCGAGCACGTCGTACACCTTGCGGCCCATGCGCGTCATGATGCGCATGTTGGTGACCACATACGGGCTGTCGCTCAATTCGACGCCGATATGCGCGATCGGCGAACCCAGCGGGCCCATGGAGAACGGAACCACGTACATGGTGCGGCCACGCATCGCGCCGTCGAACAGGCCGTCGAGCGTTTCGCGCATTTCTTGCGGCGCGACCCAGTTGTTAGTCGGTCCCGCGTCTTCCGGACGTTGCGCGCAAATGAACGTGCGATCTTCGACACGCGCGACGTCGGAGGGATCGGACCATGCGAGGTATGAGTTGGGACGTTTGGCGGGATTGAGCCTTCTGAGCGTGCCGGCTTCGACCATCTGTGCGCACAGCCGGTCATACTCTTCCTGCGATCCGTCGCACCAGACGATGTTGTCCGGCTTGGTCATAGCGGCAACGCGCTGAACCCAGTCGATCAGTTTTCGATGTTTGACCCACGCGGGCGCTTCTACTGACGCTTTGACTGTGGGTTGTCCTTCGAATGATGGATGATTCATCGACTTGTCTCCGTTTGTAGTGAATAGGAAAACGGTACAAGCCCGACGATGCTGCATGCGAGAGGCATTTAATTGGTTGCGCCAGTTCTACGAACCGACGCGCAATTGCGCAGGTCATCACGGGCTTCAACACAGTCTGTTGGGCCGATACGCGCTGGACAGGCGATGCAACCGTCTGTAAAGCGGCTTGCCTCAACACGCAACAAACTGTTAAAAACGATGTCAATCGGCCTTGCCGTCACGCTGTCGTTCTATGCGGCAGCTTCTACGGTAAGGCAATCAGCCAGACCGCCATGTGACCTGGGTCACATGATGGGACAGTCAGCATAACATTCCGTTCCGCACCAACGTGGTGCGACGCAAGACACATACCATGAAGATTGCCATCCTCGACGATTATCAGGACGCCGTTCGCAAGCTCGACTGCTTTCAATTGCTGGCCGACCATGAGGTCAAAGTTTTCAACAACACCGTCCGCGGACTCGGCCAACTGGCGAGCCGTCTCTCGGAGGTCGACGCGCTTGTCCTGATTCGGGAACGCACTCGCATCAGCTCACAACTCCTAGATAAACTGCCTCGTTTGCGCATGATCAGCCAGACGGGCAAGGTGTCCAATCACATCGATCTCGGCGCTTGTACGGAGCGCGGCATTGCCGTGCTGGAAGGCAGCGGCTCACCGATCGCGCCCGCGGAACTCACGTGGGCTCTCATCATGGCGGCGCAGCGGCGCATTCCGCAATACGTGGCGAACCTTAAGCAAGGAGCCTGGCAACAGTCGGGGCTGAAGACGTCAGCACTGCCGCCGAATTTTGGGCTGGGCCAAGTGTTGCGCGGTCAGACGCTGGGCATCTGGGGTTACGGCAAGATCGGGCGGCTCGTTGCCGGCTACGGCAAGGCGTTCGGCATGAACGTGTTGATCTGGGGCCGCGAGCATTCGCGCGAAGCCGCTCGCGAGGATGGATATGGCGTGGCAGAGAGCCGCGAAGCGCTGTTCGAGCAGAGCGACGTGCTGTCGCTGCATCTTCGTTTGCATGACGACACGCGCGGCATCGTCAAGCAGGAAGACCTTATGCGCATGAAGCCGACTGCGCTGCTCGTGAACACGAGCCGCGCCGAACTGCTCGACGAGAACGCGCTGGTCAATGCGCTTTCGCATAACCGTCCGGGCATGGTCGCAATCGACGTGTATGAAAGCGAGCCGATTCTGCAGGGCTACAGCCTGCTGCGCATGGAAAACGTGATCTGCACGCCGCACATCGGCTATGTCGAGCGCGAGAGCTACGAGCTTTACTTCAGCGCGGCGTTCAAGAACATCCTGGCTTTCGACGCCGGCGACACCGCCAGCGTGGCAAATCCCGAAGCGTTGCAGGGCGGACGCCGGCGTTAAGCGGCAATTTCCAGCAGATCGGGCATGCGTTGGAGAAACGTCTCGCCGTCAGCGCGGCCGAGGTTGTATGCATGCACCATCTGCGAAGGACTCGTGTAGTCCCAGCTCGAAATGGGCACTTTGCGCGAGGGCTGCACGTAAAGCCGTTGTTGCGCGCCGTGAGGCACGACGAACATCTGCGGCCGCGGATAGAGACGCGTGACCATCACGAGTACGTTGCCGGGCGCGTCGGCGTCGAGCGCGCCGACGGGCACGTTGTCGACCATTCCGCCGTCGAGCACCGGGCGGCCATTGCGCCGTAAGACCGGCGTGAAAGGCGGCGTGCTCGACGACTGGAGGATCAGGTCCGCAAGATCTTCGACAGTCGCGCAATCTTGCGCGCGCACGAATTCCGGATGAAAACCAAGCGTCTGACCGAGCGTAGGGTGCAGCGTCTTGCGTACGTACTTTTCGATGTTGTACGCGATCAGGCCGGCCGCCACCGCGCTGCGCGCGCCCAGCCAGCGCGGCAGATGCGAAACGCCGATGCGAATTTCCGGCGCTTGCGCGAGCGATGAAAACTTCTCACCGTAAATGTCGAGCAGCGCCTGACGGTAGATGCGGTAATGCGGAAACACCGACTCGCCGCGCAGCAGGTTGCCCCAGTAGGCGTTGCGTGAATTGTGACGTAGCGCGTCTTCGTAGTAGCGCATGACCCACTGTGAGTCGCGCGTGTAGAGCATGCACGCGGTCGCGGCGCCAGCGGAAATGCCGGCGATCACGCGTGGACGGATGCGCAATTCCGGTTGCACGACGTCCCAGAAACCCGCCTGCCACCAGCAACGATTGCCGCCGCCCGCGAACACAACCTGGTCGAACATCTCGATATCCTCTAATGCTGTCTGGCGCGCGGTTTATGCGAGCAACGCGTAAGTCGTGGTTGCGTGAACGGCCATGTTGCCGGTCTCGTCCAGCAGCTCGACTTCGCCGAACACGAGATTGCGGCCGAGACGCAGCACGCGGGCCGTGATCAGCACGTCGCCGTTGCGCACAGCACGCATGAAGCTGATGTTGAGCGACACGGTTGTCATCGGCTTGAAGCCGCCGAGTGCGGCTGAAATGGCGACGATCATCGCCGTGTCGGCCGCCGCCATGAACACCTGTCCGCAGATGACGCCGCCTGAATGGCGCAGCTCGCCTGAAAAAGGCAGGCGAAGCGTTGCGCTGTCCGCGTCGACCTTCACGGGAGTCAGCGTCAGCGAACGGACCCAGGGCGCGAGGACGCGGTCGAGCAATTCGGTGATCTCTTTGTCATCCATGGCAATTCCCCGTAGAAAGCCGCGCTGCGCAAAAGCGGCAAGTGTCCGCGACATGATACCGGGACGCCGAAGGCGGCGCGTTCTCGCGGGCGCCCGTTTTGGCGAGCGACGACTCTACTGGAACGAAGCGGTATTTTTAAGAAATCTGCTAAAGGGGGCTTGGCAATGGATGGAACATGCTGCATAATTTCGCTTCTGTTGGGGCGTTAGCTCAGTTGGTAGAGCAGCGGACTCTTAATCCGTAGGTCGAGTGTTCGAGTCACTCACGCCCCACCAAAGAATTTGAAAGGCCGGTTAGCGAAAGCTAACCGGCCTTTTTCGTTTGCTGAGGCGCGCCGGGGAGACCGCGGCAGCGCCTCGCACTTTCTCCGCCCAAAGCTCGGAAAGCACGACTTCTCCCGACCAGCCCTCCTCACCGCATCGCCGCGCCCAACGCCGCAACCCCAATTCGCCCGCACAAAAATTTCCAATGCGTAACGAATTATTGCGAACTATTATCATCCGTGTAATGATACTGATTCTCATTTGAGAACAAGACGATGGGTCCATCACCTCTCGGGGCAGGCAGATCGCCTGCCGGTGCCGCACGGGCGCTGGCATCCGTCGAATCAGAAAAATAGCGACAACGACAGGGTTATCGATGTTCCGAAACACGCCTCTCGCGGCGGCCGTTCTGGTCGCGTTCGCGACGCCGCTCTACGCTCAATCGACCGCAACGCCCGCGACCGGCGCCCAACCCGGGTCGCCCGCCTCCGCGCCGAGCGTAAGCGCGGAAAGCGCCACATTGCCCACCGTCAAGGTGACGGGTCAAAACAGTCGGTCTGCGGACTTCGCGCCTGACGTCTCCAGCGTCGGCGCCAAAGTGCCGACCGCGCTGCGCGACATTCCGCAAGCCGCGGTCGTGGTGCCGAAGGCCGTGCTGCAATCGCAGGCCGCAAGTTCGTTCACCGACGCGCTACGCAACGTGCCGGGCATCACGATCGGTGCCGCTGAAGGCGGCCAGATCGGCAATAACATCAACCTGCGCGGCTTTTCGGCGCGCACCGACATCTACCTCGACGGCTTCCGCGATCGTGGCCAGTACTATCGCGACACGTTCAACCTCGAATCGATCGACGTGCTGTACGGCCCGTCGTCCTTGTACTTCGGGCGCGGCTCGACGGGCGGCGTAATCAATCAGGTCAGCAAGCAACCGACGCTCAAGCCCCGCGCCGATGTCTCCCTGCAGGCCGGCACGCACGACCGCTACCGCACGACGGTCGACCTGGACACGCCGATCACCTCGACATCCGCATTCCGGATCAACGCGTTCGGCCAAAGCCTGGGTTCGTCGCGCGACGTGATGAAGAGCAAGGACTACGGCGTCGCACCCGAAGTGAAATTCGGCATCGGCACGCCCACGGAAATCACGCTGTCCGCGCTGATCCAGCACAACCGCGATCAGCCCGACTACGGCATTCCGGCGCTCAACGGTCATCCCGCGCCGGTGAATCGCGGCACCTTCTACGGCTTCACCGACGACCGCACGATCCAGGACGTGCAGACGCTGAACGCCCGCATCGAACACCGCTTCAACGACAACCTCAAGCTGCGCAACCAGACCCAGTTCAGCCACTACAGCACGGAAGCACGCGCGACGAACGCGGCGTCGGTGCTGACAGGTCCGCTGCCTACCTCGACGGCGTTGACCAACGGCAACTACACGACGATCGATCCGTCGCGACTGTTCGTGAAGCTGCAAGGCAAGGACCGCAACATCAACGACCACTCGGTCTACAACTCGACAGACGTCGAGGCGAAGTTCAACACCGGCTTCATCAAGCACGATGTCGTCGCGGGCGTCGATCTGAGCCACGAGACGTACAGCAATCAGAGTTTCGCCACCACCACGCCGGGCCTGCCGTCGAACACGATCGCTATCGTGCCGCTCGTCGACCCGACTTATACGACGCGCCCGTCGAACGCGAAAACCGTCGCGACGAACCTTGCGGAGTCGAGCGCGAACGGCGTCGGCATCTACGCGAACGACACGGTGTCCATCGGCGAACATTGGAAGATCGTGGGCGGCCTTCGCTGGGACCGCTACGAAGCGTCGATTCATAACTCGATCAATGCGCCTTCATACGCCACGCAAACAAACTACTTCACGAGCGTTCGCGGCGGCGTGATCTGGCAGCCGGCCGACTGGCAGTCCTACTACGTGTCGTACGGTACGTCGTTTAATCCGTCGCTCGAAGCGCTCACACTCACGAACAATACGCAGAGCCTGCCGCCCGAGCACAACAAGTCGTATGAGGTCGGCGCGAAGTGGGATCTGCTGGGCGGAGGCCTGTCCGTCACCCAATCGCTCTTCAACATCGAGAAGACGAACGCGCGCACGCTGAATGCCGACGGCAGTTACACGCTCGACGGCGACGTCCGAGTGCGTGGCTATCAGCTTGGCCTCGCGGGCCACATCACCGACAAGTGGCAAGTGTTCGGCGGTTACACGTACATGGACGCGACGATCCTGAAGGCGCTAGACGGCACGACCGGCAAGACGCCCGCGAACACGCCGCGCAACATGCTGACGCTGTGGACGACGTATGCGTTCACTCCGCATTGGGAAATCGGCGGCGGCCCGATCTACACATCGTCGCGTTATGCCGCGAACAACAACTTCGTGAAGGTCGGCGGCTACACGCGTTGGGATGCAATGGCCGCGTATCACGCGAAAAAGTACGACGTCCAGTTCAACGTGCTGAATCTCACGGACAAGAACTACTACGATGCGCTGATTCCGTCGGACGGCGGACGCGCGGTGCCAGGCAACGGCCGCACGTTCCTCGCGACGTTAAACTACCGGTTCTTCTGATCGCCGGAACGAGCGACCAACGTCACTCACGCCGCGCGCTTTCCCGCTCCGACAGGCAGCGGAAAGCGCGCGGTTTCGCAGGAAAGTCCAACCATGATTGTCTCGATACCTGACGTATTCAGCCCCGCCGACGCCGCCGCCATGCGCGCGCATCTCGAAGCGTCGACGGACGCGTGGGTGGACGGCCGCGCGACGGCCGGCTATCAGGGCGCGCCAGTCAAGCGTAACCAGCAGATCGCGGAAGGCTCGCCGATTGCGCTGGAAATGGGCGACCGGATCATCGCGGCGCTCGAGCGGCACCCTCTCTTTATCAGCGCGGTGCTGCCGAACAAGGTTTATCCGCCGCTGTTCAACCGCTATGAAGGCGGTATGCATTTCGGCAGCCACGTGGACGGCGCCATTCGTCTCGTGCCTGGCAGCGGCGCGCGCGTACGCACGGACGTATCGATCACGCTCTTCCTCACGCCTCCCGACGAATACGACGGCGGGGAACTGCTGATCGAAGACACCTTTGGCGTACAGGAAGTGAAGTTGCCCGCCGGTCATGCCATCGTTTATCCCGGCACCAGTCTGCACCAGGTGCGGCCCGTCACCCGCGGAGCGCGCGTGTCGAGCTTCTTCTGGGCGCAAAGCCTCGTGCGCGACGATACGCAGCGCGCGATGCTGTTCGACATGGACGGCGCGATCCAGCGTCTGAACGCATCGAACGCGGACGATGCCGCGCGCCGCACGCTCGTCGGCTGTTATCACAACCTGCTGCGCATGTGGAGCGATACGTAAAGTCGTACTAAACGGCGGATTTGTCCTGCAAGCTGGCTAGAGCGGCGCGCATTTTTGTCCTACGCTTTAAGCGCGACGCGTAGCGCAATCGGTATTTCGGCTTCGCAGCATCCAGCGAAAAATTCTGCATTCGCTGCGTTCGCATGGTCCTCCCGCGCAAATACAGTCCAACCGGCAGGAGGCAGATGTGAGACAAGCAATTGCCTGATGGAACGGTCAGGCAGCCCGGGGACCGCCTCCTCGACGAGCGGCATCGGTGCCCGGCGCATCCTCATGGAGGAAGACGATGTCGATTCGACTTGGAGAAGAAGCCCCCGATTTCACTGCCGAAACCACCGAAGGCACGATTCATTTCCACGAATGGATCGGCGACCATTGGGTGATTCTGTTTTCGCATCCAAAGGATTTCACGCCGGTATGCACCACTGAGCTTGGCTATCTGGCCGGCCTCAAACCCGAATTCGACAAGCGCAATACGAAGATCATCGGGCTGAGTGTCGACCCCGTCAGCGATCACCAGAACTGGGTGAAGGATATCGAAGAGACGCAGGGCCACGCGGTCAACTACCCGCTGATCGGCGATGCGGACCTGAATGTCGCGAAGCTCTACGACATGATCCACCCGAACGCGAGCGGCGGCACGCGCACCGCAGTCGACAACGCAACGGTACGCTCGGTGTTCATCATCGGACCGGACAAGAAGGTCAAGGCGATGCTGGTGTATCCAATGAGCGCAGGGCGCAACTTCGACGAAGTACTGCGTCTGCTCGATTCGCTGCAGCTCAACGCAAAACATACAGTGGCGACGCCCGTGAACTGGAAGCCCGGAGAGGATGTGATCATTCCGACATCCGTCTCGAACGATGATGCAATGAAGAAGTACCCCGAAGGATTCAAGACCGTGAAGCCTTATCTGCGGTTCGTCACACAGCCGCAGTAGTATTGCCGTGCAATGAACCGGGCGCATTGCATGCGCCCGGTCTTTTTCGACGACGCGGGCCACGGAGCAAAATCGTGTTGATCTTCCGGCAGCTATTCGACCAGCAATCGTCGACGTACACCTATCTTCTTGCCGACAAGGCAACGCGCGAGGCCATTCTCATCGATCCGGTTTTCGAGCAGGTGCGCCGCGATACCGCGCTTATCGAGGAACTCGGGTTGCGTCTGCTATACACGATCGACACACACGTGCATGCCGATCACGTGACGGGCGCGTGGCTACTCAAACGGCGCACAGGTAGCCAGATTGCGATATCGGCTGCGAGCGGCGCGCAAGGCGCCGACCGCTATCTGAACCATGGCGAGCAATGCGTGTTCGGCTCGCGCCATCTCGAAGTTCGCGCAACGCCCGGTCACACAAATGGCTGCATCAGCCTCGCGCTCGACGACGGCAGCATGATGTTCACCGGCGATTGCCTGTTGATAAGAGGCACGGGCCGGACCGACTTCCAGCACGGCGACGCGCACGCAATGTTCCGCTCCGTTCAGAACCAGATATTCATTCAGCCGGACACGTGCCTGCTTTACCCTGCCCACGACTATCGCGGCTTGACGGTCACGAGTGTCGGCGAAGAGCGGCGCTTCAATCCGCGCCTCGGCGGTGAGCTATGCGAAGACGATTTTGTCGGATACGTGACGAACCTGCGTCTGCCGCATCCGAAGCAGATCGACATTGCGGTGCCGGCGAACCTCAAATGCGGCGTTGCGACGAACGACCCGACGCAGACCGCCGAACCGGAGTGGGCGCCACTCGCCTACACCTTTGCAGGTATCTGGGAGATCAGTCCGCAATGGCTCGAGGACAATCTCCGCTCTGTGCAGATCGTCGACGTGCGCGAGCCGGATGAATTCAACGGACCACTCGGCCGCATTCCCGCGGCCCAGCTCATTTCCCTTGGCGATCTGGCCGCGCGTGCGAGTGAGCTCAAGAGAGAACGTCCGATCGTTGCGGTGTGCCGTGCGGGCGGCCGTTCTGCGCAAGCCACGGTAATACTGCGGCAAGCAGGATTCAACGACGTTGCCAATCTCGCGGGCGGCATGCTGCGTTGGCGCGCCGAAGGCCGCGTCGTCGAAAACGCCGCGATGTAGGCGTCAGAAAGGCCACGAACCAGCGCACCGAGCGCCGCGCAAAAGCAATTTCCTTCAATACACCTTGCCTCGCCGCCGATACCGTGAAGCCGCGTCAATCCCGCGCATTCACGTATCGAGGCACCCGATGTCCGCTTTGCTTTCCATGGCCGCGTTCGCGCTGGCTTCGTCCATTTCGCCTGGGCCCGTCAATGTCGTCGCGTTGAGCGCCGGCGCACAGCACGGATTCGCCGCGAGCCTGCGCCACGTCAGCGGCGCGACCGTCGGCTTCACGTTGCTGCTTCTGCTCATCGGCTTGGGACTGCATGAACTGCTCGTGCATTTCCCCAATCTCATTAACGTCGTCAAATGGGCCGGAGTCGCGTTTCTGCTGTACATGGCCTGCAAACTGGCGCTCGACGACGGCCATCTCGGCGCCGACAAGCTCTCACGCGGGCCGTCGTTCGCCTATGGCGCGGCGCTGCAATGGCTCAATCCGAAAGCATGGCTCGCTTCGCTGGCGGGCATGGGCGCGTATGCAGCCGAAGGCGATGGTGCACTCGTCTGGCAGTTCACCGCGATCTATTTCGTGATCTGCTATGTATCTATTGCCAGTTGGGCTTTTGCCGGTACTTTCTTGCGCAAGTACTTGCAGGCGCCAAAGCGAGTCAGGCTATTCAATCGGGTCCTCGCCGCGTTGCTCGCCGCGAGCGCGCTTTACCTGCTTGCGACGTAACGCGCCGGACAAGCGGCCTCAACTGCGATATTGCCCCGGCGTCGCGGCGACGAGCCGCTTGAAAGTGCGCTGCAGATGCGCCTGATCGGCGAAGCCCGCATCGAGCGCAACGTCTGCGATCAGACGGCCGCGCTTCAGCTGCGAGCGGCTGTATTGAATCCGGCGATTGATCAGATACGCGTGCGGCGTCATGCCGTAGCGCTGCTTGAATGCGCGAATCAGATGCGACGCCGACAAGCCAGCCGCAGCACAGATGTCCTCGAGTTTCAGCGGACTTCTGCAGTTTTCAGCGATAAATTCCGCCGCTCGCGCAAGCTGCCGGCTCGCATCGTCGTCGGAAAGAGGTGCGGGGTTTAAGCGGTGTTGTACTTCGGAGAAAAACGCAATTGCTGCGCTTTGCTTGCGCAGCAGATCCGTCTTTGCGTCGACGAGAATCGCATGCAGCCCGTTCAGTGCATTGAACAGCGCCGCGTCTGTCGTCATGATTTGCGAGAACGCACGAAACGCGTGGTTCTCACTGAAGCCCAGTTCGTGCTGCAGGCCAGTGAGCCAGGCAACGTCGACGTGAAGCATGCGATACGACCAGCACTCGTCTGCAACGGGATTGCACGCGTGAACGTCGTCGGGATTCATCAGGACAACCGCACCCGCGCCAGTCCATTCGCGCGCGTGGCGGTTCACGTACAGGCTGCGTCCGCCTGTGACCGCGCCGATGGAGAACGTTTCATGAGAGTGTCTGGCGTAGCAGATCTCGCGGCCGTCCTCGATGGAACGCGCCTCGATGTGCGGCAACGCCGCGCTACGCCAGAAACGCGGCTCGCTGGCGCGCTTCGCGTGACTGATCGCCTCTGTCGTTCCGCTCATTCGTGCGCCTCCGGCTTTTACGTGGACCTCGCAAAAGCAGCAGCCGCAGCGAGGCCACTTATCGTAGCCGTCAAACGTTCAGTCAACAAGCGGACTCAGACGCTAGCCAGCCTGGCGTGAGCCGTAAGCCGTTACTTCGCCGAGATGTCGATATCGCCCAGGTATTTCGCCGCGAGCGTTTTGACGGTGCCGTCGGCCTGCACCTTTGCAATCGCCGCGTTCAGCCGCTCGCGCAGCGCCGTATCGCCTTTTCGGATGCCGTATGCGATACCGCTGCCCAGAATCTTGTCGTCACGCACCGGCTGACCGACGAACGCGTAGTCCTTGCCGTTGGGCTTCGACAGAAAACCGGTTTGTCCTGCGGGCGCCAGCACGAGCGTTGCGTCGAGACGTCCCGCGACGAGGTCCGTGTACACCTGGTTCTGATCCTGATACGGGACGACGGTAACGCCAGCCGGTTCCCAATGCGCCTTCGCGAACGTCTCCTGAATCGACGCCTGCAACACTCCCACGCGCTTGCCTTTCAACGCTTCGGGCGTGGGCAGCAGGCTGCTGTCGCGCTTTGCGATCAATTGCGTCGGCACGCGATAGACAACCGTGGTGAAATCGATCGTCTGGCGGCGCTGGTCCGTTGCGTTCATCGCCGAATTGATCGCGTCGAATTTGCGGCCTTGCAGCGCCGGAATCAAACCGTCGAACGACGTCTCGACCCACTTGCACGTCATATGCGCAGCGACGCACACAGCATTGCCGACGTCGATATCGAGACCTTGCAATTCGCCGTTAGGACCTTTGGATTCGAACGGCGGATACTGCGCTTCGAGCCCGAAACGCAGCGTCGATGTATCGGCGGCAACGGCAGCAGACGAGGCCGCCACCGATGCGAATGCGCAGGCCAGCGCCAAAAGAGGCTTGAGCAGTTTCATAGCAGGTCCCTTCTCTTCAGTTTCGTTGTAGTGCAAGCACGCTTCGTGTGGATGTAATACGGCGCGACGATCATACTGCGTTCAAAATACACCGCCGGCGCGGCCGACGTGAAGGCAGTTTCAGATCTCGCACAAACGGCGCGCGCCTTCAATCAGCGTAGCGTCGTCTTTCGAAAAGCTCAGGCGAATCAGGCCCGAATCGGTGCCGTCGCTGTAGAACGCGGACAGCGGAATCGTCGCGACGCGCGCATCGCGAATCAGGCGCAACACGAAATCGCTGTCGCTCTCATCGGAGAATCCGCGAAAACGCGCGAGCATAAAGAAGCTGCCCTCGCTCGGCAACAACTCGAAGCGCGATTCGGAAAGCGCATGCGCGAGCAGATCGCGCTTTTGCTGATAAAACGCGGACAAGCCGAGGTAACTCTCGCGATTGGACAAGGCGTCCACAAAGGCGTACTGCATCGGTGTATCGGCGGAAAACACCATGAACTGATGCACTTTGCGGATCTCGTTCATCAGCTCGGCGGGCGCGAGGCAATAGCCTACGCGCCAGCCGGTGACGTGATACGACTTGCCAAACGACGACACGATGACGCTACGTTCCGCCAATTCACTATGGCACGCCATGCTCTGATGTTTAGCGCCGTCGAACACCACGTGTTCGTAGACCTCGTCGGCGAGAATCACAATGTCCGTGTTGCGCGTGATCGCTTTCAATCGCGCGACGTCGGCTTCGCTGAACACGGTAGCGGTCGGATTGTGCGGCGTGTTGATGATGATCATGCGAGTCTTCGGCGTGATCGCGGCGGCGACCTCGTCCCAGTTCACACGAAAATCGCTCAGCGACAATTTGATCGGCACGGGCGTCGCGCCTTGCAGCCGAACGATCGGACCATAGCTGTCAAACGAAGGCTCGAAGTAAATCACTTCGTCGCCTGGGTGCACCAACGCACTGATCGTCGAATAAAGGCCTTCGCTCGCGCTCGCGATCACCGTCACTTCGCTCGTCGGGTCGTAGCGCACGCCGTAGAGCGTTTGCACTTTGTCGGCGAGCGCTTCGCGTAACGCCGCGATGCCGGCCATCGGCGCGTATTGGTTATGGCCGTCGCGCATAGCCTGCGCGACGCCGTCTACCAGCTTCGCGTCCGGCGCGAAGTTCGGCGCGCCCTGCGACAGGTTCAGCGCATCGTGTTGTGCGGCCAGTTGACCGATTACTGTGAAGATTGTCGTGCCAACATCAGGCAATTTCGAGCGGGCTTGCGTAGCGCTCTGCATAAGGCTTCTCCCTGTCTCCATCCGGCGGCGGACTGGCGGGCGCGGATCGCGCGGCCGAACAATCCAGTCGAGTGCCGGTTGAGTGATTAGGCATCAGCCAAAGAACCGTCACAATCGAAACTTTGTCATGCGCGGCATGCGTTTATGTCATGGCATGCGCGAGGGCGCGCGAGCTCTTGGAAACGGCCGCACAGGATGTTCGACGGGAGAAAGACCCACCTGCGGCCGAAGACGAACGTCCTGGAGGTATGACCGGAGGTGATGCACTAGCAGTCGCGGGCACAGCGTAGAAAGCGGCCAGCGTGACGCAGGGCTCGGGCCGATGCGCCGCAGCAATGGTAGCGGCGAGAGCGCTCAGCAAAGGTTTGCCGACGCGCCGCCCTCGCCACTTCGCCGCCGAATCAGGCGTCGTCCATCAAGCGAACCTTGACCTTCTTGCCCTTCACCTTGCCCGCGCTCAGCTTGCGCACGGCGTCACGCGCCACGCTGCGTTCGACCGCTACATACGTCGACATCTCGGTCACGTTGATCTTGCCGATCTGCGAGCCGGCGAAGCCCGCCTCGCCGGTCAGCGCGCCGAGAACGTCGCCGGGGCGAATTTTTTCCTTGCGGCCGCCGAGAATCTGCAGCGTTTCCATCGGCGGCAATAGCGGCTCGTTGCTGGCCGCGGTCAGTTCAGACAGCTTATGCCATTCGACTTCGCGTTTTTGCGCGTGCTCGAGACTGCCGACACGCCCCATCTCGTTCATGCTCGCAAGGCTCAGCGCCCAGCCCTCCTGATCGGCGCGTCCCGTGCGGCCAATACGATGCACATGCACTTCCGGATCGGGCGTCACGTCTACGTTGATTACTGCCTCCAGTTGCGCGATGTCGAGGCCACGCGCAGCGACGTCGGTTGCGACGAGCACCGAGCAGCTGCGGTTTGCAAACTGGATCAGCACCTGATCGCGTTCGCGCTGATCGAGTTCGCCATGCAGCGCGAGCGCATGAAAACCCTGGGCGCGCAAAACGTCCAGCAGATCGCGGCATTGCTGCTTGGTGTTGCAGAACGCCAGCGTGCTCACCGGACGATAGTGGTTCAGCAACAGGCCGACGGCATGCAGACGTTCGTCTTCGGTCACTTCGTAGAAGCGTTGACGGATCTTCGTATTGTCGTGCCGTTCGGCGAGCTTCACTTCCTTCGGATTTCGCAGGAATTGCTGACTGAGCTTGACGATGCCCTCAGGGTAGGTCGCCGAGAACAGCAGCGTCTGCCGCTCTTTCGGGCATTGCTTGACGACTGTTGCGATGTCGTCGAAGAAACCCATGTCGAGCATGCGGTCCGCTTCGTCCAGCACGAGTGTATTCAGCGACTGCAAAGGCAGGCTGCCGCGCTCGAGGTGATCCATGATCCGGCCCGGCGTGCCGACGACGATATGCGCGCCGTGTTCGAGGCTTGCGGTTTGCGGACGCATTGGCGTGCCGCCGCACAAGGTCAGCACCTTGATGTTTTCTTCCGCGCGCGCGAGACGGCGGATCTCCTGTGTGACCTGATCGGCGAGTTCGCGCGTCGGACATAGCACCATGGCCTGTACGGCGAAGTTGCGCACATCCAGACGCGCGAGCAGCGCCAGTGAAAACGCTGCGGTCTTGCCGCTGCCGGTTTTCGCCTGCGCGATCAGATCGTGGCCGGCGAGCGCAATCGGCAAGCTTGCGGCCTGGATCGGCGTCATCTCGACGTAGCCGAGTTGCGTGAGATTCGCGAGCGCGGCGGGCGGCAGTGGCAACTCACTAAACGGAGCGCCGGCGGTGGTGGGACTATTCATAGATGGTGACTCGTTATCGGCTTGAGGCCTGGGAACTATTCGGCGACGGGGCCGGGAAAGGGACGGCCTTCCATCTGCTCGTACAGCACCGAGCCGTCGTCCCCTTCGAAGCGCTCGACATAATTGCGCGCGCCGCACATCGGGCAGCGGAATAGCAGACCCTGTCCCTCGTTCTTGATGACGACGTCTGACTGATCCCACTGTGCACCGCAGGACTGATTTCTACATGTGAACACGTTGCTTCTCCAACTGGATTCGATTATTGATTCGACTGGACGCATCACCCGAGATGGGTGTGCCGCGCACGCGGCGCGCTCACGTCCATGTCGCTGAGACCTTGAACGATGCCGCAGTCTTCTACGGCCTGTTCGCCGTGGCATTGCTCACGCAGCGTGCGCAGTTGCGCCTTGAGTTGCTGCAGTTCGTCGATGCGCGTATCGACGTGGGCAATATGCTCGTCGATCAGATCATTGATGCCGCCGCAGCCGTGACCCGGCGCGTCGGTGAGACGCAGCAGCGCGCGGATTTCGTCGTGAGTCATGTCGAGCGCGCGGCAGTTGCGAATGAAGCGCAGCCGCTCGACATGCTTCGCGGTATAGCTGCGGTAATTGGCCTCCGTGCGCTCCGCTTCGGGCAATAGCCCTTCCTTCTCGTAGAAACGGATGGTTTCGGTCGTGCAATGGGCGATTTTCGCCAATTCGCCGATTTTCATGGACCCTCCTGAGACCGGCCTTGACCTTGTAGTGGCTTCAAGGTGTTTACTAGACCACAAATCGAACGAGGAAGCCACCATGCCGCACGCTCACGAGGCACATGCCGAAACTGCCACACAGCACGACGCCTGCGCCCATAACCACGAAAAGCATCGACATGATCATGCGAGTGGAGGCTGTTGCGGCGCCTCGGCCCATGCCCCCGCGCAGTTGGAGGCACAGTTGCGGCCGTCCGAAGCGATTGGCGACGACGTGCGCACCGCGATCCGCATCATGCAAATGGATTGCCCGACCGAAGAAGAGCTGATCCGCAAGAAATTCAGTCGCATGCCGGACGTGCGCAGCATGGAGTTCAATCTCATGCAGCGTGTACTGACCGTCGTGCACGCGCACGGCGCGCTCGACTCGATTCTCGCCGCGCTTCGTTCGCTCGACTTCTCGCCAGAAATCGCGGGTCCGGATTCACCGTCTTCGCAGCAAGACGCCAAACAGCGCACTCAACCGGTCGCGCCTCCACAGCCGAAGCCTTGGTGGCCGCTTGCTTTTGCGGGCGTCGCTGCGGCCGCTTCAGAGGCCGCAGGCTGGCTCGGCGCGCCCGCCTGGATGGCAGCAGGCCTTGCGATCATCGCGATCGCTTCCTGCGGCCTGACAACGTACCGCAAGGGTTGGCTCGCCATTCGCCACGGCAACCTGAATATCAACGCGTTGATGAGCATTGCAGTGACGGGCGCGTTGATCCTGGGCCAATGGCCTGAAGCGGCGATGGTAATGGTGCTCTTCACCGTCGCCGAACTGATCGAAGCAAAGTCGCTCGACCGCGCCCGCAATGCAATCCAGGGGTTGATGCAGCTCACACCCGAACAGGCGAGTGTGCAGCAACCGGACGGCACGTGGCGCCTCACCGATCTCAACGCGATCGCGACGGACGCGCTGGTTCGCGTGAAGCCGGGCGAGCGGATTGCGCTCGACGGAGAGATCGTTGCAGGGCGTTCTAGCGTGGATCAGGCGCCCATCACGGGAGAAAGTCTGCCGGTGGACAAGACCGTCGGAGATGCCGTGTTCGCAGGCACCGTCAATCAGACCGGCTCGTTCGACTACCGCGTGACCGCGGGGGCCAGCAACACGACGCTTGCGCGCATCATTCACGCCGTTGAGGCAGCGCAAGGCACTAAAGCGCCCACACAACGTTTCGTCGATCAGTTCGCGCGCGTCTACACGCCATGTGTGTTCGCCGTTGCGCTACTGGTGGCGCTCGTGCCGCCGCTCTTTTTCGACGGATTGTGGCAAGCGTGGATCTACAAGGCGCTGGTAATGCTGGTGATCGCGTGTCCGTGCGCGCTCGTGATTTCCACGCCGGTAACGATTGTCAGCGGTCTGGCCGCAGCCGCGCGCAAGGGCATTCTCATCAAGGGCGGCACTTTCCTGGAGCAAGGGCGCAAGCTGACCCGCATGGCATTCGATAAAACCGGCACGATCACGCACGGCAAACCGGTGCAAACCGATTTCGCGATGCTCGCCGATGCCGATGCCGACGCCGCACGTTGCCGCACGCTTGCCGCGAGTCTTGCGGCGCGCTCGGATCATCCTGTGTCGATGGCAATTGCGGCGGCGGCAAGGAACGACGGCGTGGGTAACGTCACTGTCGATTCGTTCGAAGCGCTTCCGGGGCGCGGCGTGCGCGGCGAGATAAACCGCTTGACGTACTGGCTGGGCAATCATCGGCTCGCGGAAGAACTCGGGCGGTGCTCGCCTTCACTTGAAGCGCGGCTCGGCGCGCTCGAACGTCAAGGCAAGACGGTGGTGTTGTTGAGCGACGCCGAACGCGTCCTCGCGCTCTTTGCCGTGGCGGATACGGTAAAGGAGACAAGCTCCGCCGCTATCGCCGAGTTGCACCGCGTGGGCGTCGTCACGGCCATGCTCACCGGCGACAACCCGCATACCGCTGCCGCAATCGCAGAGCAAGTGGGTGTCGACGAAGCGCGCGGCAATCAGTTGCCGCAAGACAAACTGGATGCGATCGCGCAGTGGTCGGCCGAGGGCGCGAAAATAGGCATGGTGGGCGACGGTATAAACGACGCACCCGCGCTTGCACGCGCCGACATTGGCTTTGCGATGGGCGCGATGGGAACCGGCACGGCCATCGAAACCGCCGATGTCGCGTTGATGGACGACGACCTGCGCAAGATCCCGCTCTTCATCCGCCTGTCCAAAGCGACGCATGGCGTGCTGGTGCAGAACATCGCGCTCGCGCTCGGCATCAAGAGCGTGTTCCTGGTGTTGACCGTGATGGGTCTCGGCACCATGTGGATGGCAGTGTTCGCCGATGTTGGCGCGAGTCTGCTCGTAGTGGCCAACGGCCTGCGCTTGCTGCGCAAATAGCAACTCGCAACGCGTCCCGCGTCACGCCGTGAGGCAACTAGTGCGCAGATGAACGGCTGCTCGCGGCGGATTGAGCGCCAATCGCAGCCTTCAACGTATCCGAGGGCCGCATGCCGAAGAGCTTGCGGTAATCGGTTGCAAACTGGCTCATGTGCCAGAAGCCCCAAGCGGCCGCGACGTCCTGCACCGAGCGGCAGTCTCGCGACGCATTGCACAGATCGCGGCGCGCGCCGTTCAGGCGGATCGCTCGCACATAGGTTGCCGGCGCCATGCCGAGCACATCCTGAAAGCAGTATTGCAGCGTACGCCGGCTCACATGCAGACGTTCGCAAAGCTCCGGCACACCGACCGCGCGATCGCGATTGGCGAGCACATAGTCGCGCGCGTCAGAGACGATCGACTGACGGCGCGCACGCGCCGGCATTGCCGTCGGTTCAGAAGAAGCCGGCAAAGCGCCAGCGTCGAACAGCTCCGCCAGCACCGACGCCTGCAAGTTCTCCCGCGCAGCCGACGACAACGGCGCAGCGCTCGCAGCACCATGCGCAAGAAGCTCGCGCAGCAAAGCGCACATTCGCTCCTTGCGGGCCATGCCGACCGTCACGACCTCGGTATCCGGCATTGGGTCGACAAGACTCACGCGCTCCACGTCCGCCGCGTAACGACGCAACATCTCTCCCTTCACGACCACACCGAAAATCTCGTAGCCTGCCGACGTCAGCAGTTCGAACTCGACGCCACCCGGACGAAAGGCGAGCGCGTCGCCGCCGATGATTTGCGCGTCGATGCGACCGGAGTCCCCGCGGCACGTCGGAATACCGAACCAGTACGCGTCTTTCTGCACTTCGCAGGTTTGCCTCAAGGTGTGACTCGTTGTTTCAACGAACACCTGCATCTGGTCGAGGCACAACTCCGTCAAGCCGCCAACAAAGCTTCCCGCCGTCAACTGGTCGTACGTCTGGTGCCAGCCGTGAAGATTGCGCGCCTGTTCGTCTGCGTCGTGGGCGACACGGGTCTGCACGCAAAAGCTTGGCTGCGGCACGAGCGTGGAGCTTGCGCACGCGGCGCTCGCCGGGTTGCTGCTAAGGGTTCCGATCGACATGGCGAATCCGCGCAATGGAGTATCGAAGAGAAAAAACAAGGCAAGTCCCATGCCGATCGCACGCGCCTGCTTACTGCAGTGACTGGCTCGGCACGCGCCGCGCCGCTGTTCAATTCGTGAACAGCAACAACCGCGTTGATCAGAAACGACGCGCCACCCTCCGTCGACTAGAGGCAAAAACACGCGCCCCGGTGCGCCGGTGCCTGCTGCGCGTGCACGTCTCACCAGCCGGGTGCATTGGCATAGATCTGGCTCTACGGTGACGCGGCCGACTTCAACGGATTGCAACCGAGCGCAACGTCGCGCCGGCTATTGCCCATTCAGACATGTGAGGAGCACACAGATGAATCACGCGGAGATGCAGTTTCTGACGACCGAATTCCCCTTCAAGAAGCAATATGCGAACTTTATCGGCGGCGAATGGGTGAAGCCCGCAGGGGGCGAGTACTTCGACAACGTATCGCCGATAACAGGCGAGCCGTTCACCTCGATCCCACGTTCGCGCGAGGCCGATGTCGAACTCGCGCTCGACGCAGCGCACCGCGCCAAAGCCGCTTGGGGTAAAACCTCGACGACCGATCGCGCGAACATTCTGAACCGCATTGCGGACCGGATGGAAGCGAATTTGCAGCGTCTCGCCGTTGCTGAAACGATCGACAACGGCAAGCCGCTGCGCGAAACAATGGCCGCCGATATTCCGCTTGCCATCGACCATTTCCGCTATTTCGCCGGCGCGGTGCGCGCTCAGGAAGGTTCGATCTCCGAGATCGACGACGACACCGTTGCATATCACTTCCACGAACCGCTCGGCGTGGTGGGCCAGATCATCCCGTGGAATTTCCCGATCCTCATGGCCGTGTGGAAACTCGCGCCCGCGCTCGCGGCCGGCAACTGTGTCGTGCTCAAGCCGGCAGAGCAAACGCCCGCGTCGATTCTCGTACTGGTGGAACTGATTCAGGATCTGCTGCCCGCGGGCGTGCTGAATGTGGTGAACGGCTTCGGTCTGGAAGCGGGCAAGCCGCTGGCTTCGAGCAAGCGCATCGCGAAGATCGCCTTTACCGGTGAGACTACGACCGGCCGCCTCATCATGCAGTACGCGAGTCAGAACATCATTCCTGTGACGCTCGAACTCGGAGGCAAGAGCCCCAACATTTTCTTCGCCGACGTGATGAATCAGGACGACAGCTACTTCGACAAGGCGCTCGAAGGCTTCGCGATGTTTGCGCTTAATCAGGGCGAAGTATGTACGTGTCCGTCGCGTGTGCTGATCGACGAAAAGATCTACGACAGTTTCATGGAGCGAGCATTGAAGCGCGTCGCGGCGATCACGCAAGGTCACCCGCTCGACACGCGGACGATGATTGGTGCGCAGGCTTCGCAGGAACAGTTGGAGAAGATTTTGTCGTATGTCGATCTCGGCAAGCAGGAGGGCGCCGAATGTCTGATTGGCGGCGAACGCAACACGTTGAGCGGCGAGTTGAGCAAAGGCTATTACGTGAAGCCGACCGTGTTTCGCGGCCACAACAAAATGCGCATCTTCCAGGAAGAGATCTTTGGGCCGGTTGTTTCAGTGACCACGTTCAAGACCGAAGAGGAAGCACTCGAGATCGCCAACGATACGCTCTACGGTTTGGGCGCCGGTGTATGGACTCGCGACGGCACGCGTGCTTATCGCTTTGGCCGGCAGATCCAGGCGGGCCGTGTGTGGACCAATTGCTATCACGCGTATCCGGCGCACGCGGCGTTTGGCGGCTACAAGCAATCGGGCATCGGCCGGGAAAATCACAAGATGATGCTCGACCACTATCAGCAAACCAAGAACCTCCTCGTCAGCTATAGCGAGAAGCCGCTCGGTTTCTTCTAAGCGTTCGCGGCGAAGTGTTGATTGCAGAGCGAGCCGCATTGTGCGGCTCGCTGTGTTTAAGCGAGGGTACGATGACCGACGGAAAAGAAGTAGCGCGCGTAATTGCAACTCCTGCCGCTATCCAGTTGATCGACTCGTTGCGCGCTGAACATGGCGAGGTGCTGTTTCACCAATCCGGCGGATGCTGCGACGGCAGTGCACCCATGCTGTTTCCGCAGAGCGAATTCATGGTCGGTTCGTCCGACGTGAAACTCGGCACCCTGGCGGGCGTGCCGTTTTACATGAGCGATTCGCAGTTCGAGTACTGGCAGCACACGCAGTTGATTATCGATGTGGTGCCAGGCAACGGTGGCATGTTCTCGCTGGAACGGCCAAGCGGTCTGCGCTTTCTGACGCGCTCGCGCTTGTTCGACGACGACGAGAATGCGTGGCTCGAAGCGCATCCCGTACAGCGTGTCGATGCGTGAGTTATTCCGCAGTTGAGTTTGGGTTCGGGTTTGCGCTTGGGGCGGCCTCGGCGCTGATTGCGGGTGCTGCCGGCGCGCCCGGCAGCGATGCGTCGCTATCGTCTTTCAGGCCCACGCCGGTGACACCCAGCCGGCGTGCATGCGTAAGCAGATAATGCAGTTTGTGCGCGGCAAGCGGATAGGCGAGTCCTTCAGGACGCACGTTTGAAATGCAATTGCGTTGTGCGTCGCTGCAGCCCACCTTCGGCGCATGTGTAATGTAAATGCCGAGACTATCCGGCGAGCTGAGACCAGGCCGCTCCCCGATCAGCATCACGACGATCTTTGCATTCAGCAACTCGCCGATCTCGTCGCCGAGTGCAACCCGTGCCTGCCGCGCGACGACAACAGGGCCGATCGCCCAATCCACGAGTTGCGGAGTGACGGCTTGCAACAACGGAACGGCTTGTTTCGACGCGGCAAACGCCGACAAGCCGTCGCCGATCACGAACACTACATCGGGCGACTCGCCGGGTAATTGCGCGAGCGCTGCGCGACTCTCTTCGGATAGGCGCCGGCCGAGGTCGGGACGCCGCAAGTAGTGCTCGCGGTCGGGCGCGGCGCTGTGCACATCCAGCGTGCTGAAGTTCTGCGCACGCAGTTGCGCGTGCAATGCGTCTGTGTCGAGCGGATGATGCACGGCGTCGCGCGCTTGTGCATGCGAAAGATTGAACGCGAGTAAAGGCGCAGTGGGGAGGCTGTTGCCTGCTCGACCCAATGCAATACGCGCGTTGGTGAACTGGCGCAGTGCATTCCATGGGTTCTTGTCGACAGAGTCGCTCATTCGATACCCATCCAGTCGCGCACACCTTCCAGCAACGGTTGTTGTGTCGACGCGCTCAGCAATGCGCCGCGCGCGTCGGCAATCTGCATCGACTCGAGCCATTCTTCGAACTCAGGTGCGCGGCGCAAGCCGAGAACATCGCGCACATAGAGCGCATCGTGGAAAGAGGTGCTCTGATAATTGAGCATCACATCGTCTGCACCCGGAATGCCCATGATGAAGTTGATGCCTGCCACGCCGAGCAACGTGAGCAAATTGTCCATGTCGTCCTGGTCGGCTTCCGCATGATTCGTGTAGCAGATGTCGCAGCCCATCGGCACGCCCAGCAGCTTGCCGCAAAAATGATCTTCGAGGCCCGCGCGCGTGATCTGCTTGCCGTCGTACAGATATTCGGGGCCGATAAAACCCACCACGGTATTCACGAGAAACGGATTGAACTTACGTGCAACCGCATAGGCGCGCACTTCGCAGGTCTGCTGATCGACGCCGAAATGCGCGTCCGCCGACAACGCACTGCCCTGCCCCGTTTCGAAATACATCAGATTGTTGCCTACAGTACCGCGCTTGAGCGACAGCCCCGCTTCGTACGCTTCCTGAAGCAGCGAGAGTGAAATTCCGAAACCGGCGTTCGCTTTTTCGGTGCCTGCAATCGACTGAAACACGAGGTCGACGGGCGCACCTTTTTCGATGGCGGCGATCGTGTTGGTGACGTGCGTCAGCACGCACGATTGTGTCGGCACCTGATAACGCTGCCGGAATTCGTCGACCATCACCAGCAGTCTGGTGATCGCTGCAAGATTGTCGCTGGCCGGGTTGATGCCGATCATCGCGTCGCCACAGCCGTACATGAGGCCGTCGAGCATCGAAGCCGCGATGCCCTTCACGTCATCCGTCGGATGATTCGGTTGCAAACGCACCGACATGTGTCCCGGCAAGCCGACCGTGTTGCGAAAGCGCGTGATCACCGGACGCTTGCGCGCCGCCGCGATCAGATCCTGATTGCGCATGAGCTTTGACACGGCTGCGACCATTTCAGGCGTGAGGCCGGCGGCGATGCGCGCGAGCGCATCGGCATTCGTCGTTGTGCTGAGGAGCCAGTTTCGAAAGTCGCCTACCGTCAGATGCGAAATCTCGGCGAACGCCTGCGGCGAATGATCGTCGATGATGAGACGCGTGACTTCGTCGCTTTCATACGGAATCAGCGCTTCGTTGAGGAACGTGCGTAGCGGCACTTCGGCGAGGGCCATCTTCGCGGCCACGCGCTCCTCTTCGCTCGCCGCCGCGACGCCGGCGAGTTGATCGCCGGAGCGTTGCGGGCTCGCCTTCGCCATGAGTGTCTTCAGATCGGCAAAGCGATAGGTACGGCTGCCGATTGTCTCCGTGTAGCTCATTTTTACGACTCCAGCGCCGCTGCGCGCGCAGCGGCTTCATCCGTCATTCTTCGAGCAATGCGTCCGCTGGCGCGGCCTCGCGCTGATGGCGCGTCAACAGGAAATAGACGTAGCCTAGCGCGAGGAAGATTGCGAACACTACTGCCACCAGAAAGTTGAAGTACACCATGGTCGCCAGACAGATTACCGCGGCGACCAGCGCGAACGCCGGGAACAGCGGAAACAGCGGCGCGCGGAACGGGCGCTCCATGTTCGGCTCTGTGCGGCGCAGCTTGAAAAGCGACAACATACTGATGATATACATCACGATAGCGCCAAACACGGACATCGTCACGATGTTCGCTGTGAGCGTCTGGCCGCCGAACTGGATCAGCTCGTCACTGTAGATCGCTGCGATGCCGATCACGCCGCCGGCCAGAATCGCGCGATGCGGCGTCTTGAAGCGCGGATGTACCTTGGAGAGCCACTCAGGCAGATAGCCCGCGCGTGCCAGCGCGAAGATCTGCCGCGAATAGCCGAGGATGATCCCGTGAAACGACGCGACCAGACCGAACAGGCCGAGCCACACGAGCATATGCATCCAGCCGCTGTGTTCGCCGACGATGAACTTCATCGCTTGAGGCAACGGATCGTTGATGTTCGACAGCTTGGTCCAGTCGCCGGCCGCGCCCGCGAATACCATCACACCGATGGCCAGCACGACGAGCGTCAGGATGCCGGCGACGTAGGCAATCGGGATCGAGCGCTTCGGGTTTTTCGCTTCTTCCGCGGCCATTGCAACGCCTTCGATTGCCAGGAAGAACCAGATTGCGAACGGGATGGCCGCGAACATGCCGTTGAAGGAGCCCATGCTGAATGTATCCGCGCCGGCCCATCCGCCTTTCGTGAAGTTAGACCACTGGAAGCCCGGCGATACGACGCCCATGAAGACGAGCAGTTCGAAAATCGCGAGCAACGTCACGCACAGCTCGAAAGCCGCCGCGATCTGCACGCCAACGATATTCAGCGCCATGAAGATGAGATACGCGCCCATTGCCGCGTGTTTCGGCTCGAGGCCAGGAAACTGCACGTGCAGATAGGCGCCGATTGCGAGCGCAATGGCCGGTGGCGCGAACACGAATTCGACGAGCGTCGCCGCGCCGGCCAGATAACCGCCGGTCGGACCGAACGCGTGACGCGCGTACGCGAACGGGCCGCCCGCGTGTGGAATCGACGTGGTGAGTTCGGTGAAACTGAAAATGAAGGTCGTGTACATCGCGGCAATAAAGATCGCCGTGACGACGAAGCCGAGTGTACCGGCGCTCGCCCATCCGTAGCTCCAGCCAAAATATTCGCCGGAGATCACGAGGCCAACCGCGATGCCCCAAAGCTGCCACGTGCCGAGCGTCTGCTTCAACTCGTGATGCGTGACTTTACCGACGTGCTGACCGTTGGACTCTGATTTCATCGGGCGCTCCGTGAGTTTGCCGCTGGTCGACGCCGCAAGGCTTTGCGGTGTGCGGGCAGACAGGCTTTCGCCGATGGTATTGAGCCATTATTCGAGGTGGTATCGAAATTCGGCAAAGTTGGGGGGTGGGAGGGGTGGGTGGTTTGCTGGCGGTTTGTTTGCGCTTTCTATGGTTTTTATAATCTTTGTATGTGTATATGTAGTAATAGTTAACAAGGCGCGCTCATCGTAGTGGATAAGTGTGAAAGCGCCCTGCGCCTGCGGATGCATATTGAATACATCGGTGAGAATCTCATCGACCGCTTTATCCTGCCAGATTCGCGCGTCTTTACGGAACGGGAATCAGCGCCGAGCAAATGCTGAAGATGGAGTCCGAGATGAGCAATCTTCAGGAACAATACAAGCTTGTGGAGCAGAGGTACGGCCAGGACGTGTTAAATCTGGTGCTCGCGAAAGGATACCTCGCCAAGCTTCTCGAGAACGAATCCGCCCGTCATTATTTGCAGAGACACCAGCCCGATCTATTCTCCGAATTTGAATCCATCGTCGCCACGATCTCGCTCGATCACAAACAGCTTGCGATCAATACTTGAACGCTCCCATCGTGGGCTTCTATCCATCGTCCTACATCTTGCAGACCACCACACGCTCATCCTTACTGCGCGGATTTCTTGGGAGGTTTTGAGCGCGCCAGCTTCTTGCCTGCAAACGAGTACCAGCTGCCGTTCGCGCTCAGCAGTACAGCGCTGTCTGACCAACGAATGTCGTCCACATCCAGCTTGTTACTGATCGGCAACACCACAGGTGGTTTTTTTCGGAAGTCATATAACGACACAGAGGGAGTATCGGAGAACCCGCCAATGAAGTCCTCGACAACTATGCGCGTGGCGGGTTTGTCCGTCCCGGTGGAGTCTGTGTAGTAGGTGTAGTGAGATCCATAAAGCTGGTCGAACTGCGCACCGTTCAACGAGGCGTTGAAAGTAACGCCGTCTGTCTTCACGTGCTCCACCCTCACAATAGACAGCGTGCCAGCAACGGTCTGAATGGAGTCGCGATCTCCACCATCCGTCTGTGCGTAAGAAGCTGCACAACAAAACGACAAAAGAACCCCGATCAACGACAACTTGAACAAATTCATCTCCTAAAAAGTCGGGTTCGTCCCGCCCACTGCGGTCACGAGATCCAGCAAGGGGCGTACGTCAGCAAGCTTCGTCGGGTCACAGGCAAAGTTCTTGAAGTTGACACCGTTGTCGATCAGCTGACTCAGCCACAGACGATGAGCCTTCACGTAATTGCCGCCGTTATCCTCTGCGCGTTTGGCGGCGGCAGAGGCACCAATCTGTGCGATCAATAGAGTTTTTGCCCCTCGAGCGATCAATTTAGCCGGATGGCCCGGCGTCGCCTGTGAATACGTATCATCGGCAGCAATAGTCCCCGCAAGATATCTGTTCGCGTCGCCCGATCCGAGGTGATGGGACAAATACAGGATCTTCGCTCGCTCGCCGTCGTTCAATCCAGTGAAATTGTAGCCGTTTGACTGGAGTGCGCGAAAATTCGACATCCCATAGTCGACGGCTGCCATGATCGCGGCCTCGGCATTCGACCTGAAATCAAGCAACTCGGCTTTATGGGCTGGGACGACGTGATATTTCCCGTGCGCATCCTTCGTTACCCACCCGTTCGCTTCAGCCTTTTCGTTAACGAACGTCCCGGGGCGGACCGCCTCGCCCAGCCAAGTTCCCGCGAGGAATTGCGTCAATCCACGGGCGCTGGAGCCCGACGCTGCGGACGCGGGGTTCCATTCGCCTGTCGACACTTTGACGATTTTTGTTTTGATCTTGCCGTGGATTTTGACTTTTTTCTCGATCGAGACTACCAATTTGGCCGCCTCGATATTGATGACAGAAGCAACGGCTTGCGGTTTAAATCCACTCCGGGTGCCAGCAGAAATAATGTAGTCGCGAAACTTGGCATTTGGCCCCAGTCGCAGGTTGTCGTTATTTGGGCATTCGACACCCACATTTACGACCGGATTGCCAGCGCTATCCCGGTTTTGCTGAGTCTCTCCTGGTGGCAAGGGCAGCGGCGCTGCCTCGTGATGATCGGCTCCGCCCTGGTGTACTCGCAGCGCGGCATCGAGCTTTACTTTCGGACTACGAAGGGTTGCCTGATGCACGCCTGCAGGCGGAGCAATCTCTGCAACTTTCTTCGTCCCGCCGTCAATCTTCGCGACAAACACGTGGACTTTTTCTGATGCTTTTTGCGTTTGGATAGGTGGAATGAGTCCCTGCTTATCCGTCACATGCTCTTGAGAGTCGGCCCCGGCAACAACTTTTGTCTTGAGGTCAGGAATTGGCGCGCCATTGGCATCGGTTATGCGAATCCACAATTCGCTAAAATACGATTCGGCATCCTGCTCTGGTTGCTCGCGCAGGACAAGTTTCTGGCCAGGATAGATGAGTCTGGGGTTGTCTATCTTGTTCAATTTCACAAGATCGCTGACCGTAACCCCGTTTCTCTGAGCGATCGCGCTAAGGCTATCGCCAGGTTGGACCGTGTATTGGTTATCTTCCGCCATCGTTACGCAACCCCATCTTCTTCGTCGAGTGAACCACTGGAAGCCTCCGCTTCACGATCAATATCTGCATCGAATAAAGTGCGCCATTCGCCTTGACCATAGAGCACCGTTACCGCCTCTGTGTTCTCGGGATTTAGCTTGCGTTCTGATCCTGAGTCCGAGGATACCCCCGCCAGCACACGTTGCACCGTGGTTGAACCCGCAGGCACAGCGAACACGCCGTAACTCACATCGGCGGCGGACTTTCCGTCATCGATTGAACGAAACATGAACTTCTGGCTGAACTGTGCGGGGCCAGATTGCGGTAAGTCCGGGAGCGAGTAGTTGGTTCGTGCAGGACCTTCAAACGAATGTTGGCTACCTTTGATGTCGACCGTGCCTGGCGCATGAATCTGGATGTTGCCCCCCTCGATCCTGATATAGGCGCCACCAGACGTCAGCAGAATCCCGTTGGCCGAAGCGACCTCAATCGTCTCGCTCGTCGAGAGTAACTTCAAGGTTTTCTGGGCAGTCACTTCCACGTTGTCCGAGTGCGCCCGGATCTCCACTTTGCCTTTCGCCGCAAAGAGCTTCATTCCCGAGTTTTGCACGAACAGGCTGATCTTCTCGGTCACGCTGGCGAGAAGTGACTTCCCCGATGCGATGTGCGTGCTCTGCCCGCTCACCAGATTGATGTGCTGATCCGCAGAAATCTGTGCAGACTTTTGCGTCGATGTCGCAAACCCCGCAGGGGTCGCAAACAGCATGACCGGCTCCTTAAATGCGTTCGCATTGCCAGTCCCACCGCCCGCCGTGTTGCCGCCTGTACCCGCCGCACCGGAAACGCTGTTCTGGGTCGCATCCGTAAATGCTTTGAGCGATTCATACCCATCCTTAAGACTCCCGGCCTGATTAGTCTCACTCGACTGCGACAGCGACTCCATCACGCTTTCCGAATTGACCAACTGGGCGTTTGCGTTGCGAACGTCGAGCGGCTGGGTTGAGGCACCGGTAGTGGGATGGGTCGATATGTAGAGCCCCTGACCGGCCCTGACCGCGCCGTAGGCGTCTGACTTGAGATCGAACCCGCTCCCAAGATATGCACCGCGGGTGTTGCCCGTTTGACTGACCAGATATCCAAGGTGCAACTGTGCGTTGGTACTGCTGCTATACAACTGAACGCGGTTCTGCCCGGTGGCGTCGTCCATCACCATCTGGTTGAACCCGCTGCCCTGGTACTCCTTCGACTTGTATCCGGAGAGAATTCCGTTCGAATGCCAGTCCGGGGTCTTTGAGCCGTTGTAGAGGCGTCCCGTGACGATAGGTCGATCGCAGTCGCCGTCGACAAACGACACAATGACTTCCTCGCCGATGCGTGGGACGTGGACTGCGCCGTAGCTACTGCCAGCATTTGAATGCGCAACGCGCATCCAGCAAGAAGCTGTTTCGTCTCCCGGGTTCAGGCGATCCCAGTGCATCCGAACCTTGATCCGGTTCAGTGCGTCCGTAAACACTTCCTGGTTGGCAGGCCCGACCACGGTCGCTGTCTGCAGATGCATCGGCGGTTTGGCATGTTCCAGCGGACTGCGGTAGGGTACGGTCCGGCGCTGTGCCTCAACACTCGCCATAAAGAAGCCTTCGCTGCCATCGCTTGATTTGATGATCAGCGCCTGCGTGCCATGCTGCGTTCGTGCGGCGGCCAACGCGCTCGTCAGACTATGCGGAAAGTCAGTCGTGCCGCTAGACACGGGCAAGTTGTTCTCGATCGTCCATTCAACATCGATCACCGCAAACTGCCGTTCCTGCTGACTACCGAGGCTGTGATCCGGGTGATCGGCGAGTTCGAACCATCGACCCGCATCGATGCGTCGGACCGCGCCCACGCCATGAAATCGCTTGGCCCGCGACTCCCACTCTTCCATACGCACCTTGGAAAGCTGATCACCGCGCGCCTGCTCCGCATAGCTATAAGCGCCAGTGTATTCATACACTTCGGCTTGCGATGGCAGGTCGCCTTGCGTGGTCAGCGTGGGGATCGTCGTGCCCTTCGGATTTGCGGCGGATGACGGCGCCTTGTAATCGAACGTGCGTGTCGTGAGGGCCGTACTCTGAAGCGTGCGCATACCACTCCATTGCACGAACGCGTCGGTCTCACTGTTAGTGCCGGATCGGTAAAAATGGATCGCCTGCGGCGACAGTGGCGCCAACACATCGAGATTATCGGTGACTACCAGCGTGTGTGATTTCCCGTCGCCAGCCTGCTCGAAATAACCGAAAAGCCCTTCGACCTCCATCAAGCGATGACAGAAATTCCAGTCATCCTCGTATTGAACACAGAAGGAGCGTTGCGGCAGCGGATTGCGCAACGAGAAGCGAAATGCGCCCTGAGCCTGAGGATGCATATTGAAGACATCGGTTAGGATTTCATCAACCGATTTATCTTGCCAAATACGCGCATCTTTACGGAACCTCAGAAAATGCATCCATGATGCAAATCCGATCTGATAACTGGTCAGGGCGCTGTCAGACCCCAGGCGCCTCGCAGTATGAACGTAACCATGGTGCGGAGCGTACGACTGATCGGATTGCAGCATCCACAGGGTTACAGGTTGGGCGATCAGCTTTTTTAGTTCAATTCCGTCGCTGGTCGAGACGACATCAAGCGTGAACTCGTAGTGACGGCCAATGCGAGAATTTCCTACAAGGCGTTGCGGTAGCAACACATTTTCGCCAAGCGGGCTATCTAGTTTCAGTAGCCGGTCACTTTGTGCGAGTCCACCGGCAATCGCCCCAATCAGGTCTTGCGCTCCCATACCGCCTCTATTTATTCAACACGCGCCCCCGCGTCATCGCGCGATTCTACATAAAATAATTTAAATATCGCAATCTGGATTCCGAAAACAAATGTTAAATCGGCACAAGCTTCTTCTCGGCTGATGCCAGATGAATATCGGAAAAAATTGCAACGCACTGATAGCGTGCTGCAACGTGGGTGATATCAAGCGGCCGTTCGGAGGAGTCAGAAAGCCAGTTTTTTGGTGTAATTATCCGATTCCATCCGCTTCAGTTACTGGTTATAGTGCTGCGCTTAAGCAAAGTCGGGAGTGTCCCTTGATTCGATACAACATTGTTGACGGCGACAAGACGACCGCGGACGGGATTGCGATCGCGTCATCTGACAGTTGCCTTAATATGGGAAAAGCTTTGGTCATGCTAGGTGACTATGCTGAATGCCCTAAGTGCAACTCGAAGGGCCGCATTGTGGGAGATGGGCCAAGGAGGCCGACCAGGCTCATGGGCAAACAGCCGGCGCTGAATAACGATCTCTGCATGTGTTCCTGCAAAGAGAAGCCGCGCCTGATAAATTCGCTCTCCAGTCTCTGGGAAGAGGTCGGCTCCGATGACACCGACAAGCGGAGTTCCTCCCAAAACACGGGCAACCCCGGGGCTGAGCCCGGGCACGGTGGTGAGCCACAATTGGGGCGGCGCTTCCAGTTCGTAGATAGTGACACGCAGGAGCCCTTGGCAAACCGTCAATACGTCGCCAACGTCGACGGGCAGACGAGCCATGGCATAACGGATGAAAGCGGTTTTGCCGATATCGATGGCAGGCCCGGCAGCGATATCCAGGTTCACCTGGTGTTCAAGGCGCCCACTGGCTATCTCAAGGTTCAGGAGGGTTAATCATGTCGGACTATCAATACACACCTGAACACTGGTCGCAGGGCGATCCCGTTGCAAACTATAAGGCCGGACAGATTGTCGCGGTGACCGTGAATAACCGGGCCGCGACGCGACAAGCCATCATCACAGTGTTGAAGAAGTCCGGCTACACACTGGTCGAGCGCTCGTCCTGGGGCGCCAAGCCTCCGAGGGATGCCTTGACCCCTTCAAATTGGGATTACAGCGATTTGGTCATCCACCATGCCGGCCACAGTTATTCATGCGCCGTCAACGAGCAAGGGGCCATCGAGCAGATGAAAAAGGCTCAGGAATATGACATGCATGGCTTTTACGACATCGGGTACCACTATGCAGTCTCGTGCAACGGTGAAATTTTCGAAGCCAGGGACGTGCGCTTCGTTGGGTCACACGTGATGGGAGATAACACGGGAAAACTTGGAATTGTCCTTCTTGAGAATCTTGCTGAAGCCGGCGAGGCGTGGCAGCAGGAATACAGCCGGAAGTCGCTATGGGAAAAACTTAAGGGGACGTTGGACATCGGGCGCGACGCGGTAGCGTTCGACCACGAAATGCCGACCAAGGCTCAGATGGACGCGCTAACCACGCTTATTAAAACACTGAAAGAGTTTTTCAATCTCAAGGCCCTAGGTGGCCATCGTGAATATCAGCTACTTGCTCCAGGGCACGAAGGGCGGGCATGCCCTGGAAAATATGGCATGCAGGTCGTAACGCAGATGAGGAGTGCATTCGGTTTGGCCGCTCCATCAAAGTGAAATGTCCAGTCCAAGCGCATTATTTATAATGAAGGTATGGCGTTCGAGCTGTTGCTGAATCCGTTCACACCGCTCGACGTCAGGAAGATTTGCGCGAATGGGAAGCTTTGCCTTCCATTCCACCGAACCCAGCCACTCGCTACTTCCTGGGTCGGGCCCATGCCCCTGTCCATCGGAGATGTCGAAGTAGTGCTGGCCCACGTAGCTAAACCATTCTGCGCTACACACTTTGGACTCGGGCGGCGTCGGGATGCTTGTGTTTATGGCAATCCAGGCAACGACTAGAAGCGCAACCACACCAATGACTTTTTTCATGTTTGCATGCTAATTTCAATGTTGAAGTGGATAGCCGGAGTCTGGTTAATTACTTCGCTGATTGTGGCCTCAGTAGGACTGCTCTTTAAACCTCAAAAATCTGACATTGCCATCGTTTTCGGTAACGAAGTTCATGCGGATGGTAGCCCATCGAACAGGTTATCGGCAAGACTGGATCGGGCGCGCCAATGTTATGAGAATGGGATGTGCCGTCAGATATTTGTGAGCGGTGGTGTTGACAAACAAGGTACCGACGAAGCGCTGGCGATGGAAAATTATCTTGTCAGACGAGGCATTCCCAAAGAACGGATAGTCATGGATAACATGGGCCTCGACACATGGGACACCGCCAGAAACGCCAGCGTCTATATAAAAATGCGCCATCTGAAAAGTGCACTCGTTATCACGCAGTATTTCCACGTCCCACGGAGTGTCATCGCCTTAAGGCAATTTGGAATCGACCATGTCGCCGGTAGCTATCCGCAGTTTTTTGAAATCCGCGATATTTACTCCGCTATCCGGGAGACACCTGCGATCATCTGGTACTGCATCAGAGGGGATTTTGAGGCAAGCGGCTCTTTCCAACCGTCGTAGTCGGTTGCTGCGATACACCGCAACGTGATGCCCATCAGTTTTCGATTCGATGGGTATCACTTTGTCGCAATCTTCGGAGAAGAAGCAGGGTGGTCGAGCAGGCCCCGTCGGAATTACCCACGGGAGCTTCGGGACCGGGTCGCGGCAGCGTGCGAGCCGGGCGACGTGGTCGCGAGGTATGCGCCTCGCGCCGGCCGTGCGCGATAGGTCGCGCACGTGTGGCATGCTGTCGATCCGAGTCCAACTAACTCTGCGCTAGTCCAACGATTTCCGTTTCCCTGCAGATGACTAGAACAGTCGTGCGACGGATTAAGAGGCCCTCGCTCTTGCCTGAGCTCTCGCCCCGTCAGTCCGCCGCAATAAACTGACGTCCGTACGTACGGCCACTTCGCTCGACCAGACTCTTGAGCGGGCGAATGTGAAGGCTCGCGCAAACTTGCCTGATTTTTTGCGATCTGTGTCAGCGGTTTTTCACTTACCTGGCACAGTCTTCACTCTTTGTCGCACGCAGCAACCCGAACACCACTCATCGCCGTTTCATCGCAGTAGGGCAGTCGCATTAACTCTGTCCCACAGTCGCAAACCTGTGGCGCCAGTCGCACTTACTCTGGCGCCCTACGTATCTACACAACACCCTCAAACATCAATATTCCCAGCCCTAAGCGCATTAGACTCAATAAACGCCCGCCGCGGCTCCACATCATCCCCCATCAGCGTAGTAAAGATCCCATCAGCCGCAATAGCATCTTCGATCTGCACTCTCAGTAAACGACGCACAGCCGGATCCATAGTCGTCTCCCAAAGCTGCCCAGGATTCATCTCACCAAGACCCTTATAACGCTGCTTGGAAACGTTACGCTCAGCATCAGCCAACAACCACTTCATCGCAGACTTGAAGTCGCTAACAGCCATACTCCGCTCACCGCGCTTGATAACGGCACCAGGACCAATCAATCCCTTGAATGTATTAGCGGTATTGACCAGTTGCTGATAATCGGCGGTCAGCTGAAACTCTTCGTCCAGCACCGAAACCTTCTGATTCCCGTGATGCGTCCTCGCCACGCGCAGCGAGCGCAACTCGCGCACCGGGTCATACATCGTCGTAACGGTGACTTCGGGCTTCAGCGCGTCGTCGCGCAGCTTAGCTTCGAGCGCTTTGGCCGAAGCCTCAGCGGCATTTTCGCTAGAGAGATCGATGACGACGCCATCCATCACAGCCTCGAGCGCTCCAGCGTCATACAGCCTGCTCAACCGGTTGACCACCGCCTGCGCAAGCAGATAAGCACGCGCCAACTCGCCCAATGCATCGCCGGTAATTGCCGTGCCATTCTCAGACGGCAACAATTCCGAGCCCTGTAACGCGAGCTTCAGAATGTGAGCATTGACCTCGTTCTCGTCCTTCAAATACCGCTCGTCCTTACCCGCCTTGATTTTGTACAGCGGCGGCTGCGCGATATAGATATACCCGCGCTCGATCATCTCCGGCATTTGCCGATAGAAGAACGTCAGCAGCAGTGTCCGGATGTGCGCGCCGTCCACGTCAGCGTCCGTCATGATGATGATGCGGTGATAACGCAGCTTGTCGAGGTTGTAATCCTCTTTGCCGATACCGCAACCCAGCGCCGTAATCAGCGTCACGATCTGCTCCGAAGAAAGCAGCTTGTCGTAACGCGCCTTCTCCACGTTGAGCACCTTGCCGCGCAGCGGCAAAATCGCCTGAAACTTCCGGTCGCGGCCCTGCTTCGCCGACCCGCCTGCCGAATCACCCTCGACGATGTAAATCTCCGACTTCGCCGGGTCCTTTTCCTGACAATCCGCGAGCTTGCCCGGCAAACCAACGCCATCGAGCACGCCCTTGCGACGCGTCATCTCACGCGCCTTGCGAGCGGCGTCGCGAGCACGCGCTGCATCGACGATCTTGCTGCAGATAATCTTCGCGTCGTTCGGCGTCTCGAGCAGGAATTCTTCGAGCGCTTTCGCGACCACATCTTCCACCGGCGCGCGCACTTCGGACGACACCAGCTTGTCCTTCGTCTGCGCGCTGAACTTCGGCTCCGGCACCTTCACCGACAGCACGCACGAAAGCCCTTCGCGCATGTCGTCGCCCGACGTCTCGACCTTCGCTTTCTTCGCGACTTCGTGATCGGCAATGTACTTGTTCAACACGCGCGTCATCGCTGCGCGCAAGCCGGTCAAGTGCGTGCCGCCGTCGCGCTGCGGAATGTTGTTCGTGAAGCAGAGCACGTTTTCGTTGTAGCTGTCGTTCCACTGCATTGCCACTTCCACGCCCACGCCGTCCTTCTCGCCGCTCACATGGAAAATGGTCGGGTGCAGCACGCTCTTGGTTTTGTTGATGTACTCGACAAAACCTTTCACGCCGCCGACGAACGCGAAATCGTCTTCCTTGCCCGAACGCTGATCGGTCAGGCGAATCCGCACGCCGTTATTCAGGAACGACAGCTCGCGAATCCGCTTGGCCAGAATGTCGTAGTGATATTCGACATTGCCGAAGATCGTCTCGTCCGCCATGAAATGCACTTCGGTGCCGCGATTTTCGGTCTCGCCCACCACCTGGATAGGCGACACCGCGATGCCGCCGATCTCTTCGATCACACGGTTTTGCGGCACGCCACGGTGGAATTCCATGAAGTGCTTCTTTCCGTCGCGGCGAACCGTCAAACGCAGCCATGCGGACAATGCGTTCACGCACGACACGCCCACGCCGTGCAGGCCGCCCGACACCTTGTAGCTGTTCTGGTCGAACTTGCCGCCGGCATGCAGTTCGGTCATCACGATTTCAGCGGCGCTGCGCTTCGGCTCGTGCTTGTCGTCCATCTTCAGGCCGGTCGGCACGCCGCGGCCGTTGTCGGTGATCGAGATGGAGTTGTCAGCGTGGATGATCACCTGAATGTCGTTGCAGTATCCGGCCAACGCTTCGTCGATCGAGTTGTCGAGCACTTCGAACACGAGGTGGTGCAAACCAGTGCCATCCGATGTATCCCCGATGTACATCCCCGGCCGCTTGCGCACCGCCTCCAGACCTTCGAGGATCTGAATGGACGAGGCGCCGTAGCTGTTGTCGGGTTGCGTATTGTTCGTTTCAGTCATGGATTTTTTCCGGTTCTGCATTACTGCTGGGTTGCTGCTCGGGACTTTTCAAAATGCCATAAAAACGCCAAAGGGGCGCTGCGCCCCTTGGTGTGTTCTGGTTTTTGGACGCGTTAGATGCGCATTGGCATCACGACGTATTTGAATTCGTCGTTCTCGGGAATCGTGATCAACGCGCTGGAGCTGGCATCGCCAAGGCTCACTTGCAACATGTCGACCTTCAGGTTCGCGAGCACGTCGAGCAGATACGTGACGTTGAACCCGATATCGACGCTGTCGCCGTCGTACGCGATTTCCAGTTCTTCTTGCGCCTCTTCCTGATCGGCGTTGGTCGACATGATCTTCAACTGGCCCGGCTCGATAATGCAGCGCACGCCCTTGAATTTGTCCGACGTCAAAATCGCGGCGCGTTGCAGCGAACGCTGCAATTCTTCACGGCCGATCACGAACTGGTTCTTATGCGACTTCGGAATCACACGCTGGAAGTCGGGGAATTTTCCTTCCACCAGTTTCGACACCAGTTCGACCTGACCGAACGTGAATTTCACCTGCGTTTGCGCGATGTCGATGTTCAGCGTGTCGTCGATGTCTTCCAGCAGACGCTGCAACTCCAGAATCGTCTTGCGCGGAATGATCACTTCCTGGCGCGCGAACGCACCTTCGATCTTCATCGACGAAAACGCCAAGCGGTGGCCGTCGGTTGCGACCGCCATCAACTGGTCGCCGTCTACCACCAGCAGCATGCCGTTCAGGTAGTAGCGAATGTCCTGCTGGGCCATCGAAAAATGGACCATGCCAAGCAACTGGCGGAACGTCTTTTGCGGAACCACGAGGCTCGCGCCGTAGTCTTTAGCTTGCGCAACCGTTGGGAACTCGTCTGCAGCCAGCGTTTGCAGCGCAAAGCGGCTCTTGCCGGATTGCACCGTCAGACGCTTGTCATTCAGCGTAAGCGTGACCTGGCCGTCGGGCATGGCGCGCAGAATGTCGAGGAGCTTTCGTGCTGCCACCGTGGTGGCCACCGAATCGCCGCCCACGCCGAAATCGGCGCGCGTGGTGATCTGCAACTCCAGGTCGGTCGACAGGAACGACACGTCCGGGCCGTTCTTGGTAATCAGCAAATTGGCGAGGATCGGCAACGTATGGCGGCGTTCGACGATGCCGCTCACGGTTTGCAGCGGCCTGAGGAGGTTATCGCGTTCGGTCTTGACCAGTTGCATAGAGTTCCTTCGTTGATATAACGGCCCACGCGCCTTTCAGCCCTTTTGGGCATTTTTCCGGCACGCAACCGCAGCTCCCCGCCGGCGCCACGCAGCGCCCGTCACGGCGTGAAATCCGCCCGCGGCCGCCGGGCGGTTAAACCTGTATTGTGCCTGAAAAAGGAACCGCCTCACTAAAATGGGGGCGAGTTACGAAATAAACAGGTCGATTTTTCCGTCGGTACCGCTCAGCCTTTCAGCGTCTGCTCCAGCACGTGCAGCTCGTGGTTTAGTTGAGCGTCCTTGCTGCGCTCGTCGGCGATTTTTCGCACCGCGTGCAGCACCGTGGTGTGGTCGCGTCCGCCGAACAACTCGCCGATTTCCGGCAAGCTCTTCTGCGTCAGCTCTTTCGCGAGATACATGGCGATCTGCCGCGGTCGCGCGATGTTCGCCGGCCGCTTTTTCGAATACATGTCCGCGACCTTGATGCTGTAAAAGTCAGCCACGGTCTTCTGAATGTTCTCCACGGAGATCTGGCGGTTCTGCACTGTCAGCAGATCTTTCAGCGCTTCTTTCGTCAGTTCGATAGTGATTTCGCGGCCGTGGAACTTCGAGTACGCCAGAATCTTGCGCAGCGCGCCTTCGAGTTCGCGCACATTGGAGCGCAGATGCTTTGCGACGAAAAACGCGACGTCTTCATTGAGGCTGACGAATTCCGATTGCGCCTTGCGCATCAGAATCGCGACGCGCATCTCGAGCTCGGGCGGCTCGATCGCCACCGTCAGGCCGGAGTCGAAGCGCGAAATGAGACGGTCGTCGATACCCGAAATTTCCTTCGGGTACGTGTCGCTGGTGATAATCACCTGCGCCTTGTTCGCGACCAGCGCCTCGAACGCGTAAAAGAACTCCTCCTGCGTGCGCGACTTGCCCGAAAAGAACTGAATATCGTCGATCAGCAGCAGATCCAGCGAATGGTAGTAGCGCTTGAAGTCGTCGAACGCCTTGCGCTGGTACGCCTTCACGACGTCCGACACGTACTGTTCCGCGTGAATGTAGCGGATCCGCGCGCCGGCCTTGTCCATCAGAAGCTGGTTGCCGATTGCGTGGATCAGGTGGGTCTTGCCGAGGCCCACTCCGCCGTACAGGAACAGCGGGTTGTACGAGATGCCGGGATTGTCCGCGACCTGAATCGCCGCTGCACGCGCCAACTGGTTCGCCTTACCGGTCACGAAGTTGTCGAAAGTCAGGACCGGGTTCAGCTTCGAGCGCTCGTACATCGAGTCGTTGTCGCCGTTGCCATTGGAGCTCGCGCTCTGGCCCGGACGCCATGTGCGGCGCGCGGCCGCGGCTTCGTTTGCGTCGAGGCTCGGCAGGTCGAGGTCGGCGGAATCTTCGGCTGCGGCGCGAGCATTTGCATTGTGCTCAGCTGCCGCGCGGGCGTTCGCGTTGAGGTTCGCCATCGCGCTGTTGGCGCCGTTCGCGCGCGCGGCGTGCGCCGCCTGTACGGCGCCAACGGCCGCGTCCACGGCAGCGCCGTTGCCCGCGCTTCCCCCCATGGAATGAGGTGCCGAAGCCGGACGCGGCGCAGCCGGAGCGGCTGCCGCAGGGGCGCGCATGCCGGCTTTGGGGTCCAGTACGAATTGCACGTCGACCGGGGTTTGCCAGAAATCGCGGGCCATATCCGCGATGCGGCCGGAGAACTGGCTCTTGACCCAGTCGAGCTTGAAGCGGTTCGGCGCAGCAATGCTGAGCGTGTTCGCAGCGGCGTCGAAGGCGACCGGGGCCAACGGTTTGATCCACGTCACGTACTGCTGGGGCGTGAGTTCACGCTCCAGCAATGCGGAACAGTGTTGCCAGAATTCGTTCATCGAGTTGCTGTCGTTATGGTGTGCACGAGGTTCGCCGGTGCCCCCGTCGCGCGCACGCAACAAGGCCCGAAGCAGCCAGGCGTAACAGCCCCAGGCGCCTGTGCCACAAAGGATTTGCGGGCAAGCGAGCCGGAGCGGCGTGCATCATTTTTGGGAAGTAAGGCGAGATTCTAACGCCAAACGGGAGCCGGAAGTGAGTTATCCACAGGGACGGATCAACTCCGCAAACGCACCGCGCGCCCATACCGCACCGGCTAAAGTATTGACGGTCAACGAAAAACGGGTTTAAATAGCGGGTTCCGCGAAAACCAATTCAGCAAACCTCCGGCCATTGCGCTTTCAGCGATGATCGCGCGGTTTTTTTTCGATCAAGTGAGAGCAACATGAAACGTACTTACCAACCTTCCGTTACCCGTCGCAAGCGTACCCACGGCTTCCGCGTTCGCATGAAGACCGCTGGCGGCCGCAAGGTCATCAACGCACGTCGCGCGAAGGGCCGCAAGCGCCTCGCCATCTAAGGCAGGCGAGCGGATTGCGCGCTCTGTCCGTACCGGGCAAGACCGGTGGCGAAGCGGGACCGGCAGAGGCGCCGCAGCAGGGCTCGGTACCGTTGCGAGCGCAAGCCGCCTTCCCCAAAGCCGCAAGGCTACTGAAAACGGATGAATTTTCATCCGTTTTTCGTTTGCGCCCGTGGCGCCGCACTGCGCACTTCGTGGTGTACGGCCGGCCTACCGGCAACGAGGCTCGCCTCGGCCTCGTGATCGGCAAGAAGTATGCGCCGCGCGCGGCCACGCGTAATCTGGTACGTCGAGTCGCGCGCGAAGCCTTTCGGGTGCGTCGCGCGGAATTCGGCGGTTGGGACGTGCTGCTGCGTTTGCACACGCGCTTCGACAAAAAGGCTTTGCCGAGCGCCGCGTCGCCGCCGTTAAAGGCGTTGTGCCGCAGTGAAATCGAGTCGTTGCTCGACAAGGCAGCACGCGAAATTGCCCGTCGTCAGGCGCCGCCCGCGGACGCGCCCAAGACGGAATGACGCTCAGGTGACCACCCGCTTTTTCGCTCAGGCTGCAGTAGCTCCGGCAGCCTTGAACGGCGGGTGTCGTCCGGTACTTCACGTTGCGCGGCGCTGTCCGGCCGCACCAGCCATGCAAACGGTACTCATCGCTTTACTGCGTTTTTACAAGCTTGCCGTGAGTCCAATGCTCGGCAATCGGTGCCGTTTTTACCCTTCCTGCTCTGATTACGCGCGCGAAGCAATCCAGTATCATGGCGCCGCGCGCGGGACTTATCTCGCCGCCAGGCGTATTTGCCGTTGCCACCCGTTTTCCGCGGGCGGCATCGATCTCGTCCCGCCTCCCACTTCTGAAAAGCGCTGA
>Ga0209759_1000371_pt1 | contig 56139 bp, 48 predicted proteins | sample AraplaCL_Col_mMS_FD_184261 | JGI IMG/M metagenome (GOLD analysis project Ga0209759, IMG submission 184261) | Arabidopsis root microbial communities from the University of North Carolina, USA - plate scrape CL_Col_mMS (SPAdes) (version 2) | ecosystem: Host-associated > Plants > Roots >...
AATGCATAGGTGATTTGCTCTTCGGTAAATCTCGAACGTTTCATGGCTACTCCTTGCCCGTTTCGGGGCGCTGAGAAGCAACCTTACCTCTAGTTTTGACCTGTACGGATATTCCGGGGGCAGGTCATTCATGGCGAAGTACGATACGAAGTTCAAGTACGAGGTAGTAAGGAAATATCTGTCAGGAGGTAGTGCCAAGGGACTTGGCAAGGAATATGGGCTGGATCACGGGATGATTCGGCGCTGGGTGCACAGTTACCGGCATCATATCGCCTATTGATATACCAATGAAGCATTGCATCTTCAAAGCCATTGAATCGGTTTTTATAGGATCAAAAAAACGGTAAGGTGAGCAGGATTGGCTGAGTCATTGCACGGTAGCCGCCTACTCTCTCGATTTAAGGGTTTACACGACTATCGGCCAGCGGAGGTTCATTCAATGGAGCTTGTCTTATACAATAAAATCACATCCTTTTATGCTGAAGGTTCCTATGTTGCGTGAAAATGAACATGATCCGGAAGATTGTCGAGCACTCAGCGAGGTGCTTTCCCGCATAGGTGATAGATGGACGATTCTGGTCGTAGGACTTTTGGCGGGAGGCCCGCAGCGTTTCAATGAAATGCGACGCTCGATAGAAGGAATTACCCAGAGAATGCTGACCTTGACATTGCGCGGACTGGAGCGAGATGGATTGGTTCTCCGCAGGCAAACCAATACCTTGCCGCCATCCGTCGAGTACGTATTGAGTGACCGCGGAACGACTTTGCTGGAGCCACTGTTAATGCTTGCCAAATGGGGGCGGGAGCATCGTGAGGGAATTGTTCAATCGCGCATTGCGTTCGATCTTGCAAAGAGCGCTGAAAGCGGGGCTCAGGAGAAATCCAGAATTTACCGTTTTTCAAGTCGCCTCCGTTGATCAGGATTTTTCAGCTTCCGACCGGTATCATTGCTGTGCCTTCTTGTGCATTTTTTATCTATCTCTAAAATGGCCCTTGCTCAATGCGCCTTTGCAATAACCTCAATGCATCGGCCATGCTCTCTGTCGCAAGCGGTACGAACCAGGAAGGTAAATTTGTATGGAAGTGCGAACTCTTGCTGTTCATCCTCAAGCACACAGCCGTAGTCTTATTTTAGGTCTCTGGACAGCACAAGCATTTATCGCGATTGCTTTTTGTCTTGGTGGAGTAATGAAGCTCGCCATGCCAATACCTCAATTGGCGGACATGTGGCCCTGGACTGGAGATATTCCACCTTCACTGGTCAGATCATTGGGAGTGATCGACCTTCTCGGAGGCCTCGGCATTCTGTTGCCGTCACTAACCCGAATCAAGCCAGGCTTAACGGTACTGGCAGCAGCGGGATGTATCGCCTTACAACTTTCTGCAATCATTTTTCATTCATCCCGTGCAGAATTTTCAGCGCTGCCTGTCAATGCGGTGTTGATAGCGGGCGCCATATTTATCTTATGGGGTCGGTGGAAAAAGATTCCGATAAATCACCGTCCTGCGTAATCGGTATCTCCTAGGTTGCCTGTGACGCCTTCAAAATGGTTGAAAACGACTGCCCGCAATCGGCCAGAAAAGTGCCATTCAAGAAGATAAAGCCCGCAGACGCGGACTCTATCGAATCGGAGGAGGTATTACGTGCATCGCATCGAGATCGGTGGCGCAGCCTCCTCTGAACGTCACGCCTCAAGCGTGTCGGTTCATCACGATTTGAGCACCAGCGTAGTCTCTTCGATTTGATTGAACCGGCCATCCTCACTACACTGCGCAAACACATATACCTCCTGGCGCATCTGTCCGCCATCCCGTTTTAACAGGTCAATGATATGGCGCTCCGCATAACGGCTACCATCGGACAATTCGTCCAGCACCGTGATCTTGACACGATCCACAGATGCTTGAAGCGAAACAATGGCTGCCAGAAAGCTTGCATGGTCGATCCAGGTCCCATTCACGCGTTGACGGAACGCAGTGGTGAAATGCAGATTCACCGCCTCCTCAGTCGTGAGCAACGGGTTATTGAATATATCCTCGATGGCTTCTTTGAGTGAGGCCATTGACATCACCCTTGCTCGATGACGGACAGGACGATCTTTCCACGGATGTGTCCTTGCGCTGCACGCTCGTGCGCCTTGTCTGCGTCTTGCAGGGAAAACGAACTGTCAATGGCAACGCGGATTACCCCGCTGTCGAGCAGGCCGGCAAGCTGTTGAAGTTGCGTGCCGCTTGAGCGAACTTGTGTCGTCGAGACAATGACACCCAGTCTTTCGGCTTCTTCCGCGCCGGAAAAGCCCAGCGGGAATACCGGAAACAGCGCACCGCCCCGTTTGAGGGTCCGCAAAAAACGCCCCGAGGCAGGCCCGCCTACTGCGTCGATGACAAGGTCCACATCGCGCACCACTTCTTCAACGGCACTCTTGGTGTAATCGATGAATTCATCGGCACCCAGGTCGCGCAGGAATGTCTCGTGCCTACCCGACCCGACGGCGATGACGCGTGCCCCCTTCCATTTCGCCAGTTGCAGCGCGAAATGTCCAACGCCGCCAGCCGCGCCATTGACGACTACGGTTTTGTTCTTCAGGGGCACCGGTTCATGCCTGTGCGGCTGTAGCGGGTTCTGTATGTCGTGTCCCTGCTCGATCATGAACTGCCATGCGGTAAGCAGCGACATCGGGGCAGCGGCAGCATGCGCATGGCTGATGCTCTTGGGCTTGAGCGCGATCTCAGTTGCCGGAACGCTGACGTATTGGGCATACGCCCGGCTGCCACCTGCCAGGCCGCTTGGGAATCTGACCATTGAGTACACTTCGTCGCCGATAGCGAAGCTCTTGACGTCATCGGCCACTGCATCGACTACACCCGAGATGTCCGTGCCAAGGATCACCGGGAAGCTGACCGCCGGCTGCCATTCCGGCGGCAGCATCTTGTAGCCGTCGCGCAAATACCAGTCCGGCGGATTGAGGCCAACCGCGTGCACGCGCACCAACACCTCCCCGGCTTGCAGTTCGGGAACCGGGGCGTCTTCATAGCGCAGGACCTCGGGGCCGCCGAACGTATACTGCTGAACGGCTTTCATTGTTGCTGGCAACATGGCTTTCTCCTTTTGGGAAAATGGGTTATCTTGATCGGAACAGTGCTCCGAATATACGGAGCACTGTTCCGATTGTCAAGGACCCATATGCGCGCAGATGCTCAAAAAAACCACGACCACCTACTGAATATTGCCAAGATCGTCTTCACTGAGCAGGGAAATGACGCATCTTTACGAGACATCGCCCGCAGAGCCGAAGTCGGGCTTGGCACCCTCTATCGTCATTTTCCAACCCGAGACGCCTTGCTGGAAGCACTGCTGCGCTCAAGCTTCGAGGCCTTGGCCAACAGGGCGAATGAGTTGCAGGCATCGGACGATTCCGCCGCTGCGCTGATGTTGTGGTTACAAGAAATTATTGCATTCACGCACGAGCATCGCGGCGTTATAGCGCCCATGGTGAGCGCTATAGAAGATCATGAGTCCGCACTGCACGCGTCGTGTGTCACGTTGCGCACCGCAGGAGCGGCGCTCCTTTCCCGCGCACAGGCTGATGGCAATGCGCGCGCCGACCTTGATGGATCAGAGTTGTTCGATCTTATCGCCGCGCTGGCTTGGCTTCGGGAGCAGCCTTCACACACCTCACGCGCAGATCGGATTTTTCGGATTATTTCTGGCGCTATCCTTAACCCCGCGAAAGCAAACGCACGCAGTTAAGCTCGTATTGAATAGTGCTGAAGACGCACATTCTCTGAAGTTGGCCTTAGCCTGACCCAAGTCTGCTATCGGCCAGAAGCGAAGGTAATCACATAATGAACTTTTGTCCCCGAAGCTGTTGATTTGATCGCACGACGAGGTTATAACCGGGCGGCCGTTGCGCTGGCAAATAAGAACGCGCGCGTGATTCAAGTGTTGTTGAGCCATCCGGAGAGTTATCGCTTATTGGACAGGCCTGTTTGATAAGCTCGATTTGTTGTGGTCTGGGGAGGAAATAGACCGATCTCTTGTTTTGCGAAGCTTCTTAGAGTGATGACGAAACTGGTAAGACCGATACCCACCAACCTGCTTTCGATGCGGACTGTCTTTAGGGACAAGCCGATGATTTGCTAAGGAATGGGTGTGCGAATCTCATCAAGGCTGCGGGCAGGTATTCGACATTAGCCCACGAGCAAGCCGGATACATGCACGCAAACTGTTTCAACGTTACAAAAAGAACTTGCAAAAGGTGTCGGGTCCATACATGTGTCGAAAACTCTTCCACTTGGTCCTTTGCCCCGTTAAGGCCACTCTGAAGCATGGCGACCGTGACTCTTGAGTCTCACTGCTCGGCACGGTTCGCCGCACCACCTCGCCGGTAGAGAATCAAAGTCGCAGTCAGTCCACATAGCGCAGCGAAACTCATCCAGAGTCCGGGCGACGCCTTATTGGCAGTAAGATCGATTAGATAGGTCGATATGGCGGGCGTAAATCCACCGAAGACGGCAGTTGCCAGGCTAAAGGCGAGTGAGAAGCCAACTACCCTGACGTTGACAGGCATTACTTCTGTCAGCGCTACCACCATGGCACCATTGTACATGCCGAAATAGAACGAGAACACCAGCAACACTGCGAGTAAATGCCCGAAGCTGGGGTTGGCGACCAGCCATGACATCGCCGGATAGGCAGTCAACAGCGCAAGCAGGGAGATACCGACTAGGATAGGTTTGCGGCCAATGCGGTCGGATAACGCACCGCCGATCGGCAGCCAGACGAAATTGGACATTCCCACCAGCAGCGTGACCAACAGACTATCGGCTGCCCCCAAGTGCAGCACGGTACGGCCGAAGGTTGGTGTGTAGACGGTGATCAGGTAGAAAGTAGTGGTCGTCATTGCTACAAAGAGCATCCCAGTCAGCACTGTGCGCCAGTTTTTAACCATCGACTCAAATACCTCTCGAATATCGGGATGGTGCCTACGCGCCTGGAACTCACCGGTCTCCTCGAGGGTGCTACGCAGAATGAAGATAAAGGGGATGATCGCGCAGCCGATCAGGAACGGAATACGCCAACCCCACGCGGTCACCTCTGCCGGAGACAGCCAGTGATTCAAGCCGAATCCCAGCGCAGCCGCCATCACGATGGCCACCTGTTGGCTTGCCGATTGCCAGGCGGTGTAGAAGCCTTTACGGCCCGGCGTAGCAATCTCCGCCAAGTAGACCGAAACGCCGCCCAGTTCTGCCCCAGCCGAGAAGCCCTGCAGTAAGCGACCGATCAGCACCAACATAGGCGCTAGCAGACCGATTGATGCGTACCCTGGCACCAGCGCAATGAGTACCGTACCGCTAGCCATGATCGAGAGCGTGACAATCAGTCCTGTGCGCCGGCCCACCTTATCGATGTAAGCACCCAGTATGATCGCGCCCAGCGGCCGCATCAGAAAGCCTGCACCGAACGCCGCGAAAGTCAGCATCAATGACGCGAACTCGTTATCGCTCGGAAAGAAAACCTTGGAAATATAGTTTGCGTAGAAGCCGAACAGGAAGAAGTCGAATTGTTCCAGAAAGTTGCCGCTGGTTACACGCAGCACGGCGCCGATTTTTGACGAAGGGCGAGAACCTGTGCCGCCCAAGTCGGTGTTTTTTATAGTCATGGCATTTGTCTCCGAATATTTTTTAAGTTATGTCACTTGTCTTGTTTTTGATGAGCGGCGCAAGCGCATCATGCAAGGTGACCGCGTCTGGCGTTCAGTCGTCGCTTAGTTGCAGTGAGTTCGGTTGGCGTTTCTCGATTGCCCACTTGAGAAGTGCTGCGCTTCTAAAGATGCCATGGGCGAATTTCCCATAAGGCAATGTGGCGAATAGCGCCATGACTGCGCCCAGGTGCACGCATAACGTCAGCCGCAGTACCGGGGTGCCGCGCGACAGCATCAGCATCAGGCCGCTCGCTGCCGTAACAAACAGCAAGACGATGAAACCGCGGTCCATGGGTTTCTGCGCTGCATCTCCTTGCAGCGGGTGGCGACGCAAGTTCAATGCAAACAGACCCGTAGTGCCGATTAGCAGCGAAACGCCGCCTGCGATGCCCAACAGCTTTGGCAGACTGGTGAAGCCGTAAGGTGCTTCCCAGCCGAACAAATAGTGGTACAACGTAGCCACGCTGGTGGCCGCGAAACACAGCATGAAACCGTAAAACGTGAAGTGATGGTAGCGGCGGCGCGTCAGCGTAAAACTATCATTGGCGTTGTTACAACCTTCACCGTGCCCCCCATCTAGGAACTTCAGTCTTAGAACCTTGTCTGCAGCATCCCCCACAGCGTCGGCCGTGGCGGTTCCAGGTGACACATCTTTCCAAAAGCGCCGCACGCCCAGACTCAGACTCAGCAGTGCAAACAGGAAGATGGGCGCGAACAAACCTACCATCAGGTTGTGCGGGAAAATCGAATAGAAATTACCGCCTGCAGGTGCTTGGAACAGCGGGCCTTGCAGTCCGGCGGCAAGCATCAGGAATAGCGTCAATCCTGCGACTAATGCGAGCGCGAGAAAAAGGCCGTTACGCTTGTATAGCGCACCAAGAGCGACCGGCCAAGCATAGTCGGCATAGGTCTCAACGCGTACCTTGGCCATGGCCTGCGGAACATTAACAGCGAATTCGTGAGGAGGCGCATACTGGCACGCATGCAGACAAGCGCCGCAGTTATGGCAAAGATTAGCTAGGTAATTGATGTCGGCCTTGCCGAATTCCAGCCGCCGCGTCATTGCAGGGAAAACAGCGCAGAAGCCTTCACAGTAGCGGCAGGAATTACAGATCTTCATCTGACGGCCGACCTCGGTCTCATTGACGCTCAGGATCGGGATCACGCTGTAACCACCTGGGGCCTGCTCGCGGGCTTCTCGGATCAGGGCTTCAAGCTGTTGCATGTTCAACTTTCTTTGCGGCAGCGGCCGCCTGTGTGCCAGCGATGCGTCCGAAGGCCGTGCCGATGGCCATGCCAACGCCGGCGGTGTAACCCTTGCCGAGCACATTTCCCGCCATCATTTCGCCAGCCACGAAGAGGTTGGGACTGGGTCTGCCGCCGAAGTGCACGGCGGCATGCTCATTGACCTTCAGACCCAGGTAGGTGAAGGTGACGCCCGGTTTGAGGGCATAGCCATAGAACGGCGCCGTGCTGATTGGTCGCGCCCAATGCGTTTTAGCGGGAATGAGACCTTCAGTGCGGCAGTCGTCGAGCACAGTGTGGTCGAAGTTGCCAGGACGGCAGGCGGCATTGTAGTCGTCCACCGTCTTGATAAAGGCCTGTTCGGGGAGCCCGAGTTTCTGTGCCAACTCAAGCAACGTGTTGGCAGTGGTTCCAGAAAACACCGGGGGCATGAAGCGGCCAATCGCTGTCTGGTCAATAATGGAGTAGCTGATCTGACCTGGCTGCTGGGCCACCAGGCGCCCCCAGATGGCGTAACGCTTGGGCCAGAAGTCCTCCCCCTCGTCATAGAAGCGCTCACCTTCACGATTGACCACCACGCCGAGCGAGACGCAGTCGATACGGGTGCAAATGCCGCCATCATAGAGCGGTGCGCGTGCATCAATTGCCACCATATGCGCTTGTGTCGGGTCGCCGATCGAATCGGCCCCGGCATTGATCATGTATTTGAGCAGCACGCCTTCGTTAAAGCGTGTGCCGCGGATCAGAAAATTGTCGGAAGGCCATTCACCGCGCGCGTTCTGGCCCCAGGCTTCGCGCAACCATTCACGGTTAGACTCGAAGCCGCCAGCGGCCAGCACGCAGCTTTTAGCGGTGATTCGTTCGTCTTTGGCGGTGCGGACGGCAACAAAGCGGTCGCCGTCGAGCTCGACTGACACCACTGGAGTGTCGTAGCGGATCTGGACGCCGAGTTTTTCGGCACTACGGAAGTAAGCATTGACCAAGGCCTTGCCTCCGCCCATGAAAAAGGCGTTGGTGCGAGCCACATGCAGCGCACCCGACAGGGGTGGCTGGAAGTGCACGCCATGCCGACGCATCCAATCACGGCAGGTTGACGATGCCAGGATCGCAAGACGTGCCAGCTTTTCATCGGTGATACCGCCGGTGACTTTGAGCAGATCCTGCCAGTATTCTTCTTCGGGGTAGGCGTCGATCAACACGTCCTGCGGCGCGTCGTGCATACAGCGCAGGTTGCGCGTGTGCTGAGAATTCCCACCGCGCCATTCACGTGGCGATGCTTCAAGCAGCAAAACGGATGCGCCCGCTTCTCGGGCCATAAGCGCCGCACACAGTGCCGCATTGCCGCCGCCAATAACCATGACGTCTACCATTGCTTGCCTCCTTTTTATGGGGCAATTCTAGGTGGACTGCATCAGCTTCGGTAGTGATCAGTCAGGCAAGCCGGGTTCACGATTCGTGAAGACTTGCACCTAGCCAATGGGATTCAGACAATAATTCTCGCACTACGTCCTTCAGCACAATCCGAGTGGCCAGTGCCGCTGGGGATAATTCATCCTCCGGCAGGCTGGCCAACAAATTGCGCCGGCGAACGCCCTTATCCGCCACCTGTACGAGCCGAACCTCGGATCCGGGGAGACGTGAGGCGGCGGCACCGGGCTGAATCGTCGCTGCCAGCCCTGCCCGAACAACATCCATAAGGATCGCCAAGCCGTCAATCTCGGCGACGATGTTTGGCTCGCACTTGGCCTGCGTGAATGCCTTTGCCACGACCGCCCGCAGCCCATGGGTTCCGCTCGGCATGACCAGCGGCAACGTGCCAATATCTTTGAGGTGGATCTTTGTTTCTTTGGGCATGCCAATGAGCTGGCGGGAGCCGACCAAAAAGAGGCGTTCGTCCAGAAGAGGCGTCGCGCTCAGGCGCTTAACTGCGTCTGTCTCGAACAGAATGGCGAGATCTAGTTGCCGTGCATTGAGCATGGCCGCCAAGTTACCCGATAGACTTTCGACAAGATGCAAACGAATGTCGGGGTAGCGGACACGCAAGCCGCTCATAAAGGCTAGCGCCAGAACCGATGCGGTCGATGGCGCAAAACCGACACTGACATGCCCGGACATGCGTGCGTGCTGCGCAGCACGCATTGCCTCGTCGACATGCCGAAGCGCCAGTTGCGCCTGGCGCCAAAATGCCAAACCGGCGTCGGTAGGGACAACACCAGTCGTTGTACGTCGCAACAGACGGGTAGAGAGTTCACCCTCCAGTCGACTGATTTGCTGACTGAGCGCAGAAGTGACTACACCCAAGTCCACAGCAGCTCGACCCATACTTCCCAACTCAACGACCCGTATGAAATAGCGGAGCTGTCTTAGTTCCATGGTGTGGCTCACTGGGAATCAAGTGCGAATATTAGCATGAGGATTTCCTGGATCTGCCCTGAACCGTCTCGACCTTCGAGGAACCTATTTGGTTTAAGTTAAGTCGGCATCGTGGATGCCAATACGCTAGTGCCCTGTATTGCGATGCATTCGAACAGTACGGTTTTCTTGGTTCTATGAACGCGCCGGCAAATGGGTGGCGCGTTTGATTTTCAATTGACTGGCGATATTGGCTGCAAATCACTGGCGCATTAGAAATGCAGTTGGATGGCGCGCTTGGCATGCAAGTAGATGGAGCGATTGACGTGCTACTTAGTGGCGCGGTTAGAACGCAATTGACTGACGCGGCAACCGCACATATTCATTTAAGTCCAGGAACATCTGTTTCAAGGTCTTTCTTTGCTTTCGCGATTTGATCAGCTCGGGGCCCAACCAGACGGCAAGCCTGGGGGCATATACATCCAACGAGCTTGGTGAATGCCTGCCGGCATAGGAAGGCTCGATCGCTTCTGATCGAATGTAACGACAAACCCTTGCAATAATGCGCAAGCGGAGAGCTTTATGAAGACCTTGAAGGTAGAGGAAGTTTATCTGGCCGGCTTTGAGACGTTTCGTGATGTGGCCAACAGGTTACCGTATTTCATCGAACAGATTTGCAACGAACGGCGTATGCATTCCGCGCTTGGCTATCAATCACCCAATGAATCGGAGTGATCGACGTGGCATTACTTGGAGTTATTCGACGCCGGCACCTTCGTGACCAGGTCCCATTGCGAGAGATCGCCAGGCGTTTAGGCATCTCACGCAACACCGTCAGGCGATACATTCGCGCGGAAACCATTGAGCCGGCCTATGCAGCCAGGCGTCCCCGAAGTTCTCTGGACAAGTACACATTCAAACTCTCGGCCTGGTTAAAGACCGAAGCTGCCAAATCACGCAAGCAACGCCGTAAGTTGAAGCAGCTCCATTTGGAGCTGCGCGCGTTGGGTTATGAGGGGGCGTACGATCGGGTCGCAGCCTTCGCCAGACGCTGGAAGGTGGATCAATTGGCGAGGGTCAATTCTGCGAGCAAATCAACAATACGTGGTCCAGCATGACTTTCTCCTGTTTCGAATCAGATAATGTAACCGCCGGCGACTTCAATGGATTGCGCATTTATCCAGCCGCCATCCTGCGTGAGTAGTGTCGCGATAACGCGGGCAACATCCTCTGGCTCGCCAACGCGTCCCAATGCTGTCTGGGATGCCAGCAGAGCTTCAAATTCTTCATTCAGACCGCCGCCGAGTTCTGTGCGAATAGCACCAGGAGCGACTGCGTTGACGCGAATACGTCGCTCACCAAATTCCTTGGCCATGTATCTGCTCAGGACCTCGAGTCCCCCCTTGAAGGCAGCGTAGGGTGCTACCCCGGGAGTAGCAACACGCGACGTCGCGCTGGTCAAATTGACGATGCTGGCCCCCTCCATCATCAGCGGCAACAACGCCTGTGTAAGAAAGAACGGCCCCTTCAGGTGAACATTCATCAGGCCGTCGAACTGCGCTTCAGTAACGGAGTCGATAGGATTGAACAAGCCGTAGCCGGCATTGTTCACCAGTCCGGCAAGCTGCGTAAGATCCCAGACGTTAGACAAAGTGCGCTCAACAGCACTGCGAAAACTACCGAAGCTGTGCGAATCGCCGACATCGAGTCTGAGGGCGGTAGCGACGCCGCCATCTTCAACAATTTGTCGAACCACCTCCTCGGCCTTAGCTTGCTGGCTGTTGTAAGTGAGGATAACGCCGAGGCCGCGACGCGCGCATTCCCGGGCGGTACTGGCACCGATTCCGCGACTGCCACCAGTGATGACGACGATATTCATGAAAAGCTCCGAGTAGTAGTTAATGAGAGCCTCTACGATAGCGAAGCACATGGAAGTCAGCCTGCCGGTTTACGCCTCAATCCTGCCTATTCCTGCTTTTCGATTGCCAATAAAGTTCAAGATGAGGTTTAATCCCCACATGGAAAATCAGTTGAACGAACTTCGCGCCCTTACTGCCCTCGCCCAAAACCGCCGCACCGAGACCGGCATACCGCGCGTCGCCATGGTTCAGGGCGTCATCCCAGAGCATCAGCTGGCAGCCGTCTACGACCCCATGGTCAACTTGATTCTCAGAGGTGGCAAGACCCTGACGGTCGGAGGACGCAGCTTGCACTATGACCCTGCAACCTATTTCGTCATGTCCGTGGATTTGCCGGCGGCGGGTGTCGTGCATCCCGCCGAGACAGGTGAACCTTATCTGGCCGTCAGTTTGACCCTGGATGCCGGCATTATTTCGAATTTGCTCGAAAACCTGCCCAATACTGCCGAGCGCTTGAATAAGGCAGCGGGATTCTCGGTGGCAGCGGTGACGCCTGAGCTGCTGGATGCCTGGGTCAGGATGCTCCGTCTCATGCGCCATCCGGCCGACATACCTGCGTTGGCGCCAGTGTACGAGCGTGAAATTCTTTATCGGGTATTGCAGGGGCCCATGGGATGGATGCTGCGCGATATTGCGTTGCCGGACACGGCCCTGGCCAAGGTCAACCTGAGCATTCAGCAGATTCGCCGCCAGTATGCGGAGCCGTTGCGCGTGGAACAGTTGGCCAACAGTGCAGCCATGAGCGCCTCCGCGTTCCACCGGCATTTCAAAGCTGTGACGGCGTTAAGTCCGTTGCAATATCAAAAGAAAGTTCGCTTGCTCCAAGCACGGACCTTGCTCGTGTCGGCGGGCTACAGTGTCACTGCCGCTGCGTATGAGGTCGGCTACCAGAGTTCAACACAGTTCAGCAGGGAGTATTCGCGCGAGTTTGGTCTACCGCCTGGGCTGGACGCCGCAAGAATCACAAATGAAATGAGGTCTTAGCTGACGATGTCATCAGAATAATCACTGCAGAGTGACAGAGGAGCTGAGATTCTTGCCACTATAAATAAGACTTATAGCTATCGCTTGCAACCACGTCTGAGTCATGGTGTTCGGTGTTATCTACGTATTGCAATCCATCGGTCGCGAAAAGTACTGAAGCGAATATTTCCTAAAGGCGCGACAACTTATGCACTACGCGGCGATAGGCGATCACGACTGCACTGACTGACAAGGCCAAGCCGCCCAAGCTGAGCAGGATCAGGATGATCTCTCGCAACCAGCCAACCGCGAGCATCGATCGCAAATCCCAGCTATGCAGGAAGCTGAACAGCCAGCGCCCGACTCGCTGCGCGCGGTCCACACTCAGTTCCAGCTGGCCGGTACGGATATCGATATATGCCTGCGTCGCACCGGCATCGCTGAATTCGAATTTGAGAACAGGCAGGCGTCGTTCGGAACCTCCCATCATGGCCTCTGGCTCACGGCGATAAAAATAGGCGTCATATTCCGCGAGCAACTCCTGCGAACGAATCGGAGCAGCCAGCAAGTTGGCTGCGGCAGCTTGCAAGGCGTCGGGAGGCCACTTCGTCAGAACGGCGAGTTTCAGTCCTTCCGCGACGACGAGTCGCGAGTTGTCAGCGGCATCCCGTGCAAGAACGAAAGGCTTGCCGCCGAGTGTTTTCCACTCCAACTCGACGGCGTGGAAGCCTGTATCCTGCAAAGTCTTGAGAATCTCTGACGGAGCCGCCTTCAATCGCTTGTCAGCGGGCGTTCCTCCTGCATAGGCAGCGATATTTGGCCGAACGCCGGGGGCGAAAATCCCCAACGGGTTCATCGACATCAGGCCGCTGAAAATCCACGTCAATGTGATCGCGGAAAAAACCAGTCCGAACAGGTGATGCCAACGCATCCAGCCGCGCTGATATGGCGATCGCGAACCGGATTTGTAGCGCCCCGAAAAGCGCCAGCGCCAGATGCCAACCAAAATGCCGCTCAAGGCGACCAACACGCATCCTGCCGACAGGACAATCACCGTCCAGGTCCAGACGTCATCGACCGGCTTGTTCTTGAACATGTAAAGCCAGTGCAGCCAGGCGCCGGCGAAACTCCAAAATCGCTGCATGCGTGGTGCCCGCATGACGATTTCCCCGGTATGCGACGAGACATAAAGGAGCGTCGCATCTGCATCGTGCATCTGGATCATATGCAAAGGCCGGTGAGGATCCAGACTGCGCGAATGCGTCCAGCGATCTTCTTGCACCTCGCCGATATATGTTGCGTCGGCGTTCTGCAAGAATAATCCTGCGGAACGTAAGGCGTCGCCGGCAACAAAGGAAGCATGACGCTCGCCGCTGACCGCATCGAACGCATCGACGCTGCCATCGGCGTACTGCAGTACATAGCGGGCACGACCGTCGGCGGCGTTGAACATCATGCGCACCGGCGGCAAGCGACCGGCGCCTGCAATTTGCGCCGGCGTCCGATAGGAGGGCTCGGCAACCAATATCGGTAAAGCACGCAGCCGGTCCCAGGGAGTCAGCTTGGGATAGCCGACGAACAACATGACGATCCCGCTCACAAACCACAGCGCCATCAGAACGCACCCAACCACACCGCACCAGCGGTGGGTCAGGTAAGTCCAGCGCCGCAGGCGCGTCGACAGCGTTGCCATCACCAATCAGAAACGATGATTGACGCTGAGCTGAACTTCGCGTCCCGGGCCTGCCAACCATTGCGTACTGTTGTAGTAGGCAGTGGTGTAGTAGCGCTTGTCGAAGACGTTGTTGCCGCGCAGTGTGAGCGTCGTCGCGGTCGTCGCCTTCCACTGCAGCGCCAGGTCGGCAGTCGCATAAGTCGGCAGCTTCAGCGTATTGGCGTTGTCGGCGTAGCGCTTGCCGACATATTGCATCCCCCCGCTTGCAGTCCATGCCGGCATGAAGTTCCAGCTCAGCCACAGGTTGGCAAGCTGTTCCGGAACATTGGTGGGGACGTTGCCCTTACGCGATACAGCTGCGCCACTAACCGCTTCCGCAAAGTCGTCATATTGAGCACGCAAGAGGGAAGCATTTGCATCCAGCTTCCAGTCCTTTGCGAAAGCCAGCGACAAGCTCGCTTCGATGCCACGAGAAGATTGCTGGCCGACCTGAATCCGCAAGTTGGGATTGGCCGGGTCGCGCGTGAGCAAGTTGTTCTTGCGAATGTCATAGGCGGCCAAGGTCCATTCGCCACGCTTATCCCAGAAAGCCCGCTTGACGCCGACTTCCAATTGACGACCAGTGGACAGATCGAACTTGCTGTTCGCCTGTGTCAGCATGAGCATGCCGCTGACCGGATCGGCGGCTTTGGAATACTGACCATAAACGCTCAGGTCCTCCGTAATTGCAAAAACCGTTCCCAGGCGCGACCCCATGGTGGAGAACTTCTGATTGAAGTTGTTGGCGCTGTTCAGCAGATCGCTACGCGAGATATCGGCATGATCGAAACGCAATCCTGCCAACACTGTCCAGCGCTCCGTCAGGTTCAATTTGTCTTCGGTGAACAGCGCGTATTGCGAGGCCGTATTGCGGTAGCGCGGAATGAAGGGAATAGCGCTGCTATAGGCGCCCGGATCGAAGTCGTAAGGATTGACCGAAGGGAAATTGCCGGTATAAGTATTGTTGGTATGCGTAAAAGTGCTGGAATTGATATCGAAGCCGACAGATATCTGATTCTTCAAGCCGAACAGATGACCGCGGAAGGTCGCATCCGTCGTATTGCCCGTCTGCGACTGATCATGCCTGATCTCAGTGGCCGCAGAGCGATCGACCAGACCTGTGGCGGCGTTGTAGGTGTAATACTCGGCGTTGCGCCAGTAACGGTTGCTGTTGATCTGATACAGGCGCGTACGTACTGTGGTGTCGGCATTCGGCGTCCATTGGGCTTCCAGTTGCGCCCAGCGATCCCGATAGTCGATCGCGCTATCGCTGACGTCATAGTTCTTGTTGCGCAGGGCCTCCAATTGCCGCCCGTTGACCAGCGGCGTTCCGAAATAACGCATCGGACGCTGATGTCCTTGCGCGTAGCTCAGTTGCATGAAGAATTCGGGTGAGATATCCAGACGCAATGCACCGGAGAAAGAAAGCTTGTTCGAATTGCCCCGGTCGACCCAGCCATCGGAGCGATCGCCGCTGACGTCAACGCGGTAGGACAGCATGTCATTGATGGCGCCGCCACTGCCAAGGCCAAGACGTCGGGTGTTGTGCGAACCGATGGTTGCTTCCGCTTCATTTTCAATCTTGCCGCGTGTCGGCTTTTTCGGCACCACATTGACCACGCCGCCGATGGCGCCGTCGCCATAGATCACCGACGCAGGTCCGCGCAGCACTTCAATGCGCTCGATGCTCCAGGTATCGAAGGGAAAGCTCACGCCCACGCCGCCATACTGGCGCACGCCGTCGTACAACCGCATGACCGAGGTGGTATCCGTGAAACCGCGCACCGACAGCGAACTGCCGCTGTTGCCCGGATGGCCGATGCTGCTATAGCCGGGAGCACGGGTGATGGCATCGACAATGCTGGCGTCGCCGTGTTCTTCCAGCTGCTCACGTGAAATGATGCTGACGCTGGCGGGTGTTTCCAGCGGCGTCAGATCAAGGTTGGAGCCGACCGAAACCGGCTTGCTCAATTGTCCGGCACTTTGTGCCGAGACCGAGATCTCCGGCAGGACGCCTGATGCATCGGCTGCCCAGGCGGCCTTGCCCAGGCCCAAAGCGCAGGGTGCGCAAGCCAGCAGACGGAAGAGTTGCATCGAGATGCCGGCATGAGACCGGCGCAGTCGTGAAGTTTGCTTTTTCATGATGATAAAAAATTGTGTGTACTTGCCCGTCGACGCGTAGACGCTCCCTGGCTGGCATGAGCAGCGTCGGCAGAGGAGCGTCTGAAAGAAATGCCGGCAGTCTCACCGGCAAGTGATCAGTGAATTGCGGGCGGTCCGCGAGGGGGAAGCGTCGGCCAGGCTGCCGAGGGGGTGATCGCCGTCTTCTTTTGTTCGACAGGCAAAGCGCCTTCGGCAGGCACGGCGAGCAGGAGATCAAAGCGTGAGGGCAGAATATACGCCGCACTCTGCTTGCAACAGAACGCGCAATGGACATGCAAACCGTTTTGGTGGTGGTCGGCACCGGAAGTCCCGGCATCCGCTCCATTGACAGAACAGATATCACCCCATGGCGTCAGGCTCGTCGCATCCACCGTAACGGCCGACACCGTTCCGGACCACAGCATCGTCAGCAATGCTGCGATGGTGATCCAGGACATCAGCCGCAAGGACGACGGGTAGGTTTTCATGGGCGCTGATTCTACCGCGATGCTCATCGCTCAGTGCATCCGAAATTTCCATACAAGAATATGAATCCTGACCGGAAAGGCTGATGTGGCAGGTGTTCCGGGGGGGCTACATCATTCGTAGCCGGTTTAAGGTGCGACAATTAGCCGCACCCCCTTACGGAATGTTTACGCCAACGCGTGTCAGTCATTTTGGAGATACGTTTCACGCGTAAAGGCGACCTGTTGGCACAAGCCCCGGGCAAGTAAGGGAGCTAGCCGAGCGACCTCGCCCCGTTCAATGAGCATTCTTCGGCCCATCGTTCCAGATCATTTCTCTACAGCGTCTCTGCGACAATTTGCCACATCCGATTTCACGATGGTCTTTCTATACTGTCCCGCTGATTAAAACAGACAGTTCAAATGAATACAAATTCTGCAGGGGGAAAGAAACGCTACCTGGCTATCAATGTGCACCGCATGTTCACGGTCGGCGTCGTCAAAGACACGTCATTGGTTCTGACGACATTGTTGGCGTGCGGCGCCTCGGCGCTATCTCACGCTGAAGCATTGACAGACTCTTCATTGCCATCGATCGATGTTCGGGTTGCCGCGTCTCCATCGCAAAAAAACAACTTAGCGACCGGCATCCCAACTGCTGCAATCGACACGCCGTTTTCCCTGTCGACGGTGTCGACGGAAACGCTGCAAGATCAGGGCGGGATCACTTTGCAAGATTTACTACGCAATGTTCCCGGTGCGACCGCAGATCTGAGCTTTACGGGAAGTCACTCGCAAGTGTTCGTATTGCGAGGCTTTCTGGCCGATAGCGGCACGGGCTCAAGCAGAGTCCTGCGTGATGGCGCGCGACTTTCCAACTATCCCTTTGTGCCGGAATTTGTCGACAGCGTCCAAGTGTTGCGTGGCCCGGGAGCTGCAGTAGGTACGCGCAGCGAGCCGGGCGGCACGGTACTGATCGTCACCAAGCAGCCGCAGCTCTCCAATTTTGGCAGTGTCAGCGTTGGCATCGGCGAGTATGGCGCGCGGGAGACCGCCATCGACATCAACCGCGTCCTGTCGGCGGAGAACGAGCTGGCAGCACGACTGGTCGTCAATCACTCAGAATCATCAGAGTGGCGCGGGGTGCCGGATCGACTGGACGGCGTCAAGCTGGGATTCTCCAAAGGCGATGGCGACAGATATCACATCCGCCTGGGCGTTGAAGCCATTGATCAGCGCTATCGCCCTGATTTTGGCGTGCCGGCAATCAACGGACGTCCGGTTGCCGTTCCGGTAGACCGGCAGTTTGCCGAGCCGTGGACGGACTCGACCACCCGCAATCAGGTGTATGACTTGCACGCCGATGTCGCCCTCAGCGACAAGACGCGCTGGACCTTCGACTGGACGCATCTGGAGGCCAATTCAACTTCGATACGCCAATCGGTTTCTGCGTTAGTCAACAGCAACGGCACGTTCTCTCGTGTGATCGCTGTCGAACCCAATACCAATCGGCGCATCGACTCATTGGCAACCGCCCTGACCAGCAAGCAATCGACCGGAGCCGTGACGCATAACCTCTACGCCGGCGTCGAATACTATCGCGAGACGTTGGCACAACCCAGTGGTGCCGTGGTCGCGCCCTATAGCCCGAACATCAATGTTTTCAATCCGGTCTATGGTCTGGTCACGCAACCGGGAACGATCAACACCACGCTGACGACAGAAAATCTGGAAAGCATGGGCTTATCCGTCCAGGATAGTATCGACTGGCATGATTGGACATTGGTGACGGGTCTGCAATACATGAAGCAGCGTTTTTTTTACGGCTCAGTCGGCACCGGTGTGGACGAAAACAAGTTCTCCCCCAAACTGGCGCTGTTACGCCATCTCACGCCGACACAGACAATTTACGCCGGCTACAGCACCGGCACCTCGCCGAATCAGGCGGCATCGGCAACTGGACAATCCCTGGCATCGCGTACCGCCCGACAATATGAGCTCGGCTGGAAATCCGTGTGGCTCGACAATCGGCTTAACGCAGACTTGGCGCTGTTCTGGTTGAATCAAAACAATATGCTCGCCGATGATCCAAGCACAGTCTCGATTTACGACAAAAAACTCAGCGGTGAAGGTCGGTCAAAGGGCATCGAGTTGTCGCTCACCGGTCAGCTGACAAGGCAATTGTCGGTTGTCAGCGCATATGCGTACACCAACTCCCATTTTGCCGGTGGTTCGGAGTTCACCGGCAAGAGCATTCCCAACGTGGCGGCGCATACTCTTAGCGTTTTTGCGCACTACGACTGGGATAGCCAATGGCGCAGCGGCGTGGGACTCTATGCGCAGGGGCGTCGCTATGCCGACGAGTCCAACACAAGCATCATGCCTGGTTACGGTCGTATTGATGCGACCCAACGCTATCGTTTCAAGATCGCAGCAGACCGGTCGTTCGAGTTGCAGCTCTCTTTGCGCAACTTGCTCAACAAAGAATATTACGCAGCCAGCCATCTGCACGTAACACGCTACATCTTGCCTGGTGAAAGCAGGAGTCTGGTGCTCGCCGGTACCTATCGCTTTTAAAAATGCTCACGCCGTTACATAAGGAAAACCACCCGGTGCTTCCTTTATCGGGTATCTACCTTCTGCAGATACTGCTTTTGGTTTCTCTTTTCTTGCTCGTTTTGATGCGGCATCGCTCTCACAATGAGCATTCATCATCGCTGTGGGACATTTGCCATAGTCCCTCACTTGACAGCGGCGATCAGCTCACAAGCAACCATCGGAAAGAACCTTCTGCGAAAAAAGCAGACTTGAAAGATGGGTTGAAACAGCATGGATCGAAAAATTTTTATTGGCTTGTTGCTTGACTTGTCAGCGGTTGCCAGCGGCTGTGTAGCCGGGGGCGGATGTACAAACCATCGCAACGAATTCAAGCGATGTCGACTAGTCGGACAAAGGAGTTGGGCGAGGCTGGCTCTTTGCCCGTGGCCCACAGCAAATTTCCCACTTGACATCCCAATGGCATTACTCCATCATTCCACGTATTGATGGAGTATAGATGACCGTTCTTGACCGCTGTGTACATGACAACTCACGCGCTCCGTTAGCGAACGAATACGCACAGAAGCATCTGGATGTGGCTGCTGCCATGTGTCAAGCGTTGAGCGATCCCGCGCGACTTCGACTGCTGCTGCTACTTTCCAAACGCGAAATGTGCGTTTCGGAACTGGTGGACTACGAAGAGGCAAAGCTGAGCAGCATCTCGGCCCGCCTGCAAACGCTGCACGCCGCTCGCCTTGTTACTCGGCGTCGCGAAGCCAAACACGTTTTCTACGCATTGGCAGACGAGCATGTATATAACTTGTTGAGTAACATCCTTGGCCATGCGGTCGAGACACAAAACTGACTTTATTACTTACACGCACCGGAGCCACCATGACAACTTGCAGCCACGCTCATCACGCGCACCACGATCACCAGCATGGTGTCAATTGCGGGCATCTGGCAATTCGCCACGAAGACCATACCGACTATCTTCACGACGGTCACCTGCATCACCCGCATGGCGATCATGTGGACGAGCATGTCATAGCCGTATCGGCTACCAACCCGAGCGCCTGTACTCCGAACCACGCCTGCAGCGGGCATGAACCCGGGCACACCCATGGCCCAGGCTGCGGTCACGAGGCGGTGCCGCACGGGGATCACGTGGACTATCTTGTTGACGGCCATCTTCACCATCCTCATGGCGCCCACTGCGATGACCATGGCCCGGTAAAGCTGGCCTGATCTATCCGATAGATTCGGCTGCAAGGGGCACCGTTATTCGGATGACGGTGCTCATCGTGACGACACAACAACCGCTAGACCGACTGCGCATGCCCTAAGCTACCGAGGCATTCCGCCCACTGCGTTGCGCAAAGTAGAACCATTCGTTACCCACGAGGGCCGACGGGTTGGGAAACACCACAAAACCGTCCGATGGCGCGATTACTGCGCGACCATCAGCGCGCTTACCTATTACGTCGCCGGCGCCGACATGATCAAAGCTCGACCAGGGGCGAGTGAACTCATCGTCTTCGTGCTCACGGTCAATCACATCGCACAGTCTCAGCACCTCGAACGACTCGTTCGGCTTCTCCAACGCGACATCCGCCAAGTTGAGCAATGCAATTGCCTGCCGGATGGCGTGGTAGGCAACGTCAGGCGCAGCTTGATCATCATGCTGCCCACATTCCAAGGTCACGCCGTAGCCTCCATGGGCACGGATGTACTCGGATGTGCCTACGCCGTATTGGGCATCCAGCAGGCCCGGCGTCGCGGCGCGTCCCTGCAGACGCCTACGCTCCACTCCTCGGGCATAGGTCTCCATCCAGCCCTCGACTACGCGGACTGGACCCAGATGCCGGACCAACCGGAGTTCCTCATTGGCACGGCCAAACGGCTCGAGGTCGCCAATGTTGTTCTCTGGCCCAAGCATCACAAAGGGCTGACCGGGCGTATGGAACGAGTGCAGATCAAGCAGCACGTCATGCGCCTGAAGCAAGGGGCACAGCAAGTTGGCGACCTGATCTTCATAGTCCAATGGTGCAGGCGTGACACGCAGGTTACGGTTGAGGTTGCGATCGCCTTGCCGACGGGCGAGCTGAAACGCCAGTGGATTCGTGACCGGAACCAACGTTAATGTGCCGCGCTTGATGACAAGATTTCCCTGATCCAGTTCTTCCAGTATCCGGCGGATCGCCTTCGTGCCGCAGGTTTCGTTGCCGTGTACCGCGCCCAGCACAATAAGCCTGGGGCCTGGAGTGAGCCCCACGAGTTGATGAATACGTAAGGCGGTGGTTGAGATTGGTCTTGACGACATGCAAGATTCCTTTTAAAGAGAGAGGCTAAAGCACTGTCGGATTAGGCGCATCTCCGTATACTTGCAGAGGGTCGAAGGTCTTGCCAGACTCCGTAAAGCTCAACCGCAAGTCCGGCCCCGGCGTCTGTCCCACGGGCAAACGCCGGTAGAAGCATGAGCGGTATCCTACGTGACAACTGGCACCGCTTCCATTGACACTGACCCGCAGCCAAACAGCATCCTGATCATCGTCGATACGCAACTCCTCTACCTTCTGCACCAGCCCGCTGACCGCTCCCTTGCGCCATAGAGTTTTGCGTGATCGACTCCAGTAGTGGGCTTCGCCAGTCGCTATGGTCAGCGTCAGCGCCTCCGAGTTCATATAGCCCAGCATCAACACGTCCCCCGTGACCGCGTCAGTGGTCACGCAACCAATTAAACCATCGGCGTCGAATTTGGGAGACAGTACCTCTCCCTCTTCGACTTGTTCCACGGATTGGCGGCGGGAGAAGATGGCAGTGTGACTCTGTATGGGATTTTGAATATTCATGGTGCGTCAAGGTTGTGGTGATCGAGGGAGCGCAGCACCAGTGCCGCAGGCCAGACCACCGCGGCAATCGAGCACGGCGGACCGTCACCGCCTTGCGCGGCCTGACATGCCGTGGCGCGAAACTGCAGCCCTGATCTTCCAGCGGCTCGGTTTAGAACTCGTTCTGAATGCGTTTGTATCCTTGGACGAGAGCATTATTTGTTCGTGCAACATCTTCCGAGAATTCGGACGCCTGAACCGTGACTTTCGGAATGCTCGACAAGTCGGTTCTGGGGCCGATACGTTCCGTCGATGGTACGTAGAAATCTGGCGGCAGCACGCACCCATCAACCACGGAGTTGTGTCGGATCACGCAACCGTTTCCAATGGTGCAATTGAACAGCACGGTATTGAACCCGATGAATACACTGTCGCCCACCAGGCAAGGACCGTGCACGATTGCTCGATGCGCAATGGAAGTATTTTCTCCAATGGTCACAGCGGCACCAGATTTTGAATGGATGACAACGCCATCCTGAATGTTAGAGTTCGCGCCAATGATGATCGGATCCATGTGTCCTTCGGCGTTTACCTCATCAGCGCGAATAACGGCATAAGGTCCTATAAACACGTTTTCGTGTACCTCCACCAGCCCACACAAGATCGCCGTAGGATCGACGAAGGCGCCGGGATGAATTTTGGGGATGTCGCCGCGCGGATTTTTTCTAATCATATGTCTTGAGTGCCCAAACTGGTTGAAGAAACGGATCTTAAAAGGGAGAGCAGGAGAAAATATTGCCCCACTAATTGCAACTGAGTTGCATATTACGCTATTATGCAACTCAGTTGCAATAACGGCGAGGCAAAATTGATTGACCACTCGGCTGAACACACGCTCCGACAAGCAGGCATGAGAATCACCGATTCCTCATTGCAATTAATGCAGATTTTCTTGGGGGCAGATGAAGTGTTGCTTTCTCACGGCGATCTCTATCTCCGTTTGAAAGAGCATTCCGTCGACATTAATCGAGTCACGCTCTACCGAATATTAGAAAAATTTCTTTCTGCAAAACTATTGCATCGTGTCATTGACGAGCAACGCATCGCAAGATACGGCCTGTTCGTAAATGCTGAGCGCGATGGCGGAAGATTTGTCTGTACGCATTGCCATCGACACCTGACATTGACACGAATACCCGGAGAAACGACGGACTTACTCAAACGAGTAACCGCAGATTGCACAGCGCATGGACGACGATATGAACAAATTGCAATCATCGTTTGGGGAATTTGTGAAAAATGCGCGCCGACACAGTAGGCATGCCAAGCGCATCACCTCGCGTATTGCTTTCCATCGATATCTTATGAAAGAAACCATGACTGCTCAGACCATCAATAAGCTTCCTGTCACCGTACTGTCCGGCTTCCTCGGAGCAGGAAAGACCACCCTTCTTAATCATATTCTGAACAATCGGGAAGGTAGAAGAATTGCCGTCATTGTCAACGATATGTCAGAGGTGAATATCGACGCCGCTCTGATCCGAGATGGCGGCGCCGAATTATCCCGGACCGAAGAAAAATTGGTGGAGATGAGTAACGGTTGCATTTGCTGCACTCTACGAGAGGATTTATTGCTCGAGGTCCAGAAGATGGCGAAGGAAGGAAGATTCGACCAATTGGTCATCGAGTCCACCGGGATTTCAGAGCCACTCCCTGTTGCAGAAACTTTCACGTTCACAGCGGAAGACGGCGGCAGTCTTGCGGACGTGGCCCGTCTCGACACGATGGTCACGGTCGTTGACGCATTCAACTTTCTCAAAGATTACAGTTCTGAAGATAGCCTGGGAGAGCGTGGTCAATCACTTGGAGAAGAAGATCAGCGAACAGTCGTCGATCTTCTGATTGAACAAATTGAATTTTGCGACGTGATCGTACTTAACAAACTCGATTTGGTCAGTAAGGCGGAGCAGGATCGTCTTATCGCGATTCTCCGTGGACTCAATCCCGGCGCGCTCATCGAAACATCGGAATTCGGAAAAATAGAATTGAACAAGGTACTAGACACTGGCTTGTTCAATTTTGAGAAAGCTCAGCAATCACCCGGGTGGCTGAAAGAATTACGGGGCGAACATGTTCCCGAATCGGAGGAATATGGCATTTCCAGCTTCGTCTATCGGCAGCGTCGCCCCTTCCATCCGCAGCGTTTTTTTACGCTGATCAATACTGAGTGGCAAGGCGTGGTGCGCTCAAAAGGATTCTTCTGGCTGGCCAGCCGGCCCACTCAAGCCGGATCGTGGTCACAGGCTGGCGCGGTATGCCGCCACGGTTTAGCGGGGAAATGGTGGGCCGCCGTACCAAAAGAAGAATGGCCTGATGAGGATGAAGCAAGAGAATTCATTCTGGAAAACTGGGATGAAAACGTCGGAGATGCACGCCAGGAATTAGTGTTCATTGGAATAGGCATGCACGAGGAACACCTTCGCAATCTTCTCGATGCCTGTCTTCTTTCCGACATTGAAATGGCACAAGGCCCTCTGAGCTGGGCATCTTTCCCAGATCCTTTTCCAATTTGGGGCTAATCGAATACAACATGACTTCACGCCTCCCTGATGTAGCTTTGGAAGAACCCGCGGCGATCCATTCAGTTCTAGACTGGGTGGGAATGCGCGGGATTGATTTGCCATTGAGACTTGATCCCGTGGACAGTCCGTTTCCCGTCATCGCACGTGTTGACGCACAAGTTGACTTGCCCAGCCCTGCCACCAAGGGCATCCATATGTCTCGCCTCCATCGCCTCCTGGACAATTTTGCCGAAGAACAATCACTGACGCCGATTGCATTGCGTGCGCTTTTACTATCAATGATAGCTAGTCATGCAGACTGCCAGTCAACGCGTGCACGTTTGTCGTTTTCTTTTTCCTTGCTGTGCAAGCGGCCGGCACTAGTTACTCCTGGATTAAGCGGATGGAAAAGTTATCCGGTTTTTGTCAACGCCATTTGGACCGGCGCAACCATGATGTTGGAACTAGGCGTGGACATCGTTTATTCTTCGACTTGCCCTTGCTCCGCAGCGCTGGCAAGGAAAGTCGTACAAGACCGATTCGATGCCGCATTTACGGGGCAATCACACATCGACAGAAACGCCATCCTGGATTGGCTGGGACAATATGCCACCGCCGCCACGCCCCATAGTCAACGCAGCGTGGCGCATGTCCGTATCCAGATCGGACAGGATGCGCTCTCGCTGGATATTCTTCAACTCATCGACCTCATCGAGCAAGCTCTCGGCACCCCCGTGCAGACTGCGGTCAAGCGTGCCGATGAACAAGCCTTTGCCGTTCTAAACGGCCAAAATCTGATGTATGTGGAGGACGCCGCCCGCAAAGTACAGCAGACCCTGCGAAAGAAGTTCGGCCGCTTTAGTGTAGCGGTGGAACACCTGGAAAGTCTGCACCCACACGACGCAACAGCGCAGGTATCGTTCAACATGGCCTCAAGGGGGGAGGCGTCTCCATGGATCTGATCCCGATTACCCTGTTAACCGGTTTTCTAGGAAGCGGAAAGACCACATTGCTGAACCAGCTTGTCATGCAAGCGGCGATGAAAAAGACGCTGGTGATCATTAACGAGTTCGGCAACATCGGATTGGACCATTTGCTGGTGACAAACAGCACGGACGAACTGATCGTCGAGATGAGCAGCGGCTGCATGTGCTGCACCATTCGTAAGGATTTAGCGACGGCGCTGCGCGACATCGTGTGGCGTTTCTCCCGGGAAGGCGTTCGCCAGTTTGACCGGGTACTAATTGAGACGACCGGCCTAGCCGATCCCGCTCCGGTAATCCATACGCTCGTTACGGACGGCTTTATTGCGGAACACTACCGACTTGACGGCATCATCACCACTGTCGATGCCGTGTCAGGCTCAGCGACGCTGGAAATCCATCCCGAGTCTGTCAAGCAGGTTGCCGTCGCGGATCGCCTGCTGCTGACCAAGACTGATATCGCCGAGGCGGACGAACTGGCAGCGCTGGCCTATCGGTTGGAGGGAATCAATCCTGCCGCCCAACAGTTTCTGGTTCGAAATGGTGAGCTGAATGCCGATGTCGTTCTTAATCTGGGCCTGTTCGACCCGTCTAAAAAGTCGCTCGATGTGCAGAACTGGCTCAACCAGGAAGCTTATACGATGGTTTCCAGCTCGCGCGCTCCGCATCGTTTGAATTATTTGTCGCGTCGAAAGAGCAGAAATTCCTGCGGACACGATCACGACGGAGAAGACCATCACCACGATGTGAACCGCCATAACGACCGTATCCGCGCGTTTTGCTATGTGATTGACGAGCCGGTCGATGGCGTTATTTTCGAGGAATGGATGGCGCTCCTCACCAATCTGATGGGCGACAAAATGCTACGCATCAAAGGAATCGTCAACGTGCGTGGAGCCGATGGTGCAGTCGTCATTCATGGTGTCCAGCACATCTTCCACTCGCCCATGATGCTCGAGCAATGGCCATCGGAAGATCGGCGTTCCCGCATCGTATTTATCGTGCGCGACATGAAGGCCACCGTTATCAGCGAGACCTTCAAGCAATTTCAATTGATGGCTTCGGCATGGGACGAGGCAATGCCATGAAAACCGCCATCCGCCTTTACAACACGTTACGCCGCGCCAAAGAAAATTTCGTCCCGATGCAAGCAGATCGCGTGACCATGTATGTATGCGGACCGACCGTCTATAACTTCGCCCATATCGGCAATGCGCGGCCTGCCGTGGTTTTTGACGTTTTGGCGCGGCTGCTGCGCTATCAGTTCGGCGGCCTCGTCTATGCACGCAATTTCACTGACGTGGACGACAAGATCAACGATGCCGCTTCCAAAGAGAACGTGTCGATCGACGTCATCGCCAGGCGCTACATCGATGCCTACCGCAATGACATGCAGCAACTCTGCGTGGAATCGCCGGATCTTGAGCCGCGCGTGACGGAGCATATCGCTGAGATCATTGCGCTCATCGAAAAACTGATCAGCAATGGCAACGCTTATGAAGCTAACGGTCATGTTTTGTTCGATGTGGCATCCTATCCCGACTATGGCAAGTTGTCAGGGCGCAGTACCGATGACATGCTTGCCGGCGCCAGAGTGGAGATAGCGCCATACAAAAAAAATCCCATGGACTTTGTGTTATGGAAACCGTCCGACGCGTCGCAGCCCGGTTGGAATAGTCCGTGGGGTCGAGGTCGACCTGGATGGCATGTTGAATGCTCCGCGATGATCGAGCGTCATCTCGGTGACAGTATCGACATCCACGGCGGTGGACAGGATCTGATTTTCCCGCACCATGAAAATGAAGTCGCACAAGGCACCTGTGCGCATGACGGCACGCTATATTGCAATACATGGGTACATAACAGCTTCGTGACGGTCGATGGCCGGAAGATGTCGAAGTCGCTGGGAAATGTCTTGCTTGTGCGCGATCTGCTGCAGCAAGCCCCCGGAGAAGCGATTCGGCTGGCGTTGCTGTCGGCGCACTATCGTCATCCGCTCGATTGGAACAGTCGACGACTCGCCGCCGCGCGCACAACATTGACTACGCTCTATCGCGCTCTGGCGTCGCTGCGCGATGTGTCTATAGCCGCGCCGACAACGACAACCATCACTCCGGAAGTCGATGACGTTTTTTTCAATGCCCTGGCCAACGATCTCAATACGCCGGCGGCGCTGACCCGATTGCATGCGCTTGCCAGCAATACACTGGCGGCAGTGACGCCCATCGAGCGACAAACTGCGAGGGCGCTGTTGATCGGCTCGGCCAGCTTGCTGGGGCTGCTCCAGGCTGATCCCGATCATATGTTGCGCCAACTGGAGCGGCCCGTTTCGTTTGCGGTCAATTTCGATGCAGAGCATATCGAGTCGCTATTGGAAGAACGCGAGAACGCGCGTACCAATAAAGACTTCCAACGTGCCGATGCCTTGCGCAAAGAACTGGAAGGCGCCGGCTTAGTCCTTGAAGATTCGCCTACCGGCACGCGTTGGCATTGGCGATCTATCGACGCAGGAGTGCCCGAAGTCTCTCGCTTTCAATGCAGTTACCCGCAGGAGAAATGAGCAATGAACAGCATTTCAGATCTCTCCCGCAGATTGCATGCCCGCAACGCAGATTACATCATCCGGGACGCCCGGGTGTGGACACCTGCGGGGCCGGAGCGCACGGACATTGCTTGCCTCGGCGGGAAGATTGTCTCCATGAACGCGGGTAACTGGCAAGCCCGCGACATTGTCAATGCAAAAGGCTTGCAGGTCATTCCGGGCGTCATCGATAGTCAAGTACACTTTCGCGATCCAGGTCTCACGCACAAGGAAGATATTGAAGCCGGGACACGCGGCGCCGTGCTGGGCGGTGTCACATCGATTTTTGAAATGCCGAATACCGATCCGCTCACATTAACCCAAGCGGATATCGACAACAAGCTCAGAAATTCGGTGGGACGCGCCTGGTGCGACCATGCCTTCTACGTCGGCGGTTCATCGGCAAACATCGATCAACTGGAAGTGCTGGAACGCTTGCCGGGTTGCGCGGGAATCAAGGTATTCATGGGCAGTTCGTTCGGCGCGCTACTGGCAAGTGAGGACGAGATGTTGCGTGACATCCTGCGCTCCGGACGCCGCCGCATGGCGATTCATGCAGAAGACGACGCACGCCTGAAGGAGCGAAAATATATCGCCGAGGAGGCCGGACATGTGAGAGCACATCCCCTGTGGCGCGATGAAAAAAGTGCGCTTCAGGCTACCCGGCGTATTGTCTCGATGGCGCGAGAATTTCAACGCCGGCTGCATATTCTTCATATCTCAACGGCCGAAGAGATGGCCTATCTCTCCGCTCACAAGGATATAGCCACCATCGAAGTGCTGCCCCACCATCTGACCCTTTCCGCACCTGAGTGCTATGAGCGGTTAGGCACATTGGCACAGATGAATCCACCGGTGCGCTCGACCGAACATCGCGATGCTCTATGGAGAGCCGTCGACGATGGCCTGGTAGATGTCATAGGCAGCGACCATGCGCCTCATACACTGCAGGAAAAAAGTAAGCCCTATCCGACTTCGCCCAGTGGCATGCCCGGTGTTCAGACTTTGCTTCCCGTTATGCTCAATCACTTGCATCAAGGACGTATCAGTCTTCAACGTCTCATCGAACTGACCAGCACCGGTCCTGCGCGCGTCTTCGGCATCCAAAGTAAAGGCCGCATAGCGCTGGGCTATGACGCGGACCTGACGTTCGTGGATCTGCATGCAACACGTACCATCCAAAATCAATGGATCGCCAGTAAATCTGCATGGAGCCCTTACGACGGCATGAAGATTGTCGGGTGGCCCGTTGCAACGATGTTGCGAGGAGAGTTTGTCGTGCGGGACGAACAACTGATCGGTGCGCCTTTTGGCGTCCCTGTTAAGTTTTTTGAAGGTGATCAAGCCAAGACCGTTGAACAGTCTGCGCGGATGATCTCCTGACGTCTGCATCCGATCTTATCGCATGAAGATTGAAAGTCGCCTCCCCCGCGACTGCCGATCATGAATTTGCTCGAGGAGGCGACTGATTGCCTGAAATGCGACTCGATCATCGAAATTTCCGACGCTACGACCGAACGCCGCTCGCATCCCGGCGCGAGAAAGATAGGGTAATCGGAAGGATGGCACGACGCTTGCCTTGGACCCGGGTTAGAACAAGAAACTAGAACTCATTTCATCAATAGGCGTGAGATGCGTTCTAATGTGACAAATTGTCGCAGTTGAATACCATTCGGCTTGAATTTGGAATTTACCTTCTGCAATCGGTGCAGTTCTGAAGTTGCTCAATAGAAGTCTCTTTTATGAAACCTGCGCTTCAAGCTTTTTTTTGCAACATGGTTGCATTAAAATATTGCGCATACCTCGCATTTTTCTCTCATACCCAGACGCGCCAGCCGATGCCGCCATCCGCACTGGTATGACAATTATAAAAACCGTCTTTGGGGAAGTATTTTCATCATGAAAAACAACGCCATCCGCGCCGCGGTATTGGCTCTGATTGCCTGCGTCCAGGCCGGCCAGGCATACGCACAGAGCACCACCACGCCTCCAGGATCAAACACTGCACAGGCATCAGTATTGGAACCGGTTACTGTCACCGGCAGCAGCGACAGAGAGCAATATCGTCAATCATCAACCAGTAGCGCAACCCGTACCGATACACCGGTACAGGAATTGCCGCAATCGGTCCAGGTTGTGTCTCGTCAGTTGATTGACGATCTGCACGCAACACGGATGGATGACGTCTTGCTGTATGTCAGCGGCGTCGCGCGCCAGAATAATTTCGGCGGTTTGTGGGATAACTACTCAGTCCGCGGCTTTTCCGGTAACGAGAACGGCGGCATGAACATTCTCTGGAATGGCTTCGCCTCCAATCGCGGCTATTCTCCGCCGCGCGATATGGCGAATGTGGAAACCATCGACTTCCTGAAAGGCCCGTCGGCGGCACTCTACGGCAGCAGCGAGCCTGGCGGCACCATCAACGTTGTGACCAAGAAGCCGCAATTCAAGGCGGAGAATTCCGTCGATTTATCCGTCGGCACGCAAGACTTCTATCGCAGCACCATCGACTCCACCGGCGCCCTGAATGACAAGATGGCCTATCGCCTGAATGCCGCGGTGGAAAGCAAAGGCGGCAGCCGCGACGATGTGCGCAGCAAGCGTGAATTTGTGGCGCCGGCTTTTACCTGGCTGCTGACCGATCGCACGACATTGAACTATGAGGCCGAATTCTTGCGCCAAACGGTTCCCCTGGATCGCGGCATCGTCGCTGTCAACGGACGCCTTGACGCCATTCCCGTGTCACGATTCCTTGGCGAGCCGAATGACGGCGATATCAAGATGGAAAACCAGAGTCATCTGCTCACGCTGGAACATCAGTTGAACGATCAGTGGCATCTCCGCACCGGCGTGTATCACAAGGAAGGAAGCTTGGATGGTTACTCCACCGAAGCGTCTTCCCTGCGCGCCGACAATGCCACGCTGTGGCGTCAGCGCCGCTACCGTGACTACTCCTGGCATGATACTTCGCTGCAAGCGGAAATCGGCGGCAAGTTCAACACCGGCAGCGTTGGCCACAACATTTTGACTGGTGTCGAGGCAGACTGGATGACACTCGACCAGCGCATGTTGCGCGTCAACCCGACCGCTGGTTCTCCCTATGCCATCAATGTGTTCAACCCCGTGTACGGACAGGCCCAGCCAACGCCGACCGCCAACACCGATACGGCCGAACGTCAGATTAGTACAGGCCTGTTCTTCCAGGATCAGATCAGCTTGTCGGAACGCTGGCGTCTGCTGGCAGGCGTACGCTTCGATTCGTTCCGCTCCACGTTGAATAATCTGCGTGCCGGCACGACATCGCGTCAGGATCAAAGCGCAACCTCTCCTCGCCTTGGATTGACCTATCTCATCAGCCAGACCATTTCCTTGTATGCCAGCGTCGGCAAATCGTTCCGCCCCAATAGCGGCAGCGACGCAAGCGGCAATGCCTTCAAGCCGGAGACTTCGCGTGCGACCGAGGCCGGGTTGAAATACGAGAGCAGCGACAAGCGCGTGGGCGCAACCTTGGCGGTATTCAATATCACCAAACAGAACGTCCTGACCGTCGATCCCGCCAATACGTCCTTCAGCATCGCTGCCGGTGAAGTACGCAGCCGTGGCGTTGAACTGGATTTCAACGGCAAGTTCGCGCAACACTGGCGCGTCACAGGCAATCTCGCTTACACCGACGCGACCGTCACCAAGGACAACACACTGGCCGTGGGAACACGCCTGATCAACGTCCCCAAGACCTCAGGCAGCCTGCTTACTGTTTATGAGGATCTCGACGCGCGCGGCAGCCTGTACGGACTGGGCGGTGGCGTCAGCTATGTCGGCGTACGTACTGGCGACGCAACGGGAACATTCAATCTTCCTGGATATGTGACGGCGAAGGCGCTGGCGTACTGGCAGTTCACGCCCAAGATGCGTTTGTCGCTGGACGTCAATAACCTGTTCAACAAGCAGTACTACGCCAGCTCCTACAGCAACGTGTGGATTGCGCCCGGCGATGAGCGTTCCGCCACGCTGGGCTTGAACATCAAGTTCTGATTCATGACAGACAAGTATCTTGCCGCTCCGACGCGGCGCCATCTGCTGCTGACCGCGCTCGCGGGGGTGCTGCCGGTGGGATTCGCTAGCGGCGACGCGCTGGCGCATGGCGATCATCCCGACAACGCGCACGCGATCGCCCCCGTCAGCACCGACACGCTTACCGTGGTGGGCCCCTGGGAACTCACCGGACTCGATCCTTCGCGTGCGGGCTATATATTCACGCGCATGGCGGTCGCCGAGACCTTGCTGGACATCGACGATGCAGGTCAACTCCGACCGGCATTGGCGGTACGCTGGGTCGTCAGTGCCGATAAGTTGCAATGGCGCTTCACTTTGCGCAGCAACAGCCGCTATCACGACGGCTCACCTGTGACGCCGGGGTCGGTGCTCAATGCCTTGAAACGGGCGCAGGCCCGGCCCGGGGTACTGACGCTTGCCGACATCCGCAACATGAGCACGGACGGCAATGACATTGTCGTCACGCTGGGCAAGCGTTTTGCGCCGCTGCCGTATCTTTTTACGCATTCCACGACACAGGTCCTGGCGCCGGCGTCGTTCGATGCAAACAGCAATGTCAAAACAATCATCGGTACCGGCCCTTACCGGATAACCGCCATCTCATTGCCTCAGCAATTCGACGTCGAACGTTTCGACGACTATGCGGCAAGCCGGCCGTCACTGAAGTTGCCGACAATACGACGCGCTCGCTATCTGAGCGTGTCTCGCACAGAAACCCGCACACTGCTGGTACAGAGCGGTCAGGCCGATATGGCGTTCTCTCTCGACCCGCCAAGCATTCGTCGCTTGCAGAATAGTCCGCAGGCGCAATTGATATCGGCAATGCTGCCGCGCACGACCTATCTCAAACTCAATGCCGGTCATCGCTTCCTGAACGACGTCCGCGTGCGTCAGGCGATCAGTCTCGGCATCGAACGCAGCGGTATTGCCAAGGCCTTGCTGCGTGACCCGGAACTGGGCGCCACCCAGCTCTTTCCTCCGGCAATGCGACAATGGCATCAGGACAGCTTGCCACCGCTGCGCACCGATCCGCTCCTGGCACGCCAGCTGTTGCACCAGGCGGGATGGATCGCAGGTACTGACGGCATCCGTTACCGGCTCGGTCAGCGCTTTGAACTGAAACTGCTGACTTTCGTCGATCGCCCCGAGTTGCCGCTGATCGCTGCGGCTATTCAGGAGGAGATGCGTCAGATCGGTATCGCGGTACGCGTCGTGGTCGGCAACTCCAGCGATATTCCAGCGGGGCATCGCAGCGGATCCCTGGAAATGGGGCTGACCGCGCGCAACTTCGGTAACTTGCCGGAGCCGGTGGCGACGCTATTACAGGACTTCGGTGCAGACGGCGCCGACTGGGGCGCGATGAATTGGTCAGACCCGCAACTAGTAGCGGCGCTGGCGAGGCTTTCCGAGGAAGATCGCCATGCCGTCCAAGACCGCGCCCTGGTCGCGACCACGCTACAGCGAGAGTTGCCGGTCATTCCCATAGTCTGGTATCGCCAGACCACCGCAGTATCCAAACGCTTGCGTGGCGCGACGATCGATCCTTATGAGCGTAGCTATCGCATTTCTCAACTGGAATGGGCACGATGAATATTGTTCATGGCGATAACCGCGCCATCGCCAGCCTCTTCTCCGCGCTCGGACGCCGCCTGTTGCAGGCGGCGCTGGTCGCGTTGCTGGTCGGTACCCTTTGCTTCTTCATGACCCGCATGCTGCCGGGCGATATGGCCTATCGCATTGCGGCAGGTCGGTACGGCTACGACATGGTGACATCGGCAGCGGCCGATGCGGTGCGTCATGAATTGGGGCTTGACCGCCCCTTGCTTTCCGCACTCGCTGATTGGTGGAGCAAGTTGTGGCATCTTGACCTCGGTTTGTCGCAGGTCACCGGTCAGCCGGTAATCCACGAAATCGCCGAGCAACTGGTGCCGACCCTTAAACTGTCGGTACTGGCGTTAGGACTGTCGTTCCTGATTGGTCCGACGATAGGGCTATTGGCGGGGCTGCGGCCGGGCGGCTGGCTAGATCGCTCGACACTGACACTGTCGGTCTTGCTACGCGCACTGCCTTCATTCTTGCTCGGCTTGCTCCTGGTGCTGATCTTCTCGGTGCAAATGGGCGCCTTGCCGGCAGCCGGCCACGACGATCATGGCAGCATCATGTTGCCGGCGCTGACACTGGCACTCGGCCTGGCGGCGGTTTCGTCACGCGTTGCACGCGACGCCATGGTATCGGTGCGCAGTTCGGCCTATTTCGCGTTTGCGTTGACCAAGGGGCTCACGCTGCAGCAAGCTTTGCTGCATCACGGAATCCGCAACGTCGCGGTCCCGGTGATTTCTTACCTGGGCGTGCAACTGGTATATCTGATCGAAGGCGTGGTGCTGGTAGAAACCATCTTCGCCTGGCCTGGCATCGGACACGCATTGGTGCACGCCATCTTTGGACGCGATGTTCCGATGATCCAGGGCACGGCGCTCATTCTGGGCCTGATGTTCGTCATTTTCAATTCGCTGATCGATGTGATCTGCTCGTTGATTGATCCACGCCGCCGCTCATGACCGCCTATACCGACTCTTCTGCGCCCCTGCCAAGCTCAGGCAGGCGGTTTTCACTGGTCTCCCGTCGCGGCGCCGGTATCGTTCTGCTGACGTTGATTGCGGTATTTGCCATCTTCGGGCCGTGGCTCATTGCCATCGATCCGGCACGACAAGAACTGTCGCGTTTCCTGGAAAGTCCGAGCTGGGCGCAGCCGCTCGGCATGGATCAACTGGGGCGCAGCATGTTGGCGCGTCTTGCCCATGCGACTCGCTTGTCTCTCAGCATGGCCGTCCTTGGCGTATTGAGCGCAGCGATTCCGGGGACGCTGATCGGCGTTGCAGCCGCCTGGCGCGGCGGCTGGATTGAACGTGTACTCACCGCGCTGGCCGATGCCGTTCTGGCGCTGCCGGGCTTGTTGCTGGTGCTGCTGCTGGCGGCATTTGCGCCCGGTCAGTTCTGGCCCCTTTACGTCGGCATCTCGCTGGCGCTGTGGGTCGAGTACTTCCGTGTCGTGCGCGCAGCCAGCCATATCCTGCTCGCCAGTCCTCAGGTGGAAGCGTCGCGACTGCTGGGCTTCAATACCATTTACCTATTGCGTCGACATCTGCTGCCGGTATTGTTGCCGCGTATTTTTACGCTGATGCGCTTCGGCTTCGCCGGTGCGGTCTTGGCGATGTCGGCGCTTGGTTTCGTGGGAGTCGGCTTGCAGCCGCCGACGCCGGAGCTGGGCGTGATGATGATTGAGCTTCTTCCTTACTACAGCGAAGCCCCGTGGCTGATTGGCGCACCGGTGCTGGTCTTGTTCATGACCTTGCTGGGACTGGTGCTGCTGGCGCGTGAAGAGGAGGCGGCATGACGATGGCGCTCGATATTCAACAGCTATGCGTGTTTAGCGACGCCCAACGCCTTGTGCATGACATCGCGCTACAGATTCCTGCCGGGACGTCGCTCACTTTGCTGGGTGAAAGCGGCTCAGGAAAATCCCTGCTGGCGCAAGCAATCATGGGCAATCTTCCAGCCCCCCTGCAATGCAGCGGCACCGTCCGGATCGGCGCGCATCAGTCAGACGCCCGATTGCAGAAAGCGCGTCATTCCCTGTGGGGACGACAGATAGGCCTGCTGCCGCAGGAGCCTTGGTTGGCGCTCGATCCCACGATGACGGTAGAACGACAAATTGCTGAGACCTACGCCTTGGTCAGCCATCCACCAGCCGATAGCCAGAACGACACCTTGCGCGCCGCCAAGCTTCAGGCCCGATCACTTGCACAAAGCGCGTTGCAAGGCCTGGGCTTGCAAACGGCCGCAAAAAAATACCCGCACATGATCTCCGGCGGAATGGCGCAGCGGGTCGCCTTCCTGGCCACGCATGCGGCAGGCGCACGAATGATGATCATCGACGAGCCGACCAAGGGGCTCGACAGTGACCGTCGTGATGAAGTGGTGCAGTTATTAAAGACGGCTTTGGCGGAAGGGATTGGTTTGCTCGCCATTACGCATGATGTTGCGTTGGCGCGTTCCCTGGGAGGCCGGATCGCCGTCATGCTCAATGGGCGCATTGTCGAACAAGGATCTGCCGATGAAATACTCGATCGCCCACAGCATGAATACAGCCGACGCTTGTTCGCGGCCGATCCGGCAAATTGGCCGTCATATCAGCGTAGAAAAACTGACGCGGCCAATCCTGAGGTCGTCGTGCGCATTGAAAACGTCGCAAAGCGCTTCGGCAAGCAGCAACTGTTCAGCGATGTCGGCGCGGTTATCCGTAAAGCGGAACTTGTTTCGATATCCGGCCCCAGCGGCTCGGGCAAGACCACGCTGGGAAATATCGTCCTCGGCCTGATCAAGCCGGATCAAGGCCGCATCGAGCGGAGCTCCGGCTTGTCCCGCATCGCGTTTCAGAAGATCTATCAGGATCCGGGCGCCGCCTTCGCCCCAAGCATCAGCATACGGCGCTCCTTGCAAGACGTCGTGGAACTGCACAAGCTTGACTGGCAAGTCGTGAGTGCATTGCTGGCGCGTTTGCGACTACAACCTGCATTGCTGGACCGCTTGCCCTCGCAAGTATCCGGCGGCGAATTGCAACGGTTTGCATTGGCGCGCGTGTTAATCCTGAAGCCGGTACTGATCTTCGCTGATGAGCCGACCTCGCGCCTGGATCCGATTACCCAGCAAGCGACATTGGAGTTACTCGCAGAGCATGCAAGGGAATGCCAGTGTGCGGTGCTTCTGGTAACGCACGATCGCGAAATCGCCAAGCATTTGGCGGATAGAGAACTGTCCTTGCAGTAGAAAAAACGGCGCGCCAACCTCAGTACCAGATAACGCAAAGGGATGCGATCAGGCAGACTTTGCTTCTGATTTCAGTTGTTCAACACTTATGTCGCATACCGATATTGAACAGGTTATCAGTCTTGCCGTTTGCGCTTGCCTTGTACGCTGCACTGCAGCCGTTCGTCAGGCGCGCCCGGCTAGTGTAGAGATTGGTACGCCCGAACGCCTTGGAGCATTTGCCGAAATCCGGCGCCTGAGCACAAGCTGAAAGCTTGCATTGTCGAAAAACGGCGATTGCCAGAACGCATCTCACGCCTATTGATGAAATGAGTTCTACTTTTCCTCTTGGGATTCGTGCTTGATGGGCAGCCGCAAGGTAAAGGTCGTGCCTTGACCGAGTACGCTCCTGACGTTGATGCTCCCGTGATGCTTCTGCATGATGCCGTAGGACAGCGACAGCCCCAGGCCCGTGCCTTGACCGACAGGTTTCGTCGTAAAAAACGGATCGAATATGCGCGAGACATTCTCGGGGGCGATGCCGCCTCCGGTGTCTTCTATTTCAATCTGAATGTCCTTGTCCACGACTTTGGTCGTGATCGATATCTTGCCTCGCCGGCCGTCAATCGCATGCGCCGCATTGACGACCAGATTCATGACGACCTGATTTATCTGGCTTGGCAGGCACTCGACATCGGGCAAGTCTCCGTAATTTTTAACGATATCGGCCTTGTATTTGATTTCATTGTTGACGATGTTCAGCGTCGAGTCGATGCCTTGATGCAGGTTCGCCCATTGCCATTCCAGAGCCGTATCGGTGCGGGAGAAATCTTTCAGATCCTGCACGATCTTCCTGACGCGCGTAATGCCCTCGCGGGATTCGCTCATCAATGCGGGGATATCTTCCTTCAGATAATCTATCTCGACATCTTTTCGCGCCGCGTTCAGTTCTTCATAGGCTTCCTGCGAGTCGCGATTTTTATCCAGTTTTTCATAGGCGTTCAGTATTTTCAACAAGGACTCAATGTAAGTTTCCAGCGTGCTGAAGTTGGAAAAAATATAGCCGATCGGGTTATTGATCTCATGGGCTACTCCCGCGGCAAGCTGGCCTATGGAGGCGAGTTTTTCCGACTGCATAAGCTGCTCTTGAGCCATGGAGAGTTTGCGATTGACCTCGGTGAGTTCCACATTTCGTCGGACAAGCTCGGCCTCCGCCGCGGTGAGGCGGCGCAGATCCTCTTCCATCTTTTCATTGACGTCGGCAAGTTCGTGCGTGCGTTTTACCACCAGCAGCTCCAGATCCTGGTGCATTCTTCTCAGATCCAGCTCCGCTGATTTTTGTGCCGTCACATCTTGCAGGACTTCAATGGCGCCGACGATCTCTCCAGACCGCGAGCGCAACGGCGCTGCGGAGAAATACAGCCATCGCCCTTCGCCCCCCAGATGAGGAAAAAACTTCTCCGCCTCTACCGCGCCGGGAATGACGACTGAACTGCGGAACTTGTCATCATCGTGATAATAGGTTCCGACAACGTTCTCCAAAGAACCGGCGACGATAAGATCGGCGAGGACAGGACGTTCATAGAGGTAGAAAGGCTTCCATTGATTCTTGGTGCCGACCATCTGCGCGGCGGGAATGCCGAGAATATGCTCGCAAGCTTTGTTCCAATGCGTAATGAGATGATTGCTATCGATGGCGAATGCAGGGACGGGACAACCATCAAAAAACTCGGAGATTTGCGGCTCTGATAGTAGCTTCTGCGAGCTAAGAAATGACACGGTCTCCTCCTTCAAACAAAACAGATTACGATCATTCTCCTACATTGGTTCCCAAAATCATGCATGCTTCTTCGAATTGTCTTTCGGTTGTACTGAAAATATCCGTCAGCACCGCGTCGTTCAAGTGCAGCATGTCCCATTCGATCTGCGAGATCACAGGAACGCGATCATGCTCCCCGCCGCTGACATCCAGCCCATAGGCAATCGCATCGGCAACGGTCACAACTGCGGCGGCCCGGGACTGTTCGCGTGGATGAGCGACATCGGGAGCATGCAACGTCTCGACGATCGATGCAGGAAATTTCCAATGCGTCAGTATCGCCCTGCCGACGGTTTTGTGATCGATGCCCAGAACATGGATTTCCGCGGCCATCAGGTTTCCGTCATGTTGCGAACGCCAGTCCAGGACTTCCTGATAGCGTGACGGCGAATAGGTGGCCAGCACCAGGCGGCCGATGTTATGCAATAGTCCGCCGATGAAAGCCTGGTCTTCGTTGACGCCAAGTTTCTTTGCGATTGCCTTGGCGGACAATGCCGTCGCGATCGCGTGCTTCCAGAACTTCGCATAATCAAGCACCTGGGATTTGCCATCGGAAAAAGTCCCGACTACTGCCGCGGCCGTCACCAATGACCGTACGCTATTGAAACCCAATACGGTCACCGCATGCGGTATGGAACCCACTTTGTTTTGCATGCCGTAGAACGAGGAATTTGCCAGTCCGAGTACTTTTGCCGTCAGCGCCTGGTCATGCGAGATTTTTTGTGCGAGCGTGTTGGTATCCACGTCGCCGTTGTCGAGCGCATTGATAAGCTCCAGGACGATGGTCGGCAGCGACGGAAGCCTGACAACCGCCTCGCTGATTTCCTCGCTGGTTATCGGGTTCATTGCGCAGTCCTTGTGCGATAGCGACGCAGGCTATCCAATAACAGTCGATTGGGCTTGCTATCGACACTGTTCTTGAACAGCACGTCCAGTCTCTGCAGGCTCTCTTCGGTCTGTTTGCCGCGGGCTTGCTCGAGCAACGACACGACGACATTGACGCGAAGCACTCCGCGTTGCCTTAACGCATGGATGGATTTTTCGGTAAGCTCGACGCCAGGCGATATCAGGCGCGCGCCCGATCTGTCCAGGACGGCCTCGGCCAATCTCATTCCCGGAGTCGCATCATCCAGCAGTATCTCTTGGGCGGTATCGGTGGCAACCATAGTCTTTCAACCTGCATTCAATTTGATGAGCGTCATCAGTTTCCCCCGCGACCGGGAACTTCTTCCCATTGGATGGGTAAGCACCTTGTATCGTTCATCGTGAATGTCGATCTCGGTGCTGGCCTGGCTCCACGCCGGTTCCAGCTGAGGGGCATTGCGTGTCATCTTCATGCCCAGCAATGCATGCGCTCCTCCGAGAAGTTCCTGCGCGGCCGCATTGATGAAGACGATATTCTTCTCGTCATCGATACCGAGTATCGGCGTACTGACGTGCTCCAATATCTCGTGCGTGATTTGCAAGCTCACCTCGTCGTTTTCGATTCGCTCCTCCTGTTCTTTCAGGAGTTTGTCCAACTCCCGGTTGGTTGTTTCCAAGGCCAGATTGGCGAGCAGAAGTTGTTGTTGCAGGCGCAGATTTTCATCTCCCATTTCCTTCCGCTTGAAGGCTTCCGCCACGTGCCCCCTCAGTTGAACGTCGTCCCACGGTTTGGTGAGGAATTTATAGACGGCGCCTTCGTTGACGGCATCCGTGACGGACTGCAACTCCGTATAACCGCTGAGCACGATGCGAATGGTGTCCGGATAGGATTCTTTCGCCAGCCGCAGAAATTCCACCCCTGTCATGCCGGGCATGCGTTGATCCGTGACGATAACGTCCACCGGGCTGTTCCTTAAAACCTCCAATGCTTCCTGTCCGTTGTTGGCGGTCATGATGTCGTACTTGTCCTGGCGCAACAGGCGCTTTAATGCCGACAAGATGTTGATCTCGTCATCCACCAGCAGCAAGCGGCGTCGGGGACTTTCAGATATGGCTTCTTCCGGCATGATCTTCGACTCCTCCGCTAAGCATCTTTTTCCAGGACTTTGATCGATATCTGCAAAGCGGTGTCTTCCAGTTGTTCAAACTTGCGGATTTGCTGGATGTTGCTTGCGGTAATGATGGAGTCCTGGACAATCAGCAGCACCCCTTCGTGGGTGCGCAAATCTTCCGCCAGTTGCATGCCCACTTCGAGATCCCGGGACTTGATGTCGCGCGATCGTTCGGCCAGCAAGGAGTCTCCCTCGTTGACAAGGGCAATAAAGCTGTCCACCACCGCTGGATCGTAGCGGTGACCGCTTTGGGATTTGATAATCTGGATGGACTTGTCCAATGGAAGAGGCAACGTGGCGATGGCCCCGGAACGCAATGCTTCAAAATCCCGCGCAACGGCGAGAATGCGGGAACCCAGTGGAATTTCGTCGCCGGCAAGCCCCTCAGGCAGGCCGCGCCCGTCGTAGCGCTCGTATTGATGCAAGATCAGATCGGCGACCTCCTTGAATGCAGCGACGGGCGTAAGAACCACATGCCCTTTGACGGGATGCGTCATGAAAACACGCGACTCCTCGCCGGACATCTTTTCCTGCGGCTTGCGGATCAACTCGTCAGGCAATCCGATCTTCCCGATCGCATGCAACAGACCCGCGATCGCCAAATCCTGGATTGCAAATTCCGGGATCTTGAATTTTTTTCCCAACCTTCGGCACAATCCGCTCACGCGATCGGACTGTCCGCCGAGCATGCCGGAGCGCAGTTCGATCATGTTTGAAAAAACCTTGAGCATCGTCAAGAAATTCAGCTTGATTTCCGCCTGGCTGTTTTCCAGGAACATGACCGTCTGGCGTATCTCCTCCGTGCGCGCCTGAACCTGCTTTTCCAGTCGCGCATTGAATGTCAACAATTCTTCATTCTGCTTTCTCACGACTTCATTGAGCCGCGCAGCCTCTTTCTTCAGATGTTGCTGCTCCAGGGCGCGCTGTATCGTCAGCAAAAGATCCTGCTCGTCCCACGGCTTCTGGAGATAATGATAAATGCCGCCATCGTTGATGGCGGAAACGGTCGACGTGATTTCCGAATATCCCGTCAAAAGAATGCGGGTGACTTCAGGGTAGCGCTCTTTTGCCTTCCCCAAAAATTGGGCGCCTGTCATTTCCGGCATGCGCATGTCGGAAATAATCAGATCAACGGCATTCTGTTCCAGCAGCCTTAACCCTTCAGCCCCGCTCTCGGCGGTAAGCAAGGTATAGCCTTTTGGCCTGAGCACGCGTTTGAGCGACGACAGAATGCTCGCTTCATCGTCGACCAGCAAAATGACGGAGGACGACAGCACATTTTCTACAGCAGGGAGATCCGAAGCGGCAACGGTATTCGACATGTCTGAGGTCCTATCCTTAATCTGTTCCGTACTATGCTATTGACGCATACCCGTCTAATTGTTGACGGATGGCTGACTCACCGGCAAACACACTGTAAAGCTGGTGCCGACACCGACCTCGCTTTGCACGTCGATGCGGCCATTGTGCTTTTGGACAATTCCGTAGGAAAGCGACAGACCCAAACCCGTGCCGCTGCCGATCGGCTTCGTCGTAAAAAAAGGCTCAAAAATACGGGACAGGTTCTCTGGCGGAATACCGCAGCCGGTATCTTGGACTTTTATATATACCCAGTCATCCTTGCATTCCGTGTAAATGCTGATGGTCCCTCTCTCCACGATGGAATGGGCGGCATTGACCAGGAGATTCATGAACACCTGATTCAACTGAGAGGCCAGTCCCTTTACAAGCGGCAGTTCGCCGTAGTGCTTTTCAATCACGGCTTTATATTTCACTTCATTGTTCGCGATGGTGATCGTGCTCTCCAATCCCTTCACGATATCCACCATTTGCCAGTCGCTCTCTCCGACGTGCGAAAAATCTTTCAAGGATTGGACGATATCCTTGACGCGTTTCAAACCGTCCAGGGATTCCGCGATCAAATCAACGACATCTTCTCTCAAATAGGAGAGATCCGCCTCTGCACTGAGTTTTTTCGCCTGATTTTTCAAGTCGTCGCTGAGTTCATTCCGTTGCAACAATTCCTCTTGTTGGTTGATCACCTGAAGCAGCTTGTCAACATAGGTTTGCAGCGATTTCACATTGGAACTGACGAATCCGACAGGATTATTGATTTCATGCGCAACGCCGGCGGCCAGTTGCCCGATGGAAGCCATTTTTTCCGATTGCAGCAACTGCGCCTGGGTTTCCTTTAGCTTTTCAATAAGACTGCGCTGCTCTTCTCCGGTGCGATGCAACGCTTCTTCCATCAGTTTTCGTTCGGTGATATTTGTCAAAGAGCCAATAACTTCGATCGGATTGTTGTTCTCATCCCGAATAAGACGCAGGCTGTCGTGCATCCACAAATAGCGCTTGTCCTTGGTAAGGAAGCGATATTCATAAGCCCGCTCTCCTTCTACAAAAAGCAAGGCCAAACTTGAAAAGATGTTCGGCGCATCGTCGGGATGGATATGATCGAACCAGAAATTAGGGTCCTCAACCATCTCGCGCGGAGCGTAACCCAGCACCCTCGATGCATTTTCGCTAACGAACGTCATTTTGAAATCCCCTGACGGCACGCTGCTATAGATGATTGCCGGCGTATTAGCGATCAAATACTCGAATCGTTGCGTAATCTCCATCGGCTGCGGGATGGGAACGTTCGATTCGAAAGTTTCAAATTGTTGAGTCATGATCTATAGGGAAGTGGCCTTACAGATGCTCGGTAGCAGGCTTGCTGCCAATATTCAGCGTTGCTTTTTCTTCGACTATTTCGCGACATGATCCCCTGCAGTCACATTATTATCAGTAAAGACCTCCACAGGCAATTCAATTTAGCAACTCTGTCGGCTTGGAACGCATGCGGATACATTGTCTTTAACCGTCCATAGGAATAACATGAAATTCAAGTGTCCGGCATGACAATATATTCGCGTGATTATTTCGACCCGGCAATTCTTCCTTCTGGTAGAAAGTCTATGTATAAAGCGGCCCTTTCTGAGCACCCGTCGTACTCGGAAGAAAACCTTCGCATTATCTTTGTCGAAGATGCCATCGAGGATGCCGAACTCGTTTATCACGAGCTGGAACGATCCGGGCTGCGTTCGTCTTTCAATCGAGTCGAGACACAGGCGGCTTTCCTGCTCGCCCTGGAAAGTCGGGTCGATATCATTCTGTGCGACTTTTCACTGCCGGTCTTCGACGGCATGACCGCTTTGAAAATCGCCAAGGAGCGGAGTCCGGACGTCCCGTTCATCTTCGTCTCCGGGACCATAGGCGAAGAATTGGCAATTCAGGCCTTGAAGCTTGGCGCCTACGACTATGTCCTGAAGAACAATATTGCGCGCCTGCCGTCGTCGGTACGTCGCGCGCTGCAAGAATCCCACGAACGCGCAATCCGTCGAAGAACGGAAGAGATACTGTATGCGGAGAGCAATCTCTTGTCCGCGGTCTTTGATACGGCGGGTGCGGTGGGGGTCATGCTTGATGCGGAAGGCCGCATCCTCCGGTTTAACCATGCGGGGGAAAAATCCACCGGATATCTGAGCAAAGACATCCTGGGATTGTGTTTCTGGGACATCTTTTTTTCGCCCTCGCATGCACAAGAAGAGAAGGAACGCTATCTGCGTAGCGACAAGTCTGCGTTTCCGCTGCAGTTTCAAAGCCAATGGCTGACGCGTGACGGCCAGGTTTGCGTCTTATTGTGCTCCCTTAGCATTCTGGAGAATCGCCACTTCAAAACTGTTTTCGTCCTGAGCGGCATTGACATTACCGAGTGGCAAGAAGCCGAGGAGAAGATCTACCATCTCAGCCATTTCGACCACATCACGGGATTGCCCAATCGTGTCGTTCTCCGGGATCGCCTGGACCAGGCCATACTGCGCCACGAATCGGGCGAAGAATTGGTCGCACTCATGTTGGTCGAATTGAATGGACAGACCCAGATCCGCGACGGTTTCGGCGTCCAGGCCGGCATATCGCTGGCGATCACGGCGGCCCAGCGCCTGCAATCGTGGAAGCGTCCCGAAGACGCGACAGTCACCCAGTACGCCGACGGCGTTTTCGCTCTTTTGCTTGAAAGGGTGAAAAAGAATGAAATGGACGCGATCGTCGAAGACCTGACCCAGATATTGCTCCGTCCCTATTCCATTCCGGGACAGCCTGGCGTCCATCTCTTTCCCAAACTGGGCATATCCATTTACCCCAACGACACCCGGACATCGGAATCCTTGTTGCACTTCGCAGAAGTTGCCTTGCATCGCGCGCAATTAAACGCGCACGGCCACCATCAATTTTATTCTCCGGAATTCAACGAAGAGATTGCCAGGCGCCACGCGCTGGTCAATGAGCTACGCGATGCGATCCGGGAAGATGCGCTCGTATTGCATTACCAGCCGCAAGTGTCCTTGAAAAACGGGAAGATCGCCGGATTTGAAGCATTGGTGCGCTGGAATCATCCTGAACGAGGGCTATTGATGCCGGCGGAATTCATCGCACTGGCGGAAGAATCCGACCTGATATTCGATTTGGGGGAATGGGTGCTGCGAGCCGCGTGCCGCCAATGCAAGGAGTGGCAGGAAAAGGGCCTGCGTCCGGGAACGATCGCGGTCAACTTGTCCGCGATGCAGTTTACGGAGAAAAATCTGAAAGTGCTGCTCGGGCAAATTCTTCACGAGTCAGGATTGGATCCCCAGCATCTCGAATTGGAGCTGACGGAAAGTATTTCGATGGATGATCCTGACCAAAGTATCGCCATCATGGTGCATTTGCGCAAACTCGGGATCACCCTTTCCATTGACGACTTCGGAACGGGCTATTCGAACCTGAGCTATCTGAAACGATTTCCGGTGGGACGACTCAAGATCGACAGGTCATTCGTACGCGATTTGGTGGACGATCCGCACGACCTCGCCATATGCAGATCCATTATCGCCATCGCCAAAAGCTTGCGCCTGGAAGTCGTCGCCGAAGGCGTGGAAACGATCAGCCAGCTGAAAATGCTGCATGCGGAGGGCTGCGACAAGATCCAGGGTTACTACTTTAGCCGTCCCTTGCCGGCGGACGACTGCACCTCGCTTCTGGAGCGCCACATTTCCTTGCCGATGGAAACCATCCAGCGACAGTCCCATGCACGCTCGCTGCTCGTGATAGACGACGAAGTGAATATCCTGTCCGCAATCAAGCGAACGCTAAGCCGTTCCGGATATCAGATATTCACGGCGAATCATGCCAACGAGGCATTCGAGATCCTGGCGAAACACCAGATCGGCGTGGTGCTCACCGACCAGCAAATGCCGGACATCCTGGGAACCGAACTGCTGGAAAAGGTCCGGCATATGTTCCCGAACACCGTACGCATCATGCTGACGGGACACGCCAATCTGCAAAGCGTGACGCAGGCGATCAACCAAGGCGCCATTTACAAGTTCCTGGTCAAACCCTGGGACAACGACGAGTTGGAAAAAACGGTCCTGGAAGCATTTGAAAAATTTGAAAACTCCTGAGCCCTCCATCATCGACATCCCCTCTTCTGCCCAACCCGGTCTCAGTGGAAGAATTTCAGCAGAATGGTGGCGCACACGATCATGGCGGCGCCGCCGATGCGCGTCGAGATTTGCGCGAATGGCATCAGCCCCATTCTGTTGGAAGCCGAAAGGATCGCGACGTCGCCCGTTCCTCCCAGGCCGCTGTGACATGCCGTGACGATGCCCGATTCGACCGGGTACATGTCGAGCCATTTCCCCACGAAAAATCCCGATGCCACCAATGCCGTGACGGTCGCGGCGCAGACTGCGAAATAGCCGGGGCTGAAGGCATGCACCAGATCCTTCCATGACACGAACAAGGCCCCCAGACCGACCAGAATCGCGAACGTCAGATTGGCGGAAACGAATTTGTACATCTGATATGCGCCCAGTTCGATCTTCTCCGGAATCAGTTTGAAGACCTTCAGCAAGGCGGCGCCGACGATCATCAGGATGGGACCCGGGATCCCCGTGTATTCCGACAGAACCGCGCCCAGGATAAAGAATGCGCAACTGATCAGCAGCCCCGCGCCCATCAGACCCAGGTCAATCGGCACATGGGTGTGGTCGGCCTTGAGCAGATCGACGTCTTCGCCCGACTTGACCAGGAAGCCGTTGCCGGTCAGATGCGGGTTCTTGTCGCCGAGCCAGCGCAGGACGCCGCTCGACAAGATCGCCACGACATTGCCCAGCAGCGCGGCGGGAACCAGCATCGCAATCAGCTCTGCCTGCGGCTTGCCGAGAATCTCCGAATAGCCGATGGAGAGAGGAAGGATGCCCTCGCCGATACCGCCGCCGACGATGGGGACGACGATAAAGAAAAAAGTGTGTCCGGGCGAATAGCCGAACAGCAATCCCACGGAGATCCCCACCACGATGGCCGCCAGCGTTCCCGCCAGCAAGGGCAGGAACATGCGCATGAAACCCTGCACCAGGACCTTGTGGCTCATGCCCAGGATGCTGCCGGCCACCAGGCATGCGATATACAGATATTGCAGGTTCGCCGTCTTCATGGTGGTTGTCACGGCCTTCAGCATCTCGGGATCCATCAGCCTGAAGCCGATCAACGCCGACGGCACGAAGAGGCAAAGAATCGCCGCGCCGCCGATATGTTTGAATACGGGGAGACGGCTGCCGATCTCTCCCAGCAGAAATCCGGCAAGCATCAGCACCGCGAAGCCGCCGATCATGTCGTTGGGAAGTTTTTTATTGATGGCGGCAATGATCGTTATCGCTGCGATGGCGACGTAGACCGGCAGCGGCATTGGCCCGATCTTGCAGCGATTGATCAATGTCCATATGCCTTGCCGGATATCCGGCGAATCGATTGAAGTGGCTTCCATGCTTGTCTCCATGTTGGGAGCGGTAGTTTCTTTTTTTGTGCGCCCGGCTACCGCCCGATCTGAAAATAGTGCTAGTTGCTGCCCGCAGGCCGGATGGGCGTCGACACATCGAGCCTGTCCCTGACGCGACGCGCGACGTCGCGCAGCCAGGGACGCTTTTGCCAATGTCGTTCCTGGAAGGCGGCGATTTCGCCTTGCAGCGACAAGGTCGAGCCGATGATGTCCTGTCCCTCCAGAAACATGCGGTGGTGACGGGCGGACAGCGCGAACGATGCTTCCACCCGATGACTCCTGACGGTCATGCTGCCCACGTCGATCAGCACCTTATTTGTCAGCGGGTCCGAGACGTCTTCCATGATGCGCTGCACGTCGGCTTCGGCAAGCATCACCAGAAGCAAGCGGTTGTTCATCGCATTGCTGTAGAAGATTTCGCCGAAACTGGACGCGATGACTGCACGGATGCCGAATTGCTGCAATCCCCATACCGCATGTTCACGGCTGGAACCGCAGCCGAAGTTGCTGCCGCCGACCAGGATCGCGGCGCCCCGGTAGGCCGGCTGGTTGAGAACGAAGCCGCTGCGCAGCTGGTTATTCGCGTCATAGCGCAGGTCATACAGCAAGCCCTTGTCCAGCCCTGTTTTATCGATTCCGCGCAAGAACTGCTTGGGCATGATCTGGTCGGTGTCCAGATTGGGCGTGGGCAGGGCTGCCGCAATGCCTTCAATGCCCTCAATACGCCTGGTATCAGACATGTGCGTCTCCTAGTTTCCGTACATCGGTAATGCATCCGGCAATCGCGGCCGCCGCGGCCATGGCGGGGCTCATCAGATGCGTAATGCCGCCGCGTCCTTGCCGTCCTTCGAAGTTCCTGTTGGTCGTGGAAGCGCAGCGTTCGCCGGGCAGCAGGAAGTCGTCGTTCATGGCCAGGCACATGGAGCAGCCCGGCTGCCTCCACTCGAAGCCGCTGTCGATCAGGATCTGTGCGATGCCTTCCCGCTCGGCCTGCCTGCGGACGGCGCCGGAGCCCGGCACCACCATCGCCCGCACCGACGCCGCGACTTTCCGTCCCTTGACGACCGCGGCCACGACGCGCAGGTCTTCGATGCGGGCATTGGTGCACGATCCGATGAATACCCGCTGGACGGCAATGCCCTCGATGTCCGCGCCGCCTTGCAGCCCGGTGTAGCGCAGCGCCTGTTCCGACGCTGCCCGCAGCGTGGCGTCCGTCATCGCGTCAGGGAAGGGAATCTTACCGGTCACCGGCACCGCCTGGTCCGGGCTGGTCCCCCACGTCACGTAAGGCGCGACGTCGTTCGCATCGAATGCGTGCTCGACGTCGAAGACCGCATCGGCATCGCTGTACAAGGTCGCCCAGTCGGCCAGCGCCGCCTCAAGATGATGCGCGGCGATTTCCGGCGCGCGATCCAGCACATAACGTTGCGCGGCGTCATCCGGCGCGATCAGGGCGCCGCGGGCGCCGGCTTCCACGGCCATGTTGCACAGCGTCATGCGCGCCTCGATCGACAGCGCCCGGATGGCGGTCCCCTGAAACTCCACCGCATAGCCGCGCGCGCCCTGGGCGCCGATGCAACTGATGACATGCATGATCAAATCCTTGGCGCTTGAACCTTGCGGCAGCAATCCATCCACGCGAATCAGCATGTTCTTCGCGAGCCGATATACCAGGGTCTGCGTCGCCAGTACGTGCTCGACCTCCGACGTGCCGATGCCGAAACCGAGCGCGCCGAACGCACCGTAGGTCGTGGTATGGCTGTCGCCGCACAACACCACCATGCCGGGCCGGATCATTCCCAGTTCCGGGGCGATGACGTGTTCGATTCCCTGCAGCGCATCGTTGGTGTCGAACAGCACGATGCCATGTCCGGTGCAGTTCTTTGCAAGATTGGTGGCTTGCAAAGCGGAGGATGGGTCTTCAATGACGCGGATGCTTACCGGATGCGTCGGGATGATATGGTCGACCACCGCCAGGTTCTGCCCCGGCGCGGCCACGGGACGTCCGGCCTCCGCCAACCCGGCGAACGCCTGCGGGCTGGTGTATTCATTCATGATGTGAAGGTCGGCGTAGAGCAATACGTTCTGCTCATCGAGCCGGGCGACGGTATGCGACTCCACCAGCTTTTGATACAGCGTTCTGGCCATGTTTCTTCCTCTTCAAATGGCGCAAGTTTTTTGCGCACCTCATGAAGAAGAAGTGTAATAATTCCATTGATACTTATAATTCATATTCACTTCATCCATTCTTTAATAAAAATTAATAATGGATCGTCTATCCGATCTGGAATTTTTCATTCGGCTGGTGAAGCAGGGATCGCTTGCCTCGCTTGCCCGCGAGCTGGGCGTGACGCCGCCGGCGGTGACGTCGCGCCTGGCGCAGCTAGAAAGACGGCTGGGCGTCAGGCTGCTCAACCGCACCACCAGGCGCATCAGCGTGACCCACGAAGGCGAGGTGTACCTGGCGACCGGCGCCAGATTGCTTGCGGAATTGCAGGAGCTTGAGCAAACGGTATCGAGCAGTCGCGCTGTTCCCAAGGGCGTGTTGCGCGTCAACGCCACCTTCGGATTTGGTCGGCGGCACATTACGCCGGCGATTGCGGCGTTCGTCAGGCGCTATCCCGAAGTGGAGGTGCAGCTTGAACTCACCGACAGATCCATCAACCTGGCGGACAAGGCGTTTGATATCGGCATCTGGTTCGGCACCGTCCCCGACTCGCGCATGGTCGCGCGGAAAATCGTCTCGAATCAACGGCTGCTTTGCGCGTCTCCCGCCTACCTTGAAAAGGCCGGCACGCCATTGGTGCCAAGAGACCTGCAAACACATCAATGCATCGTCCTGAGGGAGAGCGACGCCGCCTATGGAACCTGGCATCTGACGCGAGGAAGCAAACAGGAGACCGTCAAAGTCCGCGGCAATCTGAGCACGAACGACGGAGAAGCCGGCGTGGTGTGGGCGCTTGAAGGCTTCGGCATCCTGATGCGCTCGGCGTGGGATGTCTATCCCTACGTCGAGGCGGGCAGACTGCTCCCCGTCCTGGACGACTGGTCATTGCCGGGCGCAGACATCTTTGCAGTCTATCCGGAGCGGGCGCACCTTTCCGCCAAAGTCAGCGCCTTCATCGATTTCCTGACCTCCTGGTTTGCCACGGAAGCTGCGTGGGTCAACCGGATCCGATGACACGCGCGACGCACAAAACGTCTGGAATCTGTATATTCATCTCCGTATTCATATCCATTTCCATTCGCACGCCCAATCCATCGATCCGAGAAAACCATGTCCCCCGATAAAACAGATCTCCTTGCATCGCTGCCACGCGTTCGCCTCATCGACGGCGCGACGCCCATCCACCGGCTCAAGGAATTGACGCGGCAGATTCCCCACGCCGGCGACGTCAACGTGTTCGTCAAACGCGATGACCTGATGGCGCTTGGCGGCGGCGGCAACAAGCTGAGGAAGCTGGAATTCCTCCTGGACGCGGCAAGGGCGGAAGGCGCCGACACCATCGTCACCATCGGCGGACTGCAATCGAATCACGCCAGACTCACTGCAGCCGCTGCCGCCAGGGTCGGACTGCATTGCGAGATCATCCTCGGACGCCAAGTTCCCAAGACCAATGACGAATACGAACACGGCGGCAACGTTTTCCTGAACAAGCTGTTCGGCGCCCGCGTCGAGGTGGCGCAAGCCGGCATCGCGCCGCTGGAACGGGCGCGCGAGCGCATGGCGGAACTCGCCACATCCGGGCGCCGGCCGTACCTGGTGCCGACAGGCGGCTCCACCGCAATCGGCAGCCTGGGCTACGTCAGCTGCGTCTACGAAATCCTTGAGCAACAGGAACAGTTGTCGGTGCAATTCGACCATATCGTGGTTGCGAACGGCAGCTCCGGAACACATGCCGGCCTGGCAGCCGGACTGCACAGCGTCGGCAAATCACCCCGCATCGTGCAAGCGTTCACCACCTTGTTCGACGATGGCGCGAGCCGCAAGACCACCGCAGCCTTGGCGCAAGCCGCTTTGGGCATTCTCGGCCGACAGGCGTCCATGCCGGAAGACGACATTCTGGTGGATGGCAGCCAGCGCGGCCCCGGATACGGCATCCCGACGGAAGACATGAAAACCGCCGTACTGGCGCTGGCGCGCTCGGAAGGCATTCTGCTCGATCCGGTCTATTCCGGAAAAGCCTTCGCCGGCATGCTGTCGTATATCCGTGAAGGGAAATTCAAACCCGGAGCGAACGTGCTGTTCATCATGACCGGCGGCACGCCCTCCATTTATGCATATCGCGACGCGTTCGAATGAAGCACGCCACAAGAAAAAAATGACATCCTGGACGCCCCCCTTCTCTCTTTCGCGTATTGCATTCCAGACTGCTGCGATCTGCTTCATGATATTTGCAGGTGCAACCGCGTCTGCCATGGAATTGGCAAAGTTCGGCAATACCATCATCTTGTCCGGTCCGGTAAGCGGTTCCGAATGGGCGATGGTCAAGGACGCCTTCGCCGCCAATCCTCACATCGATCTGGTGGTGCTACGCAACTCGCATGGGGGCGATGCAGGGACCGGTTACGAGATCGGAGAATTCTTCCGAGAAAGAGGTGTCACCACTGCCGTGTCGGGATACTGCGTTTCTTCGTGTTCACGCATGTTTCTCGGCGGGAAAAGGCGCTTATTCACGGATGACTACCCGCTGGATCAGACCCGGGTCGGTTTCCATGGGCACTACGATGCCCAGGGAAATCTTAACGGAGCGTCTGTGATCAGAGGCGGTCTGTACGATTGGATCATCAGGTATTCAGATGGCAAGGCAGATCCGGATCTGGTCAAGCGTTGGATTGCTATCAAAAAGAACAAGGGCGCCGCGAGTTTCTTTCATCCTGACCTTGCGGCCACCTTGGGCAACAGCGTTTTTTTCTGCGATGGACTGCAACGACAAAAGATCACCAGTTGCGAGCCTGTGCCAACCGACGCGATGCAGCGCGGGGTCATCACGGACAGCCGGCGCATTTCCAGCCCGGATCAGGAAACCCTGCCGGAGCGAGTGCGAGCGCGTCAGTTTCCGGCAAGCGGTTTTGCCGCCGTGCAGGACCTGAAGAAAGTACCGCTGGACGGCCCGGAAGGCATTGAGCAATACCAGCGTTACCTGAGAGCGCCGACGCCCAAGGCGTTTGCGGTATCTCCGACGCGCCAGAGCTGGGGCTGGAATGCCGGATCAAGCGAAGACGTCAACACGCAAGCGCTGAAGCGATGCGAAGAGCGCGCCGGACAAAGCTGTGTTCTGTATAGCGTAGACGATAACGTCGTATATAAGGAATAGGCACGGCGGATCTTCCTTCATCCCATCAGGATTCATCGCCACGGGCCTCGGCAATCGCGTCGCCTGCCTCCTCCGTGTCGTCAAGGATTTGTCAGCCAGAAATGCAAAGATCAGGATCGGATAAACCAGACCGGCTTGGCGTCGGCAACGATCGATGAAAAAAATTACAATTGCCTGGATTTCCTTCCTCATCTGCGCTCTGGGACTTGCCGCGACACCGGTCCTGGCGCAGAACGCGCCGGCAGCCGTCCCCGTTCCGCCGGGAGATGACGCCAGGATCATTCTCATGCTCGCTCCGCAAGGCGTCGATCCCGCTCGGGACACCGTCAAATTCAACGACATGGTACGCGGCGTGACGCAAGCGTTCGCCGTCGAACTCACGCCATTGCTGGAAGAGCGCAAACTGAAAGTGGTCAATGTGCTGGATCAGGATCCGAGTCGCAATACCGGACAAAAACTGGCCATTTATTCCGTCCGCAATGCCAACAAATTCGCCGTTGTCCTGATGCTCGACAGAGAAGTCCTCGACGGCGATCAACGCCTGCTGCTGACTGCCCAGCACATCATTCAGGAACCGGTATCCAAGGACGGCAAGATGATTGGCGTGCAGCCGGTGTCGGTGGTCCGTAAGTCTTATCTTCTGTTCAGTTCCAAAACCGGCGCCAATCCGAACACTATCGCCTCGCTGGCGCAAGATTTTATTGAGTTTCTCGACAGGGAAAAGCGACTTTGAGAGAGAACATGCCTCATTTGTCCGACGGTAATCGGCCGGTCATATAAGGACCCGTTCGCGCCTGTGTCTGCAAGGCCGCCCTGCCATGCACGCATTGCATCACCACCTCATGCACGAACCTCAGCTTCTCCAGCACCGGCGTAGACAGTGTGAAGGGATACGAATCGGGCATGCCGATACTGCGGTTCAGGCTATTGAGCACGTAGGTCAGCGCAAACCAGTCGACTATCAGTTCATCGAATGACGCGACGTTCACCGGCGACGCATTGATCGTCAGCTGCTGTTCGCTGCGGTTCTTCGGATGCAGTTGCACGCCGCAGGAATAGGCGGTCTCCAGCGTGTCGAACATGTGCAGGTAATGCGCCCAGGTTTCCGCCCAGTCTTCCCAGGGGTGGCTGCTGGCGTAGACACTGACGAACTGCTGGTTCCAGTCCGGCGACGGACCGTTGTCATAATGGCGTTGCAGACTGTCCGTGTAGTTGACGGTCTCGTCGCCGAAGATCCGGCGAAAGGCGTCGATCCTGGTGGTGCCGGCGATCAGCCGATCGAAATAGTAGTGCCCGCTTTCATGACGAAAATGTCCGAGCAGGGTGCGATAAGGCTCCGCCATCTGTTCACGCATCTGCTCGCGATAGGCAGGGTCGGCTTCAGCAATGTTGATGGTGATGACGCCCTCGGCATGCCCGGTCATCACGCGCGGTCCGTGCGGTGCCTCTTCCAGGAATTCAAACGCCAGACCGGTATGGGTGTCCTCCGGCCTGGGCGTCGGTTGCAGATGCAGCGTCCACAGCGTATGCAGCAAGCGGCGCTTTGCGACTTCGAGACGCTTCCAGAGCAAGCGATTCTGTTCGACGGCCAGCGAGGGAATGACCGTGGTCAGGCGGCAGGATGCGCACAGCGCGTTATCGTCAACGTCGTCGATCATCCAGTTGCATACGTCTTCCTGCGCATAGTTGCTGCACTGCCGGAAAAGGCGTCCCTGATTGACCGGATTGATGCTGCGCCAGCGCCGCGCCCTTGCGCCGTCGTCATTCACGCCCGGCATCTCTGCCGCAGGCGCAAAGCTGCTGATGATCTGGAGTTCTGGCTGATAACCCAATAGCCAGCCGCAGTTCTCGCACAGCGTATTCTCAAAAAAAACCTGGCGCGCGCAATTGTCGCAATGAAACGTTTTCATGCTGTGTCCTGCCTTGTCATGTCCGGCGAGAGGGGTCTGCGATGGCGCCGGGATGGCGTCATGATCGCGGCGATACGGTATTACTGACTGCGAAGACGGCAAGCTTGTTCCGGTATGGAACACGATACCTCATGCAATCGTCTTCGCGCGGCACGCCTCGTCTGCACGAGCCGCACGTTTGCCGCAAGTCCTACGAAATCTCCCGCCATCGTCCTATGTTCGGAGGCAGGCGACGCCGGTACATTTTCTCTGTCTTGATACAAGACAAGAATCCCCACAAGGATCGTTACAACACGCGGAGCCCAGGCTCCATGACGCGCCAATAACAGGAGATCATCATGATAAATCGTACTCTGCATGACCGGGACACAGAGGCGAACGGGGCAGCCTCGTCGGGCGTATCCTGGGGAGCCATTCTCGCGGGCGCGTTTGCCGCGGCGGCGTTGTCGTTCATTCTCGTGATCCTCGGCTTCGGCCTCGGGTTTTCCTCGGTATCGCCGTGGTCCGGCAGCGGCCTCGGCGCGCAGACCATCGGCTATTCGACCATAGGATGGATCACCTTCACACAGATCGCGGCTTCGGCCATCGGCGGTTATATCGCTGGACGACTGCGTGTGAAATGGGCCGACGTGCATACCGATGAAGTCTATTTCCGCGATACCGCACATGGCTTCCTTGCCTGGGCGGTGGCGTCGCTGGCGACCGCGGCGTTGCTGAGCAGCGCAGTCGGCAGCGTGTTGTCGGGCGGCGCCACGGCGGGCGGCTCCGCAGGTGCGGCGGCGGCGACCATCGGCGCTGCGGGTGCGGCAGGTGGCGCGGCGATGACGTCCGACGCCAGCGGCTACCCCAGTAGCAACTTCGGCGGCAATGGCGTAGACGGCATGTCGGGATACTTCATCGATACGCTGTTCCGTCCGACCGCGACGCAGACTGGAGCACCGGCGGCGCCCGGTTCGGATAGCAATCCCGCCGCAGCGCCATTGACGGACGGCCGCGAGAATGGCTCCGGCATCGCCCCGGCGCAGCGCATGGAGGTCACCCGCATCTTCGCCAACGCCTTGCGCACCGGCACCTTGCCCGACGCCGATAAAACGTATATCGCACAAGTGATCGCCCGCCGCACGGGCATGAGCCAGGCCGATGCGGAGAAACGCGTAGCCGATACCTACACCACCTACAAGAAAAACATCGACGACGCTACGCTGAAGGCCAAGGAGGCCGCCGACACGGCGCGCAAGGCGGCGGCCTACGGCTCGCTGTGGATGTTCGTGGCGCTGTTGTGCGGCGCCTTCATCGCCAGCTTTACGGCAACTTACGGCGGCCGTCTGCGCGACCGCGTG
>Ga0209759_1000372_pt1 | contig 56129 bp, 48 predicted proteins | sample AraplaCL_Col_mMS_FD_184261 | JGI IMG/M metagenome (GOLD analysis project Ga0209759, IMG submission 184261) | Arabidopsis root microbial communities from the University of North Carolina, USA - plate scrape CL_Col_mMS (SPAdes) (version 2) | ecosystem: Host-associated > Plants > Roots >...
TGTAGAAGTGCGCGTTGCCGTATTCGGACGCGATCATCACGCCGGCCAGCGCGGCGAGCGCCGAGCCGATCATGAACGTGGCCGAAATCACGAAGTTCGGGTTCACGCCCATCAGCGAGGCGTTGTGTGGGTTTTCGGCGATCGCCCGCATGGCACGGCCGAGCTTCGTGCGGTGCACCAGCAGCAGCAGTCCCGCCATAACGATGAACGCAACGACGACGATGACAATTTCCGTCGGCGAGATCACGGCGCCCACGCCGGTTTCGGTCGGCGCGATAACGTTGATAGGATCGGTCGAGATAAGTTGCGGAAACGGGAGCGGGTTGCGGCCCCAGAGCATCATGGCAAGTGTTTGTAGAAGGATCGACACGCCGATGGCGGTAATGAGCGGCGCAAGACGCGGCGCGCGGCGCAGAGGCCGGTAGGCGACTCTTTCGATCGTGTACCCGACCAGCGCGCAGACCACGGCGGCGATCACGAGCGCGATCATCAGCATGACCGGGCCGGGCAATCCGGGCATGTGGTTTTGCATGACGCCGATGGCGGACAGCGCAACCATCGCGCCGACCATCAGCACGTCGCCGTGCGCAAAATTGATGATGCCAAGAATGCCGTACACCATCGTGTAGCCCAGTGCAATGATGGCGTAGACACTGCCAAGCACCAGCCCGTTAATCACCTGCTGAATAAAGATGTCCATAACCTGTTCAGAACGTCCGGCCGTTGTGCGCTCACGGAAGTAACGTTCGTGCGCGACGGGAGAGCGTCGGCTGACGGCGTGTCTGTGAGTCATGCGGCGGGAATGAGAAGGAACGAAGACGAACAACCGGCACCTCCGCATCACTGAAGCTGCGCCGGTTCGACCAGCAGCCAGGTTAGTTCTTCACGTAATCAAGGAGGGTTTGCTTTCCATCGACGTACTTATAGAGAGAAATCGTCCCGTGAACCAGATCGCCCTTCGAATCGAACTGCGTCTGGCCGAGCACGCCCTCATAGTTCGTCGCTGGCATGGCCGCAAGAATCCTGTCGGGGGCCGTCGACCCCGCACGCTTCATCGCTTCGGCGATGACGTACACAGCGTCATAAGCAAATGGAGAGTTCAGGACCGGGTGGATACCGAAGCGTTTTCGGTAGCGCTGTGTGAAGCCCGGACCCTTCGGCATCTTCTCGAGCGGCGAGCCGGCGATGGAGCAGATCACGTTATCGGCTGCATTGCCGGCAAGTTTCGCAAGGTCGGCGGCGCACAGGCCGTCACCCGCGAGAATCTTTTGCGTCATGCCGAGCTGCTTCGCCTGCTTCGCGAACGGGCCACCCGTTGCGTCGAGGCCGCCATACATGATGATGTCCGGATGCGCGCCCTTGATTTTCGTCAGGATGGCGCGGAAGTCGGTCGCCTTGTCGTTGGTCGCGTCGTGCGACACCACCGACAGGCCGTCAGCCTTCGCACGCTTCTCGAATTCATTGGCCAGACCCTGCCCGTATGCGGTGGCGTCGTCGACGATTGCGACCGTCCTGACTTTTACCGTCCGCGTCGCGTAATCGGCGAGGGCCGGCCCCTGCTGAGCATCGGTTGCGACTACACGGTATGCAGACTTGAACCCCTGTTGCGTATACGCCGGATTCGTCGCCGACGGCGAGACCTGCACGATACCGGCGTCGCTATAAATCTTCGAGGCTGGAATCGTCGTGCCCGAATTCATGTGACCGACTATCGCCACGACCTTGTCGTCGACCAGCTTTTGTGCGACCTGCGTCGCCTGGCGCGGATCGCCGGCGTCGTCTTCTGCCTCGAGAACCAGCGTGACTTTCTTTCCGCCGATGACAAGCCCCTTTTCGTTGATTTCCTCCACCGCGAGACGCGCACCGTTCTCGGTGTCCTTGCCCAGATATGAAGCGGGCCCGGTCAGCGGCGCGACCTCGCCGATTTTCGCCGTTTCGTCCGCATGCGCCACTCCGACAGAGATGGCGGCCAGCGCCCCCAAAATGCCAAAGGTCGTCGCAGGGCGACCCAACGTCTTGCTCTTTGTCATTGCATTACCTCTTCGATAGTTATCCGCATTGAGGGCGATCCGCCGGATGGTCCCCGTCGCCTCCGTCCTTTTACCGCGCCGCAGATGATGTGCGCTGGCGAGACGAATTTATGCGGACACAAATCAGCGGCATTGCACCGATTTGCCAGAAAATAGAAGAAATGCGACAGCATCGATATGGGTCGTACGCTCCTATAATGGCGTGATACCGACCATTCGCGCAGCCCATGCTTTCTTCCAACGATGTCCCGGCCAGAACGCCACCAGCCCACGAACTGGTGGACCGGCTCGACTCGCTTTCTACGGCACCCGAATCATCTCAGGGGCGCGCCGGCGCGGAGCTCAACGTCGGAATACTGCTATGGCCGCGCTTTCCGCTGCTGTCGCTCGGCGGGCTTTGCGATGCGTTGCGTCACGCCGCCGATCGCAGCGATCAGAGTCGCCAGTTACGCTGTTTCTGGACGACGATCGGCGCGCACGGCACCACTGTCGAATCGAGCTGCGGTATCGCTGTACCGGTCCAGGCGGCGTTTCCGGACGTCGGGCAGTTCGACTACATCGTCGTCATCGGTGGCCTGCTGTCGCATCTCGAGAAGGTGGACAGGCGCTACTGGGACTATCTGGGCGCCGCCGCGCAGGCGGGCGTTCCGCTGGTCGGCATCTGCACCGGTAGCTTCGTGCTCGCTCATGGCGGGCTCATGCAGGATCACGTCGCGTGCGTGCACAGCTTTCACTTCGACGACTATCGCAACATGTTTCCCGAACTGCGCGCAGTCACGCATGCGGACTACCTGATCGACGGCGATCGCATCACGTGCGCGGGCGGCATCTCGGTTATCGAACTCGCCGCACGGCTCGTCAATCTGCATTGCGGCCCCGACCGCGCATCGAAGGTGATTCACCAGATGACCGTCAGCCGGCAGGCCGGCGCCTCGTTCATCGAGCGCCGACGCGCGTTGGGCTACCTGTCGGTGGACGACGCAACCGTACGCCACGCGGCGCTGCTTATGGAGGAAAATCTCGAAGCGCCGCTTAACATCGCGGTGATCGCGAAGATGATCGGCACGAGCGTGCGTCAGCTCGAACGGGCATTCATGGCCGAAATGAAGATGTCGCCGAATGAGTTTTATCGCGGCATGCGGCTACGCTACGCACGCTGGATGCTGCTGAACACTGCTCGCAAGGTCACGGACATCGCCTACGACTGTGGTTTCGCCGATTCCGCGCATTTCATCAGGGTTTTCCGCGAAGCCTACGGTGTCACGCCGGGGAAGTTGCGCAGCTCGCGGACAGGTCCGGCCACAGACTAGCCTGCGCCCACGGACCAACACCATCGCCGCCTGTCTCCTCCGGCAGCGCTTCGTTGTCGCGTTTCTTCTATTTTTTTGCTCATCGGTGCAATCCCGCCAGTGTCGCCTGGCTCACCATCCTGTGTCGTGCAAGTGCGCTATGAAACGGGGAGGCGAGCGACATGCAGATTGCCGTATTGGGCGCGGGCGTCATCGGTCTGGCGAGCGCCTATTATCTAAACCGGGCCGGACATCAGGTCATCGTCATCGACCGGCATCCCGAGGTCGCAGCCGAGACCAGCTTCGCCAACGGCGGCCAGCTATCGTATAGCTACGTCGCACCGCTGGCCGGGCCGGGCGTGCTGACGAAGCTGCCCGTGTGGCTCACCAGACGAGATTCCCCGGTACGCTTTCGCCCATCCATGAGCACGGAGCAGTGGCTCTGGTGCCTGAAATTCGCGCTGGCCTGCACGCGGCGGCGCAGCAACCTCACCACACGCGATCTGCTGTGCCTGTCGTTCGCAAGCCGTGCGCTCATGCAGCAACTCGTGCGCGATGAACCCGCGCTCGAGTTCGACTTCCGGCGCTCCGGCAAACTCGTCCTGCACCGCGACGCTGCCGCCATGCAGGGCGCCATCGATCTGCTTGATTTCCAGCGCTCGCTCGGCTGCGAGCAGGAGGCGCTGTCCGCCGACGAATGCGTCGGGCTCGAACCTGCGCTGGCGGATGTACGTGCCCGCATTGCCGGCGGCATCTACACGCGCAGCGAAGAGACGGGCGATTGCCATCGCTTCAGCAAAGGTCTCGAAGCCATTTTGAGGGCGCGCGGTGTGCAGTTCTTGATGAACACGCACGTCGACTCACTGGGGCTCGCCAGGGGCGGACATATCGTGGCGCGCAGCAGCGGCACAGCGCTCGACGCGGACCATGTCGTCGTGGCGGCCGGGGCCGGTGCAACGCATCTGCTTCAGCCCTTGGGGCTTCATGTGCCCGTTTATCCGCTCAAGGGTTACAGCCTGACCTACCCGCTGGGACCGCAAGCAATAGCCCCGGCGTTGAGCGTCACCGATTACGCCCACAAAGTGGTCTACGCGCGTCTTGGCGACCGGTTGCGGGTGGCCGGTATGGCCGACCTCGACGGCTATTCCCTGAAGCCTGATCCATCGCGCCTGGCCGCGCTGCGCGCGGAGACTGCCGGGCTCTTTCCGCAGATCGCAGCCGGTCATGCCGACGCCACCGAATGGACCGGGCTGCGCCCCGCCACCCCGCGCGGCACGCCGGTCATCGGGCCCACCCGTTACCGGAATCTGTGGCTCAACGTCGGGCATGGCGCGCTCGGCTTCACGTTGGCCTCCGGATCGGCCGCACTGCTTGCCGGCTGGATCGATGGACGGCCCGATCCGTCGCTGTCGCGCCTCTTCATGCACGCGCAGTGAGCCGTGCAGCGCATGCCGCACGACTGCCCTCCACCGAAGTATCTCGAACTTTATCGAATGAAAGACAAGCCCAATATCGTGGTCATCGGGACGGGCGGCACAATTGCCGGCCGTGGCGCAAGTGCCGCGGACACCTCTGCCTATGCCTGCTCAGTGGTGGGGATCGACGAAATTCTGTCGGCGATTCCGGAAGCGTCGTTGCTCGCGAACCTGAGTGCCGAGCAATTGCTGCAGGCGGGCTCGGAGAACTTCAATGAACAGCACCTGCTCATGATCGGCAAGCGGGTATCCGAGGTGCTCAGAAACGAAAAGGTAGACGGCGTCATTCTCACGCACGGCACCGACACCATCGAGGAAACCGCATACTTTTTGCATCTGACGTTGAAGAGCGCGAAGCCCGTCGTCGTAGTCGGTTCGATGCGGCCACCCTCGGCAATGAGCTCCGACGCAGCGCTGAATCTCTACGACGCGATCGCGGTAGCCATTCACCCTTCCTCACATGGGAGAGGCACGCTTGTCGTCGCAAACGAGGAAATCCATACTGCGCGAGACGTCACGAAGACGAACAGTTTCAAGCTCGAGGCATTCCGCTCGCCCTACGGCGCGCTCGGCTACGTGACCGAAGGCAAGCCTCGCTACTACCGCGCGTTATCGCGGGATCACACGGTTTCTACCCCGTGGTCCATCGACGACATCAAGGCGTTGCCAAAAGTCGACGTCGTCTACGCCTACGGCGCGCTTGACCGTAGCGTCGTCCGCGCCATTGCAGCGGATGCGCGCGGCCTTGTCTTCGCTGGCACCGGCAACGGCAACATCGCGGAGCATATGGTCGGGCCGCTGCGGGAGGCAACGCGCGGCGGCATGCACGTGGTGAGGGCTTCGCGCACAGGTAGTGGCATAGTCGTGCGCAACGGCGCGCAGCCTGACGACGACTACGACTGGATCGTCGTCGACGATCAGCCGCCTCAAAAGGCTCGCATTCTCCTGATGCTGGCGATGCTCAGCCATCCACATGACCGCCGCGGATTGCAGGCAGCCTTTTACCGCTTCTGAACCGTGCCAGGAAATACCATGTACATCATTACCGACGATCAGGTTCAACGGCTGATCACCATGGGCGACGCCATTGGAACAATGCGCTTTGCGCTTGCTGAACAAGGCCGACGGCACGCAAAGATTCAGTCACGCGTGCGCACGCTCGGCGAAAACGTGTCGTTGAGCACGATGGGGGCAATTCTGCCCGCTGCCGGCGTGTGCGGTGCGAAGGTCTACTCGACGCACAACGGCGTCTTCGACTTCGTGATTCCGTTGTTTTCCACGCGTGACGGCAGGTTGCTCTCCATTATCCACGGCGGCGCACTCACGGAATACCGCACAGCGGCGGTGACCCGCGTCGCGTTTGATGCGTTTGGCCGCGCCGATGCTGAGGCTCTGGCCGTGTTCGGAACTGGCGTCCAGGCGAGAGCCCACATCCGGGCGCTTATCGAGAATTCGGGCATCAAGCGCGTACTGGTGGTCGGCATCGAGGGCGTGCAGGAAGCGATTGCGCAAATGCAGGCGCGTTACGCTGGCGTACGCTTTGAGGCCTCAACCGCAGAAACAGCGGTGCAGGTGGCCGACGTCGTTGTCACTGCAACCCGCAGCAGGGTCCCGCTCTTCGACGGCGCCGACCTCAAACCAGGAACCTTCGTCGCAGCGATCGGCTCCAGCAAGCCAAGCGCACGCGAAGTGGACGATACGACGCTTTCCCGGGCCGGCATGATTGTTGTCGAATCACTAGAGCAGGCAGAGAAAGAGGCGGGGGATCTGCTGATGGCGGCGCCGGGTGTCGTCGACTGGAGCACCGTTGCGGAACTCGGCGATGTCATCGCCAATGGAGTTGCCGGGACGCGCTCGCAAGCCGATATAACGGTCTTCAAATCGCTTGGGATTGCGCTTGCCGACGTTGCACTCGGCGAGCTGGTCACGCGCAGGGCGATGGCAGTGGCGGAGGCTGAGCTAGGACCGGACGTCCAGATGTCTCGGTAGAGAAACGGGTAAACGTCTCTTTGTGGCCGATGGGGTGAGCTCGCCAACGTCCGCTTGAAGGTGCTCGAGTGCGCAAATACCCTGATTGGGCTGAACGAATCGTCGGGCCGTAGCCGTAGTGGGTCGCTGCCGCCTTCCTGTCGGCGTGGTCGCCGACTCTTGGCAACCGTTGCTTCGACGCGGCGAGACACATGCTCTAGATGCTCATCGAGTTCGCTGTGCGCGGCACCTATGGGGGCACTAAGACCGGGTCCCGCCGTGCACGCAGGGACAGGCGACGTGGATTTACGCCCGCACGGCGCTCTTGCCAGTGGCTGATGGGCCCGCGCCCTAACGTGGATGTGGAAATCAGCGCGGTCGCCACACGCGCGGCGAGACAAGCGGCGTCACCCGCCAGAATTCGCCATCCTGACTAGCCGTGGCGTACGGCGTCCGCATCGCGCCGAGCTTCACCAGTGTTGAGCCGCTCGTGCTCGTTTTCTGGAAGCCCATGCGTGCTAGCGCCTCCCGGCAAAATCGGCGGCGAAGGGTGGCGTATATCCTGGGTTGTCTGCGATGCATCATTGTCGCCTCTTAGTCTGTGCGTATCGGTGTATCTCTTGTAACGCAGGCAAACCTGACGTCAAGGACAGGGCTCTTCGCGGTCGGACGGCACCGCCGGTGCACGTTTGCGACTCGCCGTTAGTGGACCTTTCTCCAGGCCCGCTCCAGCGCGCCAAAGATAATCGGCACAAAATCGTGCCCCTCAAACGACGCGGGCCGGTCGTCGTTCGGATACTCCAGCACAGCAGGCGCACAGATCATCTGCAGCAACCGGTCATTAAACTTTCCACCAGCCGTTACCTCGGCCAGCACCTCCTCTTCCATCTGATGAAGCAGCTTCCAGGTCAGGATTCCTTTCGAGCGATGACGCTCGACAACCCGCGGTATGACTTCCTCAGCGGCCGCCTGCGCGTCAAACAGGACGTTGTAGTTCGTCATCGTTTCTTTCCTCGTTGTTTCAGTGAAAATCTCGGCTCGCCGTCGGCAGTTCGCCAAGCAGATGCGACACGTCGACGAGCCGTTGCGCGACGAGGTGCGTCACGTCGCCTTCGCGTTGCCACACACCATACACAGCGAGCAGCGATGCGCCGAGCGCCTCGCGACGTTGCCGCTCGAGCACCGACTGCCAGACGATGACATTGACCGATCCGGTCTCGTCCTCCAGTGTCATGAACATCACGCCGTTCGCGGTGCCGGGCCGCTGCCGCACGGTCACAATCCCGCATCCGCGCGCGAGCTGTCCATTGCGATAGCGCACCAGCGCTTCGGCAGGCATCAGCCGCATGGACAGCAGCTTTTCGCGTAGCAACGCAAGCGGGTGCCGGCCGAGCGTGAGGCCGGTCGAGCGGTAGTCCGCGATCAGGTCCTGTCCCTCCGTTGGGGCCGTCAGTGCCGGCGCCTCTTCCTCGCGCGTCGTTGCACGCAACAGGTCCTTGTCGGGCACCGCGGCGACTGCCGCCCACAGCGCCTGCCGGCGGTCCCCGGAAAGCGGCTTGAGCGCGTTCGCGGCCGCCAGCACCTGCAGATCATGGCGGTCGAGTTGTGCGCGGTTGGCAAGATCGGCTACGTCGCGAAACGGCCTGACCGTGCGTGCCGCCTCAATGCGCCGGGCTGTTTCTTCACGCATGCCGCGAACGACGGACAAGCCGAGCCGCACGGGCGCCATACTGCCATCGCCTTCCATAGCCGAATCCCATCCGCTGATCGTCACATCGACCGGCAGCACGCCAACGCCGTGGCGCTTTGCGTCCTGCACAAGCTGGGACGGCGAGTAGAAGCCCATCGGCTGGCTGTTGAGCATTGCGCACAGGAACGCCGCAGGTTCATGACGCTTGAGCCAGCAGCTTGCATAGACGAGAAGGGCGAAGCTTGCCGCGTGACTTTCAGGAAAGCCGTACTCGCCGAAGCCCTGGATCTGCGCAAAGATGGACTCGGCGAATTCGCGGTCGTAGCCGCGCTGAAGCATGCCTTCGACGATCCGGTCGTGGTAGTGCTGCAGGCCGCCCTTGCGCTTCCATGCCGCCATTGCGCGGCGCAGCTGATCGGCTTCGCCGGCGCTGAAACCCGCCGCGAGCATCGCGACCTGCATGACCTGCTCCTGAAAGATCGGCACGCCGAGGGTGCGTTTCAGCGCCTGCTCGACGTCGGGGCTCGGGTAGGAGACGGGTTCCACTCCCTGCCGCCGGCGCAGGTACGGATGAACCATACCGCCCTGGACAGGTCCGGGTCGAACAATAGCGACTTCGATCACCAGATCGTAGAACTCGCGCGGCTTCAGGCGCGGCAGCATGCTCATCTGTGCGCGCGACTCAATCTGGAACACGCCGACCGTGTCAGCCGCGCAGATCATGTCGTAAGTCGCTTCGTCCTCGGGGGCTGTCGTACCCCCCTCATAGGCGACGGAGATAGCACGAAGACATGCGAGCGGACCGCCCTGAACGATCGTTGCGGCGCACGCGAGCATCAGGTTGAGGGAAAGCCCGAAATCCTCGACCAGGAAGCCGCGTTCGCAGATATCGCCGAGCACGGTTGCGCTGCATGGAACGCGCTCGCGCAACGCGGTGACATCCTCCCTGTAAGCCCAGATGGGCTTCCCAAGCGCAGCCGCAAACCCGATCTCGAACGCGGTGCCGCTATCAGGCTCGCCCGCGCCGCGAAAATCTGCCACGTTGGCCATGACAATGTCCGCGCGGTGGATCGCTGCCAGATTGGAGCGATAGATCCACGCAGCTTTTTCACACGGTGACAGGTCAGCCGGCGCCAGCGCATCGAGCGGGTAGAGGCCCTCGAATCCGGCGTCCGCGCACATCCGCCGGAGCGAGCGACCGTAGTCGAGCGCATCGACGCGGAAAACGCCAAACCCGGCGAGATAGATCCGGGCCTTGACAACGTCGTCCTGCGCGCCACTCATTCCTTGATGCGAAAGCGTTCGAGGTCCTGATCCTTGATCCAGTGGGGTGCACGGCCGCGCCCGGTCCACGTGTCTCCAGTCTCGGGATTGCGATACTTCGGCGCCACGGGCACGCCAGCATCTCTGCAACGCTTTCCAAAGACGTCTTCTGGCGTGAAACCGAACTCCTCGACGGCTTCGCGCACCCGTTCGAGCTCGGCTGCGGCCTCTTTCTTGCGGGCTTCGGCGACCAGCTTTTCGAGTTGCTCCTTCTGCGCAAGCAGATCTTTATAGCGTTCGATGTGGTTGAATTCTCGTTGAGTATGATGGACGATTCTACCAGGCGCGAGTTGCTGTCAAGTCGGCTCCGCGTCACGCTAACAAGGGCGCGTTCGACATTCACTGTAACAGGTACTGATGAAAAGAATCATCCCCGTTGGTTTGCAGAAATCAAAGACAGAAGCGTTCACAATCCAGGCCGCGTAGCGGAAACGGCAGGCAGCGCGAACCTGTTCGACGTGCTCAAGAACGAACGACACGCTGCGAAACGGCATAGCGAGACATTCGGTCCAGCCTGTGGCGATATCTGTCATCACGAAGCTATGTACAAAGTCACCGTCAATCTTGGTGCCCCCGCAATGCTCAACGAAATCGACCTCCAGATAACCGGGTAGCGGGTTGTTCCAATCGGTGAAGGTCCGAATGGCACTGCGCGGCGAATCGCATTTGCCGATTCCACCAGTTCGGCGGCGCTGGCCGCTGAAAGCTTGCTCGCGCACATCCCGCAGAAGCCGATCAATGGTAGCGGCGCTGATCTGCTTGAGCCGCTGGCGCAGGTCCTTCGATAGCGACAGATGACCGTGTCGTGTCATCGAGTCGATCAGCGTTGCGATGAGCGCCTTCAGGCGCTTGCCGCAGATCCGTCGGCGGCCTCCCATAGCAGGATCAGCGCGGCATGAACGTCATCGTCATAGCATCGCTGTGGGCCGGGCTTCGCCTTCAGCGGCTGCTGCTCCCGGCAAAGAACTCGAATTGCGTGCTTACAATGATAGCCCGTCAATTCAACGAATTCGTCCAGGATCTGTCGCTTGTCGTTCCGTTCGGAACGGCGGCACCGCTCGCCGACTGCCTCGATCAATTCCCGTCTTGTTGTCATGCTGAGCCGCCTCGTCATAAGTCGCCCCCGCCGGCCGTCTGACAGGTAGCAAAATACTTGAGGCAGCGAACCTAGCTCGGTAACAAAAAACCTGAGTCAATGCGCCGGACAACATAATTGTCGCCCCCCACCAGCCTGCACTACTCACCGAATTGCCTGTCTGTTGAGCGGGTATTAGTCGCTAAGCGACTTGCCGGATCATGGTTGCCAGTTTTGATCTAAAAAACGGCGCCGGGCGGAGGATTCGCCACTCCTGATGTTCGATCAATGGCAACAACCTGTTCAAGACCTTTGACCGGTCCGGATCTGCGATCATTCGATCACGACGTTCAATGCGTTGATTGATGTCGTCGAACGCCCATAGATGAATGACGTGATTGAGCGTTCCTATTTTCGGATGAGCAATAACCCACCATCGTCCGCAAGTATTTCAATGGTATTGCGGCGCTTCTTCCTCATATAGCTTAGGAAAATCCCCCGTACGGCCTGGCCGTAACGTATAGATTCGCTCTTCCACAAACATATTCGATCCCGTACTTTGTTGTGTCTCTCCACGATTATTCAAAGACCTGTTCGTATAGTGTTTCAATCTCTGCTTTCGTCGGCACCTTGGGATTGTTCGCAGGACTGCCCGATGCCATCGCTTGTTGGGCCATCAGTGTCTTCTTCTCATGCCAACGTTGCAGGCTTATTCCGTATGCTTTAGGGGATGGCACTGCGAGGTCACGATTCATCTCCCTAAGACCCACCACCAACTTCAGACCGGCGTGCTCGTCATCGTCTGTCGCAGTCGCAAAGCCTGCAAGCCTGGCGACTTCCGCGTAACGCGGCAGCGCCGAGCGCAAAGAATACGCAGTGACAGCAGGTAACATCATTGCATTCGACAGGCCGTGCGGAACGTGAAAGTGAGCGCCGATTGGGCGGGCCGTACCGTGCACCAGCGCAACTGGCGCAATGGAGCAGGCTATGCCCGCATGAGTGGCACCCAGCATCATTGCTTCGCGTGCGGTGTGATTGTGGGGTTCGGCATAGGCGGTTTTCAAATGGGCACCGATCAACGAAAGTGCGGATCGGGCAAACAGATCGGAGTTGGTATTCGCCTGGCGTGACACAAATGCTTCGAGTGCATGCGTGAAGCTGTCGATGCCCGTATCGGCTGTTAGGCGCGGTGGCATGTCCAGAGTCAATTGATAGTCGACGATCGCCGCAAATGGCAGTGCACCCAGACCCGAGATGAGCATTTTCTCGTCAAGACCAATATCGGTTACCACGGTGAAGCGCGTGACTTCACTGCCGGTTCCCGCGGTGGTCGGTATGGCAATAAGCGGTAACGCCGCATGGTCTGCGAGGCCGGGTAGCTTGTAGTCGCGCATGCGCGCGTGGGGCTCAATCCTTCTGGCGTGAGCCAGGATATTGATCGCTTTGGCTGTATCGATGGGAGAGCCACCACCAAAACCTATTATGGCGTCGAAATGGCCGGCAGCTAGCAGTTCTACACCAGCGTTTACGACTTCGTCAGTTGGATCCGCCACCGTGTCGGAAAAAATCTCAAACTCAATGCTGGCTGCGCTCAACGTATCCGTGAGTGGGGAGATCAACCGCGACTGGATCATATATGGATCGGTGACGATTAACGGGCGCGACAGCCCGAATCGACGACAGAGCCCGGCCGTACGTCTCACGGCACCGCCGCCGATGTCCAACAATCTCGGGCTATAGATCAGTGTGGCTTCGGACATGCGTCGGCATCCTTTTGGTCGAGGACAAATTTACAGTCACAGGTCCCAAATATATCTTAATTTCTATTGACTGGTACAACCAAAAGTCATGCGTTTTGCACGCGATAAGTGAGAGTTTCGGCGGAATGTACCGGTGTAAACCCTACATATCTGAAAAAGTCATCCGACTTTACCCTGCGGATGGATTTCTGGGACGACCAGATAATAGGGCGCAACGGTGGACCCGAGTGGTTTTTGGCTGACCTTCAATCGTCTCATATATATAGGACAGCGAATGTATTTGAAGGGATGAGCTGGGATGGATCGTATCTTGTGTTCGCGATTCACCATAGGGGCAGTTTGCTTACCACTCTGTCGGTTGTGGATCTGCGTACGGCCTTTCCGTTGTTTGTAGCGTTGCGCGAACCGTATGGGCATGGACAACACGGCCGCTGCGCGGCATTGAATATGAGCCACGCGATTCACGCCTCAACTTCGTCAAGTTCATACGGGGAGCCAGCGCAATTGCGCGTGGCGAGCAGACCTCGTAGCGACGTGCATTGTTGGTCGCGCCACCTCTCTTTGGCGTAAACCCTGCGGATCACTCCATTGACACCAAAGTTCGAAGTGACATACGATGATGACAACGATTGCAAAAATCATAAACACATGATTCATAAAGAAATTGTGTGTTCAGGTCTCGATGTATGCAATCGTTTGCAACGAACACTCGACACTCTATGGAGGCAGGTATGCACGAGCGCAGACGCAATTTTTATGGTTGGGGCTATGAAGGAGATGAGGTAACTCGCGAAGAAATCCGCGAGTTCGAACAAGCCTGGACTCGCCTGCTTGGTGTCTCAGATTTCGAGCCGGTCCCGTTCCCAACGGAAGATTCCATCAAATTGCGCAAGCCGCGTATATCCGTGCCCGAGTCGCTGAAGTCGATTTGCTCGACCGGGCAGCATGATCGCCTGTATCACACCTATGGAGCATCGACGGTCGATGTCGCTAGAGCTATTCGCGGAGAATTCAGGAATCCTCCAGATGTCGTAGCATACCCGCGAACAGAAGACGATATCGTCAGCTTATATCGGTGGTGTGAAGATGCTTCCCTCGCAGCCGTTCCGTACGGTGGTGGAACTAGCGTCGTTGGTGGCGTGAATCCGCCATCGCATGATCGGTATCGGGGAACGGTGTCAATCGATATGAAGCATTTCGACCAGGTTCTCGAAGTTGATATGAAATCGCAGGCCGCCCGGATTCAGGCGGGCGTGCTCGGGCCTCATCTTGAGCAACAGCTCAAGCCGACAGGTCTGACTTTGCGATTTTTTCTTCAAGCATGGGAGTTTTCCTCACTTGGCGGATGGATTGCGACACGTGCTGCCGGTCACTTTGCTACCGCTTATACTCAGATTGACGATCACATCGAAAGCCTTAAGGTCGTGACGCCGGCAGGCAACATCGAGTCGAAGCGTTTTCCTGTGTCGGGTGCAGGACCTAATCCTGACCGGATGTTCCTTGGCTCCGAAGGAGCTTTGGGCATCATCACAGAGGCTTGGGTCAAGCTTCATCGCCGTCCAATCCATCGCAAGATGACTAGCGTCAGATTTACCAATTATGACGATGCTGTCGAGGCAGTTCGAATTATCTCGCAGTCGGGACTTAATCCTGCCAATGCGAGGCTTGTCGAACGCGAGGAAGCGGCCTATACCGGTTCTAGCGACGGAAGTTACGATATCCTGGTGCTGGGGTTCGAATCGGCGGATCATCCAGTCGACCCGTGGATGAAACGCGCACTGGAAATCTGCGGCGATCACGGGGGTAAGTGGGATGAGGCGGGGCTGGAGGGTGACGATGGAAACTCCGACTCTGGCGCGAAAACTTGGAGAGACAAATTCCTTCGGGGCCCGGCACTGCGCGAACACGCGATTGCACGAGGTGTAATGAGGGAAACGATGGAGACGGCAATTACTTGGGACCGTTTCGCTCAACTGCGTGAACATGTCAAGAAAGAAACAAATCGTGCGATCCGGGAGGTCACAGGAAGACCCGGTTCAGTCACCTGCCGATTTACCCACATTTATCCCGACGGCCCCGCGCCTTATTTCACCTGGTTCGCCTACGGTGACAAAACTCGAATCCCGGAGCAGTACATGGCGATCAAGGCAATCGCCGAGCAGTCGATGGTCGATGCCGGAGGCACGGTAACACATCACCATGCACTGGGACGCGATCACCGTCCATGGTATGACAAGGAACGTCCTGATCTTTTCTGTACTGCTTTGAAGGCAGCGAAGACCGCGTTTGATCCACATTCGATCCTGAATCCCGGCGTGCTTTTCGACCCTTCATAGACTCACTTAATGAACTTCAGGAGGTCTAATGGCAGGTACTCTTTCGGGAATCCGGGTGCTCGATCTCAGCCGCATTCTGGCAGGCCCTTGGTCCACGCAGTTGCTCGCGGATCTCGGTGCAGATGTGGTAAAGGTCGAGCGACCCGACGGGGGGGATGACACTCGAGCGTGGGGGCCGCCCTTCGCGCCCGGCGGGGACGGCACTCCAAGCGCTGAGTCTGCATATTTTCTGGCTGCGAACAGAGGTAAGCGTTCCATCGCTGTCGATTTTAGTGTGCCCGAGGGACAGGACATTGTGCGTGAGTTGGCAAAGACCGCGGACATCGTGATCGAAAACCTTAAATGTGGCGACATGCAGAGGTATGGTCTCGACTACGAAAGCCTCCGCTGTTTGAATCCGAGGCTGATTTACTGTTCTATTACAGGCTTTGGCCAAACAGGACCGTACAGCAAGCGGGCTGGATACGATTTCGTCATTCAGGCTATGGGTGGCTTGATGAGTATCACGGGTGAGAGTGACGGGAGACCGGGAGGCGGGCCTCAGAAGTGCGGCGTGCCGATTTCCGACATGATGACCGGCATGTATGCCACCGTCGGTATCTTGAGTGCACTGCACGAACGTCAGGCTAGTGGTGAGGGGCAATACATCGACATGAGCTTGCTCGACACGCAAGTCGGCTGGCTGGCCAATCATGGGCTGAATTACCTTGTGTCCGGAAGCCCGGCAAGACGTTGGGGAAATGCACACCCTAATCTCTGTCCGTACCAGGCTTTCCCGGCGATCGACGGGTATTTAATCATAGCGGTTGGAAATGATCGGCAATTCCAGTCGCTATGTCGGGTCCTGTCGATGCCGACAGTCGCGAATGATTCGCGATTTTCGACAAACAGCGGCAGATTGGCAAACCGCGCTTCTCTTGTGGCGTCGATAGAGGAACGTCTTCGGACGGGGAATCGAGATCAATGGCTCGAAATGCTCGAGGAAGCAGGGGTACCTGCTGGTCCGATTAATACAGTGGCGGAAGCGCTCGCGGATCCTCAGGTGATCAGTCGTGGGATGGTCTTTTCGATGAGGCATGCGATGGGGACATCCGTGCCACAAATTGCAAACCCAATCAAGTTTTCACGCACTGCCATTAAATATCATCGTCCGCCACCGATGCTTGGCGAACACACGGCAGAAGTTCTTGCGTCTATTGGCTTGACCCCCGGAAATCTGGATGAATTGCATGCTGCGGGAGTGATTCATGAGCCCGGCCGACCTCTTCTCGAGTAAATCCATGCTGATCCGGCTTTGCTGCTTCAATAATCAATCTTCGATTAAGGAGGTTTGAAAAGAACATGGCTCAGTGATATGGCTCTGTCGAGTAAGCCGTTGACCATCAGAAAAATGTGAAAAATATCACAGACTGGTGGTCAACAATCAGCCATACATGGGATTCAAAATTTAGTGATCGGTATTGGGATGACTAAAATTTATTATGCTAATGAAATGTAGGAGACAAAGATGCATTCATTTGATATCGATGGAACTTTCATAATAGCTGGAATCCTTATTGCATACCTCGTCGTAACTTTCTGGCTGACAATACGACTACGCAGCAAAAATTCGGGAGACTTCATGATCGCCGCACGGTCTATGCCGGCGATCATAATCGGGATTTTGATGATGTCCGAATTCATTGGTGCGAAATCGACGGTCGGTGCCGCACAGTCTGCGTTTGAATCCGGATTTGCGGCCTCGTGGGCTGTGCTGAGTGCCGCGATCGGCTTCCCGTTATTCGGATTGTTCCTGGCGAAAAAGCTTTATTCTTCCGGAGAATTTACGATATCGGGAGCAATCGCCAGAAAGTATGGCCGCTCGACACAAGTGACTGTTTCTTTGATCATGATTTATGCGCTCCTGCTCGTCAATGTGGGCTATTACATTAGCGGTGCTGCAGCGTTATCTAGCGTCTTGCGGATATCATTGCCATCGGCTGCTGTTATTACTGCAGCCGTCAGTACTTTTTATTGCGCGATCGGGGGCATGAAAAGTGTGGCGTACGTTTCCGTCATGCACACGACCATCAAATATGCGGGTGTCTTTGTAGTGCTCGCAGTGGCACTGAACATGACCCATGGCGTTCGACCTATGATCGAACAGATGCCGCATTACTATTTCACATGGAATGGGAAAATCGGTGCCTCGACGATTGTCGCGTGGACCATCGCCAACGTTGGAGCAATATTTTCCACGCAGTACATCATTCAGGCGATGTCTTCGCTGAAGGACCCTGAGAAGGTGAGGCGTTCGACGTACATATCCGGCGTACTTTGCGTGCCGATTAGCATCGCCTTGGGGCTGATCGGTGTGGCTGCAAAATTTCTTTTTCCCGCAATGAATAGTTTGTATGCGTTTCCGGTTTTCATGAATCATATGAGTCCGATCGTTGCCGGAATCGTAACCACGTCCCTGGCTGCTTCTGTTTTCGTTGGCGTAAGCAGCGTGGGACTCGCGATATCCTCCTTGATTGTTCGAGATTTCTATGTTCCTGCACGGCATCCTACGCCTGAGCAGGAATTCAGAATGTCACGGTTGCTGTCTATTCCAATCGGCTTTATCCCTTTAATTTTTGTGCTTTTCCTGCCGGAAGTACTACACCTTTCTTTCTTTACCCGCGCGCTTCGACTTTCGATTTCGGTCGTCGCAATGATAGGTTTTTATGTTCCGTTTTATCGTAGCAACAGAGGTGCCACGCTTGGCCTGCTATCTGCAGCGGTGTCGACAACAGTCTGGTATCTGCTAGGTGATCCGTATGGAATTGATGATATCTACATTGCTCTTGTAACTCCGCCTGTCGTTATGATAATGGAGCGAATTTTTGCAAAGTTAAGTGGTGAAAGTGTTGAAAATAAATCCGTGTCTAACAGTAGCCTCCGAGGTTAGATCCAGAAAAAGGATCTCTTTGGAAATCAAACTTATCTGGATGTTTTATGGCAAATTTTAAGCTAAACGACAAGCAACCTTTTATCGAGGACACTGCTTGCGTGAGCATTGCGGCAACAATTATTGGCGATGTTCATCTCCTGGATCACAGCAGTGTCTGGCCTGGATCGGTCATCAGAGGAGACAACGAGCGAATTACGGTGGGGCGAAGGAGCAACGTTCAGGATGGAGCGATCCTGCATACTGATGCAGGCTTTCCTTTATCGGTGGGCGAGGGAGTGAGCATCGGACATGCAGCTGTCCTCCACGGATGTACGATAGGTAGTGGGACGCTTGTTGGGATACACGCGACAGTGCTAAATGGCGCAGTGATCGGCCAGCACTGTATCGTCGCCGCCGGTGCGGTGATCCCAGAGGGAAAGCAGTTCGCCGATCGATCGTTAATTATGGGCGTACCGGGGAAGGCTGTGCGGCAGCTTTCCGATGATGAAGTCGCAAGGCTGCTGGATAATGCCCAGGAGTATGTGATCAAAGCTGGTGCTTATAAGGCGCATTTGAAGGAGCTTAATTAGTGATATCCTCGCGCTTCCTATATAAAGCGGCCGTCGGGGTCCGAAGGAAGCCTCGTGCTTAGAGGACCAACGGGATGGGTAAGCAACTTGCGCGTGTGGCGGCGTCATTTCGCCGACCACGGCGAGGCCCGGCGTGACATGGACCAATGCATCGTCGACTTTCGATGCCCTCTTACGTCTGTATTCGGCTTTTTTGCTGTCTGCTGCCCGTCGCCTATGGGACGAAACTGACGGTGAAACACTCTATCCGCCTGTCAGGAATAGCTTGACCACCACACTCGATTTTCTTCAACGGTGTCGATTTGCCTAACAACGGCTGCAATGAAAGGCGAAGCGGATTTGTACACGGGACAATCACTGACGTTCGCTATCGCTCTCAATAGAATGGCAGGTTGCTACCAAGTGGTCGCCTTAAACGGATCTCCACCGCTATTTAGCTGTGGACCGCAACGCTGTCGACCGATCAGTCGCCTCTTAACGCGCGGCTTGTTACACTCGGCTCGGCGCGGTCTATAACAGGTTGCGGTCGCTAGATCCTGGAGGTGTGAACTATGGTCAACTTGAAGCAGGTCGCTGCGCTCGCAGGTGTGTCGCCATCTACGGTGTCGCGTGCTATCGCGGCGCCGGAACGCCTGCACCCCAAAACTTTGCAAAAGGTTAGGGATGCCATTGCCTCGCTTGATTACGTTCCATTCGCACCCGCCAGAGTGTTACGCTCGGGCCGCACGCGAACAATCGGCATCGTTGCGCCAACGTTAATGAACGAGTTATACGCACGGGCCGTCGATACATTAGAGAGTGAATTCCTTCAACTAGGTTATACCGGCTTGTTGACTTGTCATCGTGACAATCACAATCTGGAGTTGAGTATCGTTAGAGCGCTTATCGAGCGCGGAGTTGATGGTCTTGCTCTAATCGGATCAAACCACCACCACGACGTTCTTTCACTCATACGCAGGCAAAAGCTTCCGTACGTATTGATGTGGGCTGTCGACAGGGGGGGCGTTCATCCGACTGTTGGCTATGACAATCATCGTGCTATGGGACGCGTTGCCGAGTATCTAGTCAGCCTCGGACACGTTGGTTTCGGCGTGTTGCCGGGTCCGGATGATAGCAGCCAACTATCTAACGTCAGACTCTCGGGCATACGTGAAGGACTTGGGAGGCAGGGGATAGCTCTGCGTCCTCAAGCGATTATTGCTACGCCTTATGACCCTGAGTCAGTCCGGTGCGCAACTCGCAAATTGCTTTGTCAGGCAACCCCGCCGACCGCGCTGATCTGCAACAACGATTTCATAGCTGCAGCTGCGATTGCTGAGTGTCGGGCTCTGGAAATTTCTGTTCCGGGTCAAGTCTCGGTAACAGGTTTTGGCGATTGGGATCTGGCGAGACTTGGTTCACCGTCACTCACTACCGTTCGTTCCGATGCGGTCAGGATTGGACATTTAAGTGCCAGAAACCTATTGAAGCAGATTAATGCCGACGGCGATTGCATGGCAGAACAAGATGAGTTTGAGGCAGAGCTGATAGTGCGCGAAAGTACTTCCAACCCGTCAGCCACCTAGTAGCGGCTCAACAATCGATACGCCCGATCTTTCAGTTTGTTCAGGTTCGATTGAACTTGTTCGGGCCCATGAGTGTGCGCCCCACGCGGGGGCCAGCCTTGGACAACGTATTACACAAACAAACGATTGAAGCATAACGGCGAAGAACAGTTGGCAAGCTATCATCGGCCGTTTGCGCTGTCGATCGGTGGCGCCCCGAACCTCGCACATCGTCCGATTCCAAAGCGCGGCCCTACCAGAGCAGAGGGGAACGACTCGCGACAGTCGGCACAGGCATCGTTTTAGATTTCACAGGGAATATCGGCCACTGACCTTCCTGGATTTCCTAGCCCATGCTCGTCAAAGCGATAATGAAGTCAAGGAAAGCGCGCGTCCGGGCTGGCACATGATGCCTTGATGGATGATACGCATATAGCGGGAAGCGCTCATCCGCCCAGTCGGGAAACAGATTGACGGATTGACGAGCCGCCCTTGGCGGATCAAATGCTCGGCGCCGAGCAGCAGCATCTGTGCGACGCCTGAGCCAGCCAGACACGCATTGAGCAGTGCGCCCGGATCATTCACCGTGAGCCGCCCGTTCGTCTCGACAATCAGCTTTTTGCGCTTGCGATGAAACTCCCAGTGATAGGGCTTGCCTGCCTCTGGGTTGCGGAACTCGAGACATCTGTGTATGCCTCGGCCCAGCTCCTGTGGTTCAGTGGGCCGCCCCCGGCTCGCGATGTACAAGGGCGACGCGACGGTGACAATCGTAGCGTCAAGCAGCTTTCGCGCAATCAGACTCGATGAGCGCGGCTCGCCGAATCGCAATGCCAGATCGAAGCCGTCCACGATCAAATCGCCAAGCTGATCTCTCGCAATGAATTCGAGTTCGATCTCTGGATGCGCGTCCATGAACGCGTCGAGTTTTGCGCCGAGAAGGATGTGCGAAAAAACCGGATCGAGATTGATGCGCAGCTTGCCGCGGACTATCGCGCCGCCTCCCGCCGCGGCCGCCGCTGCTTCCTCCATGCCCCTCAGGTGCGGCATGACCTGCTCGTAGAACTGCCGGCCCTCTTCAGTCAGGGAAACAGCGCGGGTGGTTCGATTGAAAAGCCGTATTTTCAGGCGTTTTTCGAGCCTGGCGATGGCCCGGCTCACACCGGGCGGCGACATGTCCATCAACGCCGCAGCGGCTGCGAATGTCCCGGCATCGACCACTGCAGCAAATACGCTGATACCACTGGAGAGATTCTCGGTGGACGGTCTCATGGGGCAACCTGATCATTTATTGGTCGAAAGTCATTCGGTCGAATGCCAACATGGCACACGCAAGACGACTCAAGTCCGAGAACCGCGATCAGATGCCATGGTTCGATCTTAGCATCTGATTCGTTACGCGCCATTGCTACGATCAGCTGGCAGCTGTTCGATGCGCTGGAAGTCATGCTACAGCTGATTGGTAACCATTAGTCACTTTATAAATGCCACTGATGTCATTTAGTTTCTCATCGCGTTTATACACAATGCAACCCACAGCAAGGTCCCAGCCAGGTGACCCACGCACGACGCGCCTTTGATGCGCGCGTCACACCCATCGTTGTTCAATCCGGTTTCCATGGAGTAGGAGATGACCATTCAATTCACTCGCCGCGATCTGTTGAAGCGAGCATCCGGCCTGCTGGCCGTCACCGCAGTAGGCGGATTGACCGGCGTCCAGGCAGAAGCCGCGGAAGCCCCTCCTGCGCGTAGTCGCGTGCTGGCGCACAAACCGGCTTTTACGCCGCTCGACCTTGCTTTGCGGCAGGCTGTCGACAACGGCACCGTCGCAGGTGTCGTCGCAATGGGCGCAACGCAGCGCGGCCTGATTTACGAGGGCGCATCGGGCCATGCCAATCCCCAGGCCGGTACGGCGATGACACCCGACACGGTGTTCTGGCTGTTATCCATGACCAAGGCGATCACGGCAACAGCCTGCATGCAACTCATCGAGCAGGGCAAGATTCGGCTCGACCAGCCGGCCGGGGACATTCTTCCGGAACTGAAGTCGCCGCAGGTGCTGGACGGTTTCGATGCAGCCGGACAGCCCAGACTGCGTCCAGCAAAAAACACGCTCACCGTGCGTCATCTGCTGACTCACACATCGGGTTTCACGTACAGCATCTGGAGCGAAAACCTGAGCCGGTACGAAAAGGTGACCGGCATGCCGGATATCGGCTACTCGATGAACGGTGCGTTCAAGGCGCCGCTGGAATTTGAGCCCGGTGAGCGCTGGCAGTACGGCATCAGCATGGACTGGGTCGGCAAGCTGGTCGAGGCCGTGAGCGACCAGTCGCTGGAGGTGTATTTCCGCGAACACATTTTTGCGCCGCTCGGCATGAGCAATTCAGGGTTTCTGATCAGTGGCGCGCAGAAGCAGCGTGTAGCGACGATGCATAACCGGCAGGCCGACGGATCTCTCAAGGCCGCGCCGTTCGAGATCAATCAGCGACCCGAGTTCTTCATGGGCGGCGGCGGCGCATTCAGCACACCGCGCGATTACATGGCGCTGCTGCAGATGCTGATCAACGGCGGGACCTATCGTGGCGAGCGGATTCTGCGCGCTGACACCGTAGCGGCAATGTTCCAGAACCACATCGGAGATCTTCCCGTAACGGAGATGAAGACGGCGCAGCCGGCGTGGTCCAACAGCTTCGACCAGTTTCCCGGCATGCCTCACAAGTGGGGACTCTCCTTCGACATCAACACGCAACCGGGTCCTCACGGCCGCAGCGCGGGAAGCATTAGCTGGGCGGGACTGTTGAATAGCTATTTCTGGGTCGATCCGGTCAGGAAGGTGGCCGGCTCGCTGTTCACGCAGGTCCTGCCGTTCTATGACGCGCGTGTGGTCGAGCTATACGGACAGTTCGAGCAAGGGCTGTATCACGGCCTGCAAGACGCCTGAGCGCCGCTCACGGCGCGTTACACATCTATTCAAGCAAGGAGCACAGCAATGTACGCAATCACAGGAATAACTGGAAAAGTTGGCGGCGCGGTAGCACGCACGCTGCTCGCCGAAGGTCAGACGGTACGCGCCGTGGTTCGCGATCCCTCGCGGGCACATGAGTGGGCGGAGCATGGCTGCGAAATCGTGACCGCCGACATGGACGACGCCGCGTCATTGACCGCCGCGTTCAAGGGTGCGCAGGGCGTGTTCATTTTGCCGCCATCCGAGTTCGATCCGATGCCGGGCTTTCCCGAGGCGCGCGTCGTCATCGATGCCGTCAGCACCGCGCTGCAGGCCGCGCGCCCGGAGAAAGTCGTCTGTCTGTCGACGATTGGCGCGCAAGCTATCGAGACCAATCTCCTCACGCAACGCACGCTGATGGAGCAGGCGCTTCGCGGCCTGCCGATGCCCGTGACATTTCTGCGTCCGGGCTGGTTTATGGAAAACGCGGCATGGGACGTGGCCACGGCGCGGGACAAGGGGATAATCGCCAGCTTTCTGCAACCGCTCGACAAAGCCGTGCCGATGGTTGCGACCGCGGACGTTGGCCGGGTCGCCGCGCAACTTCTCCAGCAGTCGTGGAGCGGTGTGCGTGTCGTCGAACTGGAGGGCCCACAGCGTGTCACGCCCAGCGAAATCGCCGAAACGTTTGCGCGGATTCTTGGCCGTGCCGTCGTCGCGGAAGTTGTCGACCGTGATACGTGGGAACTGCTGTTCCGCTCGCAGGGCATGAAAGAACCCATGCCGCGCATCCGCATGCTCGATGGGTTCAACGAAGGCTGGATCGCTTTCGAGGGCGAAGAGGCTGGCATTGTGAAGGGCGAAGTGGAACTGGAGACCGTTCTGCGCGCGCTCGTCTCACAAGCACAGTAAAGCCGACGCACCTGGCGGCGCGATCAGTATGTCGCGTGGTCAGGTACTGTCGGGTCTTCGTTCATCAACGCATTCTTTTCGAAGGGTTCGCCATGGAATACAACACACTCGGCCGGTCAGGGCTGCGTATTTCCCGTCTTTGTCTCGGCGCCATGACTTTTGGTGCCGGCACGGGAATATGGGGCGAAATTGCGGGTCTCGACCGCGCTCGGGCCGCGCGGCTCGTCTCAATCGCCGTCGAGCAGGGTATCAACCTGATCGATACGGCCGACGCCTATTCGCAAGGGCAGTCCGAAGTTGTCGTGGGCCAGGTGCTGGCCGATCTCGGACTCGACGAGTCGCGCATGCTGGTCGCAACCAAGGTCCGGTTGCGCACAGGTCCCGGCCACAATGACGTCGGGCTTGGCCGCTCGCACATCATGCGGTCGGTGGAAACCAGTCTCCGGCGCATTGGCCGCGATCATATCGATCTGTTTCAGTTGCACGACCGTGACGCCCTCGTGCCGCTCGAAGAGACGCTGCGCGCGCTGGACGATCTCGTTACCCAGGGAAAGATCAGGCACATCGGCGTGTGCAACTTCAGCGCGGGCGATCTGGAGCGCGCACGCGGAATCACGAACCGCACGCATAGGTCCCGCATTGTCAGCAACCAGGTGCACTACGCGCTGACGAGCCGCGATGTCGAGCACGAGATTGCGACGGTGGGCACCGCGAACGAAGTCTCGCTGCTGGTGTGGAGTCCGCTCGCGGGCGGTTACCTGAGCGGCAAGTACACGCAGGGCGGCAACGCAACGGGGCGGCGCACCCGGCTGAACTTTCCGCCGATCGATCCCGCGCGAGCCGATCCGGTAGTGCGCGTATTGCAGGAGGTCGCAACGGAGCTGGACGCGTCACCGGCTCAGGTCGCGCTGGCCTGGATTCTCCAGCGCCGCGAAGTCTGCTCCGTGATTATCGGCGCGCGCACGTCCGAACAATTGGCCGCGAATCTCGACGCTCAGCGAATCGCGTTGACTGCCCCGCAGATCGAAAGGCTGGATCAGGTTTCGCAGCCGCAGCTTCCCTACCCGTACTGGATGCAGCAGTTCCACGACAAGGATCGGATTGTGGCTTGACGGTTGTCCAATAAAATCCGGGCGGACCAGCGTCGAGCCACAATAGCGGCTCTAATTCCCTCGCTTCGCTTCAAATGAAACCGGCAGACGAACAAAGTGCTGTTTGTCTTTATTGAATATCCAGGCGAGCGGGATAACTTATCGCAATTCGAAGTGACAATGACGGGAAACCGGACGAGGCTTTGCGCGCCCTGAACCGCTTCGGCTGTACATCTTTGCTATGTCGTGAATCGTGGCGAGTGTAGCGCGGCCCCTCCTGCGTCCAAAGATGCGGACTGCCCTTCCATTTAAGGATCGGATACCCTGCGGTCAGGAAAATTCCGATTACCGATCTGGATGGCCGACCTATGTCCATATAGATCGGCAGTCGGTTCATGGGCGTCTTCACCTTTTGGCCAGCGTATGAGTTTCTGCCTGAATCTCCAGTGTTTAAGACAGGTGCCGTGGCGGTAACTGATCGCGCCCATCGAAGCCGCACTGCCAACGAAGCAATTCTGGCTAGCGAAGATTGAGAACTGACACTTAGCGCCGCACGATCAATCAACAGGCTCGCCCAATGTCGAGATAGCGCGTCGCCACTGAAACGATGTCCGAAACCTTGCCGCAGAGACCAGATTATCAGTCAACAACACAGTCTGGAAATGGCTGGCGTCCGATCCGCCGAAACGTAATATCCGTCTGCCAGTCGTTAAAATCTGCGTCACGCGAAGTACATCTGCGGGCTGTGCCGGAGCAGTGCGGGCCAGCCGGATCCCAACGGCACGCTCAATTCGTCACTCGTCGCTAACTTCGAGTTAGCCTTGTTGGCGTTGCGACACAGCTCTACCGCTATGCGCGTCGTGGCAACCCAAAGATTTTCAAGACCGGTAATCGCTGAGTCATCGCGATCTCCACGCCCAAGTATCTTTTCTGTTACGTCGCCGATTTCAACTGGACACAACCAAGAAAATCGCACCCTAACTATAACTGACAGATAAAAATATGTTACCTCGACTGACAATTCGTGCGCTTCTCGCGTGTGCTTTCGTTTCGCTAGCCGCACTTCTTCTGGCTATAGGCATTGGCGGTGCTTATGGAATCAGATCAACCAACCAGGCGCTTGCCGACTCGGCTGAAAACGTTCCGACATTGAGGGCGATTGATCAACAACTTGAACTAATCAGTCGCGTGCGCATGAGACTCGACCGGATTGTGGCAGCCCCAACGTTCATCAACCTGAACTCGAGTCTGGAATCGGTCGCAGCTCTACTTGCCGAGTCCGACAATGTCTGGAGTTTTTATCGAAATCTCCCTGCGGAGGTCGACGAAGAGGGGCTTGCTGAGGCCGTAACCCTAGCTCGCGAGGATTTCGAAGACAATGGATGTAAGCCTGTTATTGCGGCACTTCGCTCCGGCGATTCGACCAAGGCACAGGAGATCACGTTCGATACACTTCAGAAAAAATACGTTGTTCTCGCCGACGCCACCGCGAAATTAGTGCATTTTCAGGAGGACAATTCGGCTCAACTTTCCGCTAGCGGGCGAGCTCATGAGAAAGTGACTTTGGCTGCCACCCTCATATTAACCGTTACGGGTTTTCTTTGTTCGCTTTGTGCCTGGAGAATCGTGACGAGCGCCATTGCCAGACCTATCGCAGCCGCTACCCAGCACTTCGAAGCGATGGAACGAGGTGATCTGACGACACACATTGTCATTGAACGCGACGATGAACTTGGTGTACTGCTCAAACGTCTTGGGAAGATGCGCAACAGTCTGAACCGAACCGTGTCAACCGTCCGGGACGGCGTCGATCTTGTGGCTCACGCTGCGGGCGAAATTGCATCCGGAAACAATGATCTTTCGCACCGAACCGAGCAGCAGGCGGCATCTCTGCAGGAGACTGCTGCGACGATGGAAGAGTTTTCCGCGACAGTGAAACACAACGCCGCGAATACTCTCGAAGCCAGCACGTTGACTCGGACTGTAAGTGTTACAGCGGGTCGAGGTGCTCTGGCGGTCCAACGTGTGCTGGAAAGTATGAATGCACTCAAGGACGCGTCAGGTAAGATCGCCGAGATTACAGGGATTATCGAGAGCATCGCTTTTCAGACCAATATCCTCGCGTTGAATGCGGCGGTTGAGGCGGCACGGGCAGGTGAACAGGGGCGCGGGTTTGCCGTGGTAGCAACGGAAGTAAGAGCGTTAGCGCAGCGCTCGGGAACGGCTGCAAGAGAGATCAAGGACCTGATCAACGATTCGGTATCCAGTGTACTCGACGGTGCGAGTCAGGCAGCCGATGCGAACGATCAGATGGGTCAGACGCTCGCGGCGTTGGGTCGGGTCACTACCTTGATTGGAGAAATCGCTTCTGCGTCACAGGAGCAAGCCCGCGGCATTGAACAGGTTACGACGGCCGTATCGCAGTTGGACGAAGTTACTCAGCAAAATGCTTCTCTTGTCGAACAGGCAGCCGGCGCTTCTGCTTCTATGGAAGAACAAGCGACGAAGATGCGCGATGTTGTGGCCGGATTTCGCATAACAGACTGAATCATTGAGTGTAACGGTTCAGTTCATGGATTCACTCTTTTCTGATCCAGGTGAGATGGATCGAGATACTTCATGCAACTGCGGGTCGCCTAAGCTTGCGTGCGGGTCAGAGGTCAAGATCGCGATATATTGACCAGACGCTCGTTTACAGCCGTCACTATTCATAGTGGGTTAGGTCAATCGCCAAGTGGCGACTGCTGGCTCAAACTTCGAAGCCATGATTCAGATCCCGCGTTCCCTGTTGGCAAGGCCGACCTTATTAACTATCGCTGGAATTGCTATTGCCATGGCGACGACCAGTGTCACCGCATTCTCGATGTGAGATGAGGCTGGATGCGAATGGCACATGCTCGCGACGCCGCGACGAATCTCGCGCACTCGTTGCAAACCGAAACTGAGCGTACGTTTGATGTCTACGAACTCGCGATGCGAGACGTGGTCACAGTAACCCCGAGTGTCATGCGGCTTTCAGTCGAGACCAGGTGGCGCCTGGCTTTCAATGAAATGATGTCTGTGAATCGCACAAGTGACTAACGTCACCAGATGCTCGCGAGACTCCTTCATTTAGTTTCCCTTCAGTCCTCGATTAATTTGATCTCCTTTTTTTAACTCAATGTCGAGCAGACCTGGATTGAAGCGATGACACGGCGTGAGGTCATTTTCTCCTCCCTCGCTTGCCGGATAGGTGTTTCGTGAGAGGAAAGTATCATTCACTACCTTTCCCGCTACCGGATATTGCCACTGCTCTGTAATGAGCGGCGCCTGGCAAAGCGTGGTCGGGAAGATAAGCGCATCCGCTTTCGAAAAGGCCAAATTCCCGTATCGACGCTGAACTTCCGGACGGCTATTTTGCAGCGCGTCTTTGTAGCTGGCGTCTGTCGTGTAGTTGGGTCCAGTCGGCAGCACGGAGCGTGTCCAACTGGCCTTGATATGAGGTTCGAGGCCGTCGTAAATCTGTTCGACAGTCACCGGTACACCGTTCTCACGCAAGAAAATCGTGACATCAGGTTGCGTTTCGTGAAAGAAGACCGACCAGTTGCCATGTGCGACGAGCGATCCGAAATCCGCTCCAAGATCTACTTCAACGACGTGCGCGCCTGCGTCCTTCAGTTTTCGCACTGTTTCGTTAAAGAGCTTTTCGATCTCTGGGTCTGCACCGTCGAGGTAGTACCGAGGCGCGATCGCGAGTTTGATGCCTTTCAAAACCGTTAATCGCGCGATTGATCCTTGAATGACTGCCCGTCGCGATTGAATCCAGTAGTTCGCAGTCTGCGACACGACCTGCGATCGCGCCGGTCGTATCGAGAGTTCCGGAGATGGGGGCGACGCCTTTACTGGACCATCGCCCGGGCGTCGGCTTGAATCCGACGACACCGCACAGCGACGCAGGCACCCTAATCGAACCGACGGTATCACCGCCGAGGGCTGCCGGCACCAAACGCGCAGCTACGCTCGCCGCACCACCACAGGAGGATCCTCCAGTAATGTGGAGCGCGTTGTAGGGATTCTTCGCCTGCCCATAATGTCCGTTGAGACCAGTCAGGCCGTATGACATTTCGACCAGATTGTTCTTTCCAAATACGAGCAAACCGGCCTCCCTCATCGCTTTCACGACGCGTGCGTCGGTTGTGGGTCTGAAGTCGGCGGCGACTGCGGTTCCGAAACTCGTTGGAAGATCCCGGGTCATGTAGCTATCCTTAATGCCGATTGGCAGCCCAGGTAATCCCACTGCCCGACCTGCAAGGCGTGCTTTGTCGGCATTGCGCGCCGCGTCAAGGACCGTCGCGTCCTCCACGGTAATGAACGCGTTCAAAGATGACAGACTGCGGGTGCGTTCGAGTAGAACCTGCGTATATCGCTCTGACGTCATTTCACCTCTGCGAATTGAACGCGCTGCCTCCAGCAAACTGAGCTCGTGCGGATCAGACCCTGAGGCAAGAGATAAGTTAGGGACAGTCGTTGCTCCAGCGAGTACTACCGAAGCGACATCCTGGACGAAGCGACGGCGACCATGTGAGTCGATCTCTCTAGAGCCTGATTCGACCGGTCGGATAGGGAAGACGAATTGGTTTGGGTCATGTTTGTCGGATTATGAAAGTTCACTGGCAAATGCGATCGGGTTTTCGCTTTGAGGTCGGCTCATCCGGTGTCTTCCGCGAGACGGTCGCGAATGTGGGGAAGGGCGTCACGCTTTAAAGCAGCCCCTCTGGTCCAACTCCCCCGCGCGAGCACATCAACCGGCTCGGTTCCTATTTGCTAGACCTACAGAGGCGCACGGCGTCCCATGCCCCACGAATATATTTCTCTGTTGAATCAGTGGCGTACGGCTATCTGGGCGAAAAAGTCCAGAATCTCGGCCGACCCTCGAACAGGCATTTCGGCAAAGCAAACAGCCGTTTCGGAACACTAGCGTTCTCGATCCGCTTCAACCGAAAACCCTGTTTGGGTTCGCCGAAATGCGCACATCAATTGTACAATGGTTAATATAACGTTGTCGTGCAATTAATTATTGTATCGAATCAATGCTGTCCGCTAGGACACAAGACACATGAATAGGCCGAAAGTAATCGTTACCATCGCCCCACGGTGGTATGGCGCGCAAATTCGCAAAATCCGCATTTACCGACCCAGCCTAGTGAGATCGCGCAGGATGTTTACGATTGCGATAACGCCGGCGTCACTGTGGTGGCAATGCATGCACGCCGCCAAGACGATGGCGCCACCTGTGATGCTGCCATTTATCGTGACATCAATGGTCGGATACGTGACAAATGTGACATCGTTATCAACAATTCGACCGGCGGCGGAGTGCACGGAGACATGATTGGCGAGATGCCCAATGGTTACTGGGAGATTTTGTGGGAGGAGCGCTTGAAAGGTATGGACGGCGGAGCGGAGATGTGCACGCTTGATGCGACGACGATGATCGCAACTTTCGGTGGAAAGGAATTGCTAATGCATACCTCGCCGGAGCGTGCAAAGTATCTGGCGCAGGAGATGAAAAAGCGTGGCATCAAACCTGAGTGGGAAGTCTTCAGTCCCACGCATATCGTTCAGGATGTTGCACCCTGGCGGCAGTGGGCTTCGACGAAGAGCCTTTTTTATCAATCTCGTGCTAGGTGTGCACCGGAGTTTCCAGAACGCGATGCCCTGCATGCCCCGCGTCTTGCAGTCGATGGTCGACTTGCTACCTAAAGGCAGTCTGTTCTGTGTCAGTGGTATTGGAGCCGCGCAATTACCCGCGGCCATGAATTCGCTTCTGCTGGGTGGTCATGTTCGGGTGGGGCTCGAAGACAATCTCTACTGCCGCCCGGGTGAACTGGCGACGAATGTGCAGTTGACGCAAAGGATCGTGCGGCTTGTCCGGGAGATGGAGTACGAACCCGCGACGCCCTCCGAAGCACGGGCATGATGGGGTTGCCCCGACGAGGCGAGGTATGCCCGGAATTTGCGGTTACGCGATAGTCACTGGGAGCAGACTAACCCCCGCGCTCTGATAACATCGATTTGCCATATCAAGGTACAGCTTGGCAATCGGACATGGAACTTAAAGCGCTTTCCGGCTAACGACATGGTCGACCTTGCCTGACAGCGATGAGGGATGTAGTTCGGAGCCGACGGCTGGCCAAGAGAGCGGCGAGCGGTCGAGTAATAGGTAGGGAAAAGCGGTTGCGAGGGGGGCGGTCGGCTCCGGCAGCATAGAGATGGCCAGCTTTGACGACGACTATCCGTTCGCGGATGCATTGCTCATCGCTTTTGTATTTTCCGATTCCGCGACGGCATATTGTCAGGTTCGATCTTAGTTTGAGAGAGCGGTTGCGTAACCTAATTGGATTGCACTTTGGAGCGAGTTCCAGAATTAGCCGCGCCCCCTTGGCTATTAAGTGCAAATCAACAGGCTGTAGACGGACTGCGCTTAACTGCGCGATTTGCGTGTCTCCGACGCGGCAACCGCCCGCGTCTTTTTCTGTAGGAAGCTCTCCAGGCCGGCAATAAAAATTTCGACATTGGCAGAAAAGCTGCTGTCGAGCGGCACTTCCGTACCGTTCTGCCAGCGGACGATAAAAGCTTTGTTCGCGAGCTTCGGCAGGTATCTGGCGAGCGTTGGATGATCGAGCGGACTGATGCTGCGCACCCGCTCTTTTAGCGCGTCGGCCCATTGCGATACCTCCTCCGATGGCATGGGAGCCAGTTCCATGGTCATGAAGCCGATAAGCGATGAAATCACACAGTTATACGCTTCGAGCAGATTTTCCTCTGTGGCACCCGCCTCCAGCAGCGCAATCAGTACACCATCAATCAGGTCCGTGCGCAGACTCGAGTTCGATACAAGTTGCGCCCCGATCAGTTGCGCGACATTCGGATGCTTCTGGACTGCCGCGCGATAGCGGAAGAAGAGGTCGCGCATCCACACCTGCCAACTCGACTTGCCGCGCGGCGGCGTGACTTCCTGCATTACCGCGCCTGCAACATCGGCCAGCAAAGCGTCTTTCGAGTTCACGTGCCAGTAGATGGTGGCCGGATAGACGTCCAGCGAACGTGCGACGTCCCGCAGGCTGAAAGCATAGACACCAACCTTGTCGATTTGCTCAAGCGCGACGGCAACAATGGCTTCCTTCTTGATGGCACCTTTCGACGGGCGCCCGACAGCTCTTCGAGCGGGTGCAGCAGCAGCGGTTGTAGCGGTGCGCGCCATAGCTTACGGTCTTCAGGCGCGATGGTGACATGCGCCAATGATTGGATTGGTAGCATTATAGAGCAACGGACAAGCACTAACTTCCGGCTCAACAGCCGGAGGCAAGTTTTGGCTTTCTTTCAGCAGCCACATAAGCCATCTCTCATGCAGATTGGCTCCATGCTTCCGCCGCGCGCCTCCCGGCTCACGCATACAGCAGGCATCGACCCCACATACAGTCGACCACACGATTCTAGGGAGAACCCGAATCCGTAATAAATTGTCTTGTGTCTAATTTTTATTAACCTGATAATCAATATAAGATCCAAGGAAGAGCTGTACAGGTTCCCCCTCTCTTTTGCCAGACGAGTCGACATGTTGAATTCCAGCACACATTCCGTTTCAGCCACAGCCCTTACCGACGCCTTGATGCATTCGACGCAAGGTTACGTTCGCGCAAATCCGGTAAGCGCAGCCCAGTTCATCAAGGCCACAGAGGCAATGCCCGGCGGCAACACGCGCTCTGTTCTCTACTACGCCCCGTTTCCGCTCACCATTGTCAAGGGGAAAGAGGCACGACTGTGGGATGCGGATGGGCATGAGTATCGCGATTTCATCGCTGAATTCAGCGCAGGCATATACGGGCACTCCAACCCCGTTATCCGCAGCGCAATCGATGCTGCGCTGGACGGCGGCATCAACCTGAGCGGGCATAACCTCATTGAGGCGGAACTCGCCGCCGCCGTCTGTGAGCGCTTCCCGACGGTGGAGCGGGTGCGCTTCACCAATTCGGGAACAGAGGCAAACCTTCTGGTACTAGCTGCTGCAAAAGTATTCACAAAGCGGGAGAAGATTGTGGTCTTCAAGGGCGGCTATCACGGCGGCGTCCTGTCTTTCGGCTCGGGTCCCAATCCCGTCAATGTCCCACACGATTTCCTGTTCGCAAACTACAACGATCTTTCGAGCGTCGAGAGTCTTTTCGAGCAGCATGGCCGTGACATTGCCGCGGTGCTGGTCGAGCCGATGCAGGGGGCGTCGGGCTGCATTGTCGGGCAGCCGGATTTCCTGCGCGGCGTGCGCGAGTTGTGTACTCGCTTTGGCGCGCTGCTGGCTTTCGACGAAGTGATGACGTCCCGCCTCGCACCGGGTGGGATGCAGGAGAAGCTGGGTATCCACGCTGACCTGACCTCGCTCGGCAAATACATCGGCGGCGGTATGTCATTCGGCGCATTCGGTGGACGCCAGGAAATCATGGCGCAATTCGACCCGCGCGCCGAAGGTGCGCTGGCTCACGCAGGAACGTTCAACAACAATGTGATGACGATGGCGGCCGGCGTGACGGGGCTGCGCGAGCTGTACACCCCGCAGGCAGCAATAAGCCTCAATGCACGAGGTGACCAGTTGCGCGATACCTTGAACGAAGTGTTCGCCGCAGCCGGTGTTGCAATGCGCTTCATAGGCCTTGGTTCATTGATGAATCTTCAGTCTACTGATCAGAATATCCGCTCAGTCGATGATCTCGCTGGTTTGGAACACCGTTTGAAAGATCTCTACTTCTTCCACCTTGTGGAAGCCGGCGTTTATCTGGCGCGACGGGGATATTTGACGCTTAGCCTGCCTTTGAGCGAAGAGGATATCTCGCACTTCGTTCAGGCGACTCGCATCTTTGTTGAGCGCTACCGCGCACTTCTTCCCACTAGCCGCTGACCACAAGGAAAAACGATGACGGCTCCCATTCCCAAAGAACAACGCAGCGGCAAAGTCCAGACAGTACTCGGCCTCGTGGATCCGGCTACGCTGGGCCCCACGTTGATGCATGAACATCTGCTCATCGACCTGAATCCGCCTGAAGCGGAAATGACGCAGGAATCAGAGTCTGAAATCACGCTCTGCAACTGTTGGCCAATCAACTTCGGGCAACAGCGGTCGACTCGAAACTACCGCCTGGATAACATCGAAGTAGTGGCCGAAGAAGTCAACGAGATGCGCGAGGCGGGCGGTGGTGCCATCGTTGAGCTTACGGTGGGGGGGCTCAAGCCCAACCCGTCGGGTCTCGTCGAGATCGCCCGCTCAACGGGCGTGCCAATCGTGATGGGGTGTGGGTACTACGTCGAACAGTATCAGGCAAAGCGCAACCATGAGCGTGCAGTAGAAGACTTTGCCCGTGAGATGATTCAGCAGCTGACCGAGGGGGCCTGGGGCACCTCGGTCAAAGCGGGCATTATTGGCGAAATTGGATGCCAGAACCCTTGGACAGACCTCGAAAAGAAGGTCATGCGCGGAGCGCTGATCGCACAGAAGGACACCGGCGCATCAATCAGTGTCCATCCAGGCCGCAACCCGGCCCAGCCGCGTGAAGTTGTCGACTTTATCAAGGCAGAAGGCGGCGACGTGAGTCGCCTGATTATCGGACACATCGACCGCACGATTTTCGATGACGCAACGCTATTGGACCTGGCGGATACAGGCGTCACGCTCGAATTCGACATGTTCGGGTGGGAGCATACTGCGTACCCAGTGCAAGATATCGACATTCCAAACGACGGCGCGCGCATCGGCATGCTGCGCACGCTGGCGGACCACGGGCACATCGACCGCATCGTGATTAGCCACGACATCTGCGTGCAGACCCGTTTGCGCCGGTTTGGCGGGCATGGATATCAGCACATTTTTGCCAATGTCGTTCCGCGCATGCTGCGTCGCGGCTTTACGCAGGAAGAAGTCGACGCAATCCTGGTGCGTAATCCACGCCGCTTACTCACGCTCTGCTGACCACGCCACTCCAGCTGCCGAATTTTCAGAGAAAGTGGAAAAGCAGGAGGACGCTGCGGCGTCCTCCTGCTATCGAGATGGCAGCTTATTCGCCGAGGTAGGCTGCGCGTACCTTCGGGTCGTCGAGCATCTTGCGGGCGTCGCCCGACATCGTTACCGTGCCGGACTCCATAACGTAACCGCGAGTCGCTGCCTGTAAGGCGAGGCGCGCATTTTGTTCGACAAGCAGAACTGTGATGCCTTCGCGCGACACTTCACGCACGACTTCGAAAATCTTTTCGACCATAATCGGCGAGAGTCCCATCGAAGGCTCGTCGAGAAGAAGCAGCTTGGGCTTGCTGATAATGGCACGCGCCATTGCCAGCATTTGCTGCTCTCCGCCCGACAATGTGCCCGCGAACTGCAGCTTACGTTCTTCGAGGCGCGGAAAAAATCCGAACATTCGCTCGATGTCCCTCTTTACGCCGTGCAGGTCAGCGCGCAGATAGGCACCCATCTGCATGTTCTCGATGATGGACATGCGCGCAAATATGCCACGGCCCTCCGGCACCATCGCCAGACCGCGCTTTAAAAGCTCATGAGTTGGAATCCCCTTGATAGATGCACCCATGTACTCGATATCGCCAACCGAGTACGGTTTCAGACCGGCGATGGCTTTCATGGTGGTGGTCTTTCCCGCTCCGTTCGCGCCAATAAGCGTGACCAGGTCACCGGTCTTCACTTCCATGTCGACATTCTTGACGGCCTGAATGCCGCCATAGTTGACCTGCAGGCCCTTGATTTTCAGAATGGTCGCCATCACTGCACCCCCGTACCCAGATACGCTTCAATCACTTTTGGGTCTCTCTGCACGTCGCGAGGTAGCCCTTCGGCAATCACCTTCCCGTAGTCGAGCACGGTCATGCGGTTGCATACGCCCATCATCAGCTTCACGTCGTGTTCGATAAGCAGAATCGTGCGGCCATCTGCGCGAATCTGCTTTAGAAGCCCGGTAAGTTCGAGCTTCTCGGTTGCATTCATGCCAGCGGCGGGTTCATCGAGCGCGAGCAGCTTCGGGTCGGTCGCGAGGGCTCGTGCAATTTCCAGCCGGCGCTGATGGCCATACGACAGGTTGCGCGCTGTATAGTCCGCGTACTGTGCGATTCCCACGTAGTCGAGCAGTTCGATTGCCCGTTCCCGAATCGCTCGCTCTTCACGCCGCTCGGACAAAGTCTGGAGCACAGCGCCAATGAGACCTTGCTTTGTGCGGACGTGCAGCCCAACCATCACGTTCTCAAGCGCGGTCATCCCGCCGAAAAGACGAATGTTCTGAAATGTCCGTGCGATGCCTGTTTTCGCTACTTTATGTACCGCAGTGGGCGTATACGGCGTGTTGTCGAGCTCAAATTCGCCGGAGTCCGGCGAGTAGAGCCCCGTTATGACATTGAAGAAGGTGGTCTTGCCCGCACCGTTTGGGCCGATGAGGCCATAGATGCTGCCTTCGTCAATCTGCAGCCCGACATCCGAGAGTGCTGGCAGGCCACCAAATCGCTTGCTCACGCCTTTGACTGAAAGGCGAATGGAATTTTTCTTCATATCTTTCTCAATTCACACTCAAGCACGCACTGGCCTGCGATGGTTCTTTTTCGCGACGCGCGCAATCCTGTCTTCGTGCTTCGGAGCAGGCCACAAGCCTTCCGGACGACGCAGCATGATAATGACCATCGCAAGGCCGTAAAGGAGCTGACGGATGACCTCCGTGTCGACGATGACATGGCCGAAGATGGCATTTTGTAGCGGCGTCATGGTTGAGCGGAGTATCTCGGGCAGAATGGCTAGAAGAACGGCGCCAAAAATCACACCCGGGATATGTCCCATTCCTCCGAGCACCACGCACGCAAGCACAGTGACGGACTCCCACAATGTGAATGACTCAGGTGAGACGAATCCCTGAAAGCCGGCGAACATTGCACCGGATAGCCCGCCGAATGAGGCACCCATTGCGAATGCGAGTAGTTTTACGTTACGGGTATTGATTCCCATCGCTTTTGCGGCAATCTCGTCCTCCCGGATTGCAGCCCATGCACGACCAATACGGGAGTGCTGCAGCCGGGTACCCACCCACACAATCAACAGCGAACAAAGCACGAACACGTAGTAGTACATGTAGACGGTTGTGAACTGGAAGCCGAGGAACGCATGGGTTTCTGAAAGATTGAAACCCGCCACTGTCACTGGCGCAACCCCGGTAATGCCTTGAGGCCCGTTGGTGATGTTCACTGGGCGGTCGAGGTTGTTCATGAAGATACGAACGATCTCACCGAATCCCAAGGTCACGATTGCCAGATAGTCTCCACGCAATCTAAGCGTTGGCGCGCCAAGACAGATGCCGGCAATCGCGGCAAGTACCATTGCCACTGGCATAACGAACCAGTAGGGTGCGTGGAAGCCACTGGGCCACATGTGCTCAATCCACTCGAAATGGGCGGCGAGGTGCGGCGAAGTCAGAAGCGCGGCAGTGTAGGCGCCCACTGCATAGAAAGCGATATAGCCCAGATCGAGAAGGCCCGCAAAGCCAACGACGATGTTCAGACCAAGCGCGAGCATCACATAGAGCATCGCGAAATCCAGCACGCGCACCCCATAGTTGCCGGCAACAGCACCGATGAGAAGGGGCAACGCGGTTACGCCGATAGCCGTTAGCGGACTGATTGTCAGCGATTTTTTCACCGAACGTTCCGGGCAAAGAGGCGACGAATGTCCAATTGGTGGGGATGTATTCATGCTTTCTCCTGTTCCTATGCCCGGTCCGCGACACGTTCACCGAGCAATCCCGATGGACGGAAGACCAGCACCGCAATCAGCACCACAAAGGCAAACACGTCCTGATAGTTCGAGCCGAACACTCCGCCCGTTAGCGTTCCGATGTAGCCTGCCCCGAGTTGCTCGACGAGTCCAAGTATTACCCCGCCCACCATGGCGCCTCCAAGGTTGCCGATACCGCCCAGCACAGCGGCTGTGAACGCTTTCAAGCCGGGAATAAAACCCATATAGAAGTGCGCATTGCCGTATTCCGAGGCAATCATTACGCCAGCAAGCGCTGCGAGCGCCGAGCCAATCATGAAGGTTGCCGAAATAACGAAACCGGGATTCACGCCCATGAGACTCGCCACGTTCGGATTCTCGGCGGTGGCGCGCATGGCGCGACCAAGCTTTGTTCGATGGACCAGAAGCAGAAGGCCTGCCATTATGAAAAAGGCGACCACGACGATGGCTATTTCAGTGAGCGAAATGACTGCACCCGGATGATTTTCTGACGCCTGGATGACGTTCAGCGGGGCAGTGGGAAGCAGTTGCGGGAACGCGAGCGGATTGCGCCCCCAGATTATCATTGCGGCGGTCTGCAAAAGGATGGACACGCCGATTGCGGTAATGAGCGGGGCCAGGCGCGGTGCGCGGCGTAACGGCCGGTAAGCAACTTTTTCGATGGTGTACCCAACCATGGCGCAAGCTGCCGCCGCCAGAATGAGCGCGATGAGCAGCGTCGGAACGTGTCCGAGCTCGGGGAAATGATCTTGCAGAACGGTGATGGCTGAAAGTGCAACCATCGCGCCAACCATCAATACGTCACCGTGGGCGAAGTTGATGATGCCCAGAATTCCATACACCATTGTGTAGCCCAACGCGATAATGGCGTAGACACTACCTAGTACCAGCCCATTGATAATTTGCTGGATGAAAATATCCATCTTTGAAAACCTCGTTGAGATTCCACCTGAGTCGGCGGCATCGATGACTCACGCAACCCGTTATCACTGAAGAACGGACGGGGGTCATCGTGTATTGAAAGAACGGGTGCTGGTGCGGCGTGAAGAAGATTCTTTTGAGCAGCCACTTCGACTATCGGACATACGGCATGTACTTCACCGGATTGCCGTATCGCCGGGCGCGATTAGACGGTCTCTGCAAATCTGGCGTCCTGCCTCCAGCCAAGGCCCTCCTCGACAGACCCGCCAGGCTGGTATTCACACCCAATCCAGCCTGCGTAACCGAGTGACTCTGCTTCACGAAGCACTTTCCCGATGTCTACGTCGCCTGAGTCCGGTTCGCTTCGATCGGGAACCGCGGCGATCTGAATGTGCCCGATCATCGACCAGTTTCTCCGCAAAACCTCAGATACGGCGTTGGCTTCCATTCCAACGTGGTAGGTGTCGAACTGGATTTCCAGGCGTGGATGCCGTATCCAGCGCAGAATTTCTGCAAGCTCATCGACATGATGATAGAAGTAGTACGGATGACGCGCCTCGTTAAGCGGTTCGAGAAGTAGCCTGATATCGCGCGACTCAGCGAGATCTGCCGTACGCAGAATATTCGACCGAAAAGTTTCAAGGCATGCCTTGCGCGGAAAACCGGAAGTGTTCCCTCCCATGATATGAAGCGCCCGCGCACCCGACTCCCGACAATAGTTGAAAGCGACTCGCATGCTCTCAATAAAATCTGCTTCGCGACCAGGGACGGCTGCAAGACCCAGCTCGCCTGCGGCGAGATTGCCGGGCGGCGAGTTGATTCCAAGTAGCGTTAGTTCATGCTGCTCGATGGCGTCACGAATCTTTCCTGGTACCACATCGTATGGAAAGTGCATCTCGACCGCACGGAAGCCCGCACGAGCCGCGGCTTCGATACGTTCGAGAAGTGGGAGGCTGGACCACAACATTCCAAGGTTGGCGGCATATCGTCTCATTGGGACTTCGCCGTCAGGCTTCTGCTGCCTTCAGCAGCGAGCGCGTCACGGCGACGATAGTTTCGTCTATGTCGTCGTTGGAGATGGCAGTCGAACCCACAAACATGTTGCGTAACACATGCAGGCCTTCTGTTGCCATCAGCTTCGGCATGCGTGCCGAGAGCGACGCGACGGCCGGCGTTTGTTGGGCATAAAGGTCACGGTAGTCGACAGGAAGGCGCTCCGTGAAGAGCAGGTTAGTCATCGAACCGCGATTCACGACGTGGCCTTGGGTATCCGTGTCCACCAAAGCGCGCCGCAACCCCTCCGCCAGGTGCTCACCTTGCTTCGCGAGCTCGTCGAACAGGGCCGGTGTCATCAGGGACATGGCCGCAAAGCCGGCAGCCATGGACATCGGATTCCCCGTGAATGTGCCGGAATGCTTGACCTTGGGTTCGCCGTCGTCAATCGAGAACACTGACATCACGTCGCGCTGGCCTCCAAGAGCGCCGATTGGCAGACCGCCGCCGATCATCTTGCCCATGGTGGTGAGGTCCGGAGTGACATTCATTAATCCTTGGGTGCCCCGGTAGCCTGAACGCAGAGACCAGACTTCATCGAAAATCAGGACCATGCCTAGTTTTTCTGTCGTTTCGCGCAAAGCAACCAGGAAGTCGTGGCTTGCATAGATGCCAGTGCCCAAGGATAGACCGCTGGGATCGATGATTACCGTACCCACCTCGGATGCATGACGCGTCAGGATCTCGCGCATGGTCTCGATGTCATTCAAGGGGAAAAGAACCAGTTCATCGAGCAACGACTGTGGCGTGCCCGCGTTGTGTGCGACAACCGCCGGATAATTGCGCTCGCCCCATTTTTCCGAAGGCGGCACGTAGCTCGCTTCCAGAAGATCGTACTGACCGTGGTAGCCACCCTCCAGCTTTGCTACCTTTGATTTTCCCGTGAACGCCCGTGCGGCTTTGATGGCAATGAGATTTGCCTCCGTGCCGGAGTTCATGAATCTCACCTGCTCGACAGAAGGGATTCGATCGACGAGCAGTTCGGCAAGCTTCACTTCCCACTCCGCGGGCATGGTCGCCGATAGCAGGCGCGCTGCCTGTTGCGAGATGATATCCACGACTTCCCGCTTGTTATGGCCGTGAATGAGAGACGCAAAGTTATTGACCCAATCTATTCTTGTGCAACCATCGGCGTCGGTGAGACGCGATCCATCGGCGCTTACGGCATAGAACGGATGAGGTTTGGCGACCAGCATGTTTCTGGTGTAGCCGGAGGGCATGACCGCCCGCGCACGCTCGAAGAGTCGAGCCGAATCGTCCTTGCTGATTTCGACAGTACTGAAGTTCATTTCCAATCCATTAATTTCGACGTGTTTTGTAAACGCCTATATCTTGCCGATGAGCGTGCTTGGAAGGCAATCAATCGTCGATGCCTTGCACCACGAACCAGTTCAGGTCGGCCGCGCCTTCACGAGCGGCGCGAGCCTTTGTATATTCAAGCGATGAATAGAATCGTCGAGCCTGTTCCAGGCTATCGAATTCGATAACAACCGTTCGGCCGGGAGCCGAGCCTTCCATGACTTCGTTATGGCCGCCACGTACAAGTACTCTTCCACGATGAGCCGCGATCGCTTCACTTGCGAGAGCCCGGTATTTGTCGTAACGGCTTGCATCCGTAATTTGAATCGTTGCGATTACATAGCCCTTAGGCAATTTTTTGTCCCCTCTCGCTCCGTACAAAAGTGGTTCGACGGCCGTTTGGAAGCACCTGCACGGCCAACTCCAGAACCGGGAGAGTAGAGGATCGAAATCGGAATTGACAAATCACTTTTATGGTCGTCTCATTACCCACAGGTAATGAACCTTGGAATTCATGATGTTTACTCCGATAGAACGATTCTTTTCCAGCGGGCTGAGGCTTTCGCATCTGCGTCTGCTTGTTGCGCTCGCCGACCTGAAACAGGTCACGAAGGTCGCAGCGGCTTTCAATGTCACGCAACCAGCCGTCTCGAAGCAGATTGGTGAAATAGAGCAGGCATTGGGCGCCGCAGTGACAGAGCGTGTCGGAAAGGCGGTTTTTTTAACCGATGTCGGAGCCGTCCTTGCACGCCGCGGTCGAGAAATTCTCCGCCAGGTCGGGCTGGCGCAAAAAGATGTCGCCTCACTTGTCACCGGTACGGCCGGACGTGTGACGTTGGGCTCGGTCACGGCTGTGCCGCCTTCATTCATCTCACAGTCGATAATGAGCTTTTTGACCAGAGCCCCCGCGGCCTCGGTCGAGTTCGTAGAGGCGCCACTGGATGAACTGCTGGAGATGCTGCGAATCGGGAAAATCGATCTGGTACTCGCTCGTGCGCGGGGAAAAGACGACCCGACGCTCGTGACGGAAACGTTGTATAGCGAGCCATTCGTGTTCGTCTCCGGCCCTTCTCATGCACTCGCGAACGGCAGATCCGTCACGGTGAAGGACTTGAAGGAATTCATGTGGCTCGTGCCTCAACAAGGCAGCCCATCCTACATCGCGCTCGCACACTTGATGGAACTCGAGGGATTGAACATCGACGATTCGTGTGTCGAATCGAGTTGTATTGCGTTGAACGTAGAACTCATGGCGCGAGGTCCGTTCGTTTCCATCCTTCCGCTGTCGCACGCAACCGAGTATGCGGCGCGTGGACGGCTATCTTTGATGAACACACCATCGCTTACCCAGCTTGGCGAGGTGGTGCTTTATCACCGAGCGGATCTCGATTCTCCGGCACCGTTGCTTCTCGGAGAATGCATCCGGGAAGAGGCGGTATCGAACTTACCCGGGATATCGTCCGACCTGACCGACTAGAAGCTCTCGAGTGGCGCTTCCGGGCTTGTATTACCCGCGTGTAATGCCAGCGGCAGAAAGAGTGAATTGTCATCCCTTTATTGCACCCATAGCCTTTGTCCCGTCGGTCGACTTTGTTCGACCGGCGCTCTAACCGCTGCCGCTGCGATTCTCGTCAGGCCTGATTGAGGTGTGTGCTTTGCAGCATGCACTCGTGAGGAGACCAGTCAATCAGGCACAGCTAGCGGCCGGGGCAACCTTGTCTGTCGTTAAACGGTGGGTTTTGGCCCATGTCTAGCGACGCTTTAATGGCTTCAGGGATATTGGGAGAAGAGGGGATTATGAATAGTTATATGAAACATGGTTTCGCAGTTGCGGCGTTGTCTGCTGCATGCAATGCTGCGTTTGCCGCGGACGATATGACCGTCATCAAAATTGGCAGTGCGGCGCCGACCACCGGCGCGATTGCGAATCTCGGCAAGGAAAACGAGAACGGTGCCCGCCTGGCGGTGGAGGATGTGAATCGCCGCGGCCTGGTCATCAATGGAAAGAAGATCAAACTTGAACTCGATGCCGTTGATGACCAGGCAGATCCGCGTCAAGGTACACAGGTCGCACAGCGCCTTGTCGACGATGGTGTCGTTGCGGTGGTAGGCCATTTGAATTCCGGCGTATCGATTGCTGCATCGCGTATCTACCACGACGCACAGATTTTGCAGATCTCGCCCGATTCCACTAATCCAAAGTTCACGCAGCAGGGTTTCAACACGACCTACCGTCTGGTTGCAACGGACGCGCAGCAAAGTCCTGTTCTCGCGCACTATGCGCTGGAAACGCTGAAGGCAAAGAAGGTGGCTATCGTCGACGACAGCACGGCATACGGCCAGGGTCTCGCGGACCAGTTTTCCAGCGCAGTGAAATCGGGTGGTGCAACGGTCGTAGCACGCGAGGCGACAAACGATAAAACCATCGACTTCAAAGGCGTTATAACCAAAATCAAAGGCCAGTCGCCTGATGTCATCTTTTACGGCGGCATGGATGCGACCGCGGGTCCATTCATCAAACAGGTTGCGCAACTCGGCCTGAATGCCAAGGTGCTCGGCGGAGATGGCACATGTTCCGATGAAGTCATCGCGCTTGCGGGTCCCGCGGTCGACCGTCTCGTCTGCAGTATTGCGGGTCTGCCGCTTTCGCGGATGAAGGCCGGTCCGGCCTTTGAGAAGGAATATCAGCAACGTTTTGGCATGCCGGTCCAGATCTACGCGCCGTATGCATACGATGCCGTGATGGTTATCGTCGACGCGATGAAAAAGAGTGGTAGCACAGACCACGCAAAAATTCTCGCTGCTGCGAGCGCGACTGATTATCAAGGTCTCACCGGTCAAATTCAATTTGACGACAAAGGTGACGTCAGGAGCCCCCGTCTGACGTTGTACGGCTATAAGGATGGCAAAAAGACGTTGCTGACCACCATGACGCCCTGAAAATAGCGGCCTCTTCCTTTGATTGAAAATTCGGGTCTCGCCGAGGACTGACTTATCACTTCACTGTGAGGCCCGGTCACGTCCGCTGTCCGGCAGAGACTCACAAATTAAAAAAGCAGGTTTGGAGAAAAAGATGAACAAGCGAATCATTCCCGCCTTGATGGCATCCGCACTCGCAACCTCGGCGATGGCACAGAGTTCAGTGACGCTTTACGGCGTTATCGACGAGGGTTTCGACTACACCAGCAATGTTTCCGGCAGTAAAGTGTACGAACTGCAGAGCGGCTTCGCACAGGGGAGCCGCTGGGGTCTTAAGGGAACAGAAGATTTGGGTGGCGGCCTGAGAGCCGTCTTTCAACTCGAGAACGGTTTCAACCTCAACAACGGTCGCCTCGGGCAGGGCGGACTGATGTTCGGCCGCCAGGCGTACGTTGGTCTTACCTCCGACAGCTTTGGCACAGTTACGCTCGGTCGCCAGTATGATTCGGTGGTCGACTATCTTGGTCCGGTAACGGCGAACGGTAACTGGGCCGGTTATTTATTCTCCCATCCGTACGATAGCGACAACACTGACAATACATTTCGCGTTAACAACACTGTCAAATACACCAGCCCGCTCTTCGGTGGCCTGCAGTTCGGTGGTGCGTATAGCTTCAGTAACGACACCGGCTTCGCGAACAATCGGCAATACAGTGCCGGCGGAACCTATACGGTTGGCGGCCTCGTTCTCGCGGCGGCCTACTTGCAGGCGAACAGCCCGTCAGCTACCGCTGGCGGCGCGATAAATAATGGTGGCGATGAAAATTTTGTCGCCAGCGCGCTACGTGTGTTTGGTGCAGGTGCAAGCTACACCTTCGGCCTCGCAAACGTCGGCTTCGCCTACACTAACAGCTACGTACGACGCCCTGTGAGTTCCGGATACGTTGGTGCTATTACGCCGGCCTCGGGCACGCTCTCCAGCCTGAGATTCCAGAATTTCGAGGTGAACGGAAAGTACCAGTTCACGCCTGCTTTCTACGTTGGTGCGATGTACGTGTATACACGTACCGACTTCAATTCAAGCGGTGGGCAGTTGAACCCGAGCTATCAAAGCGTCGGTTTGATGGGAGATTATCTTCTGTCCAAGCGCACGGACGTTTACGTTCAGGGCGTCTATCAGCATGTTGGTGGTGATCGCACCGGCACGGTATTAGACGTTGCCTATATTCCGGGCGCCGATGGTGTGTCGAGTGGCGGCAATCAGGTCGTCGTACGCGTTGCACTGCGGCACAAGTTCTAACACTAAGCAATCGGCAGCCGGTTTGCCGGCTGCCCCGAATATAAATACCTTTGCCTGCCGAAATTTCCCGTTGTGAAGTGTGATTGAATACAGGCAGGTTGGTTTGCCACCACTTGTCCCGTTTCAAATTTCCACTTGTTTTGAGCGGTCGTGCATCACGATAACCATCGGCAATGTCAGCGCCGCGCTACCTGCGAGCAGCCAGCCAGCACTGGCGCTGGAACCCGTGAGGGAAATTGTCCAGGTGGTTAGGAATGGCGTGAACCCGCCGAGTATAGAGGCAACGCCCCCGCCAATCGACACACCCAGAGAGCGAACTTTTGTCGGAAACATCTCTGCGAGAGCCGCCGGACCGCATCCGGAGAAAAGAATGAAAGCCAGCGTGAGAAGCATCTGTACCAGCATGTAGTTACCCACGCCAATACCCGCAACAATGAGCCTGTATGCCGGGTAAGAGAAGATCACGAAGAACAGGCAACTTCCCAGCAAAATTGGCTTGCGTCCAATCCTGTCTGACAGGAGACCGGCGAGTGGGGTCAATACTGCTACTGCTGCAAGAGAGAGTGAACCGGCCCAGAGCGACGCGGTTTCACTGATGTGGGCATAACGTGCCGCAAACGACGGCATGTAAACACACACCATATACGAGCTGACAAACCAGAGTACAAGGAAGCAGAAGCCGTGCAGCACAGATTTCCAGAAGAGAACGTTGGAAATCTTCTCTGTGCTTTGAGCCGCTTTGATGAACATTGGTGACTCTTTGACATTGCGACGAACGTAAAAGCCAATCGGTCCGAGAACAATTCCAAGAATGAATGGAATTCTCCATCCCCAAGCGGCTAGACCGTCGTGGCCAATAAATGTGCTGAGGACGGCTGCCACGAACGATGCCAGCATCAGTCCCGCGGCAATGCTGGACTGCTGGAATGCGCCAAGAAAGCCGCGACGATTGGAGCCACCCCACTCAACGAGAAAAGCTGCGGCTGTACCCCATTCGCCTCCAGCGGCAAAGCCTTGCAGCAACCGGGCGGCGACCAGCAGGATCGGCGCGGCGATTCCAATTTGTGAATAGGTTGGAAGCAATCCCATCATAACAGTGCTCGCGGCCATGAGAATCATGGTGGTTGCAAGTGCACCGTGTCGCCCTTTCACGTCCGCAATTCGTCCCAGCACGACACTACCGACCGGCCGGGCAACACAACCCACGCCGAAGACCGCAAAGGCCACCAGCAGCGACGTGACGCTATCGTGCGCAGGGAAAAAATTCTGCGCGATGATGGGGGCAAGAAAACCGTAGATTCCAAAATCAAACCACTCCAGGATGTAGCCGACCATGCCGGCAGCCGCGGCACGTCGTTGCTCGGCTTTTGCCGTGCCTGGCACTGAGGGGGCGGATATGCCATCGGGGTAGGTGTTTGAATTCATTTTCCTTTCCATTTTTGAGCTCACTTTTGCGCAGACCTGAACAGACAATCTAGAATTTATGGCGCATCGCGATGCGAAGAACGAGCTGCTTGTTGTCTCCGGAAACTGGCAGGGTGACGAGATCGGCACGGGCGCCACCATTTGCCTTCTGGTAGTCCGCGCTCGTGATAATGTCGGTCCGCTTGGACAATAGGTAATCGAGCGCCAGATTGAATTCGTTCCAGTTGTAAGTCGTGAAGCGCGAATATCCGTACCCGCCGGTCACCTGCACCGCCGGCAGGATGAAGTAGTGAATATTCGCGTTGATGCTTTGGAGCGTGTTGGCGTGTCCGAGCGTCTGGAAGCGGGTGTTCGCGTACACAGCTGCGATCCCGAGGTTGCCGAAGGTGTAGGAGCTGCCAATTCCGGCTGTGCGATAGCGGTCTACCACCACGCTTGTCGAAGCAAATCCCGTGTTGGTGTTAAGAAAAACAGGCATACCCATCCCGCCAGGGTTGATGGAGTATCCGTGAATGCTGGTCATGGCTGCACCAATGGAGAAGGGGCCATGATCGTAAGACGCGCCGAGGCTGTAGGCCGGTCCCAACGAAGTCGAGGGCACCCCCGGCGAACTGAAGCTGTATTGAGCGCTGAACTTGAAGCCGCCGATGACCGGACTGGCGTAGGTCACGAGGTTGTTGAGCCATTCCCCTGAGATGCGGTCGGCGTCGCCCTGGTCGAACGCGTAGATGCCGACGTAGTAGCCAACGTGGTACTGAATCAAAGTGAGCGTCATCTGGTCGTACGTCCGACCGAACTTCAGCGTGCCGAAACGAGAATCGGACAGACCGACCCACGCCTGGCGCCCGAACAGTAAACCACCTTGACGAGACGCACCCGTGTTCGGATTGAAGCCGCTTTCAAGGTTGAACTGTGCCGAAAGCCCACCCCCAAGGTCTTCTGTTCCCTTAAAGCCGAAGCGGTCTCCCTGGCTGATGCTGTCGTCCATCCGCCAGGCCGAGTGACCACTCTGGTTGGACACATACGTCAGACCGTCGTCGATAACGCCATATACCGTCACATTGGATTGGGCGTGTGCGACGCCCGCGTAAGCCAGGATCAATCCCGCACCGCTCAACTTCAATCGCATGAACCCCTCCGCAGGTGTTCGGGCAAACGATGCCGATGGTTATAAATGTTGTTCGGCGATCGTTTAATTATTGATCACCGTACAAGTGGTGGTTATACGGTGACAAATTCAGCAACGCAACCCGGAACAAATACGGACAAGCATTGAGCGAATTTGTAGACTAGGCGTAGAGTGTGAGCGGCGTGGACTTGTGCCACTGGCTCAACGAAGCGCCAATGGCATGTCACAAAGGAAAAACGTCAGAGGATGTGGACAAAACATGAGGATAGGGTTATGTTTTGCGCGCAAAAAGTAATTCGATATCGCATGCCGAAGTCCTTATTCTGTCCCAGCGAAGCCCAGAATTTTCGGTCTGAGGATAGTTTTTTGGCGACCCATCCCGATGGACCAGATGTACTGCTTACATTTGCTTATTTATAGAGCAGTGAGCAATTATTTCGGGTGGGGTGAAAATTTTGTAGCGTCTGGTTGTCTGCGGATTTGCGGTAGCGCAGTTCACAGCAGTGGAACCCACATCACCAAAACGGTCTGACCTTCAATGAGCAAGAATCGAGACAGGAAGTCCCTTCGTTCGCGAGCCTGGTTTAACAACAGCGACAACCCGGCTATGACTGCGTTGTATCTCGAGCGCTTCATGAACTACGGACTGACTCTGGAAGAGCTGAAGAGCGAGCGTCCCGTTATCGGTATCGCCCAGACAGGGAGCGACCTCTCGCCTTGCAATCGCCATCACGTGGAACTGGCCCAGCGCGTTAAGGACGGCATTCGCGACGCAGGCGGCATTCCGATTGAGTTCCCTGTTCATCCTATCCAGGAGACGGTAAGACGACCGACGGCATCCCTCGACCGCAACCTTGCGTACCTTGGACTTGTTGAGGCTTTGTACGGATATCCGTTCGATGGTGTGGTTCTAACCACCGGTTGCGACAAGACGACTCCGGCGATGCTCATGGGCGCCGCTACGGTAGACATCCCCTCAATCGTGCTCTCTGGCGGCCCGATGCTGAACGCCTGGTACAAGGGCGAACGAGCCGGTTCCGGCACAATTATCTGGCATGCCCGCAGCGAGCTTGCGGCAGGCCGTATGGATTACGACGAATTTCTCTCCTGTGTGGCGAACTCGGCTCCTTCCATCGGGCACTGCAATTCGATGGGGACGGCGCTCTCGATGAATAGCCTTGCGGAAGTACTGGGCATGTCTCTCCCCGGCTGCGGGACCATTCCCGCACCATATCGGGAACGTGGGCAGATGGCGTACCAGACGGGGCGGCAGATTGTCCAACTGGTCCATGATGACGTGCGGCCTTCGTCGCTGCTCACTCGGGAGGCATTCGAGAACGCCATTGTGGTCGCGAGCGCGATTGGTGCATCAACCAACTGCCCACCGCACATTAATGCCATTGCGCGTCACATCGGCGTCGATCTCGACATTCGCGATTGGGACCGGCTCGGATATGACATTCCGCTCCTGGCCAACTGCATGCCGGCAGGCAAATACCTGGGCGAGGAATTCCACCGTGCAGGCGGCGTGGCGGCGGTAGTACACGAGTTGCTTAAAGCCGGAAAGATTCATGGGGACGTTCAAACTGTCTCGGGTAAGACCCTCGCGCAGTGCTATGGCGACAGTCCTGCTACCGACGCTGACGTTATCAGGCCCTATGCATCACCATTGAAGAGCGAAGCGGGGTTTGCTGTGCTTGGCGGCAACCTCTTCGATTCCGCGGTAATGAAGACGTCGGTCATTTCGGACGACTTCCGCCATAAATATCTCGAGAATCCCGCTGACCCCGGTGCCTTCGAGGGGAGAGCCATCGTGTTTGAAGGGCCGGAGGATTACCACGACCGGATTGACGACCCCGCACTGGAAATTGATGAAAACTGCATCCTCTTTATTCGTGGCACGGGGCCAGTCGGTTATCCAGGCGCGGCGGAAGTGGTGAACATGATTCCCCCCTCTGAACTTATCAAGCGAGGCGTGACGCTGCTCCCATGTGTGGGAGACGGAAGGCAGTCGGGCACTTCCGCGAGTCCGTCCATTCTGAATGCGTCTCCCGAGTCGGCAATTGGCGGCGGCCTGGCCATCCTGCAGACGGGCGACCGCGTTCGCTTCGATCTGACACGCCGGCGTGCTGACATGCTGGTGCCTGAAGACGAGCTAGACCGGCGCCGTCGGGAATGGAAAGCATATGAGTTCGTCAATCAAACGCCGTGGCAGGAACTGCATCGCCGCTATGTAGGGCAGCTCGAAGACGGCGCCTGCCTGGACTTCTCGGTGAAGTACCAGCGCGTTGCAGAAGTGCATGGAGTTCCGAGAGATAACCACTGACCCGGAACGATTCGATCGTCTCGGCCGCCTTGGCCAGATTCTCCATTCACCGGATCATAAAAAATGAAAACGAGCGGCGAAGCGACATATGGCCACGCGATTATTCCGGGGAAGGCCACCATCAGAGACTTCGTGGAGCCAGCCAGGAAGCACTTGCCTGCATTCGCATTCAACACACTGGCGGGCGGTGCGGGTAATGATGCCGGTGTAGCCGAGAACGAAGCCGCGTTCGGTCGCCGATTTTTCGTATCCAGGCGATTTGCTCCCGCATCGACCGATCAGACCGCCACCGTCTTCGGGCATTCATATGCATCGCCGTTCGGCGTCGCTCCAATGGGACTGGCGAATCTCTTCTATCCCGGGGCGGATCTTTTGCTCGCACAAGCAGCGCAGGCAGGAAATTTCCCTTTCGTTCTGAGTACCGCGGCCTCGACGTCCATTGAGCGAATTACGAAAGTGGCACCCGACGTGAGCTGGTACCAGCTCTACCTGTTGAGCGATGACAGGCTGAACGCAGAACTTCTCAGCCGCGTCGCGGGCTGTGGCGTGGCCGTTCTGGTACTAACCGTGGACGTTCCGGTGGCGGGACGGCGCAACAGTGCCATCCGCGATGGTGTCACGCTACCGCTACGTTGGACGTCTGCGCTTCTGGCTGACGTAATGCGCCGTCCTCAATGGGCTCTCGGAATGCTGCGTCACGGCGCACCGAAGCTCGAGAACTACGCGCCGCATGCCGGCACGGCCGATGTAGGTGCAGCGAGCCGGCACATTGCGTCCGTGATGAAAGTGGGACTCGAGTGGGACGACCTGAAAAAAGTGCGGGCCATGTGGCCCGGCAAACTTGTCATCAAGGGAATCCTTCATCCCGATGACGCGGCGCGGAGCGTCGCGCTTGGCGCCGACGGAATCTGGGTATCAAACCATGGAGGCCGTCAACTCGAAGGGGCCATTGCATCTCTCGACGCGCTGTCAGAAATCCGGCGCGCAGTAAGTCGCGACACTGCCGTCTTTCTCGATGGTGGTGTGCGTACCGGCGAAGACATCTTGAAAGCATGCGCGCTTGGAGCAGGCCTTTGTTTCTCTGGCCGCTCTTTCGCGTTTCCCGTCGCAGCGTACGGAGAACGGGGTGTGCGAGCGGCGGTGGAGATTCTTAAAGAAGAAATTCGTGTGGGACTCGCGCAGCTCGGCGTGCAAAGCCTTTCGGCCCTGACATCGGACTCGCTGTCGAACGTGACGCGAGCAAGTACACCGGGCGATCCGTTCGAATCGTAGGTTTCGTGTAAGGAGAAAGTTTGATGCGGGTGCATGTACAGAGCTTCCAGGCCGATCCTGCCGGTCTATTTACGCGTGAGCAGTGGAATGACGTGTTTGGACAGAGCAGCGGTCACGACGTTAGCTTTGGTTGTACGTCGGACGACCTGCGGGCAATAGAGTCGGAAGTTGAAGTTCTACTCATCGCGACCCGTGGGTTGCGTGCAATGCTTCCCATCAATGCACCCAAGCTGAAAATTGTTTCCGTGTCGTCTGCAGGCGTCGACATGCTTGCTCCTTTCGACTGGCTGCCATCGGGCGCCGTGCTACTCAACAACAGCGGTACTCATTCAGTGAAGGCGAGTGAGTTCGCTTTGATGGGTCTATTGATGCTGGCCAACCGGATGCCACAGTTCATCGCTGCACAGAGTCTTGGTCAATGGCAGCCCGTGTCGGTTAGAACCCTGGCGAATAATCGGCTCACAGTCGTAGGACTGGGCGCGATTGGTGCGCGGTGTGCGGAAGTTGCCTCGGCACTTGGCATGCACGTTACCGGTGTGCGCTCGCGACCTGGGACTCATCCAGCATGCGTGGAGGTTGTTGGCGTTGACCAGATCGATAGGGTTCTGTCGTACAGCGACTATCTGGTGTTGTCACTCCCAGGAGGCGATTCAACACGACATCTGCTCGACAGGCGGCGTCTTGAATTACTTCCGCACGGTGCCAGCATAGTAAATGTCGGTCGCGGCTCAGTACTGGATGAAGATGCGTTATGCGATCTTCTCGATAGCGGGAAAGTAGGGGGCGCAGTACTGGATGTTTTTGAATATGAGCCGTTATTGAAAGATTCACGCGTCTGGCGCACACCAAACCTTGTGGTCACGCCACATGTCTCAGCGGATGATCCCTTGAACTACAACCTCCTCACGCTCCGCATTCTTTTCGACAACCTGGCGGCATTCAGCAAGGGCCTGCCGATGCCCAACCAGATCGATACAACCACGGGTTTGCGTCAAAGTAAATAAGCGTGGTGGGCTGTAAACCGCCAAGGCTGATCTTGAGAAACAGAGAGGAGTATGGGTATGTGGGAATTGGAATCACCACGCGTTGGATTTTGTGGTCTTGGGAAGATGGGCTTGCCGATGACGCAACGTTTGCTCAACAGCGGACGGCAGGTCGCGGTGTGGAACCGTTCCATGCAGAAAGCGCAAGCGCTGGAAACCGCGCAGCCGGGGCAATGCAAAGCCTTTGCGTCGCCGGCAGAGCTCGCCGGGCAAGCTAATGTCGTGATGTTGTGCCTCGCGGATAGTCATGCTGTTGAAAAGGTCGTATTCGGAACCGACGGGCTTGTCGAAGGCGCCGGCAAGAATGGCATTGTTCTGGTGGACCATTCCACCATTACACCGGCGCAGACGCGTTCGTTTGCGGCGCGATGGCAGGAGACTACTGGGGGGCACTGGGTCGACGCGCCAGTATCTGGCGGCATGGCGGGCGCCATAGCGGGTACGCTTGCTGTAACGGCAGGGGGGCACGCGACTTTAGTCAACTACGTGGCGCCGCTTATGGTGGCTTACTCAGCTAACCTGACGCACATGGGTGAGTTGGGCGCCGGCCAGGCAACAAAGCTTGCTAACCAGGTTATCGTCATGACAACCATTGCTGCTATTGCCGAGGCAACCCGGCTTGCAGAGCATGCGGGCGTCGATGCGGTTCGCCTACCCGCGGCACTTGCGGGAGGCTGGGCCGATTCCATCCTGCTGCAAACTTTGCAGCCACGCATGGTTGTCCCGCCAGAGACGCCTTCTGGATCTATCCGAACGATGTTGAAAGACCTTAATGCCGTGGAGTCGCTCGCGTGCGAAAGCGGGGTAGCGCTGCCGATTGCCCGCCGCGTGCAGGAATGGCTCCAGAAAGCCATTGATGAGGGTCTTGGCGGCTCTGATATTTCCCAGATTGTGAAGGTGAAAATGACTTGACTTTGTAGTTAGTACTACAGCCGTAGATATGCCAGCGGCACGCCACCGCGTCGTCGGTAGTGACATTGCTGGGCGCGGTGGAAAGCTGGCCGAGAAGCTGTTCGAGGACATCCAGGAGGCGCAGTGCTGATGAGCCACGGCGACGTGCCCTACGATGGCATCGCGCAACACCCCCATCTCGTGCATTTTGGCTGCTGGTCCCACGCGAGGAGGGGCTTCGTAAAGGCAGACGACAATGTTCCAAAAGCTGCACGTACGCCCGATCTTCTCGCGACACGCTTCATCAAGCTGATCGGCAAGCTGTTCGCGACCGGGGCCCGCAGTGCGAAGTGGAAACCTGAAAGGCGGCACCGACTGCGACGACGATACAGTACCCGCGTGCTTCACGTCATCCATACGCTGATGCTTGAGCAGTGGCCAGCCGTCGTGCCGGGCAGCCTGCGCGGCAGGCACTGAACTACCTACGCGCGCCATGCCCGAAACTCGTCCGCCACGTCGAAAATGGAGACTGGCCGCTATCGAACAACGTCATTCAGGCCGTTAGCGGCATGAAGCAGAGGATTTTTTTTGGTTAGCGATCGCGGCCGCAGAGGCATAACGGAGCCGATCAGGACCAGCCCGCGATCGGTAACTAAAAAACGATTTGTGCTAAGCCGCTCCGCAGGCGGTGACCGCTATGGGCATTGAATGACCACCGGGGTAATTTCAGATATCTCAAACGGGCGGCCGCAACCGGATTTCCAGCGTTCGGTGGAAGGCTCGCTGGAGAGAGATGAAAGAATGGGGGCGTCAGCAGGCTCATAACCCGCTGTCTCGAGATATTTTGGCGCGCTCGCGGATCGAAGACACCAGTCGGGTCGCGTTTGCCTCGTCGGGAAAGGCAAACGTGTCCGGAAACGGGTGCAGTGGCAACTAAGACGCTGTTGCGAAATTAGTTAAACAGAGGCTTTAGGCGCGTCCAGCAAATTTAGGCGCAAGCCAAAGACAGGAATGCTTCGTGAACATGCGCATAGCGTTGGTAACGAATCTTGAGCCGTCGAAACGAGTGAAGCCACGCAATCGAACGCTCGATTGGCCAACGCGTCATGCCGAGGCCACTGCCATGCGGCGAGCCGATTTTTGCGAGCGTTGGCGTGATGCCTCGCTCGCGCAAGCGCCGCCGATGGGGTTCGGAACTGTAGCCCCGGTCGCCCTGAACGATTTGCGGCTTGTGCGGGGGACGGCCCCGCTTGCCCCGGATGTGTGGAATAGCATCGACGAGCGCATCAAGCTGGGTAATGTCGTGCCGGTTCGCCGCGCTCAGGATGACCGCGAGCGGGATGCCTTGCGCGTCGACGATGAGGTGGTGTTTGCTGCCGAGCTTGCGCCGGTCCGTGGGATTCGGGCCGATTTTTTCCCGCCAGCACGGCGCGAATCGATGAGCTGTCGACGAGCGCACGCGAGAAATTGATTTCGCCATGGCGACGCAGTTCGGCGAGCAACGTTTCGTGAATGTGTTGCCAGACACCTGCCTCTTGCCACGCGACGAGCCGTCGCCAGCAAGCTGTGCCTGAACCACATCCCATTTCTTGCGGCAGAAGGTTCCACGCAATACCTGAGCGCAGCACGAACACGATAGCGGTCAGCACTGCTCGGTCGGGTGTCGGTTTGCGGCCCGCAAACTGGCGATTGCGTGGCGCTCGCGCAGGCAGCAGTGGTTCGATGAATGACCACAATTCGTCGTCTATCAGTTCTTTAGGCATCGCTTCCTGTCAGGCAAAACAAGACAGAAAGTTAACACCAAGCCGGAAAAGTTAACAGACCCAAAACTTAATTTCGCAACAGCTTCTAAAGCGCATGGTCGGGACCTGGTGGGGCTCGTGGGAGGCTGCCGGGCATACCTTCAATGCGAAGCATGTGGCCCTTGCCGCACACGGGGCAGTCCTGCAGTGATTTGCCGGTGAGCCGCTGGTAACGGTCGCGGTAGTCTTTTCTGATGGAGGGTGCTTCGGCGGCGGGCGTCTCGACGCCGAGCAGTTGCCGGCAGGTAGTGAGCCTGGCGGCCGGTGGCAGTTGCCGAGCCAGCCTTAGCTGCGGATGCGCTTGAAGCCGTCGGGCAGCACATTCAGCAGGAAATGAAATGAACGTGTCCCACCCGTGAATATGGGCGAAGGACAGTGGATCCTCACAGGCAAAGGGCATCGATGTGCCAAGGTGGAGAATACGAAGTTTCCAGGCAAACCGGAGAATCCATCGTGAAGCTTACGCCAGTTGGGATTGCACAACTCACGCGCGCTCGGAACTAACTCTGACGGGTGTCGATAAATGACCGCGTACTGTTAAAGCGCTTACCACAGCAACGCCGGGCCGTTTCAGAAGGGTATGCCACGCGAACGGTAATTGCGCTCGACCACATCGAAGCCCGAGGCCTTGCTGAGGACTCGCATCACTGAACCCGCAGTACCCTGTCCTTCTTTCAGCCGGCCCTCTTCACACGCGGCCCGCCAAACCAGCCTCAACTCTCTTTCTTCACTTCCAGCCGGAACTTGTGCAGCAACGGTTCCGTGTAGCCACTCGGCTGCTGGCGTCCTTCGAACACCAGCGCCTGCGCGGCCTTGAAAGCGACCGTATCGAAGCCCGGCGCCATCGGCTTGTAGAGCGGGTCGCCCGCGTTTTGCTCGTCGACTACCTTCGCCATGCGCTTGAACGTCTCTTCGACGAGCTCGCGCTTCACCACGCCGTGATACAGCCAGTTGGCAATGTGCTGGCTGGAAATACGCAGCGTGGCACGATCTTCCATCAGGCCGACGTCAT